>Ga0315268_10001229_pt1 | contig 29380 bp, 22 predicted proteins | sample C1_top_MG_FD_204535 | JGI IMG/M metagenome (GOLD analysis project Ga0315268, IMG submission 204535) | Sediment microbial communities from Yellowstone Lake, YNP, Wyoming, USA - C1_top | ecosystem: Environmental > Aquatic > Freshwater > Lake > Sediment | place: USA: Wyoming | collected 2017-08-01
TTGGACGGTTAAGAGCGCCGAACTCCACCTCGTAGAACCTGAAGAGAAGCTGATCTGCACCTTTGAAGACTTGCCGCAGAGTCTGCACACCCACAGCAAGGCCACGCCGACTGAAGGCGTGACAGCTGAACTCGTAGACGTCGGTTCAGGAACCAAGTCCGCAGATTATGAAGGAAAAGACGTGAAAGGCAAGCTTGTTCTCGCCCTCTGGTCGAGCCAAAAGTGTGCATGAGCAGGCCGTGTTCAAGCGTGGCGCAGCAGGCGTCATCACGGACACGATTACCTATGAAATGCCTAACGTGCGCGAGAGTATAGACATCCCAGATGCACATGCTTATCAGGCGATCTGGCCGAGCGCCGAGGAACTGCCCAAAACAACGTTCGGCTTCAGCCTGAGCAAACGCCAAGGCAACCAGCTCCGCACTCTGCTCAAAAGTGGTAAACCCGTGACGCTCAAGGCCAATGTCGACGCCCAACTGTTCCCAGGTCATTTGGACATCGTCACCGCCACGATTCAGGGCAGCCAAAAACCAGACGAAGAGATCTTTCTTATTGCACATCTTTGCCATCCGAAACCGAGCGCCAACGACAACGCCAGCGGTAGCGGCTTGCTCTTGGAAATCGCAAGAACGCTAAAAGCCTTAATCAGGTCTGGCAAGATTGAGCCGCCTGCACGGACAATACGCTTCATTTGGGTGCCTGAAACCTTCGGCTCAATCGTCTTTCTGCATGCTCACGAAGACTTGCCTGCCCGACTGATTGGTGGCATAAACTTGGACATGGTCGGACAAAACCAAGAACTCTGCAAGTCCACGCTGAACCTCGATCGCACACCAGACAGCCTGCCTTCCTACCTGAACGACTTCGTCTACGGCCTAATGGAGAAAATGGTCAAAGAATTCGACATGCCAGCAGGCTTCGGCTCCTCCAGCACGTTCCGTTTCGCAACGGGCGCGTTCAGCGGCGGAAGCGATCACGCGGAATTCACTGACTCAACAATAGGCGTGCCCTGCGTCATGCTGTTGCAGTGGCCCGACCTGTTCTACCATACGAGCATGGACACGGTTGACAAGGTAAGCGAAGACACCTTGAAACGCGTAGGCTGGATAACCACCGTCGCGGCACTGACACTTGCCAATGCCACAATCGAAACCGCTTTCCAACTTGCCAACCAAACTGCCACGAGAGCAGCCGCCAGAATCGAAGATGCAAGACGCGAAGCAGTTGAAACTCTCTTCAGAAAGAAAGACGACCCCAAACTCAAAAGCAAACCTGAGGAACTGGCTAAGGAATTGGCAAAGACGTCACACTGTTGCAGAAATAAGTTGGAGCACATCATTTGGCGAGAACAAAAAGCCATCAAGTCATTAACCCGCCTCGCTCAAACCCCGGAACTAGACACGTTTTTGGCTCACTATTGTGAAGACATCATAAACCTAGGCAAGAAGGAGACTGCAAGACTCGAAGAAACCCTGAACTTCACAGCAAAGATGTCCGCTTTGACTATTCCAGTTCAGCTTGAAGAAACCTCGGCAGACGCAGAAGCGAAGAAGCTTGTTCCTAAGCGACTCTTCAAGGGCACGTTGGCATTTGAAGTGGTGAAGAAGACATTGAGCGAAAAAGAGTACGAATGGTATCTGGAAATCAATGAGAAAGACCCTGAATTCGAAAAGAAACTGTCTGAAATCTTGAACTTCATTGACGGCAAACGAACAGTTTGGGAGATCGTAAACGCCGTTTCCGCGGAGTACAGCGAAACCAACATAGAACACGTGCTAAAGGTTCTGCGAGACCTAGAAAAAGCGAAGGCTGTCGCCTTCGAATAGCTCAATGTCCTTTCTCTAAGTATGCTTATATTGCGATTCTTCTTCTGACTACGTGTACACAGTGGAGAGAGCGAAACAATGGTGTGTGTGGTTGAGATTTACGAGAAGCCCAAACTAGACAATCCGGTCTTGATCGAGGGCTTGCCCGGCATAGGCTTCGTTGCCAACATAGCAGCATTACACCTGACCCGCGAACTCAAAGCCACGCGCTTCGCGGAAATCCATTCCTCAGCCTTTCAGGATCTAGCCGTCACCACCGAAGCGGGCGGAACGCGCTCACCCATAAATGAACTCTACTACTACAAGAACCGCGATGGTGGGCGAGACTTGATCATCTGGTATGGCAACACGCAGGCTTTGACAACGGCTGGCCAATATGAGCTCTGCGGACGAGTTTTGGACATTGCACAGGAACTGGGATGCCATTACATCATAACGCTCGGCGGGTACAGGCAGGAGGAAATCAGAGCAACTCCGCAAATGTACTGTGCGGCCTCGGACCATGAGACTCTGACGCAGGCTCTCGGTCTTGGCACGAAAATCATGGTCGGCCAAATATTCGGCATTGCCGGACTCACAGTTGGGTTAGCCAAGCTCCGTGGGTTCAAGAGTTTCGCGTTGCTGGTAGACACGTTAGGCACGAATCCTGACTCGAATGCCACGCGCTACGTGCTTTCGGCTTTGGGCAAACTCTTAAACATGAACGTTGACCTGTCCAGGTTGGATGCTTCTGCGGATGAGACCAAGAAAATCTTGGAATCTTTTGGTTTGATAAGAAATGTTGTTGAAGAAAAGAAGAAAGAGGAACAGCAGTTCCGCTGGTCTATCTAGTCTCAGCTTTTGCCTTTAGATTCACCGATGAACGACGCGAAGACTTTTTCCACACGCTCAGCAGCCGGACCCGAACCTTCCACGACGCCTTTTTCGGTTACTTTGACTTTATCCATGACCCAGATGAATCCCTTATCCTCATAAAGCCTAACCATCGTCGGGAACACTTTTTCAAGACGATCCGCCAAAGCCTTCAGATCAAAAGGTTTTTCCACGCTCAAGATCTGAGCAACCACACTTCCGTTGAGAAAAACCCTGTGCAACACTTTCCCCTCCTCATCTTTAGCTTCTGAGAGGCAAAGGCTCAAAGTGTCAGGATTAATGCCGAGCAACGTGCCGCTGAACGTCCTCCCAGTAGTAGTCGCCACAATCACATGTCTATCTGCCAACGCTGAGACCTCACTGAAGAACTTTCTCTGTGTTACAGACAATCATTTAACCTCCATTCTACCTAACGAAATTGCAAAACACCTATTTAGGATTTTAACAAAATAAGCCAAGTACAATGGTCTACTTCATGTTTTCGATGTCATCTGCCAAATACGTCAAGTCAAAAGGTTTAATCAAAATTCCAGTTTTGAGGCTCACGATGAAAGATTGAACTTCACTTATGAACTCTGCAAAGGTTACAGTGTAGTCTCGCATGAAATCCGCGTACTTCGAATAATCCTTGTGAACCGAAACCACAACGCCATCTTTTCCAAGTCCCTCGCCGTCAGAAGCGAAGAAAACGTTAGGATGCTGCATCACCCACTTTCTACCCAGCTCCAATTTCGCTTCGACCTCTTTCTTATCATAGGTCTTGGCCTTTGCGAACGTGATCGCCAAAATCTCATAACCAATCTTGCTGAACTCTGGCACAATCGTGTAGCTTCTGATGTAATTCTCCAAAAGCTTCCTGTTTCTGGTAACAGTCGGCTGTGAAGCGCCGATGGTCTTGGCAAGCTCTCTGTCACTTCTCCGCGAATTCCGAATCAGTTCTTTCAAAAGCTTGGCCATTTTTTCTTCTTTCATAGACCTTCGAACCACAACAGTTTGCAAAACCTTTTATCGTTTTCGGAAAACCAGAAATATAACCCGTTCAGCTCTTTCTTTCCAAATTCTGCTTCAGCAAGACAACACTCTTTGGTGGCAAATCTCGCTCAACCATGACATTCGGGCCAATCCAACTGTCATTCCCAACCTTGACCCCGGGCATAAAAAGCGAATTTATTCCTGTCTTCACATTGTCGCCTAGCACTGCGCCAAGCTTGTTTCTTCCACTGTTCTCCACTTTGTCCTTCACCATCATTTTTATCGTCCCAGCGTCAAGACGGTAGTTAGCCGTGATCGTGCCTGCCCCCAGATTGCATTTCTCGCCGATTATGCTGTCGCCCACGTAGGACAGATGACCGATGTGTGCGTTGTCCATGACAATGCTGTTTTTCACTTCGCAGGCATTTCCAATCCGCACTTTCCTGCCGATGCTTGTATACGGACGGACGTAACAGTTCGGTCCAATGTCACTCTCTTCATCAATAAGCGCCGGGCCTTCAATGTACACTCCAGAACGTATGCGAGCAGATTCAGCAACCGTCACTGGACCGATCAGCGTGGCCCCGTTTTCTACGAGTCCTAGGATCTTGTGTTTCATTCTGGTCAACGCCCAGCGGTTTGCTTCAAACAAATCCCAAGGTCTCCCGATGTCAAGCCAGTCTCCGCTTGCAAGCTTGACAGCCAACACCGGCTTCTGTTCGTTTATGAGTAGCGTGAGTGCGTCTGGAATCTCCCATTCACCTCTGGCCGTCGGTGAAGTCTGCTTTATTTTCGCGAAGATCTCGGTTGAGAAAACATAGATGCCTGCATTAGCCAAGTTTGAGGGGGCTTCGTCGCGTTTCGGTTTCTCAACAATGCGCTTTACAACTTTGTCGTTTTCAAGCTCCACTATCCCATAGTTCTCAGGTTTTTCAACTGGGGCCACACTCATAGTCGCGGCTGGCTTTTCTTTTCGGTGCAGATCAAGGGCGCTTTTTACTGCTTCGGCAGTAAACAGCAGATCACCATTGATCAGCAGAAAGTCATCCTGCACATAGGGTTCCACAACGCTTACTGCGTTGCCCGTTCCAAGCTTTTCCTTCTGTTCCACGTACTCGATTTTCAAGCCAAACTGTTTGCCGTCACCAAAATACTGGCGAATGGCATCCGCTTTATAATGGATAACTATCACGACCTCTTCTATGCCTGCGGTTTTTATGGCGTTCAGGCAGCGTTCAAGTATCGGCTTCCCACCCACGCTTATCAGATGCTTTGGTCTCGTTGCTGTGATAGGTTGAAGTCTCACGCCTTCTCCGGCAGCTAAGATTGCAGCTTTCATCTACTCCACTTTTCCTGCAAGTTTTCTAACAAGCGTTGCTCCTTTTTCCATTATCTCTTTTGCTGCTTTTAACGATTCACCCTCAACAGTGAGCCTTACAATTGGTTCGGTGCCCGAAGGTCGAATCAAGATCCAACCATTTTCCAAAGACAAGCGAACACCATCAACCCTCGACAGCTCCTTGTGCTCCGGAAAAATGGATTTCAATTTATTTCCCACGCTTTCCACGATTTTGTATCTCGTTTCGTTCCTGCAAGTGATATTTTCTCTCAGCGTTGGATACTGAGGTATCTTGGAGATCATTTGCCCCAAGCTTCTGCTTTCATCTTCCAAGGCCTTCAGAAGCAGGACCGAAGAAAGAATTCCGTCGGGGCAATAGTGGAATTGTGGATGGATCCATGCGCCGCACGGTTCTCCCCCGAAAATGGCTTTGTGCTTTTTCATTGTTTCTGAAATGTAGATGTCGCCGACCTTTGTTCTTACGACTTTTCCGCCGTGCTTTTCCACCATCTTCTCAATACACATTGAAGCCTCGACACTTGTCACAACAGTTCCACCGCCATTGGCTTTTGTGATGAATGCCGAGTAAGCTGCCAAGACGCGGTCAAAATCTGCAAACTTGCCTTCACTGTCAACAAATGCCACTCGGTCTCCGTCACCATCATAAGCTAAGCCCACATCTGCATTCAACGCATTCACAACTTCGGCCAAAGGCTTGAGGGACTCGACAGTCGGTTCTGAACTTCTGGCTGGAAAGAACCCGTCCGGTTGAGCGTTCAAGGCTGTTATCTTGCAGCCTAGTCTTTTCAACACTTCTGGAGCTAGACTATATGTTGCGCCACACCCCGGATCCGCTATGACGTGCCATTTCTTCCTCAACTTCACGGCATTCCTTATCATTTCAATATACCGATCAGTTTGATCCACGAAATGTGCTTCTCTGATGTTCCGCCAATCTGTCCTTCTGAACCGTTTCTTGTGGAGGATTCTCTCAATCTCATTTTGGCTTCGTTCGTCGTAGGCCACGCCCGCACTGTTGAAAATCTTGATGCCGTTGTACTGTGGCGGATTGTGTGATGCCGTGATCATCACACCGACATCCGCGTTCATCTCCCTCGTCAAATAGGCCAACACAGGCGTCGGCAGAACGCCCAGCATTTTTACGTTTGCGCCGCCGGACATGAGCCCTGACACCACTGCGTCTTCAAGCATTGAACCTGAAACCCGTGTGTCCCGAGCGACGATCGCATTTTTTGCCTTGGAAAATGTTGCAGCGGCCAAGCCTATTTCCGCGACTAGAGTCGGGGTTAAATCGACGTTTGCCAAACCTCGTACTCCAGAACTGCCAAACAATTTTGCCTTCAAGTGTTCCAAATCACCACGCGCATTAAGGGTAAAGACGGTTTGTGTCTTTAAAAGATTTAAGCAGTGCTTCTGGTTCGTTTTGTTTTCAGCTTTTCGCAGAACTTTATCAACTGTTTCTGTGAAGGATGCTTTCCAGCAGGATCAGAAATGTAGTAAGCAGCGACCGCGTTGGCCAAGGTCAGTCTGCAATCGTCTGCAAGTTCGTGTGCGTCTCCGAGGATGTTTCCAGCGTTCCAAGCGTCTCCGGCTCCAGTTGCTCTCCAGACTGGGACTCTGAATGCGGGCACTACTATCTCTCTTTTCCCGGTGAATGTTGCCGCATAGTTCGTTGTGTGTAAATCGATTCTTGCCGACAAATGTGATGCAAGCGTTCTCGCTGACTTTCTTGCCAATTCATCCAAACGCACATTCTTTTTGAGCGTCGCCACACGTTCGCTCAATTGCGCTGCATAGCAAACCGCTTCATTCTCATTTACGCTCAGAATATCCAAGTCTTTGCTCTGCAGGACAGATTTCACTAATTCTGGGATCTTTTTCAGATTAGGCGTTGGGTCTGCAGTGTCGCAGTAGGTCTTGCCCTTTCCTTTCGCCTTCTTGCGGCGAAAAATCTTTTTCGCCAACTCGGTTCCGAAATGTTTGGTCCCAGCCCAATTGAAGACGCAAACGTAATCTGCACAATCAATAGCGTCAAAATCCTTATCGTTCAAATGATGCACACCAAAGTCAGTCAGAGAACCCACATCTCGAAGCATGACATTTACTTTTCCATCTTCGGCTTCAAATTCCAAAGCCGTCGTTATCGATGCCCTGTCGAAGATCTTCACATGTGAGAAGTCAATCCTTTCCGGTTTGAGATGGAAGCGAATCAGCTGCTGTCCAAGCTTGTCTGTGCATATTATTGGAGTCACCTTTGCACCCAGCGCCGCCAGCGCCGAAGCCGTATTGACAGCGTTTCCGCCTCTGAAGTTCGCTTGGGTGATGTTGTCCAGACTTCCTCCTTTCTTTTCAGCCACTCTCTCGAGATTCCCACAGAATCTTCCCATATTGTAATCTATGCTGACCAATCTGTCAAGGAAAAAGTCCGGCGTTGTAACCACGTCAAATTCTGTGAGTTCAGTTTTCAGAAAACCTTGCACCTCTTCTAGACAGTCTTTTGACAAGGCGGTCCCTGTGAAGCAGATATCTGCCCAAGCTCAGATAACTCTTTTCAAAATGTTGGATGTTCTCTAGAAGTTGTGGCTTTATCCCAACAGGAGTCTTATGCAAATCCAAACGATGTCGCCTAGGAACAGAGCAACAATTAGGCCTAGTGTGACGAAGATTAGGAAGGGCAGACCGGGTGTTGCCCAAATGCTGTCTTGGATGTTCCCGGCCTTGATGGCTCTTTCCAGTCTTTCAACGATGGCGGTTCTCCCTTCGTCTTTGGGCAAGATGATAAGTTTTCTCTTGAACTTGTCTTCAGCATCTTCTTCCACGTCCTCAAGCGGGTAGACGTGCCACTTTGCTTTCAGTTTGTTGATGGAAACCTTGTAGCCCGTTATGAGAACCAGAATTTTCCTTCCCAAGGACGCATTTCGGTAGTTGTCGGCAAAGAGTTCTTTACTCGTTTTCAAATGCCAAAAAACGTTATACACAAGCATAGCAACCGCCGAAAGAGCAGCCAGCAATACGGAGTTGCTGAAGACGGTAAATGGGAAGAAAACTTGTGAGATTGGTGAAGGAGTTCCGGACAAGGGTGAAAGCAAGTTCGACGGGTAAAATGGTAAGGCGAGTGCCAGGCACATCAGAGCTTTTGCATCTGCTCCTCCGAAGCCCCCCGTGTAGAAGATTATGACTGCAAAGACTACGGTCAAGCCGAATGATATACCGTAGAAAGGCAATTGGCTGTATGCGTAGAAGTAGATTTCAAGAAAGGTCAATGCAAAGCCAATGGGTGCGAAAAGAACCCAAACCTTGTCGCTTACTTCGCGGCTCTTGTTATCGCTCCAAGAAGCATAGACTAGGAACAACAAAGCCAATGCAGTCCTTGAAAAGTCCAATATCACTTGCACGGTACGCACCCTTGACAGGCAACTTGTTGTCTGCAATAATATTTAATGGTTGAGATGCGTGGCTGCAAAATGTTTTGAAAGCGTTGACCAAAAAAGGATCTTGGGAACTGAGGGTTTATGAGGTCGGTGCTTGTTCGGGCCATTCCATAGTTTGTCCGGCCAAAGATACTACCTTGAAATAGAAAGTTGCTCCTGATGTCCAGTTGTAGTTTATGGTTACTGTGGCAATTGCGCCTGCGTTCAGTACTAGTGGAAGTGTTTGGCTGGGCGTCTGTTCTGGTCTGTTTGCCTCTGATGTTCCACAGTAGATCTTGGTGATATTCGTTCCTGATGTTCCTGAATTGCCAATGTCAACGTCTATTTTCTTGGTGCCGCCTTGAGTGTAGAAGTTTACGTTTGCCTTATACAGTTTCACGCCGGCTTGCTGTCCTGCGTTGCTCATGTAGGTCATGATCCAAGCGTAGGTCACGACGATTGCTGCGACTGCTATGACTATCAGCAACAGAGTCGCAAGTATGGGCGATATGGCTTTTCTTGATCTCGCTATCTTCATCCGCAAATGTTTCACCTTGTTGTTATCTAGGAAATCTTCATATTGCTTATTTAACATGTATGAACCTCAAATCCACATTCAAGATAACTGCCCGGCTCAACAATGCGGTTCTAGCTCTCCGTGGTCACTGTGATCGTTGGCGGAGATTCAACAGTTATCCACAAACCCGTCCCCTTGCCGCTTACTTCTTTGTATATTGGCTGAGTGCCGTCAAAGGTCACGACAGCACCATTCCATACTATGTCTAAGGCCGATGTGAAATTGTAGACGGTAGTCAATGATATCGGGGCCAACTCAATCTTTCTTTCTCCGCCAGAAGGATTCGAGACTTTGAGGGCTCCTGTTTTGCCGCTTGTTTTTGCGTCGAAATAGTAGAGGTTCAGATTAGAAGTGTCGGTGAACATTATTCCTGATCCTTTTGTGCCTGAAGTGAACTGGCTCCAGTGATGTGCCCATGTTGACACTGATGAATTGTAAAACGGAACACCTGTGCTGTTCGAAGCGGTTGAAACAATCGGGTAGCCACTTGCCGTTCCATTCTCGGTCTGGGGTTGACTATCAGAATATGTTACCGTTCTTAGCGGGCGCAATTCAGAGATTGTTCTGTTCTGCTGGGATTTTGCGAATATCACCCGCAATTGATATGTGTAATATGTCACGTTTGCTGGCAGAGTTATTACTACATGTCCATATATGTTCGGGCAATTGGTGACGCCTCCGCTCCACTCTGCTTCTTGGTGTACCACATCTCTCACGATTCCGCCTGTAATCGCATATGCCGGCTGACCTGACCCGTAAGTGCTATCCTGACCGTTAATTCTCATGAACTTGGCGTTACTTACCGATGTTCCTACTGTGGAGTTTAGTAAGAAATCATTACCGCTACTGAACTGAAGGGTCACGATTCCGTTTGTCAGCTTTCTAGTAGCCGTATTATCTCCAACAAAGTATCGATTGGTGAAAGCAAGAGACGTTTGAGTTGCTGTGTCGCTTCCGTTCCACCATACTGTCACTTTTGACACATTTGGATTTATCAAGAAGACCAACATGTTTCTGTTGTTGAAAATACTTGCATTGTTCGTCAAACCCAATGGTATCTTATAGTCTGAAGCCCAATCTTCTATCTGAAATGGGACTTCTTGATTTGCGCCGCTTATGGTTTGTGTAACATGAATAGCCTTTACAGGTATCGGAGGTATCGGTTTCGTTTGCGTCGTGAGGTTCTCTCCAAGCCATCGCATTGTGCCATTTTGAAGCAATTCTACGGCCAATGTTGCTTCCGGTACTGTTGAGTAGAGTGTGCTGTTCCAGCTCAGATTACAGGTGTAACGGCTAAAAGACGATGCAACAACAATAATTCCTCTCGGATCCTCTACTTGAATGACGTAAGAGTAGTGGTCAATTCCGTCGGGTATTTCAATCTGATATGTGCTATTCGCAAATGCTACTGGTTCAGTGCTTGGGCTAACCAGATTCCATGTTGAGCTCGAGTTTTCATAGCGATAGAACTTGAAGTTCTGTTTCCCCAAGTTAATCGAAGGTTCATTTTCATCTTTTGTTATTTCCAGACTTGCTTGATCATTCGTTGTGTTAGTGATTTGCACGCTCAATTTGCTCAGAGATTGATATGTTATCCCGTAAATTCCGAGACCGGTCAAATTGTAATTGACGCCCAAGTTTCCAGTGCTGTAGCTGGAGTTTGTGAACCAGTTTGTGTAGATATCTGAACTGCTCACGTTGAATGATGTTCCCCATTCAGGATGCATGTTCGCTATGTTAACTAGGCCAGTTTGAAGGTAGTTTAGTGCGAGTGATTTTGCATAAGACGAATTCCCTGTAACCTGTAACACCGAGCCATAGTAGCCCACAGTGAAACCTAATATCTGCTTAATGGCAAAGTTAGTTTCATCTATTGCACTTTGAATAGGCGGTTGATCCTGCACCGGGCTGTTGCGTATTGTGGAATAAGTGGTTATGACCGTCGCTATGAGAATTACTGCGACGAACAAGGCTGCAATTATTGAGAATTGGCCTCTATTGTTCAAATACTACACGCCTCCAACCTGCCCAAGTTGCAGAATGACAAGTTTGGACGTTCCAGTGACCGTGTACTCGGAACGATAAAGCCGGGGTTTATAGTCACACAGAAGCCCTAGCGCTGTTAGTCTAATGTCGGGCGTTCTCGTCACTCCTAGGGCCAAGAGCGCACCAGAAGCTCTATTTCTATAAACTGCCCCTGCAAGCCAGTTCCCCACAGGATCAAAAATGTAGGTTGTCACGTTCAAGTGATACGTACTCGTTATCGATGTCGGCAACGCTCTTGTGGCTGTTTGATAGGGAGACGGATAGACGCCATAATAGTTGCAATAATATAGAGCATCTGATGAAAGGTGCACGCTTGCCAGCCGGGCGTCGGAATCAGAATCTCCAGTGATCCCGTTGCCATTGTAAACGTATGCTTGATTGTCTAATCCTTCCAGAAATGAGTTCAATCCTGCCGCTCCCACGTTTCTCATGCCGTAGATTCCCCAACCATTTTGATCGCTTGGGAACAAGCCAGTGTTGCCAACGTAATAAAGCGGATAGCCAACAATGCTTGCCCACGTCCAATTGTATTGACGGACTCTTTGACCTAAGGTGTAACAGTACAAGGCGTAAGAGCTTCTAGCAGTGTCATATCCAATGCCTGCGCTTGAGTAGTACCCTGCAGGTATCGGCACTGCCTCTCCGAATGTGTTTATGACGACTGCATTCTGTAAAGTTTCGCCTTGCAGTGATGTGCCGTTCAAAATCTTTCCAAGCTGCGTCGTGTTCTGCACCATTATAGTGGATTGGAAGTACGGTGAGAGCAGGTTGTAGAGGTCATCGGCCAATTTCTGCGACGTGTAGCCTGTAATCCACCATCCGTTGGCATCACTGCAATTCAGAATATACAGGGTTCCACCGCCTCCGTGTTCACCTATTTTTTCAGGTGTCACATTGAAAGTCACGTTGGAAGAAGCAACTAGGTAGGAAGCAGCGTCCGATTCTATGCCCAAGCTTTCCGCATTTGAAATGGACACTGTGGGAACGTAGAGTTGGTCTTGACTTGACATGACTTCATAAACTGTCAGGTTATAGACGATGTTTGGAGGCAGGCTAGCTGAAAGGGCGATTTGAAGGTTGCTCCACATCGGGTCATCAGAAGTCTTGAACATTGTCGCGCTTAAGTCATAATTAACATCCAGCGTTTGCAGTGTTGTCAACGCTAGTCTTCGGAGATTTATGGGCGAAACCTGTCGAGGTGAGGGTAGAACAGCGAAAAAGGAAGCCACTAGGAAGGCTCCGGTGATGATAACTATAACAAGAAAAATCTCCACTGTTCGCATCATTTTAGCCCACCACCGGATAACCTTCTAAACTCCACAATGCAAGCTTAGTCTGATAGGCGATGCCGTTGACTAGGACTTGGCGGATGTCTGTCGCCACCCACTCCTTGTCCACTGGCGTTTCTCCAAAAGTGATTGAAAAAGCCATGGAGCTTATTCCCCAAGGCATCATTACTACGCCGTACCCATTGTTGCTTTGATACGTGATCACCAGTATCCCAGGGTTAAACGTTGGAATCGTGATATTCTGGTAGGTTTTCTCAGTTCCGTGTCCATAAACAATCTTGCCGAGTTTCCCGGTCGAGTTTTCCATAGGCATCTCGCGTAGCGTGAAATCCTCAGTCAGCAGGACGAAAGTCGCGTTGTAAAACACTGCTGATTCGGGAGGCCCAAAGTTGTGCACATCGTAGCTATGCGCAAGCAGAACTCGCCTATCCGAGAAACTGTCGATCAGTGGAATCACGTAACGTTCACTCTCGGTTATGCGTTCATGATAGCCTATTCCGGTGAGTCCACTGATGTGCGCGTAGACTATGAACGCATAGGAATCCTGCGAGGTGACACCAGTAATGTTTAGGACAGCTGAGCCCTGCCCGTCCGCGTAGATGGTGCCAAACGAACTCGTGTACGAGGGGTTGCTTTGTCCGCCTTTTTCAACAACTTTCAGAAAACAATAACTTACTGTCGCGTTCGAAAGCGGGAAGCCCGCGCCTGTGACTCTAACTTCGAGTCTCAGCGGGTTTTCCGAGCGGGTTTCCTCAATGGAAACCGTGACAATCGGCGCGATGGTCAGCTGAAATCCATAACTGTTGTTTATTCCGAGCAACTTCGTTGCCGTAGAATAGTTTATTGCCAGACTATAGGGGACTAAGAGAAAATTACCGAAACCCACTGTAATGTTACTATAGTATAGTCCGGTAGGGCCATAGTACAACGGGTCGCCAATTGCCGATTGCAGTCGCATCAGCGAGAACGGACTCAGCCTGTATTGCGTGAATTCTGGGTCCTGCAACCCGAAACCTGTGGGAGTGCTGTTGCTCTTTCCCCACTCAATAGGATTACCTGGCGTGAGCAGAATGTTGTCGAGCATGTCGCTGGCCTTGGTTGCAAGGTACCTGTGGCGTTGATAAAGGACTGCTGTTTGTATAGTCTGATTGAAGAGACCTATGAAGAGCAGAATCGCGGCTAGGAAAACCGTTACCGAAACCAGATGATCTATGGTTGATCCAGCCATTTTTACTGCTCTCCTCCTTATGATCCAAAGCGCAAATTGATGGTGCCATCGGAGAACTTTTCAGCATGAACACAAGCATTCGTTGAATTGCTTATGAAAGTGGAACTCTGCCACGAAACATTAGGGCCTAGGATCACAGACGTGCTTACGGTGGTTCCAGTCGTCGCCAACGTCAGCGTCAAGTCCAGAACTTTGCTCGAATTCAACAAGGGATCCAGTACAGTCCGTAGCGTACCTATACCTTCATAATAATTGTTCTCGATAAACGGAGGCAATCCCGGCGAATAGTTAACTGCCCCTGCCAATATGGTTTCATGGTTTAGGGAGAAGTACAGCTGCTGTATTGTGCTTCCCAAGTGACTCGTTATGTCTTGAAGTGCAAGAGTCCTGCGCGAATCTACCCAGACGTTCATAAGCCAGTTTGCAGTTAACGGAAAGAGGAAAATCTGCAATATTAACACTGGCAACATAATCATATACTCAATTGTGATGTGGCCCATCCATGCATCCTCCTGACAGGGCTAAAGATGTAGCCCTAGAGAAACAACCACCTCTCCAGTGTAGAACTCGATGATGGAACCGTTTGGAACAATTACTTCTTCGTCTGTGCTGTCGAAGTTGAAGAAATTGCCATCAAATCCTAAACCGCTTTTCGGAAAATTAACATGTATCTTGATCTTGTTGACCGTGTTTTGCGTTTCAACCGACACTCCGCTGGCCATGAGCGTTACGGACTGAGAATTGCGTGGGTTAGTGCCTGAAGAAAGCACGGGCAGATAGAACTTGAAGTAGTTTGTGTTACCTCCGCCCGTGGAAATCGTGGAATTCAGCATCCTGATTGAAGGTGCCACAACTACCCGTATGAAATTGCCATCGTTCATCGGTATCTTCTCAATTACAAAAACGTGGCTTACTGGCGCTGAAGTGCCCCTTTGAAGAAATGAACGGTCTGAGGATGGAAATACACGCTCATGATAGTTGTTGGCTACGTTGTATTTGTCAATGGGCATGTTGAACAGAAGAACGCCAGTGCTGAAGTTCGCCACGTAGACTACGTCGTTGACGTAAATTGTGTAGTTCAGGGCTAATGATTCGAACATGACTTGGCCGAACTTGCTTGCGTATCGGATTGTTTGTGTGCGGCCGATTGTCCAAGCGATGTCGTCTATCTGAAGCCCAACTGTCTGCATAAACTGCTTCATAGCGCTGAATTCGTTCTCTGCCATTCGCGCGTTCAGGAAATTGTTTGCAAAAACAATCGTTACCAGTAGCAACACCACAACTGCATCTGTCAAGATGACCGTGGAAATCGCTGGGCTAACCGCTCTCTTATCACCTTTGAATCTATGAAGCAAAGTTTTCTTTCTCGTTACCAGCCCTCTTTATCCAAGTTTTACGAACATGGGCACGATTTTTGCCGCCAACACAGCAACCACGACCAGAATGGCTGCGTGCTTGAAGCCTGCCGCTACTGATTCTTCGCTGATTTTGCCGGCAACTATTCCGATCAGATAGCTATGGAAAATGGTTGAAGTGATGAAGATCATTTGCATTGGACCCAAATCCTTTTTCTCTCCGCCTGGAGCGACTCCCAAAGTGCCTGTGGTGAAACCCAGCATCATTATCGTTGTTGCCACAAGAAGAATCGCGGCAAAGTAAGGCATCATCACGTAAGGACGGACTGCCATCTTCTTTTCCTTTTCAACGTCTTGGGTCAGATTGTTAAACCTTGCCAGTGTCTCAATCATAGCGATAGTACCGCCGCCTACGTCGATCGTCTCAACAAGCAGGAACATGATGATTTGGGTCATCCAGCTGTGCGTTCTTTTCACAAAGTCCATTATCACCTTTTTCACAGGAACTCCCCAAGAGATTTCAGAGCTTATCTTGCGCAGTTCCTTGCTGAACTCACCATAGTCTCGGTTGGAAAGACTTTCAATGCATTTTTCAGGAGACAAGCCAGTCTTCCTGACCTCTGTCAAGTCCCTCAGAAAGCTGTTGATGCCCTGCTCTGTGCTTTGCTTCTTGGCCGAGAGTTTGCTGTTCAATACCGCCGCTGGTGCCGTCGCAATGAACAAGGCTATGGTAACTGCCACGGGTAGGTCAATTATCGATGTGAATGAGCCGAAGAACGGAACCGCTATTAGACCCATGAAATTCGTGAGCAACAGGAACACTATGATGCCTATGACGCTGCAGACTCCAAACACCTTGTATGGGCGCATTTCCACTACGGGGGTCTTTGGCTGCATGCTGTGGGCCAGATAGATGAACATCAAGGAAAGCATTGGCGTGAACACATACGTATAGAGAATCAGACCTGAACCCATTGACAGTCCACTGCTGTAAATGGATTCGACACTGAACAGAATGTAGAAGCAAAGGGACATCAGAACCATGACTATGATGAAAGTTTCCAAAAGCATTCCGAGTCTTTCAGCAGCTGCCTTAACCCGCAAGGCTCTCGTTTTGAAAATGTCTTCGGCTTTTCTTTCAAGAAAGTGTCCAATGTCTCCTCCGATAATGACCGTTGACGCGTAGCCCGACAGGAAGTCCTTGAAGACATCTAGGGGGTTCTTCTTGGCTGCCTGTTCAATTGCGCTCAGCGGATCTCTGCCGAAGATTTCTACATCTTTTATGATTTCTCTTGCTTCGCTTCGCATCGCAGGCATCAATTCAACTTCCGAAAGTCGCTTGAAACTCGTGTAGGGTGCTATGCCTCCCGAAGCCATTACGCTGATGTAGGCGGATGCGAAGGGCATTTCCCTTTCTAAGTTGCTCGCCCTATCACCGGCTTGGGATATAGGAATTAGGAGAAAACCGATCATCACGTAGAAGGGCATCGGTATCAGGAAAATCACCGGGAGAAAACCATAGAGAATTAGAATTACCGCGGAGATTATCGACACTGGAAGCGTCAAAGCCGCGGTGAAGAACATTAATGAAACATAAGTCTCTGGGTATATCTTGATTTTGGCCCTTTCTAGATAGGTTTTGAACTCAAAAACGTGTTTGAGAAAGGAGGGAGCTGTCCTCCCGAAGAGGCGAAAGGACCATGCCTCAAGGGTTTCTAGAAACGGCAATCGCCTTGACCTCCTCTCCCGCAAGAACCTTCTCATAAATCTGTTTTGGCTTGGCGCAGTATTCAGCAATTATAGCAGCTACGTCCTTGTAGCTTCTGATACCGCGTTCCCGCATCCAGTGGAGAACCTCTTTTCGTCTTCCAATTTCCTCAATCAGATCTTTCTTGCTTGAACCTACGCGTTCAGAAATTGAGGACAACATGACGCTTTTGTCGAAGGTTGCCAAGTGTTCATCTTTTGACGGGTGCCATTTGAAAATGCCTCTGTAGTCTCCGAAGTCTACGATTTCACTTGCGTTCATTACACGTCTGTAGGCCTTTCTTTCGTTGTTCTTTATGAGATGGACTCTCTGGATTGACAAGATAATATTCATCAGTGGAACATAAGCCGGGGAGATGTCCATCGGTTTCTGTGTTAGACGTTTGAGTGCAGAGTCCAAGTTTTCAGCGTGCATTGTACACATGCCACCGTGACCCGTGGCCAAGGCTTGGAACAGCACGTAAGCTTCCTGACCTCTCACCTCACCCACGATCAAAATGTCTGGACGATGCCTCATTGATGTCTTTACGAGGTCGAAAAGTGCTACCTCACCAACGCTGCTTCCACCGAGACCGTAGCTTTGCCTCGCTATGAGTGAAACCCAGTTTTCGTGAGGCAAGTTAAGTTCTGCCGTTTCTTCGATGGTAATTATTTTACTTCCGGGTTTTATCAAGCAAGCCAGAGCGTTCAATGCTGTCGTCTTTCCAGCAGCCGTTCCACCGAGAACCATGATTGAGGCCCTGTTTTCAAGACAAACCCAGAAATAGGCTGCCATTTCCTCTGAAAAGGTGCCTATGTTTATCAAGTCTATCATTGAGTAGGGGTCTTCTCTGAACTTTCTGATGGTGAATGCGGTTCCGAAGGGCGTGATTTCACGTCTGTAGCAGACTGCAAGTCTGTGTTTGCCAGGTAATGAAGCGTCCACTATTGGAAAGGCTGAACTGACGTGTTTTCCAGCCATGTGGACGAGTTTGACGACCATGTTGTCAAGTTCTTCGTCGGTGGGGAACTCGATGTTTGTTTCGATGCTCTCATAGCTTCTGTGCCAGATGTAAACCGATTTTTGCACACCGTCACATGAAATGTCTTCAATGTTCGGGTCTCGCATCATCGGGTCGATTTGGCCGAAGCCTACGAGGTCTCTTTCAGCGTGATACAGAATCTTGTACCACGAAACATCTGGCAGCCATCCGAGACTGATGCGGTACTTATCAACAATCTTCTTGGCTTCCTCAGCAAAGAATCTTCTAGGATCCAGAATCTCCTCTTTCGGCGATTCTATTTCTGCAAGTAGTATTTCCAAAATGCGATGGTAAACGCTTCTCTCAAGCGGGTCAAGCTGTAACTCGTCCAGAATGTACTTATATTCTCCTGTTTTGGGGTTCTGGGCGATGGCCACGTGTGCAAATGGTTCATAGAGTGGATACTTTTCGACAATCTTGAACCCTCGGGGTACAGGTTTCGGGGGAGGCGGAGGGATAGTTGCTTGTTCATGTTTTCCGAAGTTCAGTTTGATCTGGACTTTTTTCAGCTTTGCCAATGTTCCTTTAAGGCGCAACTGTGTCATTGTAGTTCTCCTGTGCACATATTATTGATATGTTCGGTCTATTAAATATTACGTCTCAATATACGTGACACACACTTCTATGTCTCTTCCTCAGTCGAAATGACAATGATCTTCAGCCTAATTAGGACGAAAACCACGACCGCAATCACCACTGGAATGACTATCAGAAGGATAGTCAGTAGAGGCCAACCGCCCCCAGTTTCTTCAATGGTCTCCGGTGTTATGGTCAAGGCAGTTTGATTTCCGCCCTCTATGAAGCCATTCTTCGTGGCGTTGGCCACAATCGCAACGGGCAATTGTGTTGTTGTTCTAGGAGCGTTGAAAATAAATGTGCTGCGGCCTTCGGAATCAGTTGTGTCAGTTGTGCCTGAGAAGTTTCCAACGTTTGTTGACATCGTGACCCGTGCATCGGCGACTGGTGTTCCGTTGCAGGTTGCATAGATCATGACGACGGCGCTGTCTCTTGACATGACTGAAGAATTAGTGCTGATTTGAACGCTGATGATTCCAGGGTTGACTGTAATGTTGAAAGAGTTCTGTCCATCTGCATATCCGAGTTTTGAGGCCTGAGCAATGATTGTGACGTCATGTGGGGCGTTTGCCTGAGGGGCTGTGAAGACAAAGGTAACGTTTCCGTTGCCATTGGTCAAAGCCGTGGATTGGGAGAAATTGCCTTCATCTTGTGACGTTATGGTGACGGTGGCATCATGAACTGGAACCGCGTTGTAAGTCACTCTTATACTCACGTTCACCTTCGCTTCAGAAACTGTGACAACAGGCTCAGCCGCTATTTCCACGGCAAGTACTTTGGGGCTTATTGACACAAGTACTTGGCCTGCTCCGCTTATGTAACCGCTTTTTGATGCAGACACATCTATCGTGGCGTTGAGTGCCGTGATCGTTTGAGGACCTGTGAAGACAAACAATGCAGTTCCATTAAGATTTGTATCTGCTGTAGTTGAGCTGAAATTCCCCACACTCCCTGATGATACCGTGACTGTGGCGCCGAAAACAGGAGCTCCGTCACTTGATACTTCAACTGTTATGATCGACGTTTCCTCAGAGACAATTGAATCCGGAACAGCAATCACATCAACCGTCAATAATCTAGGTTCCACGAAGACCATTGTTTGACCTTGTCCGCCCGCGTAGCCTGCCTTTGTGACTGAAGCTGAAATGGTCACATTCACAGGGTCAAGAGTGTAGAGGGCAGTAAAACTGAACACCGCATCGCCGTTTGAGTCAGTGACTCCAATGCTAGCTGAAAGGTTGCCACTGTCAGCAGATAGTGTAACATTTGCCTGCGGGACTGGTTGGTCTAAGCCTAAGGTCACGTGAAGAGCTATCGTTGCTGTTGCTTCGGATTTGACCGTCGTGGGTTGAGCAGTTATTCGAACCATGAGCGGGGGAAGGACATTCAAGTACTCGTAATCAGAGCCGTCAGCGTAGCCACTGACATTGGCCTTTGCAATTATTCTAACATAAGTCACATCAGTTACGTTCGGAGCAGTGAAGGTCGCCGTGAAGTGCCCAGTTGAGTTTGTTAAACCTGACTGTGGCACAAAACTTCCACCCTTCACCGAGAACAAGATGACAGTCGCATTCTCCACTGCCTGTATCCCGTTTGACACATAAGCGGTAATGATAACCTGTTCTGCATAGTTGACGGTATCGCGGTTGACAGCAACCGTCGTTATCAACGGTGCAAGGTTCCCGACTCTCACTGTTGTGGAGACTTCAGGACTTGTGACGCCAAAATCGTCTATCACCCGCAGTTTCGCAGTGTAGTTGCCAACTGAAGCGTAGCTGTGGGTAAAGAGCGATAATGTTGTCCAACCGCTGTTGTTTCCGTCTCCAAAATCGAAAAAGTATTGGTCAACTCGTCCATCATCGTAGGAATCAGCGCCTACAAATGTGACGTTCTGATTCGGTGCTACTAGACTCTTGTCGGTCCAGAGAACAGCTGTGGGCTGCCTATTGGCGTAGTCAATAGGAGCGGTTAGGAAAAATATGAAATCTAGGTTCACGCCGTTGCCGCCTACGCGGTTGCCTTTTCCACGCGGGTTCAGTGATTCATGGTAAGGTCCGCTTCTGTCGCCCCAGAAATTGTACGTTGCGTCAACCGTGGCGCTGAGCGAAACGCCCATGCCCTCATTGTTGTCGGATATGTCGTTGAAATGTGCTATGTGCGCGGTTCCTTCATTATAGAGTATCCCAACGTTGTTTCCTGAAATGTAGTTGCGCGTTATGTTTGTTGTCGTGGTTGTCGAAACGTAAAACCCGAAACCGTTTGCCGTAAGGTTGTTGTAGAGAATAAGAGTGCGGTCGTAGGCATCAGCTTCAAGCAGAATTCCGCTCTGCGCGTTGCCAACAATGCTGTTATGATCTACGTTTATTGCAGACGTCAAATGGCCAGTCAAGGCTATGCCATCGCCATTTGATTCTATCGTGTTGTTTTGCACCGTTATGGTGTTACCTTCGGCTATGTAAATTCCGATGCCCGTGTTGTTGGTTACATCATCATTCTTGATGACCACATTGCCGTTCGTTATTTTGATTCCGTTTTCCTGATTGAGACGGATAGTGCTGTTTTGAATGTTCAGAGCGGCGTTGTCAACGGTTATGCCATCTGTTCCGTACTCCACAGTGCAATACAGCATTGAGGACTGCTGCGCTCCAGTGAAGTGGATGGTGTTCCAGTCTCCGACTTCAGGCTGCTGTTTGTTTGATGTGAATTTTATGGGTTCGTCTTTGGTGCCATTCGCGACAAGCCTTCCTTCAACAGTCAGTGATGAGTCTCCTCCAAAATGCACTTCGACGCCGGGTTCTATGGCCAGCGTGGCATTTGAATAGATCCTGACGTCTTTTGACAACACGAATGGGCTGTCCACCAACGTCCATGTAGTGTCTTGCGTGATGGAGCCCTCAACATAGGTTGCCTCCACAGCGGAAGGAAAGAGCGTTACGTTCACGGAACCTACGATGCTGAAGATTAGAGTTAACAATATGGCAAACAGCTTGACTTGTTTCATCATGATTATGCATCCACTTCTGTAATTAGTGTACTCTATCCCTTTGGTCAATGCTAGTTTAAGCATTATGAATCCAGAATAAAACTTCAAAATCTTCACCAGCACATCAACGTGGCAAATTGAAAAATAGGGAAAAGATTTAACGAACCAAAAGTACAAGCTAAACGCAATCGGGAGGAAGCCATCTGAAGAGTTTCACAACCTTTGCTCTGGAACGCTTTCCATTGATAAATCCGGGAGACGACCTCGCCAAAATAATCATCGAAACTGCCGGAAAAAACGGTCTACGCTTCGAAGATGGAGACGTCATAGTCGTCGCCCAAAAGATTTTCTCCAAATCAGAAAAGAGGGTTGTGCGGCTGAGAGACATCGTTCCTTCAAGAAAGGCTCTGGAATTAGCAAAGACGGTTGGAAAAAGCCCCAAATTCGTTGAGCTGGTTCTGAGGGAAACGAAGAGAATTCTGAAAGCTTCTCCTGAAACGCTACTCGTTGAAGACAAACGCGGTATAATCTGCATAAACGCAGGAATAGACAAGTCAAACGTGAAAGGCAGAGGAAATTTTGCGCTGTTGCCCGAGAACGCTGACGAATCCGCAATGAAATGCCGCGACGAGATCATGAAACTGACTGGCAAGAAAGTTGCAGTAATTGTGTGCGACACGTACAGCCGCCCATTCAGACGCGGGCAGGTGAACTTCGCTATAGGTATGGCAGGAATTGAACCGTTCAAAGACTACCGCGGAAAAAAAGACCTTTTTGGCCAGATCCTAAAAGTGAAAAACGTGGCAGTGATTGACGAGATTGCAGCAGCTGCAGAACTGCTGATGGGACAAGGCAAGGAGGCAACACCAGTGGTCCTTCTCAGAGGGTTAGGCAACTTCGTGAAACCGTGCGAAAAATGCAGCCTAACCGAACTCGGCATCTCAAGCGATGAAGACCTTTTTAAAGGAACCCTATAAGAACGGATTACTACCCTTTTCCTCGCCTAGGGTCGTGATGGATCCATGTCCAGGATAGACAACCAAACAGTCCGGCAGACATTTCAGCCTTTTCAAGGAACGTTCCATATCATTTTCAGAGCTTTCAGGAAAGTCTGTTCTGCCAATCGAGCCTGCAAACAGCGTGTCGCCTGTGAAAATCTCATTCTCTCCAAGAAGCGATATGCTTCCAGGGCTATGGCCTGGAGTATGAATCACTTTCAGATTTGTCTTCCCGAATTTGACGCTATCCCCGTCATGCAAAAGAACGTGTGCGGGAGGCGAAAACGTTTGAAATCCAAAGAATTCTGCGATCTGCTTGCCTGCTTCACCGAGCAAGTGTGCGTCGCACTCGTGAATCAGGATGGGTGAATGGTATCTTTCATTTATCATTCCGTTCCCGCAGGTGTGGTCCGAGTGGCCATGAGTGTTGACGATGAACTTCAAGGTTGAGGAATTTTCGTCGATAAATTTGAAGATTCGGCCAGCCTCACGAACACCGTCAAAACCAGGATCAATTATTATGGATTCTCTGGTCTGCTCGCAGACAGCAGCATAGCAATTGGTGGAGAATTTGCCCACAGTGAACAATTGCACAATCATGGGCATCAGCACCCGAAGAGGCTTTCAAGCTAATAAACTGTTTTGACCGCTCAATCACCAAGAAAAATAGAACCACAAGGATTAAATTTTCTGAAAAGGAACCTTTATGTGGGGATTGGAGAAGGGTTGAATCTGCAGGAGATTGAAGCTGCCTTCAGTCGCTTCAAAACATGTCCTAGATGCGGTTCCAAGGAAGGCTTCTGGCTGGGACAGCAGGGCGGTCGCACTCATGCTCAATGCAAAGGCTGCGGTGAAAAATTCGAACTCTCCGTAGTCTTTCCGACTGACGAGAAAAAATCCGGCTGGTTCAAGTTTCTAAGTGGGTAGCTCAGTATTCTTGTTCGGAAACCGAATAGTATTCGATTTTTGAAAGAAGACAAATAAACAGATTTCCGGCATCGGCTAACGAGGAGGGTTCAGTGGAGAAACTAGAGAGGAAACCGCTTGTCTCGATAATAGTACCGACATGCAACTCGCAAGAGACCATTGAACAATGCTTGGGCTCCGTCAGGAAACAAACCTACGAGAAGATAGAAACGTTAATAGTTGACAGGCACAGCACCGACAATACTGCACAGCTAGCCAAACGAGTCAAGGCAAACCTGTTTCTCTTAGATTGTGAGCGAAGCAAAGCCAAGAACCACGGAGCGCGCAAGGCAAGGGGAGATTTCGTACTCTTCATAGACTCGGACATGGTCTTGAGCCCAGAGGTAGTCGAAGACTGCGTGAACAAATGCGTGCGACAAAAGATAAGCGCGGTCATAATCCCTGAAGAATCCGTTGGACAAGGTACAATTGGCGATTGGCGAAAAAGCGAGAAAGCCTCTTTGTCAACTTCTGGCAAGCTTATGGAGATTCCGCGTTTTTTCAGAAAGAGAGCATTTCTTCAAACTGGAGGGTACGATGAAAGACTGGTCTGCGGGGAAGATTTCGACCTTTTTCAAAGGTTTGAAAAGCGCGGTTACAAAACCGGCAAAATAGAGCCAAGAATAACGCATCTTGAAGGAAAGTCCTCTCTCCGCAGTGTTTTATCCAAGGCGTTCCATTACGGCCGGACACTTCCTGCACTGCTCAAGAAGAGTCCTTCACAGACAATTGAGAGATACAGTGGCATGCGGCTGGCGTCGATCGAGACCGCTAGAACCACCTTCAGAGGCGTGACTTCCTTGGCGGGTTTCACAGCCTTGAAATTGCTCGAATATACGGCCTATTTCCTCGGAATCTCCACACAGTTGCTTCACGATTTCTCCGAAAAAATTGCGATCAACAAACTCAAAGACAGAATACTTGAAAACAAGTCTGTGATAGTGAATCTCGCAATAATACTCCTAATCTCAACAGCTATTTTCAGAAATCTACTTTTCACACAGGAATGGCCCGGCGGCGGCGACGTATTGGGCTTCGTTTCGAGAGCGTACCTGTACGGCAAAGACTTCCGATGGATCTACATGTGGAGGCCCTATTCGTTTGGTTTCGTTGAAGGCATAAACTTCATGGACTTTTTCCTCATGCTTCTCTACGCGGTTTTCAAGGATCCTTCATGGACAGTAAAGGCATTCATGTTTCTGTCCTATTTGGCCGCCGGCTTTCTCATGTACTTGTTTGCTTACAGATACACCCGCATGCACATTGCCTCACTTGCGGCATCGCTGGTCTACATATTGAACCAATGGCTTTTTTCGCAGTTGACCGAGGCTCACGTTGACATAGTATTCAGCTACGCTTTGGCACCACTCATTTTTCTGCTGTTGGACAAGGCTTTGCGGTCTGGTAGACCTAGAGATATTCTACTGTTCTGTGTAGGGCTTAGCATCTTTGCGACGAGCTTCCACCCTGAAGCTATTGTAATCTACGGTGTTTTTCTCATAATCTTCGCAGCTTTTTTCATTTTCTTTCCAAACAAAACCCAAACCGTCAAGGCTCGTCTTCTTCGTTTCCTCAAAGTGTCTTTGCCTTCGGCACTAATCGTTTTTCTGTTCTCTGCATTCTTCCTCTTTCCGTTCGTTGCAAACGTGAGATCGCCATACGTGCGCCCTTCTTATGAATATCCTTTGGAAGATTCTGTTTGGGGAAGTTACCAGAATGTGACCGACGCCTTCACACTGCGAGCAGTGGAGAAGTGGGGCTATAATAACGTAGTGGACGTATATTCTGGACTTGGCTTGCCGGACTTTCCCGTCTACGCTCTGCTTTTCTCGATATTCATTCTGTCTTACTTCATGCTTCTTGTTCGCCGAGACCGCTACACAATTTTCTTTGCTATTTCCACATTGCTTTCCGTTTTCATTGCAAAAGGGCCTCATCCCCCACTCGGACAAGTGTTCATCTGGGCATGGTTTAACATCCCGCATTTTGCGATTTTCAGAGCTGCAAACCGATGGATAATGATGGCTATCTTCTCAAATGCCTTTTTTGTTTCGCTCCTAGTAAGTCAGCTGGCAGGTTACATCAAAACCAAGCCCTACAGACAAACAAGCGAGAGATTCTTCAAAATAGAGGTGAAAAATGGCAGGCTATCCAAAATCAGAAGAGTGATTGTTTCCGTCGATTTCTTCAATAACTTGTTCAAGCGATTCCACAATGCTCTCTACTTCCTCAGCGTAATTCTATTGGCACTGATTCTTGTAAGCGGTTTTCTCTCCTGTTTCTTCTTTTTCTCCGACGGTCTGCAGGTCTACACGCCGCCATCCTCGTATCTTGCCCCCTACGAGTGGCTTGCGCCACAGAAAGACGACTACAAGGTGGTTTCTGTGGGCCGAAGTTCATACGAATGGCTAGTTTCGCCTGATCAATACTCAGACTTCGCTTCAAGTGCAATGCAAACCACTCTGGGATGGGGTCACGATATAGGCTTTGACAGCGTCTTCATCCACGATAAGCCAGTCCTTCAAGACGGAGGATGGGATCCTAAACCGCGACAGCTGGTGGACTATTTGCGTTTCAGGCTTGCCAGAGAGCATTTGACAGACAACTTGCTCAAGATTCTGGGGGCATTTGCGTACAAGTACGTTATCATACCTCCCTATACGACCGACAAGACACGCGAGTTTTTTATGAACCAAACAGGCTACCAGGTAATCTACAACCAAACCGCGCTTGTCCTGCAGAATGAATATGTCACACCGCGGATCTTTGCAACGAACCGGTCCATGCTCGTCCTAGGTGGCTTGGAATCCTTCGACATGCTGAGCAAAATTGAAGCCTTCAGACTGAATGAAACCGCTCTGTTTTTTGCACCTACAACCATTGAGGGCAACGTGATGGGACCCGAAATCTTGGCTAGATCTCAAATGCTCGGCTTTATCAACTCAGACGTTCTGGACTTGGCAATGGCTTCGCTTGATGCGAAGACAAGTATCATCTATGCCAGCAACTACGGAGTTTCAAGCATAAACACTACGGCGTACTGGGTGAAAATGTCTTCCTGGAGAATCGTGGGCGCTCTCGTTTTGGGCGGAGACACCTTGACAACGTCGGGAAAAAACAAAGCAGAAATCCCCTTTGACCTGAGTACGGATGGAATACATGATCTTTGGCTAAGAATAGGCTTCGCGCCTTCCAGAGGAAAACTGAGTGTTTCCGTTGACGGAGACTTGGTTCAGGAAATTCGAACAGAGTCCTCCTTGTGGTCCAAACTTTCATGGCTAAACGTCACAAGATTGGATCTTGGTAAGGGAAAACATGTGATTACCCTTGAGAATGATGGAACAGGTTTCAACGATGTGGATGCGATAGCGATAGTTGAGCCTCAATATCTGGAATCGAGAATAAACGAGACAGTAAATGTGCTAAAGGACTATCATGGTCGGCTACTCTATCTATTGGAAGCTGAGAATACACTGCTAGGCCCATCTAGCACTGGCTGGTCTTGGACACAAGAGCTGGGCAACGGTTACGTGGCTCAATCTGAAAGTCTGGGTCTGAATGTTGCGCCGTTGGCAATAGCAAATGCATCCTCATCCAGCAACAAGTTTGAAGCCCAGAAAACCGTAGACAGGAATATGGATACAAGATGGGCATCTGAAAAATACGTCCTGCCGCAATGGTTGGAATTAGATTGGGACCAACCGCAACAGTTGCGCGGTGTTGGAATACATTTTGAAAATGCAATCGCAGCAAATTATACTGTCCAAACTTGGGATGGCACAACTTGGATCGATCAAGTACAAGTTGCTGGAAACAGCGAACTTGACAAGACTCACCGGTTTGCTCAAACCGTGGAAACAAACAAGATTCGAATATACGTCACTGCTTCCTCAATTTACGACCGCGTAAGCATCCGAGAGCTCGAAGCCTATTCTACCGAGACAACCTCCGCACCCATAAGAATCACCATTCCCAGAAAAGGCAACTTCATGTTTGCAGCAAGAATAGCTACTGGACCAAACTATGGAACACTCTATTTCAAAATAGACAATACTCTCCAGCCTATTCCGTGCAATAGCTCAACAAATCAGTTCGAATGGCGAGAAATAGGCCCCTTCAATCTTGACGCTGGAGAACAATCCATAGGCGTCGGGAGCGACGGGTTAGTAGAACTTGATGAGATTGTCATATACTCTCTCGATGATGCAGAGACATCGCTCAGCCTGAGTGAATTGTTCAGTCCTTCAAATCCACAGGTTTCAATAGGCTACAAAGAAGTGAACTCAGGCGCCTATCAAGTAGACGTTGCCGCTAATGAATCGTTCAACCTAATGTTCTCGGAAACCTATGATCCTTCATGGAAGGCAATAGCCCGCAGGGAAGAAATCACCTCAACCATAGCCTACTCGCTTGTTAACAGCTTCTACGTGAACAGAACGGGTCAATTCACCATTACGATCTACTTCACAGGTCAAGACTACGCCAACATAGGCATCATAACATCAGCCGTAAGCTTTGCTTCAATTTCAGTGTCTTTGCCAATCCTTTCAGTGATCCTTCGGAAACGTAGACTTTTCCTCCAGAAAAATAGAGAGGTCTAAAGCATGGAAGACGACGAGCTCGAAAGCTATTGGAACTACGTAGCCCTGGAAGCTAAGGATTTTGAAAAGATGGTGCGTATAGAAAAATGGAAAAAAGCGGCAAGAAACTGGCTTGCTGACTACGCTGACAAAAGGGCATATGACTTTGTGTTGGGAGTCATCGACAAAGTTGCCAAACTGAATGGGTCTGCAAGTGTCCTTGACGTGGGATGTGGCCCCGGCAAATGGTCAGTCCTTTTTGCTAAAAGATACTCTTCCGTGACGGCCATAGACATCAGTCCGAACATGATTCAGTTGGCCAAGGAAAACGCTGGGAGGCAAAACCTGAGAAACATAAACTTCTGCGTGATGCCTGTCTCCAGGCTGGACATTCCGGACGAAACCTTCGACCTGGTCAACTGCATAACGGTTCTTCAGCATATATTCAGCGATGAAGATTGGAGACTGGCCATTCATGAAATGACTAGAGTCACAAGAAAGGGGGGGCACATTTTGCTGTTTGAAGCTGCCCCTAATTTTGCCGTGAAAAGACGGACTCCGCACCTTTCTATTCGAACCATGCGACAATACATTGACGAATTCAGAAAAGCCAAGGCCCAGCTCATCTGTTGGCGAGCAGCAGATCTTTCTTTGCCCGTCACTCTCCTCGGACTGAAATACTATGCCGCATCCTTCAACAGAAGAGTCTACTACTTCATTTAGAAGCGGAAGTCTCTTCCCCCGGCCTTTCTGTCCCTTCTGTCCTGGATAGCAGTCCTACTGGCTTGGCAAATAGACTACAAACTTGCTGAGACACCGCTGAGTTTTCTCTCCATCGGAAGAATCCTGCTTTTTCGAAAAGCCAAAACTTGACCACTTCTGGTTCCGAAGCTGAAGTCTCCTTAAACTTCTTTTCCTTTCCACCCAAGAAGTCAACGGCCAACTCACAAAGTGAACAATGGATGAAGTGTTTCATAGTTCTGCCATGTTACAATGAAGAGAAAAACATCAAACCACTCATCTATTCAATAGACCAAGTCCTCAGACCTCACGTTCCGTACAAAATCATCGTAGTTAATGACGGAAGCCGCGATCGAACGGATGAAGTTCTCAAAGATCTCTCCGCAGACTATCCTGTTGAAGTCCTCGAGCACTTCACCAACATGGGACTTGGTGCTGCTTTGAAAACCGGTCTGTTGACAGCCGCTGAAGAAGCTTTTGATGAAGATTTCATTGTGGTCATGGATTCAGACAATACGCATGATCCCAAGCATGTGTTGGACATGATGGCAGCAGCGAAGACCGCCAGCATAGTAATCGGTTCTCGCTACGTAGAGGGCGGAGGGCAGCTCAATGTCCCTCTGCACAGAGTGATCCTGAGCAAAGCGATCAATGTTCTGGTGAGGAGACTGTTTCAGCTGTCGGTAAAAGATGCGACTAGCGGCTTTCGATGTTTCAGAGCTGGCCTACTTAAGCGCGTGCGCGATAGCTCCGCTAATGGCATGGTCGAATCAACGGGTTTCGTGGCTTCTCTTGAACTGATGCTTAAAGC
>Ga0315268_10001230_pt1 | contig 29377 bp, 19 predicted proteins | sample C1_top_MG_FD_204535 | JGI IMG/M metagenome (GOLD analysis project Ga0315268, IMG submission 204535) | Sediment microbial communities from Yellowstone Lake, YNP, Wyoming, USA - C1_top | ecosystem: Environmental > Aquatic > Freshwater > Lake > Sediment | place: USA: Wyoming | collected 2017-08-01
TAATGAAGTACAACCTCCCGCTGGAGAAGGGCATAGACGAGTCCGGTTTGATGACATCTCTTGCGGGCAAGTATGCTGGCATGGCCGTGGTAGATGCGCGAAAGGCGATCATCGCGGACATGAAGATCGAGGGGCTGCTTCTGAAGCAGGATGATCTGGACCAGAGCGTCGGCTCGTGCTGGAGATGCCATACTCCCATCGAGTTCATCAAAACTCCTCAATGGTTCATCAAGAGCCTCCAGTTCAAAGACCGAGTTCTCAAGATGATAGATGAAATCGACTGGAATCCAGAGTTCATGAAGATCAGGATCCAGGACTGGGTGAACTCCCTCGCTTGGGATTGGGTCGTCTCGAGGCAGAGATACTTCGCGACCGCGATTCCTCTCTGGGAATGCCAGGACTGCGGCAACGTGCTTCTCGCGGAAGAACACGAGTGCTATGTCGACCCGACGGCGAAGCCCCCAAGGACCGAGAAGTGCGAGGTGTGCGGAGGTAAGTACATCGGATCTGCCGAGGTGTTCGACACTTGGATGGACTCGAGCATCTCACCTCTGTTCAATACATTCTGGGAGAGGGACGAGAAGCTGTTCAAGAAACTCTACCCCATGTCGATGAGGCCACAAGGTCTAGAGATCATACGGACCTGGGCGTACTACACGATTCTTCGCGAGATGCTCCTCATCGGCGAGAAGCCGTGGAAGGAGACCATGATCCACGGGTTCATAATGGCACCTGACGGCACCCCGATGCACGCATCTGCTGGCAACGTGATCGACCCCATGCCGCTCCTGGAGAAGTACGGCAGCGACGCGATGAGGTACTACGCCGCCACATGCGCTCTCGGAATCGACCACGCATTCAAGGAACAGGAGCTCGTGCGCGGTGGAAGGTTGGCCACCAAGACCTGGAACGTCATGCGAATGATCGGCTCAGCATGCAAGACAAAGCCGAGGAAACCGAGGAAGATGCATGCGATAGACGCATGGATCCTCAGCAAATTCGGGAAGCTGGTTCGCGAGGTGGAGCGGAGCAGCGACAAGTACCGGTTCGATCAGTCGATGGCTTCCATCGAGGACTTCCTGTGGCACGAGTTCGCAGACCACTACATCGAATTGGCTAAGCACAGAGCATACGGCGACAAGGACGAGGGTGCCAAGTATGCCCTCTACACGGTTGGCCTGGGCTTGCTGAAGCTCGTCTCTGTCTTCCTGCCGAACGTAGCGGAGGACGCATATCAGCTGAACTTCAAAGGGCACGAGAAACCGACTAGCGTGCACGTGTCAGAATGGCCCAACGCTCCTGAAGCGGACGACGTGGCCGAACGAAAGGGGGAGACGATAAAGGAGATTGTAGCCTCCATCCGTTCGTGGAAGTCCGCGAAGGGGCTATCCCTGAATGCCGAGATCAAGCGGGTCGAGATAGTCGGTCCCGAGGCAGCTGAGATGATCGCCGGTTCCGAGGATGACATCAAGGAAACGCTGAAAGCCAAGGAGCTGGAGGTGCGCGGGGACGTCGTTCTGAATGAAGCGGTATCAGGAGTGAAGCCCGTGCATTCCAAGCTGGGGCCCAAATTCAGGAAGGATGCGAAGGAGATAGCCGAAAGGATCTCCTCGATGCGCGGTTTCAGTCTCCTGCAGGCAGACAAGGGGATTCAAGTTCGGATGAACGACGGCAGGGAAATCACGTTGCCCCCAGAGTTCTTCGAGATCGAGAAGAAGGTCACATCGGACAAGGGCGAGCTCGAGCACTTCACGGTCGGAGGACTCTCAGTCCTGGTGTATCGCTAGCTTCCTGCGGGCGTCTCAGGCTGGCTCGACAGCTTATAATACTGATATTGTGATTTGCAGACGAACATGGACAAGAAGGACGAAGTCGTCGAAGTGCTCCGCAGCGTTCTTGACCCGCACACCGGTGTCAGCGTCTACGATATGGGCCTTATCTCAGAGATAGTCGTCTCCGGTGACACGGTGAGCCTGACCTTCATGCCCACAAGCCCGTTCTGTCCGGTCGGCGTCGAGCTAGCAAAATCAATCAGAGATCACATCTTGTCGATAGGCGGCCTGAAGAGCTGCAACGTGAAGGTCGTTGGCCACATTCGGGCGGACCAGATAAACGAGGCGCTCAACGTCTAGAAGGACTCCTTATCAGGTCGATCCGGACTTGTCTGTTCTGGATCGAGAACTGCTCCAAACCCTTCATCGCTCTGAACGCGACGCTCTTGTGAATCTCGAGTCGGCTCGAATCGTCTCCGACCTCGACCGAGCCTATCAGATGTTCGACGATTCCGGTCTTCCGCTCGATGAACCTGATGAGGTCCACCATGCCGATACCGTCTCTCTTGCCTATGTTCATCCTGAAAGGCACCATGCCAAAATGGTCTGCATACTCTTCGAGGTCCAATGTCTTCTTCACCGTGTCCCTGCCGTGGGATTCAGGGACTTCTTTTTCCTGGAGCTTCGTCCTTCCGAACATCTCGATCGATTTCACGAGATGTTGCTCCTGTTGGCCAACGAATGTGATGGCCTTGCCAGACTTCCCGGCCCTTGCAGTTCTGCCTATCCTGTGAACATAGTCCTCGGGGTTCTCAGGGATGTCGTAGTTGACGACGTGGGAGACATCCTCAATGTCCAGCCCTCTTGCTGCCACATCCGTTGCGATAAGGATTCTCAGCTTCCCCGACTTGAACTTCTGCATGACCTTGTCCCTAGCAGCCTGGGAGAGGTCGCCATGGATGGCATCCGCCGAGTACCCGTATGCTCTGAGCTTGTCAGCTAGCATGTCGACCATCCTCTTCGTTGAACAGAACACCATGGCCAGAGTTGGCTTCTCAATGTCGAGGATTCTGCACAGTGCCCACATCTTGTTCTTCCTTCCTACGTTGATGTAGACCTGCTGTGCTTGAGGAACGGTCAGCGAATCCTGACTGATGATGACTTCCTTCGGGTTCCTCATGTACCTTCGAGCAAGCTCCTTGATCGTGTCAGGTAGCGTTGCGGAGAACAGCATCGTCTGTCTGCTCTTGGGAACGCTCTGTAGTATCCATTCGATGTCGTCGATGAACCCCATGTCAAGCATGCGGTCCGCTTCGTCTAGCACCAGGAACTTGACTCCCTCGAACGAGAGCTCTCCTCTCCTCATGAGGTCCATCAGTCTGCCAGGTGTGCCAACGACGATCTCGACACCTTTGCGAAGCTTCTCGGTCTGGATATTTATCGACTGGCCGCCATATATAGGAACAGAGCGAACGTTGGAGTACTTCGCCATCTCTGTGAAATCGCTCGCGACCTGGATTGCCAGCTCCCGTGTCGGTACCAGGACCAAACATTGGATCCTTCTGGACTTCTCGAGCTTGCCTATGATCGGGATGGCAAATGCTCCTGTCTTGCCTGTCCCCGTCTGAGCCTGAGCCATCAGGTCATGATTTGTCTGAGCAAGAGGAATCACCTGTTCCTGGACAGGGGTGGGTTCCTCCCATTCTTGGTCCTTGATGGCTTTGAGTATCTGCTGGTCGCGAACTAGTAGGCTGAAATTCATCGTCTCGATATCCCGTCTCGGTTGTTGTCCGAGTTAGATTTGAAGCACTATTTTAATGATTGGAGCTGATATCCCGATACAGAGCGCTCTTCTGGAAGGAATGCATCGGATGATGGCCAAAGCACGAGAAGCCTGGCAGAAGCTGTATTCGAAGCATGGGCTTCAGTACGGTGGCAGCGGGGACATCGTACCATTGGAGCCCCACTTGAAGCCGGGCATGATTGTCCTTGATGCGGGCTGCGGGGATGGAAAGACCACAGAGGTCCTCGCCAAGAAATGCGAAGTCGTCGGCTGTGATTTCTCCCGGGAGGCGCTGGTATCTCTAAGATCCCAGAGAGACAGGGAGAGCATAGTAAATCTGGTAGAGTGCAACATAGCAGTACTTCCATTTGAACATGAAAAGTTCGACGCAGTCTCTTGCATACACACGCTCTCACACATGCCCGAGAAGGACAGGACCAGGGCCGCGCAGGAACTTACGCGCGTTCTAAAACCAGGTGGGCACCTATTCATAGAGGGGTTTGGAAAGGCGGATCTCAGATACGGCAAGGGTCAGGAGATCGAGGACTCGTCTTTCTTGAGAGGGAACGGAATCCTAACTCATTACTTCCAGGAAGGGGAGATGCCAGCTCTCTTTGACGGCATGGAACTTGTCTCAGAGGTCGGCACCCTCAAGAGGGTGTCCTTCGGCGCAATTGCGGGCAGGCGGGATCTCAGAAGAGCCCTTCTGAGGAAGACCGTGCGGGATTGACGGTGGCAGACAAGGTGGATCCCCTGATCTTGGGTTTCTGTCACTGGGTGTCAATCGGTTGAGCCCTTGAAGCGGTATCCGCACGGCTGGTGTATCTGCTCATCCTTTGTCCTTGGGTATTTCCTGCACTGGAGTGGTCGAATCACGTATGCTCTGCATGAAGCTGAGTTTGGCTTGCCAGCTTCGAACCTCAGGAACGGGCATCTGACGAGGAACTTGCAGCAAGCACCACATCGATTGCACTCTCCTTCTCTATTCGGGTCGATGGGGAGTACCAGGCTCGTGGCGAATCTCTTCAGCTTGCCATCGAATGGTCCATCGGTCGTCGTTTCACCGCCTCTCTGGAACTCGTCAATCTCCTCTATATGTCTGTTGCCTTTTCCCGGATTCGTGCAGAAATGATGTGAGTGCGGCCGCCGGGATTTGAACCCGAGTTTTGAGCTTGGCAAGCTCAAGTGATAACCAGGCTACACTACAGCCGCATCCTTTGAGGTTCAATACGGAGGGGCAATTTATACCTTGTGCGAAGCTCGTGATTCGGCTTTCCCTCTCTTGTTCCACCATGGCAGAGCCTCTCCGACCAGGTAGAGCGAGCCGATGACGCAGAGCCCATTTCCGCATACGTCTCTGACCCCTCGATCGAAAGCCTTCTCAGAATCCTCAAAGACTTCCTGTCGCCCAGTGAACTCCTCGCTTACTATGGCAGCGAGCTTCTTCGCGGGCAACGCTCGCTTGTATCGTGCTTGTGTCGAGATGATCTTCTCAGCCACCGGCTGGAGGGCTCTCACGATTCCTCGCGAGTCCTTGTCATCCATGCATCCCAGGACGAAGGTCAACGGTGTCAATCTCAGATCCTTCAGGATTCCGACGGTTGTGGCAACTCCGTCCGGATTGTGGCTTCCGTCCAACATTATCATTGGGTCTCTTGAAACGATATCGAGCCGTCCAGGCCATCTTGATGCGAGCAGGCCCTTTCTGATTTCCTCCTCCGTTACAGACAGGTCTCGTTCTGCCAACTCTTCGACTATGGCAATCGCCGCCCCAGCATTCTCGGCTTGGTACGCACCGAGCAGCCTCGTCCTCAGATCCCTATAGTTGTGCCTCCCTGAGTACTCAAACGCGGTTCCATCCAGAGACTGATCGACCTCGCTCACATGGAAGTCTTTGCCCATTCGTCTCAATGGAGCGCCCTTCTTCTCGCATATGCCTGCGATCACCGACAGAGCTTCCGGCTTCTGCTCGCAGGTGATCACGCTCACGCCCTTCTTGATGATGCCCGCCTTCTCTCGTGCGATGTCTTGGATGGTGGAACCAAGGTAGTTTGTGTGCTCGAGGCCAATCCTTGTGATGGCAGAGACCTCTGGGCTGAGCACGTTGGTCGCATCTAGTCTTCCTCCCATGCCGACCTCAGCAACGACGATGTCGACCTTCTTCTCAGCGAAGTACTTGAACGCGAGACCGGTGGTGAATTCGAAGAAAGTGAGTTGCTTCTCCTTGTTCTCGGATGTCATGGCGTCCATAACTGTCCGGAGCTCGGTCCCAAGTCTCACGACATCCTTCTCGGAGATCTCGCGGCCGTTGATTCTGATTCTCTCCCTGAAATCAACAAGATGCGGTGAAGTGTAAAGGCCAACCTTGAGTCCGTGCTTCCTGAGGATCTCGGAAACGAAGACGCACACTGATCCTTTTCCGTTCGTGCCGGTCACATGCACAGATTTGAGATCGCGTGAAGGGTCCCCGATTCTGCTAAGGAACTCTGTGATGTTCTCAAGACCTAGCTTTATCCCGAATCGCTCCAGATTGAACATCCAGCTCGCGAACTCATCGTAGTTCATCGGTGGAGACAACTTCTTCCACTTCTTAAGAGCTTTGGAGGCCGAGAGCGTTTCGCGTCCTCTTCATTCCGTTGCCTTTTTCGTCCATTGAGCAAGGCTAAGCCCTTCGCCTTTCGCGAGACGCTTCATCTCCTTCATCACACCTGAGCTGTATTGGGCAGCCTTCTTCGGCCTTCTGTGGGACTGCAGTCCAAGTAGCATCGCAACCTCCCTGAGTATGATCTTTCTACCTGCGGAGTCTATCTTCTCGCCCAGGGGAACTTCTCGCGCGGCAGCGATTACCGACGGCGCTGTGTACGGGAACCCGACAATCTTGCCAAGCTTCGTTGCTTCGAATGTTAGCGAATGGGACTCTGAGAGCATCCTTTCGAGATCAGCAGCCATGACTCGCGTAGGGTCCGTCATTACTGCATACTTCGCGTACCCTCCGAAGAGTTCATCGGCACCGCTGCCCGTCAACACGACTCTCTCAGTGCTTCTGTGGAGCACGCAGAGGACTGGGATCGTGTAGGCGATTCTGACCGGGTCAGTCGTGCCGAGTAGTCTGCACGCCTTTCGAGTGAAGGGTATCAAGTCTTCCGATTCCAGCTCTAGCAGGGCGAATTGCCTTCGCTCGTCATCCGCAAATTGCCTAGCGTTGCGAGAATCAAATGATCCCTCCACTGCGCAGGTGTAGCAAGTCACACTCGCCTTTTCGCTGGCGAGGGCTGCAATGACGGAACTGTCAAGCCCTCCTGAATAGGCCACCGCGACTCTATCCTCTTGGACGACCAGCTCAGAGACTGCATTCCGCAGAGCCTCGAGCAACCCGTTGTTGTCCATAATCGTCTTCGAGACTCTCCCCCAACAACAAAAACCCATCGCATCGTCAAGTACATGCGGAGTGGACAATCTGGCCGTTTTGGGGCAGCCAGACGATTACCAAAGGCTTAAAAGCCATAGAGGGCATTTACCTGCAATCATATGTTTCGAACCCCCAAATGGAGGGCTCATTGATGGCTGAAGACGACCTGATGAAAGTCAAAGTCTGCTTTATCGGAGATGCAGGCGTAGGGAAGACAAGCCTGATCAAGAGATTTGTTCTGGACGTCTTCGACGACAGGTATATCGCGACGATTGGCACGAAGGTCACGAAGAAGATCGTCGACGTCGACGGTCAGACCAAGGTCATGATGCTGGTCTGGGACATCATGGGACAGAAAGGGTTCAGGGAGCTCCTGCGCGAGGCCTATTTCTTCGGAGCTCACGGGGCTATCGCAGTGTGTGACCTCACGAACAAGGAGACCCTGGAAGAGCTGAGGTACTGGATCAAGGCGCTGACCGACGTCGCAGGCGATGTTCCGATTGTGTTCGCTGGGAACAAGATCGACCTCGAGAATGACAGGGTCATCAAGGAGCAGGACCTTCAGGAGCTGGCCTCGAAGTACAAGGGAAAGGCCTTCTTGACTAGCGCGAAGACGGGCCAGAATGTTGAGGCCGTGTTCAAAGCCCTTGCCGAGGCGATGTCCGAGAAGATGAAGAGCCAGTAGTCGGACCATTATCCATTTCCAGTATTGATAACGAGTTGAGAACGCTTATAAGCCCAGCGTCGGCTATGAAATCCTGCCAGAAGAGAGGCGAAATTGGCTGTGAAAACGGGCAAACGGCTTATAGCGGGAAGTGAAACACGATACTGCAGACCTATGAGGCTACTCTCAGCGCTGTTCGCCCTTCTTCTTGTCGCATCTCCGTTTCTCACTCCGACTGATCAGGGTGTTCACAGTGCAGCAGCCTCATCACTTACTTCCTGGTCGAGAGTTTTCCACCTCCATGACGGCGTCACATACTCAGCCGGTAACTACGATTGGATGAACTCCTCGGATCCGACGGATCCTCGCTTCGACTACGATGGGGACGGTCTAGAAGGCATCTCAATCCGAAAGAACGTCCCGCCTCAGAGATGGCATCACTGGGTTCTCTATCCAGAAGTCAACACTGACGTCGTTTTGGCCGGAGACCTCAGTGCCCACATGTGGGCCCGGTCCAGAGGCAACGAATCCAGCACTCAGATCACTGCCATCTTCTGGGATATGGCTCCAGGCCAGCTTCCAACTGTCAATCCCACCATCGGTCCCCCTTCGTATGTCGAGATCGGGAGGGCAACTATTCCGCTCACGGGCCCAGACTATGACATCCTCAAGCCTTACGACATAAATGTGACAGGTGTTTCCTATACAATACCTGCTAATCACTTTCTTCTGTTGTCAATTCAGCGTGGAGACTCATTGAACGACTGGCTGATTGTTGACTATGACAAGGCGGTTCACGATTCATACGTTACCCTGAATACGAGCACGTTCGTCGCTGTAGCTGCTGCACAAATCGAGGATGCGTCTGGCTCTCAGATATGGAATATCTCCGACCAGGACAATGCGATTGTGTCCGCAAACGTGACGAATCCGTTTGGCGCCTACGACATTGTCGGCGCGTCGGTGACAGTCCTCAACGGCAGCTCGGACGTCGTGCTGACCACCGATATGACACTGGCAATGACTGATCCTTCCTCCCCTGGCTACTGGAAGAGATACAACCTGACGCTTCCTCTCCTACCAGCGGACAACTATTCAGTGAACGTTTCTGCGAGAGACCCCCAGGGAACGCCCACTTGGCAGAACCTGTCTCTTCGTGTTATCGCAGCACATCACTTCCGTGTCTCAACCCCTTCGAGAATTACCGCTGGCTCCCTCTTCACGATGACTGTCTCAGCACGAGATTCATCTGACGCCGTGATAACGAATTGGGAGGGGACGGTCCAGATTTCTGCATTCGAAGCGGATATGGCAACACCGGGGCTCGGGTTGTTGGCTCGCCCGAGTGTGACGATCTCCGCCGCCGATTCGGGCCAGGTGACCATACCTGATCAAGTCTACACATTCGGCGAAGAGGCGATTCGAATTGAGGCCTCGTCCGGACCTCATGTCGGATGGAGCGGAGTTGTGATCGTCTCGAGTGGTCCAGTCGTACGGGTTGATATCTCCCCGCCGGGTCCCGAGACCATAGGTTCTGGATCTTCGAGAGTCTTTGCTGTCACTGGCCGTGACATACTTGGAAACGTCAACACGACATGGTCTCCAAACTGGACTGCGCCGTCCCTAGTTGGCACAATTGCGGGCGCCGGCTTCTCGGTGACCTTCACGGCATTTTCCCTAGGCGCAGACAATCTAAGCTGCGCCAACGACTTGACAGGCGCGAAGAGCGAGGTTCAGATCTATGTTGTTGCCGGAGGACTAGACAGGATAGTCATTTCTGCCCCATCGAATCCCTTCGAAATCGATGAGGGTGGCTCGCAAGTTCTCACGGCGACTGGCTATGACGTCAATGGCAATGTTGTGGCGATACCTAGCCCCTATTGGTACACAAACACGTCGGGGAGCTTCAGCGCAGTCGGGTCTTCCGCAATCTATCAAGCTGGATTCATCCCTGAGACCGGGGCGATAAATGTTCGTTCCGGGAGCATCATCGGAGCCCTCGACGTGGAGGTCGTAACTGGTACCTACGGACCATGGTGGCTCAACACTATACCTGTGCAGACTCAGAGTGAAGACGTGGGGACGTGGGAGCTGAGCTTGACTGGGTATTGGAACGACGACAATGGGACAGACGCCCTCAGATGGTCTGTCGAGGATGTCAATGCCTCACTCTACATCATCACGCACGATTCTGCTTCGAATGCGGTCCTAAGATTCACAACTCAACCAGACCAGAGCGGGATGGACGAATTCAGGATATGGGTCGTCGACAGGGACGGCTACTGGACGTATCAGTGGGTGACCGTAAACATATTCCCCGTCAATGACCCGCCTGAATTCGTCAACAATCCCCCGACGAAGCTATATGTCAGATTCGACGAGCCCTACTCATTTGACTTCACCTATTATGTCTGGGACGTCGATAATGCGAAGTCCGAGCTCAGAATGGGCACAACATTGTCCAGTTCAAGCAAAGGAAGCATCAACTTCGATAGTCTTATAGCAACCTTCCTATTCCCATATGATCCCGCTCGAGGTTCGTCCTACTTCGAGATCGTCACGCTCAATGTTGCGGATCCAGCAGATGCTTCTTCTGAGATGAAGCTCGTCGTCTATGTGACCAGTGACTATCCCCCGCGCTTGAACACCAGCCTGCCTGATATCACAATGTATGAGCGAGAAGTACTTCACTATTGCTTCGACCTTGACGACTTCTTCTATGACATCGACAACTCGTATCTCTATTACTCATTTGGATTCCACCACATCCAGATCTTCATCGCGTGGAACCATTCGGTCTACATAAATGCAACCGAGGAATGGTCTGGAACGACTGAAGGTACTCTCACTGCCACGGATTCCTTTGGCGCCTTGAAGACGGACACGATATCTGTCACGGTCATTGCGGTCAACGATCCACCGGTTGTGAGAAGTCCGGGGTCGATCATCGTGAAACACAATGTCACATACTACCTATATCTGAGCCAGTATGTGTTCGACCCAGACAACTCAATGGACTCGCTGACACTCGCTTTCAACGACACCCACGTGAAGCACACATCCAGCTTCATGGGCAGCCATAGACTTGAGCTGCTTTTCCCGGGAAGTTTTCCCCCGGACTCCGACGTATATCTAGGTCCCTACATGGTCTACATCCACATGGAGGTCACGGATCCGGGCGGTCTTGTGAGCTCCTGCAATTTCACGGTTCTCGTGACGGACGATGCCCCGCCGACTGTCATCGCTTCGAACCCGGACATGATGTACTATTCATTCCCAGAGGATTCGTACTTGAACAACTCGATGAGACTATACGACCTTTTCCGAGATAGTGACGACGTGTCGCTCAACTTCACAATCACGGGAAATACGTACGTCCATGCCAGAATCTCCTCCAACGGCATTGTCAATTTCACCGCTGACGTGAACTGGTCGGGAGTGGAAGTGCTCACGGTTACTGCCAGAGATTCACACCTCGGCTGGGCTTCGTTCCGAGCCTACGTGACTGTCACAGCGGTCAATGACGCCCCGTGGATATACCCGATTCCGAACATGATCGTGAAGAGCGGTCATATTGACGCGCCCTTCTACATACTCGGGTACATCATAGACAGTGATGATGGTCCCGAGAACCTGACGATTACTGCGAGTCCTGCCGCCAATGTTGCCGTGGTCGGAGGATTCCTTTACGTCACTCTTCCCCACGGGGTGAATGTGATTACGGTCACTATCCAGGCCAGCGATGGCAGGCTGCAGTCCAATGTCATGAGTTTCAAGGTTGGCGTGGAGCGGACGATGGGGGAGAAGATTGGCTGGCCCTACTCTTTCCCGCTCGTTTTGCTCGCCGCAGGTGTCGCCGGCTACTTCCTTGCGAGCAGGATTCCGAGGCCACACGCGCTGGAGAACCTCTTCTTGATACACAACGATGGCCGACTCGTGACTCACGTCACAAAGGAGGAGAACACGATCCTTGACAAGGATGTTGTGAGCGCGATGTTCACAGCCGTTCAGGAATTCGTGAAGGACTCCTTCCAGAAAGGCGAGGTAGGACTGAAGAAACTGGAGATAGGCGACAAGAGCGTCGTGATCGAGAGAGGCGAGTTCGCGTACCTCGCATTGATTTACTCGGGTTGGCCGGAGAAAGAGACCTTTGACATGCTCACCATGCTTCTGCGTGACATCGAGGAACGGTACAAAGGGAAGCTAGAGAAGTGGAACGGCACGATGAAGAACCTCAAGGGCGTCGACAAGATGCTCCAGGAATTCATGGCAGACACCTACAAGCCCGGGACGTGGCACGAGGAGGAAGAGCTCGAAGAGGCACAGTGGGTCGACATCCTCGAGAAGGAGGCCTAGTCTCGATCTTCCTCAGCCTTCCTCATCGCATACTCGTACAGCGTTTCCCTTTGAGGTCCGAGATCGACACCGAATTCCTCCATCATCTTCAGTGCGACGGCTCGTCTCATGAATTTCATGGGAAGGCAACCTGCGTACAATAGCCAGTCGTGAAACTTCTTGAGCGAGAAGCGCTCCCCTATGGCTCGTTCCGCCTCCTCTCTCAGTTGCAAGATGGCGAGCTTTCCGAGGAAGTATGATGAAGAGTAGGTCGGGTACATGGCGCACGACCGAGCTTCGACCCAGGATGTCTTCCTGTCCATTGCGCACTCTCTTGTGAACATCTCTGCTGCCGCCTCAATTGTGAGATCACCACGCGCAATCTTGACTTCAACGACGAGCCGAACCACTCTTAACATCAGGTCGTTCAGATTCGCGAATCTACCAGAAGGGTCATCGTTGAATCCAGACTCGATCATAAGCTCCTCGGAGTAGAGACCCCAGCCTTCGCTAAAGTCCGGCGACGCAATCAGGATTCTTATGAAGGAAGGATTCATGTTCGAACAGATTCCCTGGAGATGATGGCCGGGATAGGCCTCGTGGACGGTTGTGTTGCCGATGCCGGCATAGCTGTGCTCCCTGAGCAATTCCGGATGTTTCTCGTCGGGCGTTACGGCGAACATGCCCGTCCGAACACCATCGAACTTCCCGGGTTCGAACTGAGCTGCTGAGGGGCACATGGGACGCATGAACATGGGTGTTTCGATAACGAGTAGCTTCTCATTTTCCGGTATCGTCATCATATCCTTGCTCACGAGGAACTCGCGCGCTCTTCTCGCAGCTTCCCGGTACTCCTTCAGTGCAGCCTCGAAGGTTGGTGGATGATTGGACTTCATCGATTCCATCGCTTCGGCCAGGTTGCCTGATGGGACCATTCGTCTTGCAACCTCTGCCATCCGATTCCTTACGAGTCTCAGATACCTCTCCCCTATCCTGAGGGCCTCTTCGGGCGATACGCCCCAGTCCCTTGCTTTGAGGTAGGATTCGTACTCGTCGTATCCAATTGTGAACCTCGGACTCGCTCTTGGCATGACTTCTTCTCGGAGCCACCTGTTGTTCTCATTGACAGCATCAATGGCGGTCGTCGCTGCCTTTGCCAGCCGCGTCTTCTTCAGAGGATCGTCGTAACTTGTCTCTGCCAGTCTCTCTATGTCCCTGATCAATCCCGGAAGCTCAAGCCCCGTTTCAAGCGCGGTTTCGTTCCAGATTCCGTATGGCGACTTCAGGGACTTGCTCGATTCCTTAAGAAAAGCTGGAACCGCCTCCAGCCTGTTGATCATCGATTCGAGCCTCTCGTCGAAGGATGGGTGGTCTCTCGCAAGAAGGAAGAAAAGGGAGTAACCGACCTCGTTGCCAGCCAGCGATACTCTTTCGAAGAATCTCAGCTGATTGATCTCAAAGAGTTTCAGCTCCATTATGTAGATCGCAAGATCTCGGTCAAGGCGGTCATCTGCTGACAGCGATTCGTCCGGAATACCTTTCAGGACTCGTACGATGTCTCTGAGCCCTCCGCATATCTGTGTTCGGGCCGTCTCGCTTGGATCTCTGAGCACGTGATCATACTTGTGCCATCCTACCTGAGTCGCATAAGAAGGATCCCAACCCAGGAACTCGTCCATAACGGATTTGGCCAGCTCTGCGAAGGTCTTGTCCATACTACGGTTAGCGGCATACCGATTCACCACTTAAACCTTCATAGGCCGGATCCGATTTCTTGGCTAGTATTGCGAGTTGGCATCCCCGAATGCCTGTGATTGATTTCAAGGTAGCCAAAACCGGGTTCAACGCTTCAAATACCCATCGCAAAGTCTTATACGCTGCACAAATCATGACATCCACCCAGATGTCTAGCTCCTCCACTCGCCAATCTGTGACTGTCACACTGAGGCGCGATCTGGGCCTCCTCGACGTTACAATGATTGGCATAGGTGCAATGATCGGCACCAGTATCTTTGTTCTGATTGGGGTGATTACCCAGGAAATTGGCGCTGGCATCATTCTGGTCCTTGTCTTGAATGGCATTGTCACGATTTTCACAGCGACAACATATGCGGAGTTGGGCTCTTCATTTCCAGAGGCTGGAGGTGGATACCTCTGGACCCGAAAGGTGCTTCCTCATCCAGCTGGTTTCATGTCGGGCTGGCTTTCATGGTTTGGTCACACCGTCGCCTGCAGTTTCTACTCCCTTGGATTCGGCTATGCGATGGTCGCTCTTCTCGACCACTTCGAATTCTACTATTTCGGGATACCTAGTGCGTACATGGTGAAGATTCTCGCGGCGCTAGCCATCGTTTTCTTTCTAGGCATCAACTACTCAGGAGTGGGTGCCACTGGAAGAGCTGGAACCACTGTGACTCTCATCCAGATACTCATTATTGCATTCTTCGTGACATTCTCCATATTGTTCGCGCTGGATGCCAAAGGAGTTCACATTCTCGACAACTTCAAGCCTCTCCTGCCAGCAGGCAAAGGATTCTCAGATGTGTTCATGGTGATGGCGTTCACCTTCCTCGCATTCGAAGGCTATGAAATCATAGTTCAATGCGGAGAAGAAGTCAAGGATCCAATGAAGAACATACCTCGAGCAATCTTCATTTCGATCGGAGTCGCAGCCCTGCTCTACATCCTTGTGGCTTTTGCCTGCATCGCAAACTCCGATGTTGGTACGATAGGAGGGGAGGGTGCTGAGGCGGTCTTCTTCACTGCGGGCAAGACAATAGGCAAGACAATGCCTCTTTTCGGTGCTCCTTTGCTTATGTGCGGCGGCGTGCTATCCGCGATGGCCGCATTGAACGCGACTGTGTTCTCCTCCTCGAGGGTGAGCTTCGCCATGGGTCGAGATGGCTCCCTTCCCAGACTGTTTGGTCAGATACACAAAGAGAGAAGGATCCCTCACAACGCAATCCTCATAACCGGAGCTATAATGCTTACTATGGCATTGTTTCCATTGGACGTAGTGGTCGCGTCGACAGCCGTCATCTTCCTTCTATTGTTCACACTCGCCAACATTGCGTCGATTCGGCTGATTCCCAGGCTCACCAAGATTGACATTGGTTTCAGGACGCCGCTCTTCCCACTGTTTCCGGTTATCGGTATCATCACGAAAACCGCTCTTGCGATCTCCCTCTGGTGGCTAGTCCCGGAGGCTTGGTACATTTCCATTGTGTGGATTGCGATAGGGCTTGCGGTTTCGGCTTTCGCCAAACCTGAAGAGGAGTACGAATCGATTGTTGCGCAAAGAAGAATCCCCCAGAGACCGTTGACAAAGGAAGAGATGGAGCGATACAGAGTCTTCCTGGCACTTGAGGACATTGGCAACCTGAGGTTGGTCGAGACGGCAGGGATAATTGCAAGATATTTCAATGGCGAGTTGACGGTGAACAAGATCGTTGAAGTGCCTAGGACTGTGCCCCTCGAGACCATAGGCAAGGACTACATAGACGAGATGTCAATGGGCCTCAGGAAGGCAATCAAGATAGCACCCTCAGCGGTCAAGGTTCGACCAGTGGTGTCGGTTTCGTATGACGTCGCAGGTGCCATCCTGGACCAGACGAAACACGAGGCTGCGAATCTCCTTGTGTTGGGGTGGAAAGGAACAAGGCGTCGCGGTAGGACCATATTGGGGCGCAATCTTGACCGGGTCGTCCGTGAGGCACAGTGTGATGTTGCCATCATCAAGACGAAGAGACTGAGCAAGAACATTGAGAACATATTGCTTGTCTCCGGTGGCTACTTCGAGACAAGGAAAGCCCTCCTGCTCGCTCTACCGATTGCAAGGGAGTACGGGGCCAAGATCGAGATCCTTGCCGTGATTACTGATGACAAACAGCTCGAACTGATGCGGGGCAACGCAGAACGTCTGAGCAAGATGAGCGACCACGTCAAAGTCCCGAACGAGATAAAGTACGTGCATTCGAAATCATTCGTGAATGCGGTGCTCGACCACGCGCAACACTGTGATATCCTTGTGATGGGCGCAGAACCTCAATCAGCGCTTGAGAGAACCATGTTCGGCGAAGTCTATGACAGGGTCATAAGGTCAGTAGATGTCCCCGTTCTCGTCCTCAAGACCGCAAGGGCAGTCAAAGGGGGAGCACCACAGGCGCAGTCTTCTCCGATCCTGGCGATACCTGGCTTTGACTAGACTCCCATTCCGCCAAACAATTCATCTATTGCCCGTCTAGCGGTCTTCGTGAGGTCCATCGACCGTGCTTCTTCGCGCGTCACCCATCTCATCTCGGTGACCTCAACACTCTGCCTCTCGGCGCCCCCGACCGGTTTGACCAGGAAATCCGCAAGAACATAATGGTACCTGACCTTACCGGACTCATCTCTGTCTATCATGTCAAAGACATTGATGAGCTCAAGGACTTCGCACTCTATCCCTGTCTCTTCTTCCATCTCTCGTGCGCACGCTTCTGACGATTTCTCTCCAAGCTCGACGAGGCCGCCGGGTACGCTCCATTTGCCGGCTCCAGGCTCGAACGCTCGCTTCACGAGCAGGATCTTACCGTTCTTGATCGCCACGGCCCCGACTCCGACAAGCGGTGCATTCGGGTACTTCCGTTTCGTGTGCGATTCTTGTTCCTCGGTCATTTCTTCTTCACCTTCTGTCTGATGTAGTAAATGCTTACGATTGCAGCGCTCACTGAAACGATTGCGATGATCGCCAAGACCAGAACGAGTCCACCCTCGTTGGCGCTCTCGGGACTAGACATGTCCATGAGAGTGGCGACGAGCCCTTGCGCCACCGCCACGATTTGTCCCTCCGAGAGCTTGTCGATTGTGTCTTGGGTTGAATGGTAATATGGATTGAATTCGTAGACGCCAGTTGTAGGGTCAGATTCTATGAGCAGCGCGGCGGGATAGCCTGCGGACCAGAAGCGAGCGTGATCACTGTTGAGCAAGGATGAGTTGCTCTCGACCTCTACTGAGAGTTCGATGCCAAGAGCGCCAACCATCTCCTGCATATCGGACCCAAGCCTCAGAGAGTCCTCATTCACGATCATTATGGTGTGATTCTCGCTTCCACCTCTATATCCGATCATGTCAAGTATCCAGCATGCGTCATATGAGATGCCCTTTGCCTTCTCGGATTCAACGTAGCTCATACTCCCTGCCATTCGCCCAGAGGAATCGTAACCGTTCTCCTCCGCTCCGAAAGCGACGAACTTCACAGTCTCCTGCAGCCTGAAACTCGAGAGCACGCGTGCCAGCTCCACGACACACGCGACTCCAGAAGCATCATCATCCGCACCAGGGGCTGGAAACGTCTGCCCCTCGGAGAAATTCGTCACATCTCTATTCTCGCTGTCATAGTGGGCGCCGAATAGGAATTGGGGCGCATCCGCGGCTGCTCCAGGGATTGTGGCAACGACATTCTTGACGCTGTGAATTCCTGCCATGAATTCCTGGTACTCCACAGCTATGTTCATCGCCTGGAATTGCCGGAAGATGTACGACGCCGCTTCCACTGATGAGTTTATGTAGAACGCCCTTGAGCCGAAGTCCTGGAGGTCCTGGATTGTCTGCATGATCCTTTCGCCAGATACAGCATCCACGAGATCAGACGTCGCTTGCCTGTCGTTTTGGGTTAGCGCCGAATTCGGAGTGGATGATGAAATGGAGAACGATACGAAGATCAGAAGCGCAACCATAAGGTGCGGGCAAGAGTCCGCCCGTCGCTGGAAGCGCCAACGATGGAACCTTGCCAGCATATCGTGATCTTTCATATCGAGTCGGGAATCACAGCGAACGATATAAAGAGATTCAGCCATATAATCCGCGTGTCCTTGGGAAAGGCTTTTACGTCCGTCGGGAGAGAACTGGGAGAGCCTGAAGTCTTCGCAGCGTTCTATCCATACTCTGAATTGAAGCACACCTGGAAGCGAGACAGGGAAGGGCTGTCCTTCAAGATAAGCGACTACTTGTCGGACGCCCCGGAGACAGTCATCGAATCGCTATCGTGGTATCTTCTATGCCGAGCTGTTGGAAGGAAGTGCCCGCAAGGAAGGGCCGACAGTTATGTCGTCTACGCACGGTCGAGGGAGTTCTGGGAGTCGAAAAGGGATCTCTACCTGAGCCGGTCAAGATGCCTGTCGTTCGAACCCAGGGGGAATGCAAGGGATTTGCGAGTTGTCTTCGACTACGTCAATTCATTCTACTTTGCCGGCAGGCTCCGGGACCCCATATTGGCATGGGCCACCGAGTCACCTCGGAGGCGTCTTGGATTCTACTTCCAGCCTCTGAATCTTCTGGCAGCGAACCGCGCGCTGGACTCGGATGCAGTCCCGCGGTATGTGCTTGAGTTTGTCGTTTTTCACGAGCTCCTCCATCATGTCAGCGCTGGAAACGGGCGCGCCGCAAGGCGTGTCCACCACACCCGCGAATTCAAGAGGCAAGAGAAGACATTCTCGCACTACGACGATGCGGAGCGCTGGCTTAGGAGGATCTCTACGGAAAGAATCTCAAGCAAAAAATGAGGGCATTGTCCCCCAGGTGTAACAGTGCGGTTCATCGCATGCCAAAGCAGTCTCACCGCCCTGACCCTCCTGGGGGTTGTTGTTGTGCGACGCGTTGTCCCCTACACACACTCCGGTGTCACACCGGTTCTTCATAGAGGGACCCATGTACGACGCACTGTAGCCTGGTGTCGGAACACTGCATCACGTATGTCAGCAGCATATTCTTCCAGGCAGAGAATCCAAGTGTGTATCATCAATATATCCTTTTCCAAGCAATTTGGACTACGGACTTGTGAGAGGCTCGCCTGGCCGTATCTGGCCATGGGCAATTCTTTTTATATCTACAACCCATGTATAAAACCAATGGCCGCGCTGATCGGCTGCTCTGGGTGGTCGTACGACGATTGGGTAGGCAGGTTCTATCCATCCGAGCTTGCGAAGAGGAAGGGCGAGTGGCTGTCGTACTACTCGAGATATTTCACTACAGTCGAGATAAACTCCACCTTCTACCGAGTCCCGAATGACTTCATGGTGAGGTCTTGGATAGAGCGTGGCAAACAGAAGCCTGGATTCGAGTTCTCGGTGAAACTGCCCCAGATCATCACGCACGATTCCATCCTCAAGGCGGACGGCGAGAAGGCGGCTGCGCAGGCGTCGAGTTTTGAGGGAATCTGTATCAGACCGCTTGCGGAGGAAGGATTGCTGGGAGGAGTTCTGGTCCAACTCACACCTTACTTCCGTCTTGAAGGCAAGGCGAGCCTTGCCAAGCTGAGGGCCTTGCTTGACATATTGGATACTGACGCGTATGACTATGCCGTCGAATTCAGACACAGAAGCTGGCTCAATGAGAAGGGGAATGAACTCGCCGCTGACGCCTTGGAGACACTCCAGGAATTTGGCGTGGCCAACGTGATTGTCGACGGACCAGGTTTCCCTGTCACCAGATCTCTGACCGCCAAGCACGCCTATGTGCGATTCCACGGCAGGAACTACGACATCTGGTTCAAGGACGAGGACGAAGACGACTACCGTATCAACCGCTACGACTACATCTACACTCATGAGGAGCTAGAACCGTGGAGATCGAGGCTCCAGGAGATAGTCTCCAATTGCGAGACGGCAAGGATATACTTCAACAACCACGGGCGTTCGAAGGCGGTCAAGAACGCCTTCCAGATGATGGATCTCCTGGGCATCTCACACGAAGAGAAGGACATCGACATACAGGATCAGATGACTCTCGGGGAATTCGTCAAACCCTAGCTGGCCATCTCCGCCTTACTGGTGCCATCTTCCTGTTCTTCCACTCTGATAACGTAGTTCATCGTGTCCTTGACGTCCTCGATGTGTGTGATCAGGAAGATCTGCCGGAACTGGGTCGAGAGGCGCGATAGTGCCGCCAAGACGCTTCTCTTTCGGTTTGGATCCTGCGAGCCGAATATCTCGTCCAGAATGAGGAAATTGATAGGTGTGGCGCCTGTCCTGTCCGCGATGATCCTCGAGATGGCAAGCCTAAGGCTCAGGTTTGCCAGATCGGACTCGCCACCAGAGAAGCGATCGATGGGATATGACGTCCCCTGATCGTCTATCTGCATTTCGTAGTTCTCATCCAGCTCGACGCGCGAGTATTTTCCTTCGGTCATGGAATCGAGGCCCTTCGAAGTGAGTTCTGACAGGACTGGTGCAACACGTCCGATGAGATGATCCTTGAAGTTGACGACTACATCCTCCAATAGCGCAAGCTCCTCCGCAGCCTTCCTGTCTCTTTCGATGGTCTTCTTGACCCGTGCTATCTCCTCGAGCTCCTTTCTCGCCTGAGTGAGCGCTGATTCGGCCTTTTCTTTGACGCTGCCAAGTCTCCTGAGCGCATCCTTTGTCGAATTCAATGCTGCTGTTTTATCATCAAGTTCCTTTGTAGTTGATTCATATAAGACCTTCTTTGGTTCAAGAACCTCGACCATTCCCCTGAACTGCTCCTCTTCGCCTGCGACCTTCTTGATCGCAGCTCTCACGTCGACTACTTCCCGAGCGTAGTGTTCCGATTGCGTCCTCAGGCTCCTGAGCTCGAGATAGACCTCGTGCGCCTCCTTCAGCCGCCCATACTCCCTCATGACACTCTCATAGTCCTGATCGGAGAACTTGACCTCTCCAAGATCCATTCGGCTCTTCCTGCGCTTTGACAGTCTGTCTACCACCCTTGCCAGCTCGCCTTCTCCATCCCTGATTGAGGATTCGGTCTGTCTCAGCTTGTTGAGCTGCTGATCCAGGTTCGCCTTCTTCTTCTTGAGCGCCTCCTCCTTGTTGACGAGCGTCCTGAGCTCCGATTCCAGCTGGGCAGTCCTGGCCTGTGCCTCCGAGGCCGTCTTCTCAGCCGCCTCGGAGCTCTCGCGGAGCTTCGTCAGGAGGAGTTCGAAGGCGTCATCAAGCTTCCGTTCGCAGGTCGGACAGGTGCCATCCTTTCCAGCTCCCTTGATTTCCTCGAGCTTCTGCCGGTCTCGCTTCGCAGCGTCTCTCCTCTCTGCCGTCACTGACCGGAGTTCTCCCATGCTCCCGCTTAGCTCGTCCTTTGCCGTTTGGCATCCGATCCGCGCCTTCTCAGCCTCATCTATTCTCGCCACGAGTTCCGATGCATTGTCGATGCTCGCTCTGAGCTTTGCAAGATCATCCTTCCGCTTGGTCTCCTCGGCCTCGTCGGCAGCTATCTCCTGCTGAATCATCTTCAATTTGTCGGCCTTGGATTTCTCCTTCTCCATAACGTCCTTCCTCGAAGTTGTCAGCTTCCACGCTTCCTCATCCTTCTCAGCCGAGGGGAGTTTCTGGAGTTTCGTGTTTGCCTCCGCCAGCCTCACATCTAGGCTCTTCTCACGATTGCGCAACTCTGCAAGCGCCGACCGCTTTGCCTTGAGATCGCCGAAGGCGGAGTTGTACGCGTCAACATCCTTCTTCAGTTCGTCCCTCTTCGCGCGGGCTACCTCAACATTCCTGGCCGCTTCACGCTCTCGATGCTCTGCGAGAATGAGATCCTTGGACGCTTTGTCGAGTGCACTAGTGAGTTCTGGCATGCGCTCTTCGAGCATCTTCTCGCGCTCTCTGCCATCCTCGGCGAGCAGCGTCTTCTGTGCGCCCTCAATTCTCGAGAGCGAGTCTTTCCGGTCCGATCTCACGTCGGCCAGTACCTTGTCGACTCCGTCTATCCTCAGCATCCTTAGGACGACCTTCTTCCTCTCTCCAGCCGCAACGTTCTGAAGCGCATTGAGTTCCTTTTGTCTTGCGAAGACAGAAGTGAAGAACGATTTGTGGTCCATGCCTATTAGCTTCTCGACCATCCTTCTGACAGGTTTGTCGCCCTCAGCCAGGGTCTTGTCCTTCGTCCTCAACTCCGCGCGCATGGAGAGGCTCTTCCCTCCCATCTCCCGCTCGATCTTGTACTCCGTTCCACCGAGTTCGAATTCGAGTACGGCGGAGCAAGTGTCATTGCTCCCAGCTCCCGATCTTCTGATGCTCTCTCTGGAGGTTCGCACGACCTCGTCCACATTCCCGAACAGCGCCCACGCAATTCCTTCTATGATGGTGGTCTTTCCAGCGCCGTTGAGCCCGAGTATGCCGATTACGCCGTCTGGAAGTTGGAGTTTGAGCTCTTTGAACCGTCTGTAGTTCCTTAGCTCGAGATAGTTGATCCTCATTCATCGTCCCTCGTCAGGTAGGGCATTCCGATTTCCATCAGCCTGCTCTTCTTCTCGTCTGGGACATCGAGCGAGGCCACGTACTTCTTGAATTCGTCCGCAAGGAGACCTATCTGGGTGTCGCCTACATGCTTCTCACCATCGACTTCTATCCTGTCGGGCTTGAGCTCGAAGTGCAGAGCGCTGTTTCCCATCCTCCTGATCGCGGACACATCCAATGAACTGTATGCGTCGGGAGCCACGTTCTTGATGACCAGCCTCACGATCCTCTCGTCTATGCTCGCACCGCTGATACGCTCCTGAGCCTCTCGGAGTATCTCAGAGGATGTCAGCTTTGACGCATCGATGGGCTCCATGTCCAGCATCCCGCGAACATGTAGCTCATGAAACTTCGTGGAGTGTGAGTCCAGATCCACCTCCACGATGCCCTTCTTCTGCCCAGCCTCGCTGAAGGTCAGCCTTTCAGTCGATCCAGAGTAGTATGCCCTCGCGTTGACTTTCTTGAACTCGTGGAAATGGCCAAGTGCGACGTAATCCCAGTCTGCGGATAGGTTCTCAACCGGGATGGTCTGTTCGTTGAATTCGTCCATCTTGTAGGTGTCCGACCCCATCACTCCGGCGTGGAGAACAAGAACGCCGAATCTTGTGTCCTTCGAAGGCCTGAGTCCAGATGTGATCTCCGCAAGCGACGGTGTCGCGGAGTGTGGGATGGCGTATATCGTCGCGTCCCCAACGACAACTGTCTTTCCGCCTGCTTCGTGCACCGGGTGGATATGCTTCAGGTGCTCGAATATGCGAAAGATGTTTCCGGTCTCACGGAGTCGTGGTGTCGAATGGTTCCCCGAGATGAGTATCGTCTCAATTCCTTCGTTTGAAAGCCTGATGAGCTGCCTGAGCGCGAAGTCAATCGCTCTGTTCTGGGGGCGCACCGTGTCGAAGAGGTCTCCAGAATGGACGACGACGTCAGGCCTGAGTTCGATTGCTTTGTCTATGGCCTCTTGGAATGCGCGGTAGAAATCCGCCTCTCGTTGATTTATCCCCTCGGCAACATCTAGTTTTGAGTACGCGCTGAACCCCAGGTGAGAATCAGAAAGATGAACAAGCCTCAAATCTTTCCACGCTCCATCGCCGCTATGATGTCCTCGATCTCAGCGAGGTCCGTAGAGACTTCCAGTGCTGATGGGCCTCTTCGTTCGAATATCTCCACTAGCTTCTTGTCGATAGTCTTAACTGAACCCCAGAGAGCGACGATCGCCACAACGATGATGGATGCGGCTAGCAGGGCAAAGAGCAAGCCCTGCTGTACGAGGGAATTGACAAGCGGCGAGACCAAGATGAAACCGACAATTGCGTAGATTGCGAGGAAGAGCCACTTGAGCGCCTTGGCAGTGTCCTGATACCCAATACTCTCCGCGGACCTGGTGCCAAGCATTGCCTCGCTCGTGGAGATCTCGATGATTCTTATCGTTCTGCTCCAGACGCCGAACAACGCAGACCCGATAATGACCAGTGAGCCAGTCACCACCGCCAGGAGGATGAGTTCTTCGTTGCCTCCAACGAGATGGACAAAATCTGGGATCTTCGGAGCTGCGTTTAGCGCGATAGCGCTTGCGGAAACCATCACGACAATGTATACGAACAGCCTAGAAATACTGCTCCTCATCTCGTTTGATATCCCGAGAGACGATCGTGAGCGTGTTCGCATGTTCCTCATGACCAGGTTGAAGTAGGACGCGAGGAGGAGCAAGGATCTCGGCGCCCTCCCCTCAACAATCTTCGTCGCCCTGTCCGAGAACCTCACGCTGTATGGAACCACGAGAGCGGAAATGGTGGTCACGATTACGATCGTTGGGTAGAGGTTGATTCCAGAGCTTATGGCTGTGGATCCAATGGCCACGGCGGCGATCATCAGCGAGAACTCACCAACGGCTATCATGCTCATGCCCGCACCGATGGAATTCCTGGCGCCGAACCCGAACATGAATGTGGACACCGAGCAGGAAAGCATCTTGGCGACGATGAAGACGAGTGTGATGATGGCTGCAGTAACCAAGAACTCGAGGCTGAGGAACAGGTTCAAGTCGACGAGCATTCCAACCGTGATGAAGAACATCGCCCCGAATAGATCCCGAACAGGTTCCACACGCCTCATCACGTCCCCCAGATACTTCGATTCAGACACGATGACGCCCATGACGAAAGCTCCGATAGCCTCCGAGAATCCAATCCATCTGGAAAACACCGCCATGGAGAAGCAGAGGCCAAGAACGGTCAGTATGAGCAATTCCCCTGAGCGTTGCTTGCCAACGTAGTCCACCAGTCTCGGCACGACGGCCAGACCAAATACTATCGATGCGGCGAGGAAGATGCCCATCTTCAGTAGAAGGTCTGCAAGCTGAGCCGGCTCGATCCCGCCTTGGGATATGAGACCAGATACCGCCGCAAGGATGAGTACGGCCGCAAAATCCTCGACTATCAAGAGCCCTACAATCAATCGTGCTCTCTCGTTGTCCAATCCGCTGGTCTCCCTGAGAGACCTCACCACTATCATCGTCGATGCGACCGAGAGCATCGCGCCGAGAAGAGTGGACTCAAGCCCGCTCCAGCCAAGAGCGCGCCCCAACTGGTATCCGACGCCTATCATCAAAGTGATTTCCAGCGCCGCTGCCGCGATGACGGTGATCCCGATCTTCCTCAGCTGCTTGAGGCTGAATTCAAGACCAATGGAGAAAGTGAGGAGCACGATGCCGAGCCTGGCAAGCATCTCGATGACTGGTTGCGCTGAGATGACGGTCCGCGTGACTCCGGAACCTACCGTGTATTCCGCCGATATCACGAATGGGCCAGCGACCATTCCTGCTACCAGATAGCCAAGGATCAACGGCTGCTTCAGCCGATGGAATAGAACGATGATGATGGCTGCGACAGCGATCACGATTGCCATGTTGATGAGGAACCCTGTCTGCAGGTCTAGCATCCTAACCGCACCGTTCTCTGATTGCTGATGGTAGCGAGCTGGACCTCGGCGGTTTTCTAACCCACTTTTCGCAGGCTCCGCTGAGGCTCTGGCTGACGGATATCCCTCTTGTTACTTAAGCGTGCCCTCCGAGCTTTCGAGGCTTCTCCAATGGAAGCTGGGGTACGCAGAGGCCATGAAATATTCAAGTGCACAGTAGACCATCATTCCTTCGGGATGCCCAACTTCAGAACAAGGTTCTCACAATCGTCGGAAGACCAGAGAGTGAGAGCGAAGCTCTTCGGGATTGGCAGCGCTGGATGCAGTATTGTGGATGGGGCTCAGTTCCCGAAAGTTGCGTTTTCGACATCAAGCGCCGACCTTGCACGATCCCATGCGGATCGTAAGGTCTTGGTCGGACAGGATAGACTCCTGGGGATATCCGATGCCGATTCGGACATGATGAAGAGCCTCCCTTCAATAGTTGGCCACGAGATTCTGGATGTCTTCAACAACACGGAGCTCGCGTTCATCATGTGTGGTTTGGGAGGAGTGACGGGCAGCGTCGGCTCCAGCGTGCTGAACACTGTCGCTAAATCCAAGGGCGTTGCAGGCATCGCGGTCGTTGCCATGCCTTTCTCTGCGGAGAGCTTTCAGAGGCGAGAGGTTGCCTCCAAGGCCCTGGGCAAATTGCTGGAATCATCTGCGATGTGCGTTGTATTCGACAACGACAAGCTATCATCTCTTGCACCGAATCTTCCTCTGTCGAGAGCATTCGGACTATTGAACGGAATCATGATGAGGCCGGTCATGGACATCTGCGCCACCATGTCTAGGAACGATATGAGTGTCTTTCGCGAGATCGTGGGGGTGTCGACCTACGCTCGATTTGGACTGGGTCTCGCACGAGGGGACGAGCGAGTCCAGAGAGTAGTCGATGAGTCGTTGAGCTCTCCATGGTTTGACTATGATCTCAAAGAGGTGACCTCAGCCATAGCGGTATTCTCGTCTGCGGACCCGTGGGATAAGGAGATCGACAAGGTGCTGTCGCTTCTTGAAACGAGACTGCCTTCTGTGCGTATCCTTTGGGGTTCGTATGCGGATTCCAGCCTCGGAGAGAGGATCCGTCTGAGCCTCCTTCTGTGCAAGGCAAAGTAGCTGAAACGCGGTCTTTTTTCTATACAAACTAAAAAATATAATTTCGCATATAAAAGATAGGATTATCAACCAATCTGGGAACCCCTAATAATCCCCCAATGCGTTCCCTCCCCTCAGAGGGCGAAAAAACGAAGGTGATTCAGCTAGGGTGCGGAATAACCGGGCTTGTGTGTGCAGAGCATTTGGCAAAGAACGCCAAAGTCGATGAGATTGTCCTTGCGGACTCCCGCATAGAGGCTGCTAAGGCGATGGTCTCTCGCGTCAGAAGCGAGAAGATGTCGACTCTGAAGACGGACGGGACGAATCCCAGCGAGTTGAGAAAGTTGATGAAAGGTTGCGACTTGATCGTCTCATCCTTGCCCTGGGAACTGAACCGAAAGGTCCTGGACGTGGCTGCGTCGACTGGGACTGACTATGTCGACTTCTGCCTGACGGCGGAGTCTGAGGAGGACCTGAAGTCTGCTATTGCCAAATGTAGAAAAGCTGGGATCCGCGCGTTGACTGCAACGGGAGAAGATCCTGGTATATCAGATGTGTTTGCGGTTCACGGAGCTAGCAAGCTGGACAAAGCCGAAGAAGCCCATGTACGGGACGGCGACAGCGGCGTAGCTGAGGGGAGCGAATTCTTCTCTCTATGGTCTCCCATCGACCTGCTCGAGGAGACGACAGTCCCAGCGGCGGTCTTCAAGAACGGCAAGATGACGTTCGTTCCTCCACTTGACAAGAGAGAGACATACGAATTCCCGCCTCCCGTTGGGTCTTTGCCTGTCTATTACACGAACCATGAGGAGACCTACTTGATGCCCAGGTTCATCAAGGGTCTGCGGAATGCTGATTTCCAGATAGCCATAGACGATAACTTCGCCAGCATAGCAAGAATGTTGCGGAAACTCGGACTTCACAGCCTGAAACCCATCGACGTCAAGGGCGTGAAGGTCAGGCCTTTGGATGTTGTCGTCTCATTGATGCCACGCCCGGTAGACCTCATCGGGAAGGTGAAGGGACACGCAGTCATCGTTGTGGACGTCGTGGGCGAAAAGGATGGCGTGAAGAAGAACGTCAAGATGTGGACCATGATGTCTCACGAGAGAGCCTTTGAGCTGTGCAATACCAATGCGACCGGCTATCTGGTCGGTTCAGGCGGTGCGGTGGCCGCTGAGATGTTGATCGAAGGCGAGGTCAAGGAGTGCGGACTCCTGGCGCCTGAGCAGCTCCCAGCGGACAAATTCCTAGCGCGGCTTCCATCGAAAGGACTCAAAGTGGAGGAAAGAATAACGAATATCTGATTCGTCGATCCTCAATGTCGGGTCCTATGAGCTAGAAGGTCGAGTGCCTCCTCCTCCATGAAATGCAGCTTTCCCGGTACAACCAGTGAATGGAGAGGAGGTCCTAGATCAGCGGATATCAAGTCCTTCACTCTGCCCGCCATAACGACGCAGTCTGGAGCTCCGGCACGGGCGACCGCGCATACGGTCGTCGTGTCGGACACGATTCCCTTCCCGACGCGCCTCTCCATGTCTATCAGAAGATGCAGCCCTTCTCCGGCTGTCATGTATCTCGAGTTCTCTGCATCTATGTCGAGCAGAACGAGGGTGTGCAATCCTCTTGAAAGGTTCTCGGAAATGACATCGTAGGGGCTCGTGGGCGAGTATCCCTCATGCGGGAAGGGCAAAGTTGTAGTGCGTCCGAACTTGTATTGCTGCAGTCCGAGAAGGCCCGGCACTGCGGTCAGGGCCGATGCGCCGTGGATGACCGAGGTATCAATGGATCGCTTGACGGCTCGGAGTCTGAGATCGATGTGCGTCGTCGCAGTCATGGGGTCTCCGGCCACCAGCAAAACGACTCTTTTCTCGCTGCACGCATCCAGCAACCTCGTGCCATCTTCGACCGCCTTTCTATCCAGCGTTTCGATTCTCTTGCCGGTCTTGGCAGCCAGACGGTCAAGCGAACCCGCAGCAAGAGTCGATGTGTAGTCCTCGGCGAATACTACATCTGCGTTATTGATCTCCCTCAAACCGCCTACCGTGATTCCGCTATCATCGTGGAGGCCAAGGCCGACGAAGACCAATCTGCCTTTTCTCGGAGCCATCTCTCTGAGAATGGGTAACCCAACTAATGTAATCTCTCTTATCAGACAGCTACTTTATCAGCGCGTAGGTGGATTTGCTCTCTCGATGGACACACTCTGTCTCGTGGTACCGAAGAAGAAGGCCGAACCGGTTCGACGGCGCCTCTTGGAGAAGGGGATTCTGAGAAGGGACGTCCAGATAAGATCGGATGCCAAGAACGTCTATCTCCCTGTCACTCAGCGGATTGACCTTGGATACCCGGTTGAGACTGCGGATTTCAAGGAGGTGGAGGAGCAGGTCTCGGACTATCGCGTGCTGGTCGACTTGCCGGAGGAGCTCAGGCCTCACCTGCCGTCCTCCTATGATTCTCTTGGATCTATCGCCCTTGTGAAGATGGCCGAGGAAGTCGCGCCTTATGCGGCGCAAATTGGCAAGGCGATCATCGCGACGCAGAAGTCCATAAAGACAGTCTGTATGGATTCCGGCGTCACTGACGAGTATAGAACGAGAAGGATCAAGGTCGTCGCAGGCGAGAAGACCACTGAGACGACGCACAAGGAATTCGGAATCGTCTTCAAGATGGACGTATCGAAGGTGTTCTTCTCTCCTAGGCTATCGACCGAGCGTGAGAACGTCGCCAGGCAGGTCCTGCCGGGCGAGGTCGTGATCGACATGTTCGCTGGTATCGGCCCATTCTCCATCATGATCGCCAAGTCGAGGTCTCCGAAGATAGTCTATGCCATCGACAAGAATCCCGAGGCTGTCAGGTTCATGAAGGAGAACATCTCTATGAACAAAGTCGCAGTCATCGAACCGATCCTGGGCGATGCCAGAGAGGAGATATCGAAGCTTGAGAAGGCCGACCGGATCATAATGAATCTCCCCCACGATGCCAGCGAATACGTGGCGGACGCACTCTTGATGCTGAAGCCTGGGGGCGTAATCCACTACTATGAGATCATGGAGGAACCCAAGGTTCAATCTCGGCTCGACCAGATTGCCGATACGGCTAGACGAGAAGGCC
>Ga0315268_10001231_pt1 | contig 29372 bp, 15 predicted proteins | sample C1_top_MG_FD_204535 | JGI IMG/M metagenome (GOLD analysis project Ga0315268, IMG submission 204535) | Sediment microbial communities from Yellowstone Lake, YNP, Wyoming, USA - C1_top | ecosystem: Environmental > Aquatic > Freshwater > Lake > Sediment | place: USA: Wyoming | collected 2017-08-01
CGTGCCGGTGCTGTAGCCGGTCCAAGATAGACCTTCTCTCGCCTGATCGCAGGTGGCCGTGCCGCCGTTGGTGTTGTCGGTGCAGCCGTAACCGGCCGTGGCCGGACAGTTGTAGCCGGCGCAGAGGCAGGTAAAGCCTTTCTGCGTCGCGCATTGGAGCGTGCCGGTGCTGTAGCCGGTCCATTTTACGCCTACTTTGGTCCCATCGCAGTTAGCCGTGCCGCCGTTGGTGTTGTCGGTGCAGCCGTAACCGGCCGTGGCCGGACAGTTGTAGCCGGCGCAGAGGCAGGGCAGGCTCTTCTGCGTGGCGCATTGGAGCGTGCCGGTGCTGTAGCCGGTCCAAGACAGAGCGACCACGGGATCAGGCGTGCACGCCGGATAGCCGGAATAACCGCTCGCGCAGGTTTCACAGTCATTTCCGGCAAAGCCGGTTTGACAAACGCAGACACCGGCGCTGCACGTCCCATGCAGGCTACAGGTCTTGCCGCCGCAAAGATCGCACTGGAACACGCCCAAAGAATCGGTCTTGATCGCCGAACAGTTGGCGAGCGCCGGAATAGCCACCTTGCCGTCGGGCTTGACGATGACGATGTTGGTGGAATTGGCCGCGCGGATGACCAGATCATCGCCGCTATTGGTCAGACCGATGAACCATTTTTCCGCGGCGCTGCGCGCCAGCCGCAGGCCGGTCCAGAGCGTCCCCGATTTGTCGTTAAGGTTCAATTTGACGCCGTTGGCGCTGGCGGCAATATCCAGGTTGTAAGCCGGGGTCGACTCGCCGATGCCGACGTTGCCCAGAGCGTGGCCGGTGTAATCGCCGTCGATGCGCATATATTCGGTACCGTTAGCCATGAACTGGATGACGTTCTTGGAGGCATCACCGCGAGCGCTGCCGCCGAGAGAGATCGTCGCGCCCATGCTGGCATTGTCCGGCGTCCCGCCGGCCAGCGTCAGGTTGCCGCCGTCGCCGAATTTGCCGCCGATGATCTGGCCGACGGTGTTGAACTGGAAACCCGCCGAACCGTCCCAGATGTCCAGCTTATAGATCGGAGCGTTGGTGCCGATGCCGACGTTGGCGTTAAGCAGATTGATCTCATCGGCGGCCTGATCGTCGAACTCGATCCGGCCGGCGGCGGCACCCAAGCCGAGCCAGTCGTCGTCGGCGGTGGCGTCGGCGAAGGCGGCTCCCGAGGTCATGGACCCGACGGCGGTGACGGTGCCCGACCCTCCAGCTGACACCGTGACCCAGGAGAGGTTCTTGGAGCCGTCGGTCTTGAGGACCTGGCCGGCCGTGCCGTCGGCCGAGGGCAAGGTATAAAGCACGTCGGCGGCCAGGGAGGTTGGCGGCTTGAAACCGGTATAGTTGATGCCGTTCATGCCTGCCTCAAGCAGCCGCAGTTCCGACACCGCGGCCCACTGGCTGCCGATGGAGGTATTGCCGACGATGGCGACGTTGCCGCCGGCCGCGACGCTCGTCGAGCCGATCTGAACATCGCCGACATCGCTGATCTGCAGGCGGCTGACGAGCCCGCTGCCGGCATCCGAATTGGTGAAGAAATTCAGCTTGGCGCCGCCGGCAGCCGAGCCGGTTGCCGCGATCATGGCATTGGGGTAAGCGTAACCAGTGCCGGCAAGGAACGCCAGTTCGGCTCTCTTGAGGCCGGCCCCGACATCCTGGAGCAGCAGATTGTAGGCGCCGTCGCTGTCATAGATGAGCTCTTTGGCGCCAGGGTACAGGGAGGTCGTGCCGATGCCGACGTTGCCCTGATCGTTGACGATCACTTGGACGGCGTTGGATCTGTCCCGCAGGCGCAGGATCGGCTTGAGGATATCGACCGTGGTGTTGGCCGGCGGGGAAAAACCGTAAGTGCTGTTATCAATGATAAGCGCGGTATTGCTGGTCACGCTCTTCACGTTGGCCGGCCCCATGGTTCCGACCTGGATCCGATCGCCGGCGCTGACCTTGGTCGTGAAAGACGTGCCGGTGCCGGTGACGGTCGTGGTGTCGTTCATCAGGGCCGTGCCGCCGATGTTGGCGGCGACCGGGTAACCCTTGATCTCCAGGCTGCCGCCGATGCTGCCGCCGCTCGTGAGCGAGTCAGTTATCGTCAGGACGTCGAGTCCGGCGGTCGTGCTGTCGACGCCGTCGAGGGTGATGCCGTTGCCGGCCTTGAGCGTGATGGAGTCCTCGCCGACGGCGGTCAGCGGACCGCCGCTCACGGTGCCGCCGTTGGCGACCAGCGTCATGGTCTTGTAATGCGAGCCCAAGGAGACCTTGGCCACGCCGGTCGAAGGATTGGTGACGACGAGGCCGGTGGCGGAGTCGAACTGGAGTTCGGTCACGCTGGAGACGCTGGGCGAACCGTCGGCCTCCTTGACGGTGAGCGAGCCGCCGCCCGCGGGCCAGGCCGCGAGACAGCCGCCGGTCGGGTTCGAGCCCGGCAGGCAGAACTGGGAAGCTTTGACGTTGCCGCTGACGTCGAGTTTCTGCGCTGGGCTGGAGCTGCCGAGACCGATGCCGACGTTGCCCGAGGTGTCGATGACCATGTCGTCGGTGGAGCCGGCGCGGCGGAAACGGAGCACATTATCGGCGCCGCTCATGCCGACGAACCATTTCTCGTTGCCGTTGCGCTCAAGGCCGATGCCGGTCCAGAGGCCGGTGGGCGGGCCGCCGCTCGTGTCGTTGAGCCGGAGCCAGGCCGAGCCGCTGCCGCTGCTGACCCCGAGCGTGTTGGAGGCGACGATGAGCGGGCTCGACGACTGAATGCCGTTATCGGTGTAGTAGGTGGAGGCGTTGCCCATGACGATGCCGTCGATGAAGTAGCCGCGTCCGAAACGGTTGGAGCGGTTCTGAGCCGTCCCGATGCCGCCCACCTCGGGAATATGGACCTCGACGACAGGGTCGCTCACCGCCCAGGTGAGCGAGGGGGAAATGGTCAAGGTGGTGGTCCCGGTGTTGACGGAAGTGATCTTGGCGTATTGACAGCTGTCCGGCAGGCCGGCGCAAGAACCGACCTTGACATAATTGCCGGCGTCGAAGTTGGTGACGGCGTTCAACTGAAGCGCGTTGGATCCGGTACCAGCGACCTTGGCCGTGTTTGAACCATTCAGGACAACGATGGTCCCGGTCATGTCGCCGTAGAGATTGAGTTTGCCGACGGCGCCGCCGCCGGAAACGACCATGGCCGGGGTCGTGGAATCAAAACCGACCATCAAGGATTTGGGCGTATTGTTTATAAGCGTAGTGGTGCCGTCCCTGGTAGTGCAGTCAGCGGAGCCGCTGCTGCCCAGGATAATGGATAATTCATTGCTGGCGGTCACGCAATTGCCAAAAGCGAAAGAGTAGCTTCCGGTCGTCTGCGTCTGTACGCCGCCGGCGAATGAACCGTAACCGCCCGCTTCACTCATGATGCCGATAACGACGTTGGCGGTGTTATTCGATAATTTATTGTTGAAACCGGCGGCGAAACCGTAAGAAGCCAAAGAACTGATGTTATGATTATAGCCGACCGCCGCTGAATTACTTCCGACGACGGTATTTAAATAACCCGCGGCGAAAGAAGAGGCGCCGCTGACCGTGTTATTCTGGCCGAAAGCGGCTGAATAGCTGCCGCTCACCAGATTGTCTTTGCCCCAGGCGGCGGAAGAAGTACCGATATTGACATCATCCCACTTGGTGCTCCCAGCCGAGAGGATTCCCGCCCTGAACGCCGACTTGGCCGGATACCACATCAATCGCGTGCCGCCGCCGGTGGCGGGGATCGCCCCCGTGGCGCCGGTCAATAACAGAGATTCATTTGTCAGCGTCAGTTTTGCCCCATCATCCGCCAGGGCCGAATTACCCAAAGCGGAAATCGACGTGAATTTAGGGATGCTGTTCACTGTGCCGGTGCCGCCCAGGCCGGAAGCGGGCGCCGACCAGGACGCATTGCCAGCCGCGTCCGAGGTCAGGATGTAGCCGTTCGAAGGCGTGGTCGTCAATTTGAAAGCGGTAGCCGTCAATCCGCCGGTCATGCTGATAAATCCGGTCTGAGCCGAAGCGGGGCTGTTAAAGACGTATTTTTCGACGCAGACGCCGGTATAAACCGGGGATGTCGCCTGAGTGCATTGGTCAAAGGTCTGCGCGGCCGAACAGCCGGGATTGGCGCGGCAGGTGTTGTCGCCAGAACACAACGTCGTCCCCGGAGCGCAGGCACAGGTACCGGTGGCGTCGCGATAACCGTTATTGGGAGGCGAGCAGGTCGTGTCCCATTTGGCAACGCATTGGCAGGAGGCGCAATCCATCCTCACGTAGGCCGGATAATTGGCATTGCCGGCGCAGGGACTGGCGCCCGGGCAGGTATAGGCGCCCGAGCTGCCGCAGACCGGGCCGTTGCCCGTGCCGGGAGGGGCGACCGGGCAATAAAAGGAGGGCGCGCCGAAATTCTCGCAGTCGGCGGCGCTGACCGGCCCGGACGGAACGGTCAGCGCGGCAAGAACGAGCGTCAGCGTAAAAGCGCCGGCGACCAAGTGCTGCAAAGACGGCGGTTTGGTTCGAAAATTTCGGTTCATACGGACATCAGACTATTTATTCTTACAGCAGATGATCGGCAGGCTGCTCGCGCAGCTGGTGGCAAAACCCTTGCCGCCGGTGACGTTGAACTGCCAGAAGTCGCCGAAGGCGCCGGCGGCCGCGCTCCAGCCGATGCAATCGTTGGAAGCGTTGGCGGTATATCCGGGCGGACCGTTGTTGACCCAGCCGCTCGAGGTCAGGCCGGTGACGGTCGCCGCGGCGCAAACGATCGTCCGCATCAGTTCCTCGGTGGAGCACATATGGGTGCCGGCGTTGGCCGCACCGCCCAGCTGGCACTTGGCCGCGGCCGCAGTATAACCGCCGATGCCGACGCCGTTGTAATTGGCTGTGGTGACGTGATGGTATTTGCCGCCGACGCATTCGTCGACCGTCCCGGGGCCGGGCTGCCAAGTGCCGACGCCGGCGCCGTTGGAGGTCAGGACATAGCCGGCGGACGAACCGGCTGCCATTTCGAAACCGGACATCCGCGCCGTACCGGCGATACTGACGGTACCCGCCCGATCGATGTTGAAAACCGAGGCGTCGGCGTTGTCGGTGATCTTGACGTAATCGCTCCAAAAAGAGCCGCTATCCGACTTATTGCTGATATCCAGCAGGGCTCCCCAAGTATAATCGGAATTGTTCTCAAGACTGAGCAGCGGGCCCGACGAGGTCGAGGCCATCTGCAAATTGCGGACGATCTTGACGACCGCCGTCGAATTCCAATCCGCGTTCCCCGCCTGCTCGAAATAACCAGCCTCACCCGCGAGGCTCTGGCTGTAAATGCCCCGGCCGCGGCCATTGTTGGCCTTGACTTCCAGGACATCGCCGAGCGATCCGCCGGCGCCGCTGTCCTCGACGCTCATGATGGCGCCGGTGGTCAGCCCGGAGGAGCCGGGGCTCAAATCGCGATAGACCTTGAGGACGTTGTTTTCAAAACCGTCCCCGTACCAGGGCAGCTGGCCATCCTGTTCGAAACGGACCACGGTCCGGTCGATGGTGCCGTCGCCTTTGACCGACAGATTGGCCGACGGCGCGTCCGTCGTGCCGATGCCCAGCAGCTTGTTGGTGTCATCCCAGACGAATTCCGGACTGCCGAACACGCTACTGTCATCCCGCCAAACCGCCACCTGCCCCTCGCTTCCCTGCCCGGCGCCGCCGAGGCCGCCGGAGGTGACGCAATTCTGCCATTCGCCGTCTTCGAGGCAACGGAACTTGGCCATCGAAGTATTGTAATACATGGTGCCGTCGACGCCGGCAAAATCCGGATGTCCCGGCGGGCAGTCCTGATAGGGCCAAGAACCGCAGGGAGAGACGGTGGGGCGGTTGGCCAGCTGGATGTAACCGTTAAAGGTCGGGAGATAGGAGTCCTCGCTGGTGATCAGCGTCCCGTGGCCGAAATACGGATCGGCGCCGGACCTGGGCGTAAGCAGCAACGTCTGGGTGGAATATCCTTCCTGATCCCAGTAGGTATAGCCCAACCGCAGATCGTCCGAGTAATCGTTCATGCCGATGAACCACTTTTCCAGGCTGCCGTAACCGCTGGGATTATAGGTATAAGGATCAAGACCGCGGCCCAACCGCACGCCGGTCCAGAGGCCGGGACTGCCGTCAGACATGTCGGATATATTGACGATGGCCGTGTTCTCCGGCATGCCGGAGCCCAGGCCGAGCGAGTAACTCTTGACGTCGATCGGGTATTCCGGGACATCGGTCTCATCCTGAAATCCGGCTCCCACGCCGATGCGGTCCCGGGCGAGGACGTTGCCAAGGACGTTCAGGTTCAGGCTGTAGAGCTGGTCCGACACGACCCAGTTGCCGACCTGCAGCCAGGCCGGACCGTCATAATCGACGTGGACGGCCTTGGTGCCGTTGATATAAAGGTCGTTGCCGACGTTCACGTCGCCGGTCGAACTGATGTTGCCGCCGGCCAGAATATCGCCGACGACATCCACGGTCGCGTCCGCCTGCGGCTCGGCCGGACTTCTTAAGATATAAGGGCTGATGCACTGGTCGGTGCAGGAATCCCAGGTCGTGCCGGGAATGCTGTTGCACTTGGCTGCGTTGTTGACCACGCAGCGGCCGGGCGCCGGATTGTTGTTATTCTGGCATTTGACCTGGCCGCCGGGACAGGTCGGCGAACTGCTGCATACGTCCCCCCAAACGCCGCCAGTCGGACAATTCGGATTGGTGGAACCGTCGGGCTTCAACGCGCACGAACCGCCAACGGTGGAATTGGCCGGATCGCAAGTGCCGCAAGGATACTGAGCCCGCTTGCACTGACAAGCGCACGAGGAGCAGCTAAAGGTGTATTTGGCGAAATCGCAGGGCTCGGACGCGCCGTCATAGCAGGTATAGCTGGGACCATCGCCGCAGACATCCTCGGTCGGCGTACCGGGGCAACCGAACGAGATGCCGCGATCGGCCTTGGTGCAGGAATGCGTCACGGCCGAAGCGGCTTTCACGCCCGTCAGGCATGACGCGGCCATGATCAGCACGGCGGCGACCGCGAAAACGCCTGGGTTGATCTTTCCGACCGATTTCATGGTCATAGGTTGGGCATTAGGCGCCTCAAGCGCCGCGAGGTCATTGCTTGCAGCAAGCGAACGGCAATTTAATGATGCAGCTGGTGGCGAAACCGCGGCCGCCGCCGGCTCCGGTGAATTCCCAGAACGCGCCATAGGAAGTGGCGGCTTTGGAGGTCCAACCGGTGCAATCATTGGAGGCCGGCGAGGTGAAGCCAGGCGGACCGTTGGCCACCCAGGCGCTTATCGGCGATACCAGCGTACCCGGCAGGGGCATGGAGCTCGTGCAGTAGACACTGCGCAGGATCTCATCCGGGGTGCAGACATGCTGGCCGCCCGAGCAGATATTGGTGTTGACGTTGTCGTAGCTGGTCTGGGCGCCGTCGTAGGTCAGGGCGGTCAGGTGGTCGAACTTGCCGCCGGTGCAGGCGTCGGCGAAAAGGATGGAACGCCAGGTGCCGACGCCGGCGGCATCCGTGGTCATGACGTAGTTATTGACGGCGCCCGTGGGCATCTTGAGGCCGGTGACCTGGGCCGTGCCGTTGACGTCCAGCTTCTGGGCCGGCGTCTCGCTGCCGATGCCGACGTTGCCGGCCGTGTCGATGACGACGTCGTTGCTCGACTCGGTGCGGCGCAGCAGCAGCTTGTCATCGGTGTCGTTCATGCCGACGAACCATTTTTCAGCGGAAGAACGCGCCAAGGAGACGCCGGTGTAAAGACGGCCGCCGCCTGACTTTTCATCATTCAGCCGGGCGATGACGCCGCCGGTCGTGCCGCGGATGACCAGGTTCTTGTCGGGCGAGGTGGTGCCGATACCAACGTTGCCGTCCGCGTTCATGATCGACAACCGCTCAATGCCGGCGGTCTGCAGCGCCAGCCGACCCTCCTGGGCATTGATGGCAAAGTCGCCGCCGCGCTGCGTGATGCTCCGCCGGCCCATCTCGATCCAGACGCCCGAGGCCGCGTCCCGCGCGGCGAAAACCGGGGTATCGCTCGCGCCCGTCGCCACTTCGAAACGGAAGGTGGGATTCGCCTGGCCGACGCCGACGTTGCCGGCGGTGTCGATGATCAGGTCATCGCTGGCTCCGGCGCGGCGGAACAGCAGCTTGTCGGAAGCGTCGGTCATGCCGACGAACCATTTTTCCGTGTCCTTGTCCCGGTCCAGGCGCAGGCCGGTCCAGAGCGAAGCGCCGGCCGGATCATGAAGGCGGACGATGGGCAGATGGGCCGGGGTAGTGGTCCCGATGGCCGCGGCGCCGCCGATGTCCAGGCGGTAACCCGGCGCGGTCTCGCCGATACCGACGCGTCCGCCGTCATTGAATAAAAAGTCGTTATTGATCCAATTGGCGCCGTTGTAACGGAGGGTGTCGCCGGCCGTCGCCGACTCCGGCAACCCAATCATGTTCCTCCAGGTGCCGACGCCGGCGGCGTCGGACATGAGCACGTACTTGTCGGTCGCGCCGGTCGTCAGTTCGAAACCGGTCATCCGGACCGATCCGTTGACGTCGAGTTTGACGGCCGGACTCTCGCTGCCGATGCCGACGTTGCCGGCCGTGTCGATGACCATGTCGTTGCTGGACCCGTTGCGGCGGAACAGCAGTTTGTTGGAGTCGTCGCCCATGCCCAGGAACCATTTTTCCGCTTCCGAACGGGCCAGGGACAGGCCGGAGTAAACCCCGACGCCGCCGGTGGCGTCGTTGATCCGGACGACGACGGCGGCGCCCGTGCCCCGGATATCCAGGTTCTTGGCCGGAGCGGTGGTGCCGATGCCGATATCGGTGCCGTTATTGAACAACAAGCCGTTGGCTACCCAGTTGGTGCCGTCATAGCGCAGCGTGTTGCCCGGACTGGCCGACTCGGGCAGGCCCAGAGGCCAATACGAGCGGCAGGCGGACCCGTTACTGAGACAAAGTTCGCCGAACAGATTAAGTCTCAGGCCGGTCGCGCCGGAGCCCCAGTTGCCGATGTTGTAGGTGGTCACGCCGGCGCCGTCGACGCGGATCGCTTTGCCGCCCGAAACGTAGACGTCGCCCTTGCCGATCGCGGAGCTCGTGACCGACAGGTTGCCGTCGGCCATGCTCAGGTCTCCCAAAAGCTTGGCATTGACGATCTGCGGCGACTGAGCCGGGGTCGGATTGGAAAGGATGTATTTCTCGACGCATTTCTTCAGACAGGGATCCCAGTAACCGGGCGCGGGGCAGGTGGGATCCGAGGTGGGTTCGCAAGTGCCGCCGCAGTCAAAATATCCGGACGAACAGGCGCCGCAGACCTGCGTGGTCGCGCCGGACGTCGTGCTGCAGACCGAAGCGCGGTGGGCCGGGGAACAGGCCGCGTTGGTCGTCTGGCACTGCTGATTGGACGCGGTGCAGTCGTTGGACCGGTCGGCCGGGCAGGCGCAGACGCAGGAAGTGCAGTTGCGCTCCGTCTTCACGCCGTAGGGGTCGCCGGTCCCGCCGGGACAGACCGGCTGAGCCTGGCAGGTGCCGCCGCACCAGTAATTGCCGCTGGTGCAGACGATGGAAGGAGAGACGGGATCATTCTGCACCGGACAGTCGTTGGCGGCCGAGGCGCCGCCGGCCGCGGACAGAAAAAACAAAATAGCCGAGGAAGCGGCGAGCACGGCGGCGATCGATGATGGTATTCTCCGGAAAGACATAATCGAACTGACGGAACAGGCGCTCACTTACAGCAAGCGAATTGGATCTCCTGGTTGCAACTGGTCAGGAAGCCGACGCCGCCGGTGTCCGAACTGAGCCGCCAGATGCGGCCGTAGTCGGTCGTGTTCTCCGAACGCCAGCCCTGGCAATCGTTGGCCGGGGCCACGTAACCCGGCGGGCCGTCCTGGATCCAGGCGTCCCGGCCGTTGTTGGAAGGGCTCCTGATGCCGCTGATCCCCGTCTGGCACCTGATGCTTTCCATGATCTCGGCGGTCGAACAGACGTGCGAACCGGCCAGATAACCGCCGAGGCTGCCGCACTTGTCGTTAGCGTTGAAATAACCGTTCTGATTGCCCTTGTAGCGGTTGACGGTCACGCCGGCGAAGACCGGACCGATGCAACCGGCGGCCCAGATGTTGCCGGACGCGAACGCGTTGCCGCCGCGATCGACGCGGAAACGGTTGGTATAGACGCCGTTGCCGGCGACCGTCTCCAGCAGCAGCAGATAATCGCTCAGCCCCTTGGGCGCCAGGTCCCAAGATTCCTGATACATGCCGTTGTACGCGGCCGCGCCGTAGATGACGTTCTGTCCGCCGATGGCGCCGTTGGGATTGAGGTCCAGTTGCGGCGAGCCGGCCGCGACATAACCGTCCACGTCGACGGCGGTATTCACCTGTTTCTGGGTGGTATCGAGACGGTTCCAGACCGGCAGCGGGATGTTGCCCAGCGGCGGATTGGCCGTCGGGCCGGCCCAATTGGCGGCCGAAGCGTCGTTCAGGGAATAGCCGCCGATGACGCCCACGGTCGTCAGCAGCGCGAAATAAGCGATGGCCAGAGTGACCCAGCGCGGCCATGATCCGAAACGCCGCCAACCGGACCCGGACCGGCCGAGCTTATTCGAAGTCTTATCCGCGGTTTTTTCAACACCGAATAGGCTGAACATAGGTGTCCTTAATTCGCCCTAACTATACCATATAGGCACCGAAATGTTGCACTGTGCCGCCTCAGGCAGTTTTCCACAGGCGAATTAGAGGATGGACCTATCCGGTGGTATACTTAAATGCGTTAAATTAAGGTCAAATATCTCTTTATGCCCGAAGCCGCAAAAGCACGAGGAAAAAAACCGTTCATGATGCTCCTGGGATTGGTCCTGGCGACTTTTGCCTTCTTGTTGGGATATTCCCTGGGAACCAGGCAGTCGACCCAACAAAAGAATGCGGACTATCAGCAAGCCGTGGAGGAGATGAAGAGCAAGCTGGACGCGGCCGGCTTACTGCCGCGAACGCCCGGAACCAACACGATCTCGGGCACGGTCACCGTCGTCAGCGACAACGCTCTCGACATTGACGCGGAGCAAGTGACCGTAAATCCCCTGGACGAACCGGCGCCGATCCAGCGCCATGTCTCGATCAACGCCGAAACCAAGATCACCAGGTTTATATCCAGATCGGAGGAAGAAATAAATGCCGACCTGGCCGAATTCGAAGCCGCTCAAAAAAAGTTCAATCAGGCAGTACGGGCGGGGAAACTGGGCGAACCGCCTGTCCCGCCGATATCGACCGTATCCGAGGATATACGATTGTCGGACATCAAGAAGGGCGAACAAGTCACCGTCACGGCCGCTGATAATATCACTTACGCCGCCGAGTTCGTCGCGGCCACGATAACGGTCGTGACCGAAGCCGCGCCGCCGGCAGCTGATACGATCCCGTCGGAACCGACGCCGCCGCCGGCCCCGTAAAAGCCGATCGCAGCCAAACCCCGCCGCGAGGCGGGGTTTTTGGTGAAGTGAGAAAGACGCGGAATTGTGAAGTTTAAAGTGTAAAGGCTAAAGTTAAAGTTAATGAACTTCTTTAACTTCAAACTCTAAACTTAAAACTTCACGCTGATCACCAGGCATCCGGACGCTCCAGCACCTGGCCGATCAACCGCGATCCGCCGCTTCGACCGACAAAAAAACGGCCGTCATGGCCGCGCTTTAGTGATCTGCTATTTATTGCATCACTCCCCTTTCAGCAAGGCGATGCCGATGATCGGCGCGACGATCCAGAAAAAACGACCGGAGTCCGAGGCGAAGAACTGGCGGGTGATCGGCGCCAGGTGTCCGATGGCGTCCGGCGGCAGCAGCGACAGGGTGATGCTGACCAGGAGCCCGACGTGGAAGACCGAGAACAGCAATACCTGCCACCATTTGCCCGAGGCCAGGTTGCCGATGTTCTTGAGCAGGGCCGAACGCGACAGCAGGAAGAACAGCAGGACGAAGATGCCGATGAACGTCGCCAGGCGCAGGGCGAAATACTGGCCGACGGCGTCGCCGATCCGCAGGCGGCCGATGAACGGCGCGTTGGAAACGACGGCCAGGGCCATGTAGATGGAGACGAGGATGACCACGATGCGGTCGCGGCCCAGCGACATGCCGTAAAGGAAGACGGTCACGATGAAGAACAGGACGATGAAAAGGTCCCAGGTGGGAGCGGCCCAGTTGATGCCGGAAACGTAATTAGCGACGTCGGTGCCGATCCTGGCGACGTCGATGGCGGTGTCGGCGGAATTGGTGACTACGGCCGTTTGGAGGAGAAACATGGCCGAAAAGGGACTAATTCAGGCCTCGTTAAGGCGGTCTATTGATATTATACCATGTTCCGGCTCCGGACGCTATACCCGCTGAACAACAAAAATATGCACGATTTGTGCATATCTCCGGATATCCGCCGCCGCGAACGGCCTTATTCTCTAAAGCTTGTCCCAGTCTTCAAGGGCCCGGCGCTGGCCGCGCGAGAGCTTGCCGGGAGTGAGCACGACCGCTTCCACCAGGTGATCGCCGCGGCCGGAGCGCTTGAGCTGGGGCACGCCGCGTCCCTTGAGCCGGAAGACCTGCCCGGACTGCGTGCCGGCCGGGATCTTCAGGTCGACGCGCCCGTCGACGGTCTCGACCGAGGCGTCGCCGCCCAGAGTCGCCAGGACCATGGGTACTTCCAGCTTGCTGACGATATCGAATCCGCGCCGTTCGAAACGCCGGTCCGACGCCACCCGCAGGGTGACGTAGAGGTCGCCGGAACGGCCGCCGTGCTCGGCGGCCTCGCCTTCGCCGGAGACGCGCAGCACTTCGCCGTCGCTGACGCCGGCCGGGATCTTCAGGGTCAGGTCCTTATGCCCTTTGACGATGCCGTCGCCGCCGCACCGGCGGCAGATCTTCTCCGGCACTTTGCCCGCGCCATGGCAGCGCGGACAGCTGCGGACGCTCTGAATGGAACCGAAGATGCTCTGCTGGACGACGCGGACCTGGCCGCTGCCGGCGCACTGGACGCATTCGACGCTCTTGCTCCCCTTCTCCGCGCCGACGCCCTCACAGTCGGGACAGACGATGTGGCGATGGACGCTCAACTCTTTCTCCGCGCCGAAGACCGATTCGAGGAAGGTCAGTTTGGCGTCCATCTCGATGTGCCGGCCGCGGCTCTCGCGCCGGGCGCCGCGGCCGCCGCTGCCGCCCATGGCGTTGCCAAAAATGTCGCCGAAGATGTCGCCTAGGCCGCCCGCGCCGCCGAGATCGCCGAAGTCGAATTTGATGCCGCCGCCCTGGCCGCCGAAGCCGCCGAACCCCTGAGAGAAATCGAAACCGCCCGGCCCGCCGGCGCCGGCCTGGTCAAAGGTCGTGCCGAACTGGTCGTACTGCTGGCGCTTCGACTTGTCCGACAGCACCTGGTAAGCGGCGTTGATCTCCTTGAACTTCTCGGCGTCGCCGCCCTGCTTGTCCGGATGGTACTGGTGCGCGAGTTTGCGAAAAGCGCGCTTGATGTCCTCTTCGGAAGCGCTCTTCGGGACTCCTAATGTTTCGTACAGGTCTTTACTCGGCATGTGCGGCTATTTTTTCTTGTCCTGCGGGACCTTAAATCCAACCTCTTCCTCGGAAGAAGCCGTCCGGCCGGTGGTTTGCGGCAAAGCCGCTTCAACCTTGCCGAACTTCTTCTCGTACCCTTCCATCTGCTTGCCCAGGAGCAGCAGGATGCGCTTGGCATGCTTGGGCGACAGCGAATACATCCGGGCCGGCCCGCCGGACATCATCAGGAAACGAAAACTCTCCTCGTCGAAATCGATCATGACATTCATGAGCGCATGAACCGGATTCTCCACGGCGATCTGTTGTTGGTTGTCGGACATAGATTTTAAGACTATATTATGTAATTACATTTTGCTTGCACCCGTCTAAAACTTCCTTACGGAAAATACATCTCCCTTTCGCGAGGGCGAGCGGCGCGAAGCGCCGCTTCCGCCGCAGGCCCCGCGGCCCTTCGGCCGCTGCCTAGCGGGGCCGTCCGAGCGCAATCCTTTCTTAGATGAGCTGTCCGAAGCCGCGGGTGACGCGTAGCGGGGACCCCGGCGGCGCGCAGCGTCAGCGAGCACCGACGGGGTGTGCAGCGGCAGGACCCGCGGCGTATCGCCGCTTACTTCTTTTCGGTGAACTCCGCGTCTATCGGTCCCTGCTTGCCATCATTCTTCTCCCCTGCCGGACCCGCTCCCGGCGCGCCGCCGGCCGGCGGAGCCTGCTTGGCCTTCTCGGCCATCTCCTGCTGGTACATCTCGCCGCCGATCTTGGTGGCGAGGTCGGTCAGCTCGTCGGCCGCCTTCTTGATGGCCGCCGCATCGCCGGAATCCTTGACCTTCTTCAGCGCCTCCAGCTTTTCGGTGAGCGAGGCTTTCTTGTCCGCCGGCATCTTGGCGTCGTATTCCTTGAGCATCTTCTCCGTGGTGTAGACCATGGTTTCGGCGTTGTTCTTCAATTCGATGGCCTCGCGCTTCTTCTTGTCGGCGTCGGCGTTGACCTCGGCCTCCTTCTTCATGCGCTCGACCTCGTCCTTGGACAGGCCGGATGAAGCGGTGATGGTGATCTTCTGCTCCTTGCCGGTGACCTTCTCCCTGGCCTTCACCGACAGGATGCCGTTGGCGTCGATGTCGAAGGTCACTTCGACCTGGGGCATGCCGCGCGGCGCCGGCGGGATGCCGTCGAGGATGAACCGGCCGAGGGTCTTGTTGTCGCCGGACATCTCGCGCTCGCCCTGGAGCACGTGGATCTCCACCGAATTCTGGTTATCAGCGGCAGTGGAGAAGACGTTGGACTTGGACGTGGGCACGGTGGTATTACGTTCGATGAGCTTGGTCATGACGCCGCCGAGGGTCTCGATGCCCAGGGACAGCGGCGTGACGTCGAGGAGCAGCACGTCGCGGACCTCGCCCTGGAGCACGCCGGCCTGGACCGCGGCGCCGACGGCCACGACCTCGTCCGGATTCACGCTGATGTTCGGCTTCTTGCCGAAGAACTTCTCCACGGTCTGGAGCACCAGCGGCATGCGGGTCATGCCGCCGACGAGCACCACTTCGTTCAGGTCGCCGACCGACAGCTTGGCGTCGGCCAGGGCTTTCTTACAGGGTTCGAGGGTCTTCTCCACGAGGTCGCCGACCAGTTCCTCCAGCTTGGCCCGGCTCAGCTTCATCATCAGATGCTTGGGGCCGTTGGCGTCGGAGGTGATGAACGGCTGGTTGATCTCCGTCTCCATGACCGTCGAGAGCTCGATCTTGGCCTTCTCCACCGCTTCCTTGATGCGCTGCACGGCCAGGACGTCGCGCGAGAGATCGATGCCCTCGTTCCGTTTGAACTCGTCGATGACCCACTTGATCAGGCGCTGGTCGAAATCATCGCCGCCGAGATGGGTGTCGCCGTTCGTGGCCTTGACCTCAATGGTGTCCTCGGCGCGATCAAAAGCGATCTCCAGGACGGAAACGTCGAAAGTGCCGCCGCCCAGGTCATAGATGACGATCTTGCCGCCCTTCTTCTTGTCGAAACCGTAAGCCAGGGCCGCGGCCGTCGGCTCGTTGATGATGCGCTTGACCTTGAGGCCGGCGATCTCGCCGGCCACCTTGGTGGCCTGGCGCTGGGAATCGTCGAAATAGGCCGGGACGGTGATGACCGCCTCGGTGATCGGTTCGCCCAGCTTCTCCTCGGCGTCGGCCTTCATCTTCTGGAGGACCATGGCCGAGATCTCCTCGGGCGAGAGTTCCTTGCCGGCCATGACCGCCTTCACGCCGTCGCCGGACTGGACCAGTTTGTAGGGCAGGAGCTGGGCCTCGTGCTTGGTCTCGGGGTCGGACCAGCGCCGGCCAATGAGCCGCTTGATGGAATAAAGGGTGTTCTCGGGATTGACCACGGACTGGCGCTTGGCGATCTGGCCGACCAGCCGTTCGCCGGCCTTGGTCACGGCGACGACCGACGGCGTGGTGCGGGCGCCCTCCTTGTTCTCGACGACCCGGGGCTGGCCGCCTTCGATGATGGCCATGCAGGAGTTAGTGGTTCCGAGATCGATGCCTAGGACTTTGGACATATCGGAGTTGTGAAGTTTGAAGTTTAGAGTTTAAAGTTAAAGTTTCAAGTTAAGGCGTTCATTCGGAAACGACGACCTTGGCCGGACGGATGACCCGGTCGTGGAGCCGGTAGCCGGCTTCCAGGACATCGAGCACCAGGTTAGGTTCGGTCCCGGCCTGCTGCCGCGTCATCATCGCCTCATGGACGTTGGGGTCGAAAACCACTCCGGTCTCGGCCACGGCCGCGAGGCCGGACTTCTTCAGGACGCTCTCCAGCTGCTGCTCGATCAGCTTGACGCCCTCGACCCACGGGCGCAGCACGGCCTGATCGGCACCGGCGGCCGGCGCGTGTTCAGCCGCCTTACGGAAGCCGTCGAGCACCGGCAGCAGGTCGCGCACGATGTTGACGCAGGCGAACTTGACCAGGTCCTCGCGGGCCTTTTCCGCGGCTTTCTGCAGATTGGCGTAATCGGCCAGGGCCCGCTTCCAGCCGGCCAGGTATTCGTCGGCGCGGGCCTTGGAGACAGCGAGTTCGTCCACCGGGGGCGGGGCGGCGGCCGAAACCGGCTCGGCTGGCGGCTGGGCGGCCGCGTCTTGGGCTTGCTCTTCCATATAGTATGGTTAACGCCGGGAAAAAATTTCGCGGATGTAGCGCATCAGCGCCATGTTGGCCTCATAGTCCATGCGGCGCGGACCGAGGATGCCGAAAAGGCCCGAACCGTCCTCCGGCGACTCCAGACGGGCCATGACCGAGCTCAGGTCCTGGCCGAACGGATTCTCGCCGCCGATGAGCGCCTCGACGTCGCCGGTCAGCCGCAGCCGCAATTCGCTGAAAGCCCGGTCCAGGCCGTCGATGGCGTGCGACATCTCGGACAACAGCTGGGCTTCCCGCGACTCCGGCTGGCGGAACAGGTTGGCCACGCCGGCGATATAAGTGCGGCCGTCGCCGAAACTGAAGACCACGGTCTCCCCGGCCATTTCGGCCACGGCCCGGGCGAACTCCCGATAGTCGCGGTCGGCTCCGCCGGAGCGGGCGGCCAGCAGCTCCTGCAACCGGCGCCGGTCGCGCTCGACCAGGCGGGACTGTCCGGCGAACTCCCGGACGTAAAAGCGGTAGCCCTTCTCCGTGGGGACGCGGCCGGCCGAAGTGTGCGGCTGTTCGAGCAGCCCCTCCGTTTCCAACTCGGCCATGTCATTCCTGATTGTGGCCGGCGAAACCCCGAAATTGTATTTGGCGACGATGGCGCCGGAAGCGACGGGCTCGGCGGTCTCGACGTACTCGCGGACCACGGCCCGGAAGACGCGCTTCTTGCGCTCAGCCGAAGATGAAGCCATATGCCGATATTTAGCACTCTCATTATACGAGTGCTAAATACCTTGTCAAGCAGGCAGCCGGCCTTAAACGTCAAAACACCGCATAAAGCGGTGTTTCCAGATGCGACATTTCGGCGGCGTTACTCGGCCTTATCCTCCCCCTTCTCCGCCTTGGGCTTAAGAGCGCCGTCCCCCACATGATTGATCTCGGACAGCAGGACGTTCTCGACAAAGATGCCGCGCGGATAGAAGATGCGTTCCAGTTCGGTCTTGGCGTCGACCTCGACGGCGTCGCGTCGGGCCGAAGCGACGTCCATGTAATTGTAGCGCGAGGCGATCATGCGCATGCGGCTCCTGATGGTCGGCCGGACGATCTTGGAGACGAAATCCTCGCCAATGGTCTGCCAGATGGTCGGCACCTGGTTGATGTCCAGCCGCAGCAGCACCGTGCCTTCGATGGAAATGCGCTTGGAGTCGAGCGTCTGGGCGGTGATCGGGGTGTCGCCGAGAGCCTGCTCGTTCTCCGGGTTGAACTTGCGGCTTATCGAGTATTCCAGGGTCTGGGTGTTGAACAGCTTGGCCTTCTGCCAGAACGGGATCTTCAGGTGCAGCCCGGGGGTCAGCACCTTCTTGAGGACGCCGCGGCCCAGGTCATAGACGCAGGCCACGTAGCCCGGCGGAACGTAAATAAAAAGCCCCTTCAGGACGTCTTCGACCACGAAGGAGTACATTATTTTATCCAGGCTGTCTCCAGACATAGTTCATTTTGGCGCTGAGGCCAATGCGGCCAAGATACACCGAAAGCCGGTTCTTGGCAAGCCGATGCTCCCGGCGCCGGCGGCGGCGGCCGTCAGGCGGTCACTCCGGAACGGCCGAACCGTTGCCGCGGAAAATGGCCTGCCGCAGCCAAAACACGAACATGGAGAAGAACATCGAGGTCAGGATGAAAACCGATTTGACCATGGGCAGCAGCAGCAGGGCGACCAGGGTGAAGACCGGGAAAAGGATCATGTACATGACGTCGGCCCGGGTGACCAGATGTTCGCGCTTCTTCTGGACGGCGTAGATCTGCAAGAACAGGATGACGGCGACGACGGACGGCCAGAAGATGCTTTTTTGGGCCAGATCAAAACCCAGGAACATGGTATCGATTGCCGGCGGGACCGTGACCCAGCTATAAAGCTTTTCGCTGGGCGTGAAACGGATGCCGCCCATGAAGACCTGATAAAGAAGGACCAGCACCAGGGCCTGGACGCCCAGGACGAAGACCTTGGACCAGTAGCTGACCTTGTGTTCGCGCAGCAAGTCGCGGATCTTCTCCTTGCGCTTGATGTGGTCGGCCTTGAAATCGCGCTCGATGGCGCCGATCCGCTTGCTCAGTTTCTCGTAAAGATAGCGGCTGCGCTCGTCGAAAACGGTAAAGGGAAAGAGGACGATGCGCAGGACCACGGTCAGTTCGATGATGGCGACGCCAAGATTGCCTAAAGCCGGCCCGTTATAAAGGTAGATGAGGAAATTCAGGAGCGGATTGTAGAGATTATCGTGCCAAAATTGGCCCATATCTCAGTTCGCCGGCTTTATGTCTTCGTCCGGAAAGCGCCCGTCGCCGGCCGCAGCCGCGGTCCGGGGCGAAAAACGGCGTCGCTCTGGACCGATACTCAGCTAAAATAAGCTAAAAGATGCCGCGGGCGTACTGTGAAAAGATTGTAGTCGAGTTCCCCCGTTTTGGCAAGCCTGGGGAGGGTGGCAAGCAGTGGTGAAGTTCGGAAGCTGCGAAGTCGTGAAGTTTTTTGATGTATACCAAAACATGACTACGCCACTTCACGTCTTCAAAACTTCACAACCTTATCCAGAGGCGAGCAAGTCGACCAAAACAGCCGGTCCTGCGGGCAGGATGATCTTGGACAGATCGCGATAGTTTCCGGCCGGACCGCGCCAGACGTTCACGAATCCCCAATCTCCCCATTTCCAGACGGCCAAAAAGCGGCCGCGGCAGGAAGGCAGGTCGGCATAATCGCCCTCGGACACGATCAACTCGTCGCGGCCGTCCCCGTCGACGTCGTAATAGAGACTGGCGCAATTCGGCCGGACCAGCGCGGACGACTGCCACAGCGGCCGCACCTGTCCGCCGTCGAGATCCATGACGAACAGGTGATCGCTTAATCGCGCGTCCTCCCCGTCCAGCCAGAACGGCTTGGACGCCCCGAAACTGCCGTTTCTCCAGACCGACAGGCTGAGGTCGGGCCGGCCGTCGCCGTCGGCATCGGTCAGCGCCAGATCGTCGACCCACCACTCCGTTGGCGACCGCCAGACCTCGGACCCGTCATCGTCCAGGACCTTCGCCTGTCCGTCGCGCAGCATGACCGCCTCGGGACGCGAGTCCTGATCGAGATCGGCGGTTTCCGAACGCAGCCGCCGGACCTCGCCGGCGTCCGGCAGATCGCCCGGCAAGGAGGCCAGGGCCGTCAGCTTGAACCCGCCGGAGCCGTCCGGCATCAACGCCGGCGTCGACCCCAAATCGGTCTTCAGCCTGGCCAGGATCCGGTCGGCATCAGGCCCGGCGGCCGGCCGCGGCCGTGATTCGTCGATGACGACGGGCAGGAGATCGGCGCGCGCCACCCGGCCGCCGCGGAAGGTGAACCTGACCGCCAGCCCGTCCCGGGTCTCGCGCGACCAGTCCTGATCGAAAATGAAATTCCCCAGGCTGTAAAAGATGAATTTGCCCTTGTACCGCTCGACCGGCTGGACTACGTGCGGGTGATGGCCGATGACCAGCTCGGCGCCGGCGTCGACGGCCGCCCGGGCAAAAGCGGTCTGGACGTCGTCGGGACGGGCGGCGTACTCGACGCCGGCGTGCATGGAGACCACGACCACCGAACCGCGATTCCTGGCCCGGGCCACGTCGCGGCGCATCGTCTCGATATCCATGGGCGCCGTGCCCGGATGGCCCTCCGCCGCCTGATAAGCGGGCGGCGTCAGCCGGCTGTCGGTGTAGGCGAGGAATTCGAAGATCCGGCCGCCGGCTTCGACGACCGCGGAAGCCGCGGCCGAATCCTGATCGAGGCCGGCGCCGGCGTGCCTCAGGCCCGCGGCGTCGAGACCGGCCAGGGTGTCGCGCAGACCGCGCTCGCCGAAATTCGGCGTGTGATTATTGGCCAGCGAAACCACGCTGAAGCCGGCCTGCCGCAATTCATCGGCCAGCGCCGGATCGGCGCGAAAACTCATCTCCCCCGGCTTGATATCGCGCCCGCCGGTCAGCGGCGTTTCCAGATTGGCGAAAGCGATATCGGCCAGCCGCAGCGTGCCGGCCAGGGCCTCGAACGGATAGGCGCTGCCCTTGGCCTTGATGCGCGCGGCCACGGTCCGGGACAGCATGATGTCGCCGACGGCCACGAGCGTGACGTCGGGATAAGCTTCGGGACAGGCCTTCCAATACGACGCGAAACGGCCGAAAGCGTCATCAGCCGTTGCCGCTTCCGCCCGGATCCGCCGGACCGGGTCACCGGACAGCTGCGCCAGACCGGCGATCTTCCTTTCGCCGGCGTCCAAAATCAGGAACAGGGATGACCCGGCGGCCGCCAGCAGGCAGGACAGTATCAGCAGGATGGCGACGGATCGGCGCTGCATGTCACTCGGCGGCGTAAGCCTTGGTCCAGGCCGGCGCTGCCGGCGCCGTGCCGTCGTCCAGCATGCCGCGCCACTTGGCGTCGGTCAGCCGGTCGGACAGCGGCCAGGGAAACTCATAATGCGAATAGACGCCGCCTTTGGCGATCTTCAGCCGGCCTTCGACCGGCACGACGGCGTAGATCTCCCAGACGGCTCCGGTCCCCTCTTCCAGGACCTGGCCGTTGGGATCGGTGGCCACGTCGGCGACGACGGCCGAGGGATTCTGGTCCAGGAAATTTTCCCGGCTGATCTGCTGCTTCTCGAGGTCGGCGGCATTGATCGCCAGCCACATATGCTCGAGCTGTCCGCCGAACGTCCGGATCAGCTCGTAGTCGTCGGCGCTCAAAGGGGCGCCGGACAGTTCCTTCTCCGATATCGACGCCAAACTCCGGGCCAGCGTCTCCATCCGGTCGAGATTGCCGGCCTCGGCGTCGTCCAGCAGCCCCCGGGCCCGCAGGCCGGCGCTGGTCAGGCGGGCCAAGGCGGCCAACCGGGCATAAAGTACCGCCTCCGGTTCGACGTAACCGCGGTCGTCGCGCTTGGGGATGTCATCCGGACCGCCGCCGAGCTCGGCGTAGACCTGCTTGGCGTAAAGGATGGTGTCGTGCTTGAGCTCGGTCCAGCTGCCGAGATAGGCGTTCAGGGACTTCCGGGCCCAGGCCTGGTTGGCCATGAAACTGGGATAACCCGGGCCGCGCGCCTCGGTGAGCGGCAAGAGCGCGTACAGCCAGCCCCAGTACAGGTTCTGCGTCCAGGTCGCGGTCGGCAGGCCCGCCAGGTATTGCCGCAGCTTAGCCAGGTTCTCCGGGTAGCCGCGGTAACCGGTCTCGCCGGCCTCGGTCAGCAGGCTCAAGGCTTCCGCCGAACCCATGGCCGCCGGGATATCCAGCCCTTGGGGCAGATAACGGAGCCGCCCGGACGGGTCTTCCTTGACCTCGCGGTAGATCAGCCGCTGGAAGACCGAAGCGTCCATGGTGAACCGCTGGCCCATGAAACGGAAGCCCTTGATCTCCTTCTCCCGGTCGGGACTGAACCGCTCGTCGAAGATGGGCATGGAATTCAGCTGCGGCGGCGGCAGGGTCTTCAGTCTTTCGAGGTAAACGGCGAACTTGGCCTGATCCGCGGCGAGCGTCCCCGGGATCGCGGCCGCGCCATAGACCTCGTCGACGACGCCACGCAGGGAGTAAAAATCGATGTCATCGCTCTTGCCGACGAAAAAGGCCGTCGGCTCATAGATCGCGTCCCAGCCGCGGCGGACGGCGTCGTCCTTGAGCGCCAGCACCAGCAAGGCCGCCGACCTCGCCTCGTCGTCGTTCTTGAAACGGAAATTCAGCCGGCCGAACCACATCATCGTCCGGAAATAGGCCTTGAGGTCGTCGCTCTTGTCATAGTGTCCGCGCGGGACGTACTGCGAGTAATCTTCCAAGTAGAGATCGGTCGGCGCCGCGTCCGGCGGCTGGCCGATGTTCATGAGCGGCGACGGTTCGATGCCGGCGTGCCCGGCGATCAGCGCCAATTCGGCGTCGACCTCGGTCCGGACCGCCGCGGGCGTTTCCGCCCGGGGATCAAGGAGGCGGGCGGCGACGGCGAAAAAACCCAGAGCGCGCCGCGCCGCGCCGGCCCAGGCCGTGCCGGCGAGTTCGGCCTGCGTCTCGGCCGACCGTTGGAGCATGGCCGCGGTCAGCGCCTTCAGTTCGGCGGCCAGCTTGTCCTTCTCCAGCCGCTCCAGCAGATGATCGAACATCAGATGATAATTATGCAGCACGGCGTCGGTCGTGACGAAATTGGCGATGAGCTTGTAGCGGTTCTGTTCGTAAAGCGGAAAGAATTCCCGGTTCCAGGCCGGCGTGACGACGAAGCCGTTCTGGACGAGCAGTTTTTCCGCCGCCGGAGACAGCTCAAAGTCGCCGCGGTTATCGACATTGGCCAGGCCGGGCTCGACGGCGTAGACCGGCAGGCCGGGCTTGGCGCTGACCGTCACCTCTTCATACGCGGGAAAACCCCGGCTCACCGCGGCGTCCAAAGCCGGTTTCACCGCCGGACGATCCGGAACAACGGCGGAATTCAGGCCGAAGATCGCTCCTTTCGTGAAATAACCATGAAAAGCGTAAACGGCGCCAAGCGCCAAGACCAGGAAAATGACTAAACCCGGCCATAAGCCTGGCGGCGCGACCTTGACGGGCGGCGGCGCGCTGACGTTGTTTTTCTCATCCATAGGTTTGGGGCTGAACTGGCTTAAGCAACACAATTTTCGCACAACCGGTCCGCCTTGTAAATCGGCGGGGCCGGCCGGCCTGCCCCTGGCAGTTTAAAGTGTAAAGTTTAGAGTTTAAAGTTAATGAACTTCCTTAACTTTAAGCTTCACAACTCCACGTCTCCATCACTTCACCAAAAACAGCCGCCCCGAAGGGCGGCTGTTCGTCGGTTCAGTGGATCGTTCAATCGGACCGCGGTCACTGGCCGAGCGTGGCCTGCGCCCAGTTCACCAGTTCATCCTCGGACCGACGACCGGTAAGCGAGCCCAGCAGCTTCTTGTCCGGGCCGATGGCCAGGAACACGGGCAGGCTGGTCAGATGATAGTTCTGGTAGAACTCGTCGGCTGGCTTGAAGAAGTCCAGGCCGTAGGCGCCGCGGCCGCTCTGGACCGCCCCGACGCTGCTCGGTTCCAGGGTCGCGACCGGTATGAACCGGTATTGCGCGCCGAGCCGGGCGACCACCCGGTTATAGATGTCGATCTGGACCTGGGCCTCAGTGTTCCAGGTGCTGTAGATGAACAGCACCGTCGGCCGGTTGTCCTTGTCCAGCTCGCGCAACAGGGTCGTCTTCAGGCCGCTCGACGCGGTCATGGCGAAGTCGGGCGCGGCCTTGCCGATATCCAGCAGCTTGGTCTCGGGCGCCGGAGCTATCTGCAGCGTGAAATTATTGCCGGTGCCGGAAGGCGTCACGAATTGGGATATCTGCCCGAGGAAACCGCCGGTCGGCGGCAACCGGACCAGGGCGCTGACGACACTGGACGCCTTGAGGGTGGTGATGAGCGAACTCAGCGTGACGTACCCCGCCTTCTCCAGGCGCAGGTAGTAGTCGCCCGCCGGCAGGATGACCGAGAAGGCGCCGTTGACCACGGTCGGATTATCCTGGCCGTAAGCCTCGCCGCGCCACTGGATGAACTCTCCGGTTTCGACGTTCTTCTGGAAGACGGTCAGCTTGACGCCGTCCAGGGGCTGCCCGTCGCTGGCGTCGAGGATGCCGGACTGCTCGGTGACCAGGACGCTGTTGATCTCGCGGGTATAGGTCCGCAGGCTGTTGCCGATCTCGACTCCCAGGCGGTAGAAGCCGGGCTGGTTGAACACCAGGCGTCCGGTCCAGAGCTTCAGCGAGGAATCGAACATCAGCGGCTGGGTCTCCTTGGTGTCCAGGTTGCGCACCAGGGCCCGGGTGGCGCCCTTGGCCTCAAGATAGAAGGTCTGGGGCTGGCCGACGATGAACTGGATGGTGCCGGTCGCGGTCATCGGCGCCGGCTGGGAAGCCAGCACGAACTGGTTGGCGCCGAAGATCAAACCGGTATCGACGACGAAGTTGCAGGCGGCCGAGGCCAGCGCGGAAGCGGCGGCACCGGAAGTGACGCGCGCCCGGGCGCTATATTCGCCGTCCTGCAGGTCGCGCAGGGTGAAGCCGAAATTGGTCCCGGCAGCGACCAAGGAGGTCTGTTCGACCGGGTTCCAGCTGTTGCCGTTGGTCAGCGAATACTGGATCTGGCCGTCGGCGGCCAGCTGGCCGCTGTAGAAGCCGCTGAGATCGATGGTCGATTGCTGGTAGACCGGCACGTTGCAGCTGAGATTGATGGTCGGTGAGACCACGAGAACGGGCGGCGCGGGCAGGACCAGGGTCGGGATGATCGTCGGAGCCGGCGGCCGGGGCGGCGGCGGCGTGGGCGGCGGCACGACCGGGGTCGTGACGGTGACGTTCACGTCCGCGATATCGCATAACCCGTCGTTGTCACAGACCTCGTAGGTGAAGGTATCGATCCCGCTGAAACCGGCCTGGGGCATATAGGTCATCTGGCCGGGTTCCGGACCGACGGCGGCCGCGCCGTTCTTGGGCGGGGTCACCAGCCTCAGCGAGTTCGCGACCAGGAAGCCGTCGATATCGAAATCGTTGTCCAGCACGGCCAGGGTCACGGACGTTTCGAAGGCCGTCGCGGCCTTGTCATCGTTGGCCACGGGAGGCGTCAGGCTCGAAGCCGAGCGGACCTCGACCGTCACTTTGGCCGTGGCGCAGGAGATAGTATTGTCGCAGACGCTGTATCTGAACGTGTCCGTGCCGGCGAAACCGGCGTTCGGAGTGTAGGTTATCTGTCCGGTGACGGCGGAAACGGTCACGGTGCCGTTGGCCGGTCCGCTGCCGCTGACGATGCTGACCGAGGCCGGATCAAGCGTACCGTCGGCATCGCTGTCGTTGGCCAGGACGTTGATGACCGTCGGCGTGTTCACCGAGGTCGTCGCGGTATCGTCGTTGGCCACGGGCGGAGCGTTAGCCGGCGCGCAGCTCGAGCAGGAGTGATCGAACACCGTGACCGTGACCGTGGCCGTGCCGCAGGCGGTCGGAGTGCCGTTGTCACAGACCTGGTAGATGAAGGTGTCATTGCCGGCGAAACCCGGGGGCGGCGTATAGGTCACCTTGCCGGTGGCGGGATCGACCGTGATGGTCGTACCGGGAGTCGACTGGACGATGGTGACGGTCGTGGTGACCAGGGTGCCGTCGGGATCATGGTCGTTGGCCAAAACGTCAATGGTCACGGGCGTATTGATGTCCGTCACCGCGCCGTCATTGTTGACCACCGGCGGCTGATTGTGGTGCGGCGGCTCGGTCACGATGCTGACGCTGACGGCGGCCGTGTCGCACAGACCGACGTCGTTGCAGACCTGATAGCGGAAAAGGTCATCCCCGACGTAGCTCAGGTCGGGCGTATAATTGACCACGCCGCTCGACGGATCGACCGCGACCCGGCCGTGCGTCGGCGGGCTGACGATGGCGACCGTGGAAGGATCCAGCACGCCGCCGGCGTCGGAATCATTCGCCAGGACGACGATATTTATCGGCGTATTGATCAGCGTGATGGCGGTATCGTCAACCACGAGGGGCGGCGTCCTGGCCGGCGGCGAGACCGTCAAATTGACCAAGCCCGTGGCGCAGATGACCGGGCTGCCGTTGTCGCAGACCTTGTAGCGGAACTTGTCGGGTCCGGTATAACCGGGGTCCGGCGTGTAGATCACCTGGTGGTCCGGAGTGATGACCACGGTGCCGTGAACCGGCGGATCATCGATGGCCAGGGAGGACGGATCCAGGCCGCCATCGGGGTCGCTGTCGTTGGCCAGGACGTCGATGGTCACCGGCGTGTCCCTGGTCGTCGCGGCGGTGTCATCGACGACGACCGGCGGCTGATTGATCGGCCCCGAGGTGATCGTCACGTCGACGTAGGCCTCGTCGCATAACGCGCGCGGCGAACCGTTGTCGCAGATCTGGTACTTGAACCTGTCCGCGCCGGTCATCCCCGAAAGGGGCGTATAGGTGATCGTGCCAGTGGTGGCGTTGATGCTGACCGTGCCTTGGTGGGGGTAGCTCACGATGGACAGGGAAGCGAGATCGAGCCAGCCGTCCGGATCGCTGTCGTTGTTCAGCACGAAGATCTCCACCGGGGTGTCCTTGGACGTCACTGCCTCGTCATCCACGGCTACGGGCGGCCGGTTGGCCGGCGGCTCCTTGGAAACATGGACGGTCACGGTGGCCTCATCGCAGAGCGGCGGCGTGCCGCTGTCGCAGATGCGGTAGCTGAAAGTGTCCGTGCCGGAGAAACCGGCGTTCGGAGTATAGGTGATCGCCGCCTGGACGACGCCGTCGACCGTGGTGAGCTTCACTGTCGCGCGGCCGTTCGGCGGATCCTGAACAATGCTCAGCGAACTCGGATCGAGGTTGCCGTCGGGATCGCTGTCGTTGTTCAGGACGGGAATGTCGATCGTGGTGCCCTGGGCGATGGTGGCCGTGTCATCCTGCGCCACCGGCGCCCGGTTGGCCGCCTGGCAGGCGCCGCGCGAATCGAGCGGATTATGCGCCAGATGATCCTCGACCGCCGACTCCGCGATATAGATGGTATGGGCGTTCTCCGGGTTGCCCGGCGGAACATGGCAGATCGGGACCTTGTTGCCGTCCTGCTGGCCGCAGAAGCTCACGCTTTCCGTGACCGAAGGATCGCCGGGGAAGCCGGGGCGCTGATCGACGGTCATGACCATCTTGTCGCCGTAAGCGGCCACGGTGAACCGCTGGCTAGCGCCGCCGGCCAGCTGCAAGTTCCCCTGTTCTTCCAGGTTGTTATTGCGGTAGATGCGGTAGGCGGTCGGACCCTGCATATCGCCGATGACCGCCTCGCCGCCGTTTTGAACCGTGAAAACGACGTTCGGATCCAGACAGGCGCCGGTGACCGAAAGATCGGACTTGTCCCAATCGTCTGGCGGCGGAGGAGGCGGCGGAGGCGGCGGCGGACAGGATCCCAGGGTATCCCCGGGATTATTGGCCAAATGGTCCTGGACGGCGGAGGCATCGATCTCGATCTCGTGGGCGTTCTCCGGGTTGCCCGGCGGGACATGGCAGACGATGACCTTGTCGGGTTCGCACGTCAGTACCGGCGCCGCCGGACAGGCTCCCTGGCTGTCGCCGGGGTTGTTGGCCAGATGGGCCTGGAGGGCGGACTCGTCGATCGTTATCTCGTGGGCGTTCTCCGGGTTGCCCGGCGGGACGTGGCAAACGATGACTTTGCCGGGTTTGGGCTCCGCCGGCGCCGGCGCCGGGCAGGTCCCCAGGCTGTCGCCGGGGTTGTCGGCCAGATGGGCCTGGAGGGCGGATTCGCCGACAAGGATCTCGTGGGCATTCTCGGGATAACCCGGCGGGACGTGACAGACGATGACTTTGCCGGGAGTGCAGGTCACGGGCGGAGGCGTCGGACAAGGCCCCTGGCTGTCGCCGGGGTTGTTGTCCAGATGGGCCTGGAGGGCGGACTCGTCGATCGTTATCTCGTGGGCGTTCTCCGGGTTGCCCGGCGGGACGTGACAGACGGTGATCTTGTGATCCTTGGCGGAAGCCTTGACGAAACCGACCCGCAGGTCTTCCAGGGACTGCCGCTGATCGGGTTTCATCAGGGATAATTCGCCGCGCACGGTCACGGACACGGACCGCAGGGTCGGACGGCTGTCGCCGGAACCGGACAAGGCCACCTTGACCTTCATGGCGTCCGAAGAAAACGTCAGGTCGCCAATGCGGGCGGCGACAAGCGCGGCCGGATTGAAGCATTCCTTGCATTCCTGCGAGACCACGTCCCATTTTGAACCGTTGAAGTAGAACCAATGGGAAGAATCGGTGGAGATCTGGTAGCCGATGCTGGCGCCTTTGGGCACGACCGCCTCCTCCGAAAAATCGATGACGCTGCCGCCCACGGGCACGGCCAGTTGGGACAGGGTGAAGATCTCGGCGTAATCGATGCCGGGCTTGAGCGTGGCGCCCAGATCGTTGACGTCCACCTTCTCGACGCTGTAGGCCAGGTGCCGGGAATTAATGAAATTCAGCGTTTCCACGCTGGTCGGCGGCGGCGAGATCAGCCGCTGCCAGGATCGCATCAGATCGGTCTTGTCCTGAAGGACCAGCGACGGCAGCGAGTACATCACCAGGATCAGGGCGATGACGCCGGCCGCGGTTAGCAGCTTTTGGGACGAGGGTTTCATACGAGTTCAAGTAATGAATGATTAATGGTTACCCTACTTGTGCTTGACGGCCGCCGCGGCTTCCTTGACGGCTTCCTTCTTATGGCCGCCGGCCATGACCGCGCGATAGGCGGCGATGGCCGCGAGCAGGGCCATGAAGGTCACCAGCAGGAAGATGGTCAGGAGCTGCTGGCGCGTGTCCTCGAAGAGCTTCTGCGACAATGTGCCCACCGAGATCATGCCGACGATCTGGCCGTTGAGGTTGCGGATCGGCTTGAAGGCGCTGTAGTAGATCCGGCCGAGGCGGTCGATCATGGTGGCGAAAGGCTGACCCTTGCCCAGGACCGTGTCCAGGACGGTCTTGTCGGTCTCTTCGCTGCCGACCCAGCGGGAAACGCCGTCGAGATTCTTGATGGTCGTAGCCGACAGCCGCGAACCGGTGTAGATGGAAACGTCCAGTCCGGTCTGTTCCTTGGAGTAATCGACGAAAGCGTTGTCGAACTTATAGGAGACCTCGACCGCTCCGAGCAGTTCGCCGTTCAGGACCAGCGGATTG
>Ga0315268_10001232_pt1 | contig 29350 bp, 31 predicted proteins | sample C1_top_MG_FD_204535 | JGI IMG/M metagenome (GOLD analysis project Ga0315268, IMG submission 204535) | Sediment microbial communities from Yellowstone Lake, YNP, Wyoming, USA - C1_top | ecosystem: Environmental > Aquatic > Freshwater > Lake > Sediment | place: USA: Wyoming | collected 2017-08-01
GGTGCTAACCTTTGGGGTGCTAACCTTCGGGGTGCTAACCTTGAGGGTGCTAACCTTGAGGGTGCTAACCTTCGGGGTGCTAACCTTGAGGATGCTAACCTTCGGGGTGCTATCCTTATGGGTGCTAACCTTCGGGGTGCTAACCTTGAGGGTGCTGACCTTGAGGATGCTAACCTTGAGGGTGCTGACCTGACTAAAACCATAATAGAAATAAAATGGAAGACAATATAACTGGCATCACAATAAAACGTAATAACTTTTATATTGACGGAAAGAAAGAACAATTGGCAGGTAATCATACCTGGAATACTGTTCAGGCTATAAATGGTGAACGTATTGGTATGAATAAAATCACAGGCAACTTCACTCGTCTGTGGACTATAGAAACACGAGGAGCAGTTTTTGCTGGTTCGCCTTGGGGAAGTAACACACCAGGAGTTGTGAAGATTGATGATGTGCCGTGGAGAAAAGATAAAAGTGGGCGTTTGAATAGTGGATACTATGATGCTCTGGAGAAAACAGTTAAAGCAGCAGATGAACAAGGTATCACTGTAAGTGTTTGCTTATTTGAAGGAAGTATTGTTCCTTACTTTGGAACTGGTGGTGATTCTTGGAGGTTACATCCCTTCAATGGTATGAAGGATGGACCAAAAGATCCTTCACAAGTTCATAGTAGAGGACCGTGGAATCAGTATCAACGTGCTCATGTAAAAGAGGTTACATCACGACTTGAAAAGTATGATAATGTGATGTATGAGGTGGGTAATGAATTACATCGTGAATCAGTAAAATGGTTTCAAGGTAAAGTGATTGAGTGGGTAAAAAGTTTTACTGATAAACCAGTTGGGGCATCATATGCTCAAGGAATGAAAGCATCGAAAGGTAGAACACAAGATTGGTTAACTAAGATTGATGCTGATTGGATTGCTCCATCTGGCGGAGAAAAAATACCAGGATTCAAAGGACCACAAATACTTGATACTGATCATGCTTGGCCTTTGTGGTCTAATGTTGCTGGATTACAAAATGCTTGGGATGATGGTAGAAGTGTTTGGGTGATGGATGGATTTAAGGGCACTATGTTGAGAAATCAAGAGAGTTTGCAACCAGACCGTAACTGGATTAACAGTGTTGTATGATGTCTCCACAAAATTCAACACAAACCATAGAAGTTTTCATATGATGAGGGCACCTGACGAACTGTCCACTCTGCCCCTGACTCTGCCCCACTCTGCCCTATAATACACACACACACAGAAACCTGATGAACATCAACGGATACGAAATCAAACCCTTTGCTAACCTTGAGGGTGCTAACCTTGAGGGTGCTAACCTTGAGGGTGCTAACCTTGAGAATGCTAACCTTGAGGGTGCTAACCTTGAGGGTGCTATCCTTCAGGGTGCTAACCTTAGGTATGCTAACCTTCGGGGTGCTAACCTTAGGTATGCTAACCTTGAGGGTGCTTACCTTGTGGGTGCTGACCTTCAGGGTGCTATCCTTCAGGGTGCTAACCTTGAGAATGCTTACCTTGTGGGTGCTGACCTTCAGGGTGCTAACCTTGAGAATGCTTACCTTGTGGGTGCTGACCTTCAGGGTGCTATCCTTCAGGGTGCTAACCTTAGGTATGCTAACCTTCGGGGTGCTAACCTTGAGGGTGCTTACCTTGTGGGTGCTGACCTTCAGGGTGCTATCCTTCAGGGTGCTAACCTTAGGTATGCTAACCTTAGGTATGCTAACCTTAGGTATGCTAACCTTGAGGGTGCTAACGTAACTGGAACCATTCTTGAGAAGAAAGAAGTTCTTCAAGATGATAAAGACCTCAAGATTAAAGAACTTGAGGAAGAAAATGAGAAACTTAAATCTACACTTAAGGCACTGTAGAGGGCCAAGGCGAAACCCACGAAATCTACGCCAGGCAACTTTACCACTACTTGGCAGGCACCTATGATCACCTTGTGCTCAAAGATAAGCGAGACGATGATGAAACCGAAGACTAGAGTCATTCTGGAGATGGCGAATGATTGAAAAATACTCACACATTCATTCAATCTGGCAAGCAGAAGCAGATGCTTGTCGTGCTGATATGATTGCGAGAGGTCTAGACCCTGATGCAAAACCACCTGGAAAGTTCATCAAACTTTACGCTATTCGAGAAGGTGATAAGTTTAGACTTCCTACTAGAAAACTACTTGATACAGACTGGAGATGCTGGTGGTGGAACTCAACAGATAAGTATTGGGAATATAAGTTTCGGATAATGGTTGGAGACTCTGCTCTTGATGAAGAGGATTATATTATAGAACCATATGAACGAAGTGGTTTTGATATGGATTCTCAATCTTGGATATATCGCAATGATTCTGCTTTGTGATTGATTGGGAAGGGCATTACTCATTTTATTCCTTATATTGATGACTGCCCCCCTTTAATTTTATGCGCCCCTCTTGATTTTGATAAACTTACTGAAAAACTATGATTAACAAACAAATCGCAGAAGAACTCTTGAGTGTTCTGTGTAATAGTGAAAATCACAATCCTGCTCTAGCGCTCAAAGAAACTCTTGAAAAACTACGGGAACTTATGACTGGTAGTGCTCTTAACTGGGAAGAAGAACAAGGCATGATGTATGAATTTGGTTGGATTGATTGTCTCAGACAGATTGATGCGGTATGTGATGAACTGGGGGTTTTATGACTAAACTCTGTCAAGATTGTAAATGGTGCCTTAAAGGTGGGGTTAATCTTTCTTGGGATAGAACTTACTCGGATACTTGCATACGGCCTAACAATATAAATCCTGTAACAGCGGAGGCAAATAATTACTCTTGTAGATATGAAAGGATACACAGTTATCTTTGTGGTCAAGAGGCAAAGTATTGGGAGGCGAAATGAAAACACCATGCAAGATACCCCCTATGACATCAAGATTGTCTTCAACAACCTGGACGACAACCTGAAGAACAGCATCCGACAGCTGTGGCATACTGACGGCACCGTATTTGAACCGGAGGCAACCAATCGTCTCAGCGGCGTCGTTGCCGTGAGAACAAAGGGTAATATAGTCGTATCAGTTAGCACTGTAAAACTGGCTCAGTGTGGCACCTACGGCCTATACTACTTGTTTTCTACATCTACCGCAAAATCGGAACAAAACCGTCAAATTCCCTCCCAACACAATCTACTCAGAGTAACTATTGACTACTTGAGGGACCTGCCAGCCGACCCTAAACCAAGGGGCCTTATGGCATCGCTTGAGAACCGAAAAATTACCCCAAAAATAGCAGCCAGACTGGGCGGAATGAACTACCTGGGGATCGGACCCAGGGGCGACCACATAGTGTATGTGAACTTTGACGGGTCATACCTAAGTACATAACCAATGGCCATTAAGACTCAGCAACCTTTGCTCACCCCGTACCAACAAACTTTGGGAGTAGTGTGGGGAAACTTGCTTCTGTTCAGTATCTCTACGATTTGGTTCCATCAGTGGTTCCTTATTCCGCTAGCATTTGTCGGACTGCACGTTTTTTGCGTGATGTCAGAGTCTTCTCTCCACCGTTATTATTCTCATCGCACCTACGAAACTGGGGCAACGGGGAGGGTGATACTAAGGTTGTTTGCCCTATTGGCTGGGCAGGGGGCAATTCTCAGTTGGACCACGGTTCACAGGACCCACCATGCAAATGAGGATGGCCCTGAAGACCCCCATTCCCCAGCCTATGTCCCGTGGTGGAGAATTCTGACTGGTTTGTACACAGGGAAGTATAAGAAGACTTTGGTAACAGACTTGCTTAGGGGACCAGACCGGGACTACCTGCTGTGGGAGAACAACAACTATTGGTTGCTTTGGGTTGTTGTTTGGGTGGGTACTTTTCTGTTAAGTCCGTACTTATTCTACTTCATTGTAAGTGGATCAGCAATGTGGTACTTGGCCAATACTTCAGTCAACATATTCCTACATACAAACTTTATTGGAACCAAAGACTATGCGGAAACCGTGGCTACCAACAGCGTCACTATGCATGTACTGACTGGTATAGGCTACCACAATAATCATCACAAGTACCCCTCCAGCTACGACATTGGCCTAGGGAAGCGCTTTGATCTCGTTGGCTGGACAATTCGTAATTTCCTTAGACTTGAAGCCGGTTGACGGGCACTGGTCAAGGTGATACAATAAGTTCGTAAACAAACCGCTACCCCCCCCCTCCCCCCACATGCCCGAACACTTCACCGTAGACATGGTTAAAGCCGTAGTCATCTTGACCAAGGCAGCCTACAAGAATGAGGGCGTAGCCCCCAGTGACCAACTTTATACTCGCGGGTATCTTGACGGTCAAAGAGCCCTCGCATTAGACACCCTGAGCGCACTGGGCCTCGATAACCTAGGTAACTGATTTGCTGGACAAAGAGATGGGAAACTACACCAAATACCCTCGCACCTCCCATCTCCCTTGGTCCGAGGCTCTGACCTCAGACGATAAGCTTTGCCCCAACGTTTCCCACTTTGTCGGCAAGCAGGTTGTTGTCACTGAGAAGATGGATGGGGAAAATACAACCATGTATTGTGACCATATTCATGCCCGAAGCATTGACTCTAAAGGTGGGGAAGATAGGGCGTGGGTTAAGCAACTTTGGTCCGGTATTCGTATGGACATCCCGGAAGGGTGGCGTATCTGTGGTGAGAACCTTTGGGCCTGCCACAGTGTTCATTATACCGAGTTAAAATCGTACTTTTACGGGTTTAGCGTTTGGGACGATTACAACAATGCTCTCTCTTGGGGTGACACCCTGGAATACTTCGAAATGCTAGGTATTTGCCCTGTCCCTGTGATATACTTTGGTATCTGGAACGAGATTGCTATTCGCAATCTTGCAGACAGCATGGACCTTAACGGGGCGGAAGGATATGTGGTTCGCCTTGCCGACTCATTTCACTACGACAACTTCAGCACTTCGGTTGCAAAATTCGTCCGAAAAAACCACGTTCAAACCGACAAGCACTGGCGCACCCAGGCATTTGTCCCCAATTTACTTTGCCACCGATAACAATGAACAAAGGCGAACTTCTAAACAAAATGCTGGTGCTGGCAACCAATGCCCACGCTGGTCAATACGATAAGGGCGGAAAACCCTACATCCTCCACCCCTTGAAGGTGATGCATTACCTGAAAAGCGAAGACGAGGAACTGCAATGCATTGCTCTCGGTCACGATGTAATTGAGGATACGAAAGTCACTTATGTTCAACTTCGAGAGTTGGGTATTACCGACCGCATTATCGAGGGAATTCGAGCACTAACCAAGATCCCTGGAGAAACCTACGATGAGTACAAGGAGCGGGTGTTTGCCAACGAGGATGCAATGCGTGTGAAAATGGCGGACTTACGCCATAACACCGACATCCGTCGTCTGAAAGGCGTCACGGAAAAAGACATTGCCCGTGTTGCTAAGTACCACATGTTTTACCTTGAGATTCAGGGGAAACTGCTACAATAGCATCATGAAAAATAACACTGCTGCCCCAGGCGTTTGTCCCCAATCACCCCCATCAACCTTAACACATGGACAAGGAAATAGGTAAGTCCTCCAGGGCCTTTTGCCCACCGAGCAACTCCCCTGAAAAGGATATCGTCATGACCCCTGAGTGGTTGGCCATAGACATTATCAATCATTTTTCTCCTGAAGGTTTTATGTTGGACCCGTGTAGGGGGGAGGGGGCTTTCTTCAACAACTATGGAACCGACCACAAGGACTGGTGTGAACTTTCTGAGGGTAGGGACTTCTTCTCCTACACCAAGAAAGTTGACTGGATTATTACAAACCCACCTTGGTCTAAGATGCAAAAGTTCTTAGTCCACGCTATGGATATTTCTGACAATATTGTTTTCTTAACCACGATAAACCACTACACCACTAAGAAAAGAATCCGTGACATGGTGGGTATGGGGTTTGGCATGGCAGAGATATACTGTGTTCCAACCCCTGAAAAACCTTGGCCCCAGTTGGGATTTCAACTAGCGGCAATACATACTAAACGTGGGCACCAAGGTGGAATAAAAACATCATTTAGTTCTCAACTGCCGCTGCCCCAGTAAGCCACCCTTGACTTACCTGCGGCAAACTGCTACAATAGCATCATGTTTCTTGGGATTGATAATGGAGATACGATTCATCGGCGATGTTCACGGTCGCTGGGACAGATACAAGAAACTAATCAAAGGCATTGACAAGTCTTTGCAAGTGGGGGACTTTGGGGTAGGTTTTCGTAACCCTGTGACTGAGCAAGAATTCAGCAGCCCTCCCTATGACCAGATGGCTAAGGGTGAGCACCGGTTCATCCGTGGCAACCACGATAATCCCGCAAAGTGTAGTAGTCACCCGTTTTGGATTAAGGACGGTGGTTCGGTATTTGGCCGTGCTGACATCTTTTGTGTTGGCGGCGCTGTCTCTATTGACAAAGATAGGCGCACTGAGAATTACGACTGGTGGCACGATGAAGAGCTTTCTTACAAGGAACTTTGCAACGTTATGGACATTTATGAGTTGGTAAAGCCAAAGATTGTCGTGAGCCATGAGTGCCCCGATAGTGTAATCTCCCGCCTTGTTCACGAGAAAGGGATGTTCAAGTATGACATTCCCTGCACCACCCGTAAATGCTTCGACAACATGCTTGAGATTCACAAGCCTGATTTGTGGATTCATGGCCACTGGCACTTTGACCACCATACGGTACACAACGGGGTCGAGTTTATTGGTTTGGGGGAACTTTCCTTTCTTGATTTGGATGTCTGACGCATGAAGAATCTTGAGGGTTTGTACCGGGAGTTCTCTAACTTTGAGTCAACTGACTATGAAGTTGTCTTTGAAAGTTTCCCCACCAACGTCATTACCCGCTTTTTGACTGGTAAACGCACTTACCTAAAGTATTACATTAGGCGAGTGTCTTCATTAAAGGATGGTAATCTCATCTTAACTTATAACACTGACAGCAGTAACTGGGGCTTCAGAGATATTGCACGTTGGGGGTTTTCATATGGTGAAAAGATATTCTATTGGCAAAACTCTGATGATGCCATAAGTATAATCATGACAGCTAAAACCCGCCAAGGTGCCGATACTTCTAAAGACACCGTTGTTTTTTCCACAAAAGATCTTAGTTCCTTGCCATGACTCTTTCAACTTTGTTGCTTCGGCAATGCCCGCACTGCGAAACCAACCTTGTTGGCGCAGAGCTTCTGCTTGCCCACACTTGTGAGCCAGGGGCCTTTCACTCCCGCTTACTGGGGGTTAGAGACCCTGGCGGTGACGTAACGGGGTGGAAATGCCCCGACTGCTCCCACTTGCTCCCCCTTACTATCGGACAACCAGTAGACACCACTGTTGGTACTACAGCAGCAAGCTATCGAGACTTGGTTGATAAGATAGATGAGTTGGAAACGTTGGCAATGTCAATCGCTGACGCTTTGGAAGGGGCCCACATTGGGGTGGGTTGGGAGATTTCTCAAGCAAGAGAGTGGTACAATAGGCCAAGGGTAGAATCTCTGCAAGTGTAATAAGACGCTACAAATGTCCCTACCCACTTCACTCTGGACAATTCTTCTGGCAACGCTACTTTACATAGCGTCAATAGATGACAACGTGCCTTTATACTTGGCTCTTTTGTTTAAGGGGGTCAAGACTTCTGTGCGTAAAGCCTACCTATGGTTTGCCGTTAATCCAGAGATGCCTTGGGTAGAATCGCAGATTAACAAAAAAGCCGAGCTAAACGCAAACACAATAGCAAAAGAGCTTGGCCTTGACAAAAACAATGACTGGTACGAATGACAACTGTAATTAATCTTTTTGGGGGACCTGGCATTGGCAAATCCTCCGTAGCAGCCGTCTTGTACGGTGAGCTAAAAACCAGAGGCTTTAGTGTAGAGCTGTGCCGAGAATACGCCAAGTATTGGGCATACCGGAAACACAACATTGGGGAATACGACCAGCTTTACATGCTTGGTAAGCAATCTCATTATGAGTCATTCCTGTATGGAAATGTAGACTACATAGTGACCGACTCCCCTGTTTTGCTAGCGGGGTTCTACGCCACGTGGAATTGGGGCGAAGCTACTAATTACATCGACTACGCAGCACAATCTTTTGTCAATCACTCTACCAGTAATGGCGTAACTCATTGGAACTTTCTGTTAAGTAGGGAAGTTCCCTATGACCCCAATGGTCGGTTTGAGTCGGAAGAAGATGCCAATGCTATCGATGTTGGCTTGAAGTATTACCTAGCTCATATAGACCCCAAATTTAGGGAGTTACCTATCTACTCGGCTAAGAGCCGCATCCTAGATAGGGTTTACAACCAGAAAGACCGACTATAATGACGCCATGGAAACATCAACAAACCTGGTAACGCAGCTTCAGGAAGACTACCTGAGCTATTCAATGGCCGTACTCGTCGGGAGAAGCATTCCTGATATCTACGATGGGCTGAAGCCTGCCCAAAGACGCACCCTTCAAACGATGCTGGAGGAAGGTCTCCTACCTGGGAAACCCTACGTCAAATGTGCTAGAACCACCGGCCTAACCAGTGCCTATTACCACCCCCACGGGTCGGCTTATGGCGCACTTATCAACATGGCTACAGAGTGGAATAATAACATTCCGTGGATTGACTGCCACGGGAATGTTGGCAGCTCAGTGGACAATCCTGCGGCTGAACGGTACGTAGAGAATAGGCTACGCACTTCCGCCATTGACCTTCTCCTCCAGGATAAGGAAGTATGGGACACCCGCCCCAACTACGATGGGAGTCGAAAGGAAGCTATTCGATTCAATAGTTCGGTCCCCGCTGTCCTCCTTAATGGGGACTCTGGTATCGCAGTTGGGTTTGCAACTAAGCTAGCTCCGCACAACCTTAGGTCAATAATCGACGCTGTAAAGTTGATCTGCAAGGATACCGCTACGGAGAAAGCCCACCTGGAAAATCTTCGCAAAGCCAGGGAAGGGTTGCTCCCAGACTTCCCCACAGGTACACAAATCATCAAAGATGAGCAGCTTGATAACTACACCAAGACAGGTAGCGGTAGTATACGCTGTATGGCGTGTGTCAAAACGGGTGAACAGAAACGGGACGGTCGCGCTAAAAATCGCCCAACTCTTTCCTTCACTAATCTCCCTCCCGGCACCAATCCCGAAAAGCTTGGGGAACAGATTAAGAACGAATTAGAGAAGGGACGAATTGAAGGGGTAGCTGAGGTCAATGACCTGTCGGACATGTCTGGCGATTGCATTGAGGTTGTGGCTAAACCTGGAGTTGACCCTGAGAATCTGAAAAAACTTCTCTACGCCTATACTGACCTAGATACAAAGTTCTCTGCCAAGACTTTGGTAATCGATGGCATTAAGCCTGTAGAACTTTCTCCCATCCAAATCTGCCAACGATGGGTAAATTGGAGGCTCGATAGGCTCCAAGTCAAGTTTGAACATGAGCTTGAACTGAAAGAAGCTCGCCTGCACATTGTGCTAGGTTTGCTGAAAGCCATCGACAGAATGGACCTTGTCATCAAAAAGATTAGGGCCACTAAGGATAAGGCAGAGGCTAAAGCCTCTTTGATGGCAACCCCATTTAAGTTTTCCGATAGGCAGGCAGAAGCAATCCTTGAGATGCGTCTGAGGCAGCTTACTGGGTTGGACCAGACTGACCTTACCGCAGAAGGCAACTCCCTACAAGCAAGAATCGATGAGTTGGAAGAACTTGTCAGTGATGAAACCAGCGGTACTACCGCCCGCAAGCTCTACATGCTTGAGGAACTAACTGAGCTGGGCAAGCGCCACGGAGAAGCCCGTAGAAGCCCCCTGGTGGAGCCCCCGGCTAGTTCCGTATCCGTTTCCCCTGGAGCTAGAACCAAGGCGCCACTAACCGCCTCCAAGCCCCGGTTTATGATGGTGGATACCAAGAAGGGAACCGTCGAACAAGTCAAGGGTCCGAGAGGTGCGCTTGTCGTAGACTCTAAGGACAAAGTTATCCTTATGACTGAGGACGGTATGCTCAAAAAGGTGCCAGCCACATTCAAGGGCACAATTTCTAACGCTTACTCCAAAGTCGCCATTGCTAAACCTGAAGCTGAGGTCTCCAAGCGAGTTTACCTGGCAGTATTTGAGCTAGAGGGCCAGCTCAAGGCCATGACACTGTCCGGGGAAGACCTTTGCAAAACAACAAGTACGGGTAAACAGTGGTTGCCCGAAGGAGCTGTACTCACTTACTTCGGAGAAGGGACCTTCTCTGTCGCTTGGGTATCAACCCGCAAGAAACCCTCTAAACTAGATCTCACTCTGAAGCGGGGTAAACCCGGCGGGAAAGGGATTAAAGTTGCAAATTTGTCAGAAGTCAAGTCTGAAAATGGGGGTAAAACCACTTGAGAGATTTACAAACGATCTCCCAAAGCTATGATAAACCGGTTGGACTCGATTATGGCAATTGTTTACCCTGTTTCTAGATTACTGGCAAACCCAAAGATCTTCTATGCCATTGCTAACTATCTGGGCGGCCCGGATGCTGAAACCATTAGGTCTGCCTTTTACGATTTACTTGAGTTCGAGATGGAGGAGGAAGAAGACCTCGATGATTGTGAATTTGACGCTGAAGAGGTGTGCTTCTCAGTAGAAGAAGAAGGAGCAATCTGCAACATCCAATTCGATACCGGCCTTATTTCCCGCTTGGAGGCAGTCCAAGGGGAAATTAAAGCTCACATAAACAATGACAGAGAGTTGGCAACAGCCTCTGCCATTTACCAAAAGTTGGTAACAGCTATTGAGAAGGTGAATCCAGACTTCAAAGGCGATATCGCCCTGTGTTCACCCCCTACACCTGGTAACTCCTATCTACGCTCAACGGATGGGAATAACTTTGTAGGTAACTTTCATCTGTTGTCCAACCCAGATACACAATTTGCATTTAACGTATTAGTGTTAGATGCAGACACAGAACAACTACAAGCAACCATCCATCCAATTTAACGTGAAAGACTCCCTACTTCAAAACTCTGCTGCTATTAAGACTTCTATTCTCTCGCTAAAGAAAAAAGCGATTATGATGCAAAGTCAGATTCACGCAATCGACACTGAGATAAGTAAAGTTGGAGACAAGGTAGATAACCTGCTACAGGAATCTGACAGCACCATTGAATGGTTGAGGCACAGGGTAAGCGAACTGGAGAGTTATTTCAATGATACACCTCCACCAAGCAGCACCGATCCTTTGGAGCTTAAGAAAGCTGTCACCCTTCAAATATTTGAGTTCATCGTTGACCAAATATGCGATGGCTCAGATGATTACGAAGTCATGTGCCAAGCTTTCCTGTTCCCCGTAGTCTATAGCCACGTTGTTATGGGGGAGAAAAAGTACCTTCTGGACTATCTTCCCGACTGCGTTGGCTATGTCATTGATTCGGGTAAAGAGTTCTTACAATCCGTTCGTGAGGTCTGTGATGCACAGCTTACTCAGCAAAAACCTTGGGATAGCGTGATAGACTTGTCAGTGAGTTGGTGGAAGGAGCAGGCACTACCCTTGATGTACAGGGAGGAAGAGGAGTTCTGGAATAAAGATGAGGTATTTACCCTCAGCACCATGGAAGACTGGGAAGCCAACTATTCTATGAGACCCATCAACTATCCTACCGTATACGATGCTATAAACACTTTGAACACACACCGAGAAGAAGCGTATGAAGCTTCAGGAATCAGAGAGTTCGGGTCCCTCCAGTTTTGAAAACGGGTAAGATACTGTACTACGACTTAAGAGAATGATTCCAAGAGTGGTTCAAATGGCCAAAGCCATTTCGGTCATCATTGGCCCCGGTGGGGTGGAAGAGTACGGAAACATCATCGCCAAACCCTATAAGGGGTGGAGCAACAACTACAACTCTTATTTCCTGGGCTCCCCAGGCGAGGCAGTTTCTGATACTCTGGGTAGGCCCACCATGTTCAACTACAGCGTCCATAGCTGGAACCCCGATGGTGATCCCAGGTGGGCTCAACCCCCTGCAAGGAAGTTTGATATTGGGTTTGGCAGTGCGCTATACCCTGTGCAAGATAGCCTGACTCCCCCCCCCTTCAACGAAGTAACAGCTCCCTGAGCACCCTTTATAAACTTTAACCAAACTTATCGCCAATGGAAACCACAGATCTAGGCTACCCGGTTATTTCCAATGACCTATATAAAAAAGTGTTCGGAAATGGAAAAAGACCGGAGATGGACAGTGCCCAGAAAAATAGGGCCATAGACCTGCTAGGAGAGTTTGATATATCCGTACCTGTAGCTTACCCTGAGAATCTATTCAACGGCTCCTTGCCTTTGCCTGACTTGCAGGCAGACAACATTAAGGAGCACTTTGAGACCATTGCCAAGAAGCAAGTAGGCCACTATAAGGAGCTTGGGGATTACTTTTCTAAGTGCGAGCTACCCCCTATTCCCCCCATCGATGAACTGGTATTTGAGCCGGGTTGGGTTCGCTACGAGTGGAATGAGGGGTGGAATATCGAGCACGTTGAGTTTCCACTTGAGAAAATCTTTACGTTTGACACGGAAACCTTTGTAGAAGGTGGAGCTTTACCGATTATTGGCACTGCTCTAAGTGACAAAGCTGCCTATATTTGGATTGCCAAAGAACTTATCGATCCGTCTATACCTAAGGAGGAATGGGACCAGCGTGATCTAATCCCTATCGGGACAGGCAAATTTGTCATCGGTCATAACATTTCTTATGACCGTGTGAGGGCGCAAGAAGGTTACTCTCTGGAGAATACTCGGCCAGAGAACTTTTACTTCGATACTCTATCTGCTCACATTGGGGTAGCGGGGTTGGCAAGTGGGCAAAGGTGGCTATATTCCCTGGCGACGAAGGATCGCAAATCGTTGACGAACCAGGAGAAAAGACTGATTAATACCGCACCCATGTGGCTCAGTAAAGGGAGCACAAACTCAATGGTCCAAGTGTATAATCACCATGTGTGTGGCGCTGGCTCTTTCTTTGGCGAGAGTGGGTTTGCCCCACTGGAACCAGCAGACAAGGAGGTTAGAGATTTGTTCGTGAAGGCCACCGAACTGATTCACATTACCCCTTACCTGAGGGAGGCAGTGGATTATGCTATCAAAGATGCTCTCTACACAGCCAGAATCTTTCAGGCCCTGTGGCCAAAGTATATTACTTGCACCCCCTCCATGGTGGCTCTCTGTGGTCACTATTACTTGAACGGTTCAGTTGTTCCTTTGGAATCAAACTGGGACGATTGGATAAATGACACGGAAGCGGTGTACCACAGTTACAATGACGAGATGACCGCTATTTGTAAAGAACTGCTGTGGAAATTCTATGAAGAGTGGAAGTCATTTGAGTCTGACTCCGAAAGAAAAGCATGGGTAAGGGAAGACCCTTGGCTCAAACAGTTGGATTGGGAAGTTAAAACTGAAAAAGGTAAGTATGCTGGAGTCCCCCAGTGGGTTCGACCATTCATCAAAGACCCCGAGGCACCGGTAGGAGTCAAAAGCCGTTTGGCCCATCTACTGTTGAAGCTGACTTGGGAAGGCCAACCATTGACCTGGGAAGAAGGTTACGGTTGGTGTTATTTTGAAGAGGGCAATAGTGACCTCAACGAGGAAGAATGGGACCTTATAAAGACCGAGGCAGATAAAAAACTGTTTGGGAAGAAGGTTCCACACCCTAAGGGCACTGGTGAAAATGTAGGCTCTTTGTTTTCAAAGGACTTTGTAGACGATATGGCGGTGGGGCGCTTGAATAGCGTTCTGCCTGAGGCAAAGAGGGCTCTGGAGATTGCTGACGCCACTTCCTATTGGACGTCGGTGCGTAAACGGGTTAGGGGTCGTATTTTTTTTTCGGCTAAGAATCCTCACGGTGAAAAAGCCATGGTAACCTTGCCTGAGATTCTTTGTCACGGTACTGTGACCCGAAGGACAGTAGAGCCGCTGTTTGCCACAATGTGCAAGACTAAAAGCTGGCGCATTGGCACTGAACTAAAAACCAGAGTTAAAGCCCCGGACGGATGGAAGATTGTGGGAGCTGACTTCGATGGGCAAGAGATGCAAATTGCCTCAGTCTATTCGGACAAGTGGGAGGGCGGGTTTATTGGATGTTCTCCCTTTGGGCACAATGTTCTGAGCGGTTCCAAAGAGGCCGGTACAGACCCCCACAGTGCCCTCGCAAAGATTGGGGGAGTAGACAGGGAGCTTGCCAAGGTCGTGGGCTTCTCAATTCTGTATGGGGCCGCTCTACGGGCAGTAATGACCTACATTAGGCGTAAGTACCCGGATAAGGCGGAGAACGAGGTTCACACCTTCGCTAAACGAATGATTGATGGTAAGAAGGGAGTTTTGATAGACGGCATCTACAAGGGTGGGACCGACTCCGGTTGTTTTAACTACATGGAGAAAATCGCCCTGAAGGACGAGGTTTCCACACTGCCTTGCCTTGGTACAAAGATCTCCACTGCAATGCGTAAAGGTTTTGTCGGCAATGAGTTCAAAACTGGCAGGGTTAACTGGACGATTCAGTCTTCGGGGGCTGAAATTCTCTCCGTCATTCTAACGGCCGTCCACTGGTTGGCCGATGAATATAAGATTCCCTGCCGATTTGTAATCAGCATTCACGACGAGGTGTGGTTCATCACGCCTGAAAAGTATGCTGAGCAGTTTGCAGTGGTGTTCCAAATAGCCCACTTGTATACTTGGGCTTTGTTCCAATACTCTGTCGGTATCCCTGATTTACCGCTGAGTAGGGCTTTCTTCTCTTCTGTTGCTATCGACCACAGGATTAGGAAAACTCCTGAAGAAAAGACGACGTCACCTTCAAACCCCGGCGGCATAAATGAACCAGATGGCGTAGAACATTCTATGTCCCAACTATCTGACATTGGTGCCGTTAGCAAACTAAAGCTACGCTACGATTCCATCAAAAAAGGACTTATTTAACAGTTATGAAAAATTCCAAATTCAGAACCCCCAGGGTACGCTCAGCCATTATTGCTATTTGCAGAACCAAAACAGGTAGGTATTGGTGGCCTTTACCTTTTGATAAGAAGGGTAAATTTATCCCTTCCTCTGTAGACTGCCTTTATAATCAGGAATACTTTGAAGAACACGAAGCAATTAACATGATGCGCTCCCTGTGATTGAACTATGGAGGATACTTTACAGTTCTGGGCAGATTGTGATCGTTTTTGGGAGTGGGTTGAAAACCCTGATTTGACCCCGGAGTCGTTGGAAGCTTATGCTAACACCGGTATATTACCAAAGGCCAAGGTAGTAAGGCCCCCCAGGGACTTCAATGAGCCGCCGCCAGGAGACTTTAAAACAGGTAGTGTGTGGTTTCACCCCGCTACAGGGGAAATGTTTGTATTCAACCAAGGTGCCTGGAAAAGCACTTGGACTTTGAAGCTGCCAAAACCAGGTATTGACCTGCAAAGGGTCAAAGATGTGGCCAAGCTCTATGGCATACATTCATACTACCAAAGTTTGACCCATCAGTTCAAGTTCTCAACGGGAGATAAATGCTGGGTGGAGACTGTCGAAAACATAAAAAAGTTTACTGAAGTTTTTACACTGGAGAATTACTTCTCTCAGTTTACTGAGGAGAAACGCAGCTATAATACAAACACAGGAACTAAAGTCTCAGCTAATGCCCTTCCCCCTTCCGGCTGACACAACCTTTCGCAAGGAAGTAATTAGAAGTTGGATAGACGATGTTGAAGACCGTTTAGACGCTCAAGACCCAGAGGGGGCTGAGTATAGCTGGAAAGCGGCCAATAGTCTGTACGTCTCTTTGCCTGCTGGGCAAGGGGACTTTTTCTTGGAGAATGACCTGGTGCAAGCTAGGGTAAAGATAGACAAGCATTACCACTATGAAACAAAATGCGCACAGTAACGAATGAAACGGCACAATCTACGCCGGAAACCAAGTCTCCAGACACTAGTAACCTTTTGACCTTCGCTACCACTCTTACGGATGGTAGAGAAATCGTTATCAGGGAGATGACAGGTAGAGACCTAATCTACATGGAGAACGAACTGTCCAAGTTCAAAGAGACTGAGAGAAGTTTCTACCTTATTGAGAGACTTAATGTCGGTTCTAACAAAGTTCTGTTTGACGACATTGCCGATATGGGAATCAAGGACATCAAAAATATCCTTGACCTCGTTACCAAAGCTAACGGGGAGGTTGAAGAGGACCCAAAATCCTGAGCAAGGACCAGGAGGATTTCACATACCTGGTCACGGTTGACGGCTGGGGCCCCTTTCACTTAAGGGAGGTGGTCCCTAAAGACTTTTATCTCGCTCAAATCATAAGAAGCGAAGAAGGGGGACTTATCCCAATCTTTATGCGAATTTTGCTCAATGAGGGTATTATCGATGAGGTGCCTTCCAGGGTATTCAAGTCTTTGATCGGATGGGCAGTAGAAAACATACTTAAGGACAATGTTCTTACTGTAGAAAACTGGCTTGAGGTAGCTTTCCACCTATGCAAACAGAGGTGGGATTCTTCAATTGATTGGCTTGAGGGTCAACCCATGAGTAAAATCAGAACCATGATTGAAATCAACAAGAAACACGTTGAGGAACAAGAGGCCCAAATGAAGAAGTCAAGCCGCAAGCGATGATTAGCATAAAGCTTCAGGATAGGGGGTCCCTGTCACCGTTTAAACCCGGATGGTGGGGTCCTACCAAGACTGAATGGGCTCCAATCCTGCTAACGGAAAACAAACCGTTCTGGGCGGCGCAGACAGACGCTGACGGTCGTCCTTGGGCGGCCTTAGACCCTCAGACCCCGGATGTAGATAACATTATTCTCAAGGAAACAGGGGAGATGCAAAACACAGCCGTCGTCCGCCCTTGGGGTAATAAGTTTATGGTAGACACCACCTTCTATGGTGCATTTCAGCAGTTCGGTACCAAAAGGATACCTGCACGACCTTGGATGGGTGTCCCACAATCCGCCTTAGACAAACTTCCAGAAATTGCCTGGAAACACATTTTAAAATAGAAAATCATGGCACGTCAAAAATCCAGCACATCAGAAGAATCTGAAATCATCGCTTCGCCCGATGTGGAGCAAGCTCTCACCCCCGAACTTGAGGCCACTGTCCCAGCCACCCTGGAAGTTAAGCCTGAACCTACTGAAGCTCCTACCCCCGAACTTGAGGCCACTGTCCCAGCCACCCCAGAAGTGGAGCCTGAGCCTACTACTCCAGTCGCCCTAGAGCTTCAGACGCAAAAGGACTCGGGACTCAAAGAGAAAGCATCTAAAGAGTCTATCGAAGCGGCTATCAAAGAGAAGCTCTCCAGGAAGACTGACTCTGACGGTATTGACCCGTTTGTACCCTCCGTCCAACTAGATAAAGAAGTTAAGGACATTGCCAATAAGGGTGGTTTCCCCTTGTCCAGAGGTACCGAAATTGGTGCCCGTCTAATGGCCAGAGCAAATCGTATAACAAAGTAAATGGCAAACCTAGTCTTTCAGTCAGGATCAACTTGGAGAAAGCTTGGGTACGCTTTATATACTGACTCGCTCGCTTATAGGGAAGTTCTTAACCAGAACCCTCAATGGAGTGTGATAGAAAATCCCCCCATTGGTACAGTGTTAAGAAACAACGGTAATACCCCCGGATCTTCAGGGGGTTATACGGGCCTGTCTCAGCAGTCTCCCATCACCCCTAGGCCGTCCGGAGCAACTACTTTGGACTACTTTCCATTCGATAACCGGGCTGAATATCTTTCAGCAGCCCTTAAATACTCTCCCTCAGCATTGAGAGATGTCGAAAGACTGAACGGTTGGTCGGCAAATAGTGTCATATCTGATACTGGGGTGCAAGGGTAAGATAAGTTGTCTAAATAACCCAGCTTTTGGCCTACGGGCACCACCGTTGGAGTCATCCCCGCCAACACAAAAGCTAGGAAAAAGGGGGAACAACTAAAAATCAAAATGGCAACTTTTTCTTTTGGCACTGGTGTAACTCCTGGTGCTCCCGGTACTTATATCAACGAACGTGTTGGTAATGTCGCTTCGGCTGGCATCGCTTCTTTCAACACTACCTACCTGTTGGTGGAGACTGATGGGGATGTTCCTGTAACAAGGTTCCCCTTCAACTCCCCAGTTCCCGTAACTTCATTAGCTGACTACAAAGTCCTAGTGGGCGGGGTTCCTACGGCCAAAATGGCCCGCCTTAGCTACAACTGCGTAAATTCCTTCTTCCTGAACGCTCAAATCGGAGATCTAAGGGTTGTTAGAGTTGGTACGCCTAACCAAATCGTTGAGATTGAGCTTCTTCCATCAGGAACTAAGGTCAGCTCATCTGGTTTGCCATCTTCCTTGCAAGCTGGTGACATTGTCTATGCCCAAATTCTTCTCAACGGACTGAAGTTGGTTGCTGGTGACGGTTCAACCGGTTATACCGAAGATGGAGAATGGTTAGGAGTCCCTGTAACTATTCCTGTTGATTACATCAGTGGCGATGAAGTAAACAACCGTAAGATTTCTTCTGCTATCGCTGCCGCTATTGCGTCTGCTATTGAGTCAAACCCCAGTGTCAGAAGTGCTATCTACGTTAGGGATTTTGGTATGGTCAACGACCTTATCCCAACTTCCAACTCAGAGAACAGCTACGTCACTATCGCAGCCACGACATACGACGGAAATGTTTCTGTCGTGACCGAACAGCTCCCTATTGGAGCTGCAAGTGTCTTCATGCAGAATGTTTACGATGTCACAAATATCGTCGGTCTGCAAAACAACCTGGAGCGTGTTCCTCAGGATTACATCCAGTGTATCAGCACAGCTTTTGATGGCCAAGCTGACCAAGGCTATCTACTAGCCCCCACAGCGTTTGCTCAGTTTGACGCTGATGGCCGTTCTGCCGTGGGTGCTGCTGCCGCTAACCATTGCCAAGATAATAACTTCAAGTGGATGGCCTTGGCTGACGCTGGTTCTTTCTTGGTTACTGACATCAACAAGTACAAGGAATACACACCTCATCAACCTGCCGCTAACCTGGTAACTGGCAATCAGTACCTTGTGGATAACGCTATCTACAAATGGACTGGAAACAATGTGGCTTATGATAGATTGCGCTATCAAACTTTGGTCCCAGGGTACGACCCTAAAGTGGCCGTTGAAGAGTCCGTTGAAACCGTAGCTATTGGTGAAAAGGTCGGTCTTCTAGATAGTGCTACTTTCGTAGTTAACTCTTCCACGAGTGCCGAAATCGGTGCATTTGTGCTGGATCCTACCACTGTGTGGCCAGTCAACTACCAGATTCAGCAAGTCACCTTGAGTGACCTCGGTGCTGACTTCTTGCCCTTGCTCCCAATAGGAGAAACTTCGGCAAATGTATATATCGTTGCTCCACCATTTGACTCTGCTGTCTACGGTCCTTACCCCTCCGGCGGAAATGTTGACCCTCAGGCTGTCTTTATCGCTGAGACGTCTTCTGATGCAGTATCAATCCTTACTGAAGTTATCGCCCTGGGTGGGACAAGCTTTGTTACCTCACCTCCTGCTGGTTGCTTCTATGTGGATGTGCCAACTGGAAGCACCGCTAGCGCAACTTATGAAGTAGCTGCTTGGGACCTGCCAGTTGAAATCAACGGTCAAACTTCCAACCTAGTTCAGAACATCTCCGGCGCCCCTGCTTCGGTAAACACTCTGCACTTGCCTGGCTCGCTGCAGAAATCAACCGAAGATTATCGCCTATCTTTTATTAGCAGAACCTTCTTTAATCCGGCTTCCTTAGGGTTGATTTTAACCTTGGACTCAAGCGGTTTGTCTCCAGGATCTGACTACGTAGAAGGTGTCTACTCTGCGGTACCTTTGATTTATGATGGCGCCCCTGGCGATGGCTCTGGCGCTACTGCAACTATCACTGTAGATAGTTTAGGGGAAGTTTCCTCGGTGGTTCTGGAACTCTCTGGTACCGGTTACTCCACAGGGGATACTCTGACGGCAGACGATGCTGATCTCGGTAACTCCGGTATTGGTTCTGGTTTTACAATCGATGTTCTGACAGTAACTGACAGCCTGTATTCCAATACAGCAACGTCTTACTCTGGCGCAGCTACATTCTTCTGTAAGAATCACAGCCTGGTAAATGGTCAAAAGGTATTCTTCACTCAGCCCATCCTTAACAACACAACAGCGTTGTTCAAAGGTACCAGCTCAAGCGCTACCAATGCCTACTTTGTGAAAGTTATCGACAACAGTAACTTCATCCTGGCTACATCTAGTTCCAACTACTTGGCTGGGTCATTCGTTCCATATCCTGGTTTACCCGCGATTTCAACGAATCCCACCATTCTGTACACTGCCCTAAGGGGTGGTTTGGCAACTGCTCTTAATCTGTCCGAGCTGACAACCTTCCCCTTCATAAGAGGCAGGAAGTACGGTTTTGCTACCGGCACCGTTATTAACCAGGCTTGCTCTAATAGCCTTGTTAGCGACAATGGCAACAACCCCGATGTTTCAATCCTACTTAATACTAGTAGCATTGTTACCGGTAACGAAAGAGTTTTCCCATATGGTGAAACCCCTTCAGCAGGTTGGTTGCCTGAGTTGGGTCTAGTATCACCCGGTGGCAATACCAACGTAATTGCCAACTACATTTGCACCCCTACAGTCAATCAAAGCTTTGCTTCTGAAGCCTACTTTGTTCCTACCATTGACGCTATCTATGGTGGTGAGTTTGACGCAGGCGCCACTAGCTCGACTGGCCCTATTCTTACCTTCGGAGCCATTACCGGTGGTACACTTTACGGTAACGGGAGTTACACAAACGTTCCCCTCACAGGCGGTTCAGGAACCGGAGCTACTGCGGATATCACAGTGGTTGGCGGAATTGTCACGGTTGTCAGTCTCAATGAGCCTGGTTTAGGGTATTCAGCCACTGATGACCTATCGGCATCTAGTGCTAACCTTGGTGGCAGTGGTTCGGGCTTTGAAGTAGTAGTGGGTACCATTACTACAAGTAGCGGTGAACTGACCGACGTATCAGCTTATGCTGAAGCGTGTGGACTGGCCAACGGAAACGGAAGCCTTGAGATTCAGAACGCTATCAGCCCTCTGTCAGGTGTCTACTTTAATGTAACCTCCGACGGAACTGCCCCCGACGGGACAACCGACGTTGTTGACGGAGACAGAATTGCTGTTGAATTCAGCGGTTCTTCTTATAACTGGGTTGTTGTTCCTGCTGCAGCTCTGGGTGGTGACTTGTCTTCTGTAGCACACGTTTGCTACGGCTCTCAAGTAGAACTTGCCTTGACTCAAGAGCAAACTCTCCCTCAGACACTGTGGAACTTCGATGCTATCACATCGACTGAGATCATCGATAATGCTCTCCGTGGAGTTGGCTTCGCTGGTGAACCCCAAGCAGTGTTTATTGAGGCTGGAGTTGACAATGTTAACCGTCTGTATGCAGATAGCCAAAAGTACTTCAATGCCTTTGGTTTCATTGCCTTCTACGGTTCTTACATCGAGAACTCTGCTGGACAGTACATCCCCCCATCCTCCTATGTGGCCGGTGTGGCAGCTCGCCGCTACCGTGCAGAAGGATTCCAGTTCCCACCCGCAGGTACCAAGTATCAACTTGCTGATGCTGTGGGCGTTCAAATCCCTGTCAACTCGGCTCAGCAAAACTTGCTGAACCCTGACGGTTGCAACGTGGTTCGCTCCCTTCCTGGATACCCTGCTACGGCAGTCTTCATCTGGGGCGGTAGAACTAGAATCAACCCTGCTGTTGCAGACCAGCGTAAGTTCCAGTTTGTAAACACTCGTGTTATCCAGAACGTGGTGTATGGCTCACTAAGGAGCGCTTTTGACAACCAAATCTTCACAGTTGTGGACGGTTTCGGTGTCGTGTTTAACCAGATTGTATCAATCGGTAACAGCGTTCTAAACCAGCTTTATACCGCTGGCGCACTCTACGGGGCTCGCCCTTCCGATGCGTTCCAGGTTATATGCGACGAGCGTATCAACACTTCTGAGAACTTGGAGAATGGTATCGTGAATGTCAAGGTGTTTGACGTTCCTGTGCCGACCTTGGAGAGAATCCAGGTTGACCTCATCAGAGTGTCAATTGGTCAAATGAACAACGAGCTAATTTCTCAAGGACTGGAGTGATAACCAAGTGAGTCAAATGAACAAGGAATTAAAGCTACAGATTCCTGACTCACTTCACTCTACCTTAGCTAAAAGAGCTGAAAATCAGGGTGTCTCAATAGAGGCACTCTGTCTTTCTATGCTACAAGCAGAGTTGTTAGTTGAGCCATCGCTTTACGGATCATTGCCTAATGGGCAAATTAGACTAGAAATTAAAAGAGTAATTGAAAGCGACTTGCCCCCTGAAGAAGTAAGGAAAAGGGTAAGACAGCTTGAAACTCAAATTACCCGGTGCATTCGATGACAGTCCCCCAGCTATCTTTCTCCACAATAAGGGGTATTTCCTACCCGCTCCGCATAGAGAACGGAAACCTGGCGGTTAGCACCGACTACTCCCTTAAGGCCCAACAGATAAGGAGCGTAATAGAGACTAGATTTTTTGAAAGAGTTATGAGAGCGGACTACGGGGTTGGAGACCATACGCTAGAGGTCATGAACCCTGGCCAAATTAACTCTGAGTTCCAAACTTCAATAGCAAAAGAAGTAGAGGGTTTAACATCTCTGGCAGTTAGCGGTGATTGGATAACTGGAGGAGATGATGGTGTTTACCGTGTATTCATTGTATACTCAGTGGACGGGATTCCCCAACCCCCCGTGAATTTTTCCCTCAGCAACTAGCGGGTAAAAGACTGTATAGCGCACCCCCCTTAGAGAAACATAAATGAGAAACAATGGTAAAAAACTGACTTACTTCTTCGGCTACTGAGGAGAATATTGTGGCACAACGATTTCGCACAGCCCCAGTTCCTTCGGGAGAGGTAAGCTCATACACGAGTGACCCGTATAATCTTTCGTCTATTTACATGTTTGGTAGTTCCTCTCCCTTTACGGGGAGTGGGGCCAGCATCGTAAGACCAAGTGACGACCTAATTATCCAGAAAGGTGGCAACAGAGCCCTATCTGTATATCAGCGTCTACTACTAGATGAACACGTTCAAGGATCATTCTCCAAACTAATGCAGGAGATAACTTCACGCCCCTGGTTTGTTGAAGAATATAGCGAATCTCCCGGAGATTTAGCCGTAAGAGATTTTGTAGCTGAAACTTTAGCCGAAATCCCTCTGGATGAAATTTACAAAGGTTTGGCCGAAGCAACAATCGTTGGATATTCGGTGGGAGAAATAATGTGGAAAAAGACCAAGCGAGGCGTTATCCCCTTTGACATCCGCATGAGGGACCAACGTCGATTTGTATTCCAAGAGGCTGAGGATTCCCAAACTGGGTTCACAATGCGATGCCTAACCTTTAACAGGATGTTTGAGGGTGTGGAGCTTCCTGCGAGGAAGTTCATTGTTAATCGCTACTGGTCACAGCATAATGGAGACCCCTACGGTTCTGCCTTAGGTAGGTTACTGTACCCGCTTGTTAAGTTTAGGAGAAGGGCTCTAGAGTCTTATGTCCTGTATGGTGACAGGTACGCAACCCCTACTGCTGTGGCGACGGCTCCACTAAGTGCGTCCTCAGCAGAAATTGATACCATTTACAATCACATTTCCAACCTGTCCCAAGAGACAGCATTGGTCTTGCCCGAAGGGTATAAACTTGATTTCGTCAACCCGCAAGGTAGTCCCGACGTATTTAAGAACCTTATTGATTACATTGATAAAGAAATCAGCCTATTGATTTGTGGTGAGAATGAGGCTGGCACAGCAGAGTCCGGTTCCAGAGCATCATCCCAGGTGGCAAACCTGGTTAGAGTTACTAGAGCATCTGAGACTTCCGAAATAATCTCCCACTTGCTGACTAAGACCTTGATTCGTTGGATCGTTGACCTTAACTTTGGAACTGACGTTGCCTCACCTTCTCTTACAAGGGAGTTCCGCATCGAGGAATCACCACTGACAGTCGCTGACGTTTCTCTACTTATTCAGAACGGTTTCAAGCCCAGGAAAGAATGGGTCCAGAGGCACTTCCGAGTTGATTTGGAAGATGAGCTTAAGCCTCTATTCCCTGGTCAAGAGGACCCCAACGCCGAAGTCAACTTCGACCCAGATAAAGACAAGGATCTATTTAACTCAATATTTGGTGATGAGGCTGCTCCCACTGAGCCCGCACCAGAGGCTGCTGTACCGGCTGAGGCCCCTGCTGAGCCTGCCCCAGAAGTTGCTCCTGAGGAAGTACCTGCTGAGGAAGCTCCCACTGAGCCTGCCCCAGAAGTTGCTCCTGAGGAAGTACCGGCCGAAACTCCTGCTGCGGCTGTGACAGTCAATGACGAAGGGGTTGTAACCGAAGTCACTCCCCCTGCCGAAGAGCCCACCCCAGTTGAAACTCCGGAAGAACCAGCCCCGACAGAAAACCAATTAACGGAGTCTGAAGAACTTGACGATATCTTATCAAGTTTAGAAGAACCTGACCCTACCGAAACTGGCGCAGCCGGTGAGGAAAAATAGTTAGGGTAAAAACATACCAAGAGTGCATCAAGTAGCAAAGTGTTTACAAAAAAAGTTCACGTATTCAAAGCTGGCCCGCAGGTTTCCGCCCAGGGTGTTCAAAGGGAGTTTTCTCCTGATGACCTTCAAGAAGTAGTAGAGTCTTACGATTCAAAAATTCATGAAGCTCCCCTCGTGATTGGACACTCTGGGGACAATGATAGCACACCTTCTTTCGGGTGGATTAAAGGATTCTCCAGAAAAGGAGATGACCTTTACGCTAACGTCGAGTTCACCGACGCAGCTAAAGACCTAGTTAAAAATGGTCACTACAGGAAGGTTTCTATTTCCTTCTATTCACCTGAATCCCCCATCAACCCTCACAAAGGTAAATGGAGTGCTAGGCACTTAGCTTTGCTTGGTGCTGCACCACCGGCAGTTAAGGGTCTAGAGTCCCTTTCTTTTACCGAAGAGAGGGGAGTCTTTGATTTTGCGGTTGCACTTTCTCCTGATGACATTTTTAGTAAGGAACTTGGTCCAACAATGATGATGGAAAAAGGTCCCCTCGAAATGCTTAAGGAGAGGTTGGATGAAGTAAGAAATGAGATGGACCAGTCCTTAAAGCAACTGGAAGATAACCAAAACCAACAAACAGAAGCAAGTGTCTCTGAAACAGGCTCTGAAACAACAAACTCGGCGGATCAAAACGCCACCCCCGACAATCCTAATCAGCAATTTTCTGAAATGAAAAAGAAATTGGGGCGCGAAGGCGCTGAAGTCGCTGAGTCTGCTCAGCAACTGGCTAATCTAGAAACAAAAGCACCAGAAACAAAGTTCAAAGAAACCTCTAAGAAAAAAATGGTCGATGAAGAGGAAATGGAATCCCTAGAGGATGAATCTGAGGAGTCCTTCAAAGAGTCAGCTAAGGCCAAAAAGATGAAGGCTGCTATGGCCGATGAGGATGAAATGGAATCCCTAGAGGATGAAACATCTGAAAAGTTTGAAGAAGGTTCCAAAAGGAAAGTATCCGGTGGAGCCAATGGTCAAAAAGTTCAGGTTGTTCAAGAAGTCTTTGAAGAAGGTCTTGAAGAGCAACACAAGGAAAGAACTTCCTCAATGAGGAAAAAACTCATGGCCGAAGAAGGCGATGAGGAAATGGATTATGACGAAGTCAGCCACAAAGCCGCTAAAAATGGTCGTGTAACTTTCGGTACCCATTCTGCCACCGATGGCGATAAAATGACCGGTCGCTCTGAAACCGCTAGGTCAAAGGATGACAGCTATGCCGACCGCCAAATGGTAGGTAAAGGTGCTGAAGAAGACCGTGAAGGTGTAACTAGCGATTCCGAGCAAGACAAGGACAGAGTAAAGACTGCCAGCGATTCCGAGCAAGACAAGGATCGTGAAAAGCTTGCAAAGTCCGACGAGGGCGATGACAGCGAAGATTCTCGCTGGGCCGGTCAAGGTGACGCCCGTAAAAAGGTCATGAACAATGACCAATATGACGACAGCGACAGCGATTACCCCGAGCAAGAACGTGCGGGAGTTTCCGATGGAGACGAGCCCCATGGTCGCGACGGTGGCCCTACCTCCGTATCTAAATTGTCGGAAGAAGATCCCGATGATATGGAAATGGCCGTTGACGTTAAGAACGTTAAAGGCAGCAAAGATGCCCGTGTTCTCTACCAAACCTCTGGTCAAAAGAGAGCCGCATTGAAAGGTGGTTCAATCGCTGACCACGCTGAGGGTGAAGATGGTGAGCCGGATTCTGAAGGTGTCGTTAAGTCCCCTAAGAAAGCCAGTGTATCCAGCGGCAAAGATGCCCGTGGTCGTAGCGGCGGTCCCACAGACTTCCCCACTATTTCCGAGGAAGACCCTGACAACGAGGAAATGGCTGTCAAGGTTGGTGATGCAACCGAGAGTGACAAAGTCCGAATCGTTCGTCAAAAGTCTGGCGACAAAGCTACTCTCAACCATGCGGAGGGCGAAATGTCCCGCAGGAAGAAAGCTGCTGCTGTCAAGGACCCGATGACTGAAACGGGTAAAGGCTCCACCTACGAGGAAGGTGAGATGGACGACGAGGCCGCCGATTATAGCTGTGGTTCTGGGATGAACTATGGTATGGGTTCTACCGCTCAGGCTAAACCTATGGGTATGCCAGCCGAGATGTATGAAGAACTTAAAGCCGTTAAGGCTGAGAATGAGAGGCTCAAGCGTGAGTTTGAAGAGCAGAAGATGATGGCCCGTAAGCAGAAGATTTCTCACTATGTTGAGGGTCTGTATAGCAACGGTCAATTGACTGACGCCGTTATCACTCAAGGTGAGCTGCAAAACTTCTGCGAAGGCTTAGAGTTCGGGACTATGGAGTTCTCTGAGGGTGAAACACCTTCTTCTAAGCTGCTTGGTATTCTCAGCCGTCTGCCCAACATGGTTTACTTCAACGAAGTTGTCAGCAATGAGCAGTTTGAGCCTAGTGTAGAAGACATGGACCCACACGAAAGGGCTCTAGAAATGGTAAGAAGGGGTGAAGCCTCTGACTACCTGGAAGCCATCAAAATGGCCATTCCCTGGACCTCCAGAGGCTGATAAATGGACCTCCTCTCACTTACCGGTCTAGTTACCAAAAGGAGAGGGGGTTATTTTTCGCAAGCTGAATCCCTAGCTAAGAGGGCTAAGACTTTAGACCGCCTTGAATCCATAATGGAAAAGGAAGCGAAAGTATTAGTCAAGGCCCTCAGAGATAAAGAGATTAGGTGGGAAGAATACTCCCGAACACTTATTGACAAAACCCTCATTTCAGCCTTGACTGGAGTATACCTTGGGGCCGAGAGTTCAAAGCCCAAAGAAAAACTCCAGAAAGCGTGGCCCATTATTGTTGGGGAAATGCTACCACCTTTGACCGCATTTTTGAACGAAACTGAAATTAGACTAAACGACGGAACTCTAATGCTTGGCAATAAGACTTACGACTTTGCAGACACAGGGTTGGAGGACATCCTCGATAATCCTGACTATGATATCGAAGACCCTCAAGTTCAAGCTGCCATAGAGGCGGCTAGTTCAAGGGGAGTTGGTAAAACCTGGAGAGGTGTATTTAGCCGAGTCATTCGGTACATTGCATCCCCTGCCCACTCATTTTTCTCCCTTGGTGAATACTTTGTAAGAGAAGAACAAGGCTTCAAGGAAATGCGTAGAGTCGCAAAGAAAGATCGCCGCACTTGCCAAGATTGCAAGGATTTTGAAAGGTTGGGGTGGCAATCCATAGGTACTCTGCCTATGCCCGGTCAGCAATGTCGTTGTTATGACCGCTGCCGCTGCTTTATTGAGTACCGTTAACGTTTGCTTAGCAAACTGGGGTAAAAATAACCCATACTAAACTAGGTAAAAAACAAGTCCTAGAGAAAACCACAAATAAAAACCTTATTAAATAAGAAAAATGTCTTTAAACATCGCACCTGTCTATGCAAAACAATACATCAGATATTGTGAGACCTGGGAAGCTGCTACCGACAACGAAGACGGTGACGTCGGCGTTGTAGAAATCGGTGAGTTCCGTGTAGTTGCTTATGCAACCTACGCCGGAGCCAACAAGTGCTGCACCCCTGGTGATCTGGACACTCCATTTAGTGGCGCCATCATCGGTGTTAACCAAGCCTACATCCCTACCGCTTTGGCCCAGCCTTACACCGCTCGCCAAGCCTCTATCGCAACCAGCGGAATGCTGATCGTTGAAGTAGCTCCTGGAGCTGCCCCCATTGCCCTGAACACTCAACTTGAAGTTGACGGCGCTGGCCGCGCTGTTGCCGTTGGTGATGGTGATCCTGTTACCCTCGATGGTACAACCCCCCTGATTAGGGAAGTTGTTGAAATCGGTGGTCGCACGGTTGTTCTCGTTTCCTTTAACTGATCGCCACTGGTTGATCATCTTAATAAGGGCCTCTTCGGAGGTCTTTTTTTTTGTCCTTTGTGGGGGGGGGGATTGACTCCCTTTCTTTTAGTGCTATACTAGGTGGTAACCGCTTCGTACAGGTATCATGGGTCAGGGAGTGCAGTTGATGCAAGGTGATTGTTTGGACAAGATGGGCGATATACCGGACAAATCCATTGACATGATCCTGTGCGATTTGCCATACGGCACCACTGCGTGTAAGTGGGATGTTGTAATACCGTTTGATCAGCTATGGGTACACTACAGGAGAGTAATAAAAGAGGAGTCAGCGATACTTATATTTGGAACCGAGCCCTTTTCTAGTTCTTTAAGGTTATCTAACTTGAAATGGTTCAAGTATGACTGGATCTGGCACAAGTCTAAGTGTGGGAGTGCGTTCACATCTAAGTATAGACCTCAGCAAAAACACGAGACCATTAGCGTGTTTGGGAAAGGGAAAACCAAATACTTCCCTATTATGAGAGAAGGAGAGCCTTACTTCAGAAGAAAGAAGTGCAATAAAAATGGAGATAGACCTAACAACCATGGTCTAGGGGTGGTGTCTGATTCAGTGACCTTGAACGACGGATTTCGATACCCGGAGACGGTAATAGCATTTCAGCAGAAGTGGAGAAGGCAAGACCAGTTGCATCCTACCCAAAAGCCCGTCCCACTACTTGAATACTTCATCCGAACTTACACCCTAGATGGGGAGACAGTGCTTGACAACTGTATGGGTTCCGGTTCCACAGGAATAGCCTGCCTTAACACTGGCCGCAACTTCATAGGGATTGAGAAAGACCCCCAATACTTTGAGTTAGCCAGTGACAGAATCACAGCACATGA
>Ga0315268_10001233_pt1 | contig 29347 bp, 21 predicted proteins | sample C1_top_MG_FD_204535 | JGI IMG/M metagenome (GOLD analysis project Ga0315268, IMG submission 204535) | Sediment microbial communities from Yellowstone Lake, YNP, Wyoming, USA - C1_top | ecosystem: Environmental > Aquatic > Freshwater > Lake > Sediment | place: USA: Wyoming | collected 2017-08-01
CCGATCCTAAGAGGTTCTCCTGAGGTGGCGGGGAACTTCTGTTTTTACGCTCACTGGGGGATGGATGGCAGAGGGAGCCAAGATTGAGTTTGACGAACCCGCAGATCCGCGTCCGCCGGCGGCGGTGGGCCTGCCGGTTCCAGAAATCGGCATCGAGCAGCAGCTCGGCGAAGTAATCGAGCGCGGCGTCAAGCATCTGCTTTCCCTTCAGGCGTACGAAGGCTACTGGCTCGGCGAGCTGGAAGCCGACACCACTCTCGAATCCGACTACATTTTCTATCTTCACGTCCTGGGCAAATTCGACCGCGACCGTGTGGACCGGCTTGCGAATTACATCCGCCGCCGGCAGCTGCCCGATGGCGGCTGGAACATTTACGTGGGCGGTCCGGCGGAAGTCAACGCCACGGTGAAGGCCTACGTGGCCCTGATGCTTGCGGGCGACTCCCTCGATGCCCCGCACATGGTTCGTGCTCAGGCGCGCATTCTCGAACTCGGCGGACTGGAACGCACCAATTCTTTTGCCCGCTTCTATCTGGCAATTGTCGGGGCGATTGGCTGGGACAAGATTCCCGCGATCCCGCCCGAGCTGCTGCTCGCCCCGAGCTGGTTTTACCTGAACATCTACGAGATGTCGTCTTGGACGCGCGCGATCGTCATCCCCTTGGCGATCCTCTATGCGCGCAAGCCGCCATGGAGCTTGCCGTCGCACGCCCGCGTGGACCATCTCTTCAAGGATCCCGCGCAGCGGATTCCGTCCTTCGATTGGGATCGCCAGGTCTTCAGCTGGCACAATTTCTTCTTGGCGCTGGACCGCCTCTTCAAGCTCTACGAGCGCCTGCCGTGGAAACCCCTCCGCGAACTTGCTCTGCGCGAGGCGCGGCACTGGTTGTTCGACCACCTGGAACGCAGCGACGGTCTGGGTGCCATCTACCCGGCGATGATGAATTCCATCTTTGCGCTGCTGGCCCTCGGCCACTCGCCCGACGACCCTGTCACCGCGCGTGAGATCGGTCATCTCGCCCGCTTCGAAATTGAAGATGGGGACACGATTCGCGTCCAGCCATGTGTGTCGCCGGTTTGGGATACCGCGATTGCGATGGTGGCCTTGCAGGAAGCCGGAATACCTCCCAGCCATCCGGCGCTCGTTCGTGCCACAGACTGGCTGCTGGAAAACCAAATCCTCGGCCACGGCGATTGGCAGGTGAAGAATCCCGACGGACGACCGGGCGGCTGGGCTTTCGAATTTCGCAACGAGTTTTTCCCGGATGTGGACGACACCGCATTTGTCCTGATGGCCTTGCAGCGCGTTGACCACCCCGACAAGCCGCGGCTTGAGAAGTCCATTCGCTGCGGTCTGGACTGGCTACTCAGCATGCAGAACTCGGATGGGGGCTGGGGCGCCTTCGACCGCAACAACGACCTCCACATCCTGACCAAGGTTCCGTTCGCCGATCACAACGCGATGATTGATCCGTCCACCGCCGACGTCACCGCGCGCGTCGTCGAGTGTCTGGGCCGCTTCGGCTGGCCCGCCTCGCATCCCGTCATTAAGCACGCCCTGACTTTTCTCCTGCGGGACCAAACTCACGAGGGGCCGTGGTATGGCCGTTGGGGCAGCAACTACATCTACGGCACCAGCGGTGTGCTCCGCGCTTTGGAAACGATCCGCCTGACCGCCGCGGAATACTGCCAGCGTTCGGCTGCTTGGCTCCGCTCTGTACAGAAGCAAGACGGCGGGTTCGGTGAATCGCTGGCTTCCTACAGTGACCCGCGGTTGAAAGGGCAGGGCAAGAGCACCGCTTCGCAAACCGCCTGGGGGTTGATCGGCCTTCTCGCAGCCTCAGAGCCCTCCGATCCGGCCATCCAGCGGGCTGTCCTGTGCCTGGTAGCGAAGCAGAACCCGGACGGCTCCTGGGATGAGGACGAGTTCACCGGCACGGGATTTCCCTGCGTCTTCTATTTGAAGTATCATCTCTACCGAAATTATTTCCCTCTTTACGCGCTCGCTCGTTATCGCAATATGACTGCGGGAAGCAAGGAATATCGCGCCGTACACGTCTCCCCGGAGCAGTTTGAACGCCGCAACGGCCGCCGGAGACGCCCGTGAGGTTCCCGCTCAGCCTGACCGCCAACTTGACCGGCTACATCGCGGGCAAGCGCATCCGCGGGGTGGAGAAGTTTCCGCTCGTGATGATGCTCGAGCCGTTGCACGCCTGCAATTTGACGTGCACCGGCTGCGGCCGCATCCGTGAGTACAAATCCACCATCAATGAAATGCTCTCCGTGGAGCAGTGCCTGGCCGCGCTCGACGAGTGCGGTGCGCCGATTGTCTCCATCTGCGGCGGCGAGCCGCTGATCTATCCCGAGATCGGGCGCCTGACCACCGCAATCCTCTCCCGCAAAAAGCACATTTACCTCTGCACGAACGGCATGTTCATTCGCAAGCGGCTGCACGAGTTCCAGCCGTCCTCCCGCTTTTTTTTTAACGTCCACCTGGACGGTATGGAACGCACGCACGACCTCTGCGTTGAGCGCGATGGCGTCTTCCGCGACGCCGTAGAGGGCCTCAAGGCCGCCAAGGCAGCCGGCTTTCAGGTCTGCTCGAATACGACGATTTACAAGGAAACCGACCTCGCGGAAATCCACGAGCTGTTCGAATTCCTGAACAATCTTGGCGTGGACGGCTATATGCTCTCGCCGGCCTATTCCTACGCCGCCGTTCAGACTCAGGACATTTTTATGGCCCGCGAGGAAGTCCGCGAGAAATTCCGTCTCGCCAGCCAGTTCCTGGAAAAGTACAACGTCATGACCTCACCGATTTATCTGGAATACCTCCGCGGTGAGCGCGAGTTGATGTGCACGGCCTGGGGCAATCCCACCTACAACCCGCAGGGCTGGAAGGGGCCGTGCTACCTGATGACCGATGCGCACTTCGTCACTTTCAAAGACCTGATCGAGAAGACGCCTTGGGAGAAATACGGTCGCGGACGTGATCCGCGCTGCGAAAACTGCATGGTCCATGCGGGCTATGAGCCATCTGCCGTGCTCGGGGCCAACCGCAAGTTGGGAGACAATTGGCGGATGTTGAAGTGGCAGCTCAGCGGTCGCATGGGTGGCGCGAACGGCTCGAGGGCCACAGCCAGCCGGAACGGCCACGGGAGTTTCAACGGTCGATGACAATTCTGGTCACCGGCGCTAGTGGCTTCGTCGGAAGCCACCTGGCGCGATTGCTGGTGGCGCGCGGCGAAACAGTGCGTGTCTTGGTGCGTCCCACCAGCCGCCTCGAATCCCTCAGGAGTCTCTCGCTCGAAACTGCCGTCGGTGATTTGCGCGACCCGGAATCTCTGCGCAAGGCGCTGAGCGGCGTCCGGCGCGTTTTCCATGTCGCGGCGGACTATCGTCTCTGGGCCAGCGATCCGCGCGAAATCTACGAAAGTAACGTGACCGGCACGCGCAACTTGCTGGCCGCGGCACGCGCGGCCGGTGTCGAGCGCTTCGTCTACACCAGCACCGTGGCCACCATCGCTGTTCCGCGTCCTCAGCTTCCCAACGAAGCGACGCTCGCCAAGGTGGACGAAATGATTGGCCACTACAAGCGCTCGAAATTCTTGGCCGAACAGGAAGCGCAGAAGGCGGCCGCTGACGGCCTTCCGGTGGTCATCGTCAATCCCACGACTCCCGTGGGCCCCGGTGATTGGAAGCCGACCCCCACCGGGCGTGTCATCCTGAATTTTGCAAACGGCCGCATGCCGGCCTACCTGGATACTGGTCTGAATCTGGTGGCAGTCGAAGATGCGGCGGAGGGCCACCTGCTGGCGGCTGAGCGCGGTCGCGTGGGCGAACGCTATCTCCTCGGCGGTCGAAACATGAGCCTGAAAGAGATTCTGGACGTGCTCGCGCGTATCACCGGGCGCCCCGTGCCGCGGATCCGCCTGCCGCACTCACTGGCGCTTGCCGCAGGGTACGCGGACGCGGCAGTCTCGCGCTTGCTGGGCCGCGAGCCGACGATTCCGCTTGAAGGCGTGCGCATCGCGCGCCACACAATGTACGTGGATTGCTCAAAGGCCGAGCGGGAGTTGGGTTTCCGTCCGGGGCCTGTCGAGGCAGCACTGGAGCGCGCCGTGCGCTGGTACCAGGAAAACGGCTATGTGAAGGGAAGCGGCCGGACGATGCGTCCCGGTGGTGCATCGCTGACTTCGGGGATGGCCGCGTAAGGAATTGCGTTGAAGGTTTTCGTGACATTTGCGATGGATTTCGAATTCACGCCGTGGCGCAACCTGCGGCCGTTTCAGCAAACCTCCCTCGGACAGCGAATCGTTCACACGGCCACCGTCGAATCCGCGGAAATCTGTGTGGCCGTCACTGGGGTGGGGTCTCGAAATGCCGAGCGCGTCTCACGGGCCGTTTGTGATGGATCTACCGACATCTGCATCTCTTCGGGCCTGGCGGGAGCCTTATCGCCGAGAAACGTCGTCGGCGATGTACTTGCCGCAGACCGCATCGTGCTGGCCGACGGTTCGGCGCCGCTCCGCAGTGACGCTCGCCTCTTGGACCTTGCGGCGAATTGTGGCGCGAAACGCGTCGGCGCCTTCCTGACCTCCGAAACTCCTGTCGCCACCCTTGCGGAAAAACGCAGGCTGGTCGCATTGGCCGACGCGGTTGAGATGGAAAGCCGTAGCGTCATCGCAGCCGCGCAGGGCCGTGGCATCCCCGCGGTCGCCATTCGCGCGGTCAGTGATGCAGCGGACGAAGACCTCCCTCTCGATTTTGCTCGCGTTGTGGGCCCCACCGGCCACGTGAGCATTCCGAAGCTCTTGGTTCAACTGGTCGCTAAGCCCCACCGGATTCCCGGCCTGATTCGCCTGGGACGTTCGAGCCGCCGGGCGGCAATCCGCTTGGCCGAATTTCTCGACGCGTATGTTGCGGCGTTGGCAACGCGGTGGAATGCCGCCGCGCCCCTCACGGAGGTTGCGGCAGGATGAAGCCGGTCGCGTCCAGTGCGCAAGTGACGGCCCCAACCAAGGCGGCGGTGCCTTTGGACGGCCAGATGCGCGCCGCTGTCTACCGCGGTAAAGCAAATGTTGTCGTTGAGGACGTGCCTGTTCCCGTCATTGCCGACGGCGAAGTTTTGATTCAGGTGGCGGCCTGCGGCATTTGCGGCACCGACCTCAAGAAGATTGAGTACGGGTTTCTGCCGCCGCCTCTGATTCTCGGCCACGAGATTGCCGGCACCGTGGTGGCCGTGGGGCGTGGCGTGCGGCGGTGGAAAATCGGCGACCGCGTGGTCAGCTTCCACCACATTCCCTGTGGCGCCTGTTTTTATTGCGAACGCCGGCTCTTTTCTCAGTGCCCGACCTACAAGAAAGTGGGAGTCACGGCGGGCTTCCAGCCGAGCGGCGGAGGCTTTGCTGAATATGTCCGCGTGATGCCCTGGATCGTCGAGCGCGGCATGATCGCCATTCCCCCTGACATTTCCTTTGAGGAAGCCACGTTCGTCGAGCCGGTGAACACTTGCCTGAAGGCCGTGCGCAAGGCGCGCGTTGCCAAGGACGAGTCGGTGGTCGTCATCGGCCAGGGCCCCATCGGGCTGCTTCTGATGATGCTCTCTCGACTGGAAGGGGCTCGGGTGCTCACCACCGATCTCATCCCCGAGCGCCGCCGGCGAAGCTTGCAGTATGGTGCGACCTTTTCACTGGACCCAGCATCTACCGATTTGGTCTCCGAGGTTCGCCGCTGGACCGAGGGTCGCGGTGCCGATGCCGTCCTCCTGGCCGTTCCCAGCCCAGCACTGGTTTCTGATGCTTTAGGACTCGCGCGACCGGGGGGTCGCGTGCTATTGTTTGCTCACAATGACCCGGTCATGCGGATTGAGTTTCCCGCCGCCGCGGTCGGAGTAGAAGAGAAGGAAATCCTGGGCAGCTATAGCGCTGCCGTGGATTTGAAGGGGGAGTCTGTGGGCTTGGTGTTTAAGCGACTCGTGCCGGTGCGCGAGCTTGTTTCGCACCGGTTTTCGTTGGAGGATATCCAGCGGGGATTACAAGTGGCGGCCCAGCCTGCAGGTGACTCTCTGAAAGTGGTGATAGTTCCCTGATGAACACTGAGCGAAACGGCCATATGACCGCTGCCGTACTCTACGGTAGCGAAAACCTGAAGATCGAAACGGTCGGCATTCCCGATGTAGCAGATGATGAAGTGCTGGTGCGCGTCAAAGTGGCGTTGACCTGTGGGACCGACCTCAAAGTTTGGAAGCAGGGCTACCACGCGCGGATGATCGTGCCGCCCGCGATTTTTGGCCACGAGCTCGCCGGAGTGGTGGAGCATGTCGGCAGCAGCGTCAACGGCGGGATCCGCAGAGGCATGCGCGTCGTGCCCTCGAATTCGGCGCCCTGCAACAATTGCTTGTTCTGCCGCAAGGACCGCGCCAACCTCTGCGAGGATCTGCTGTTCAATAACGGTGCCTACGCCGAGTACATCCGCATCCCCGGCCGGATTGTCCGCCAAAATCTGCTGGAAATCCCGGAGCACGTGACCTTCCTGGATGCCGCCATGATTGAGCCTTTGGCTTGCGTTCTGCGCGGCATCGAAGAAACGCAGATCGCCGCGGGCGACACTTGCGTCATCATCGGTTGCGGCCCCATCGGCCTGAAGTTCATCCGCATTCTCGCGGGACGCGGCGTTCGCGTGATTGCCCTGGGCAAGCGTCGCAGCCAGACCCAGGTGGCCGAGCGCTTGGGCGCCGCCGCAGTCTTTGATGTATCGCAGCTCGAGGACCCCATCCGGGCAGTGCGTCAATTGACCGATGGGGGGCGCGGCGCCGACTCGGTTATCGAAGCCGTGGGTTCGCCCCGGACCTGGGAATGGGCGATTCAGATGGTGCGTCGCGGCGGGACCGTGAATCTATTTGGTGGCTGCCCGCGCAACAGCCGCGTGGAGTTCGACCCTGCGGCCCTGCACTATTCCGAAATCACCATCAAGTCCACGTTCCACCACACCCCGCGCTTTATCCGCGAGGCGCTGGACTCTGTGGCGCGCGGCGAGATCCGTTCGTCGGACTTCCTGACCGGCGAGATTCCCTTGCGCGAACTGCCGGCCCTGTTTGAGCATATGAAGCACCGCAATGGCGAGTTGAAGACCGCCGTCATTCCCTAAGCGCAGCGGGGACTCCCAGGTAGGCAATCGTCGGGCCCAGAACAGTCCGCCACCCATGCAACTCGCTTCTGAGCTGGAAATCGCGCGCACCTTGCCGCCGCCCGGCGCCTCGCTCGACGCGGCGCAGGGATACACCCGCTGGCTGGCCACCCACCACTATGAGAATTTCACGGTGGTCTCTCTGCTGTTGCCGCGACGCCTGCGCCAGCACTTCTACAATGTCTACGCCTACTGCCGCTGGGCCGACGACCTGGGTGACGAAATCCCGGACCGCAATCGCGCCCTGGAGCTGCTGGATTGGTGGGATGAAGAGCTGCAGAAATGCTACGCGGGGTCGCCGTCGCATGCGGTTTTTGTCGCCCTACGTCACACCGTCGAGCAATGTCAGATTCCCATCGAGCCCTTCCGCGACCTGCTGACTGCCTTTCGCCAGGACCAGCGCGTCGAGCGCTACCCGGATTGGGACGCCGTGTTGGACTATTGCCGGTACTCGGCAAATCCCGTCGGCCGGCTCGTGCTCTACGTCTGCGGCTATCGCGACGCCGAGCGCCAGCGTCTCTCCGATTTCACCTGCACTGCCCTCCAGTTGGCGAATTTCTGGCAGGACGTTGCCCGCGACCTGGATAAGGGCCGCATCTACATCCCGCTCGACCGCCTGGCCGCCCACGGACTCTCCGAAGCCGACATCGTGGCCCGGACCTTCGACGCGCGTTATGCGGCCCTGATGCGGGAGTTGATTGCCTACACGCGGAGGCTGTTCGACCAGGGGCGCCCGCTTCTTGGCATGGTCTCGCCCGAGTTGCGCGTTGACATCGATTTGTTCAGCCGTGGCGGCCTGGAAGTGCTCCGCTCCATCGAACGCATCGGCTTTGACACACCCCATCGACGCCCGGCTCTCACGGCGGCGACAAAATTCCGTTTGCTCGCCCGCGCGCTGGCATCACGAGCCCTCCTATCGAGTCCGGCCTCGCGGCGTCACGAGCAGGTGGCAGTAGGGAATCTCAGAAGCTTTCCCCCGCCGGGTGCCGGGGACGCTGCTGACGTCAGCCGGTCCTATGAGTATTGCCGCTCGGTCGCCCGCCACGCCGCCCGCAATTTCTACTATGGCATTTCACCGTTGCCACGTGCCAAACGCGACGCCGTTTGCGCGCTCTACGCGTTCATGCGTCAGGCCGACGATTTCTCCGACCAGGCTTCCGACACCGCCACGAAGAAACGGGAACTCGCTGAATGGCGCGCCACTCTGGATCGTGTTCTCGCGGGGCAGGGAAGCTCGCATCCTGCGATGCCCGCTTTCCGTGATGCTGTCCAGCGCTTCTCCATTCCGTCCCGCTATTTTCATGACCTGATCTCAGGCGTCGAGATGGATTTGGAGGTCTCCTCCTACGCCGCTTTCGATCGCCTGCGCGAGTATTGCTATCGCGTCGCCGGCACGGTCGGCCTCACCTGCCTCCACATTTTTGGTTATTCCGATCCCCGTGCGCTCGATTGCGCGGAAAAGCTGGGCATTGCTTTCCAGTTGACCAACATCCTCCGGGATATCCCTGAAGATTTCAGCATGGGCCGCGTCTATTTGCCCGAGGAGGATTTGCATCGCTTCGGTGTCCGCCGGGAAGACTTCGGCCGCGGCGCGCTCACCTCGCAGATTCTCGAACTGCTTCGCTTCGAAGCGGACCGCGCATGGGAATTCTATCGAGAGGGCGCGGATCTCCTGCCGCTGGTGAGTGCCGATAGCCGTCCGGCGTTAGGGGCTCTGATTCGCATCTACACGGGGGTTTTGCAGAAGATCGAAGCGCGCGGCTTCGACGTTTTCTCCCCACCGCGCCCCGGGCTTTCGACGGCCGAAAAGACCTGGATTATGGCCCGCGCGTGGCTCGGGCACTGGCGCCAAGACTATGTCCTCGAAGAGCGTAATCGTCATCGGCGGCGGGCTGGCGGGACTCTCCGCGGCCGTGGCGCTGACTGAAGCGGGCCTGCGCGTCCGTCTGTTCGAGAAGCGTCCTCACCTCGGCGGCCGCGCCACTTCCTATTGGCTTCCCGACGGCAGCCACGTGGACAACTGTCAGCACGTCACCATGGGTTGCTGCACGAACCTCGCCGATTTTTATTCCCGCGTCGGCGCCAGCCACAAGATCCGTTTCTACAACCGTCTGTTCTTCTTGGATCGCGACGGCCGCCGCGGCGTAATCGAATCGTCCGTGTTGCCGGCTCCCTTTCATCTGGCCCATTCCTTCTTCTTTTTCCCCTCGCTCGATTGGGCCGACAAGCGCGGCATCGCGCGCACCATGTTTCGCATTGTTCGTACCGCCGGCTGGCCGCCCGAAGCTGAAAACGTTTCGATGCTCGACTGGCTGCGGCGGCAGGGTCAGACACAGCAAGCCATTGACCGCTTCTGGCGCGTCGTCCTCGTCAGTGCGCTGGACGAAGAATTGGACCGCACCGACGCGCGCTATGGGGTGGAGGTCTTCTGGAAGGCATTCCTGGCAAATAAGAAGGGATTCGAAATCGGCATCCCCGCTGTGCCGCTGGCCGAATTGTATGACGGTTGTCAGCGCTCCATCGTGGCTCGCGGCGGCGAGGTGCGTACCCGCGCGAATGTGTGCGAAATTCAGGTGAGTGATGGTCGAGTTGGAGCCGTGGCGTTGGCCGACGGCTCCAGCGAATCCGCCGACTTCTATCTGCTGGCTGTGCCGCGCGATGTGATTTCCGATGTGCTGCCGGAGAATGTCATCGAATCCTCTGAGCTATTTCGCGGTCTTCGCAACCTCCGAGTCTCGCCCATCACCGGCGTGCATTTCTGGCTCGACCGACCGGTGATGACGGATCCCTTCGTCACACTTCTGGATCGAACCGTGCAGTGGGTGTTCAACAAGACGCGGCTGTACGGTGCAGACAGCATGGCCGACGGCGGGGCCGGCATGAGCGGTGGCCAGTATCTCCAATTGGTGATCAGCGCCTCTTACGATCTCGTGCCGCTCTCGCGCCAGGAAATCACCACGCTCTGCTGGCGCGAACTTCTCGAAGCGTTCCCCTCGGCGAGGGATGCGCAACTAGTCAAAGCCACCGTGGTGAAGGAAACCGCCGCGACCTTTTCCCCCGCGCCGGGGTGCGACCGCTGGCGCCCAGGCCCGTCCACAGGGATGGAGAACCTATTTCTTGCCGGCGACTGGACAGCCACCGGCTGGCCGGCCACGATGGAGAGCGCCGTCCGCAGCGGCTATTTGGCTGCTGAGGAAATCGCCGGCAGGGCGGGGGAGCGGCGCCCGTTTCTGCAACCCGATTTGCCGGTTCAGGGACTTGCGCGGCGATGGATGTGGGCGTAGTATAGGACTTCCACACACGAGGCCGTCAGTAGATTCCTTTCGGCCCCGATTCGCCACCGCGACCCCGGTGGCAACACGCGATTCCTGAGGCCCGAATCCGGTTATTTCATGCTGCTCTTTTCTTCTGTAGTTTTTGTGTATCGAAGTTAGTTTGGAAATCTCCCCCCGGAGGTGCCTAGTGTCGCGGAAGTATAGGCAGCGGGGCTATCAAGACACCGACAAGCCCGAAAGATCCGAGAAGCCACGCGAGCGGCCGCCGGAAGGCCGCCGCCCTCACGATCACTTGGGTCCGCGGACGCCGCGCATGGTGGGAACGGTTACGCGCGCGCGTTGCTCCAATTGCGGCGCCGTACTTGTTCAGGGCTTCGACGTGAACGGCCAGTGCCCAAAGTGCGGGCTGGAACTCCATTCCTGCAAGCAGTGCGTCCACTTCGACACCGCCGCCCGCTTCGAATGCACTCAGCCTATTCCCAAGCGCGTCACCAAAAAGGATGCGCGCAACGAGTGCTCGTTCTTTGAATTTCGCGTCACCATCGAGAAAGACACCGCGCCGACTTCTCCCACTGCGGCTCCAACGGAAACCTTCCGTCCCAACGACGCGCGCAAAGCCTTCGAAGACCTTTTCAAGAAGTAGCCCTGTCGGAATTCCATCGAGTGAGGATCATCTGGGCAGAGGTGTCTGCGCGCCTAGCCCGCATTTTCCACGACGTGGCTTATTTCCCTCAGGGAAAACAATTCAGGAGGTTGTCATCCTGGGGCGAACCGACCAGGTTCGCCGAAGGATCTCAACTGACACACTGCTCGAGGAGTCATACGTTGAGATTCTTCGTCCGCTCCCGAAGCTTCGGGAGGCGGACTCAGAATGACGCCCCTCGGTGTGGTGTGCGCCCTAGTGACAGTCTTGCCTTGTGAGAAATCCGGGCTAGCGCGGCGGGTTGGGGAAGAGGGTCGGTTCTTGCTGCGGCTCGCTCGCGATGTTCTCCAGTTCCGGGTAATGATGGCGCAGCGGTTCCGGGATTTTCACCTTGTTGCCGGTCAGCAAGCTGATCAGCTGTAGCGCGTTCACCACCGCCTTGCCCTGGAAGTGGTTGTTCGTGATGACAAAGGTCGTGTTGGCTTCCTGCCGGACCTTCTTGACGCGCGTCGCCCACGGCTCCAATTCACTTTCATTGTAGAGGTAGTTGTACCGTTCTTCCGGTGGCGTCAGGGGATCATCGCTGAACCAGGTGTCGTAGCGGCGCCCATGCAGGCGGAAATATCCGACGGGCGCTGTGGCGCGGCCCGAAGGTTTCAGCGACTTGCCGATCACCGGCTGGTCGATGTTGCAGAACCCGACTCCGCCTTGGTGGAGCATCTCGAAAAACGATCGCTCATTCCACGAACTGTGACGCACCTCCACCACCAGGGGATACTCCTGGAATCGGTGGAGCAGCTTCTTCAGATAGTCGAGGGTCTCGCGCGTCCGGTGGAAGGAAAACGGAAACTGCAGCAACACCGCGCCCAGTTTCCCGGCACCCATCAGCATCTCAAATCCCGGTCGTACGGCTTTTTCGTCCTGGGTTGTCGCGCCGGTCTCGTGCGTAAACCGCTGCCAGAGTTTGGCTGTGAACAGGAAGCGCGGGTTGCCGGCCACCTGTTCCAGCCACTGCCAGCAGACAGCAGGCCGGAGCGGCTGGTAAAACGAGGTGTTGATCTCAATCGTGTCGAAGTACTCGGCCAGATAGGTCGTTTCGTGGAATCCGCCAGGTTTGTGCGCCGGATAAACGATTCCCGCCCAGTCGGCATACGACCAGCCCGCGGGGCCGACCAGCACCCCGCCTGGCACGCTTGGAGCTTGCATTCGCGCGGTGGCCATCAGCGCCAGCCTAAGCCGAGGCTCGTTTCGGTGTCAACGCGCCGTTGTCGAGGCGAAGAGAAATGGAACACTCGGGGCCTCGGTTGAAATCGAGGGGCGAAGTTGCTATGCTGGATTTGTGATGGCCGGCTGGCCACACCCTGCGATCGCGGTCCTTCCTCAACCTCCACGGGAAAGGTGCGCTAATGAACGTATCGGTGAACTACAACCATATGGAAGAGCGCGAACCTGTCGAAAAGGAAGTTTCGAGGTTTGTCAATAAGCTGGGCAAACTCCTGAAAAGCTATTCGCCGGACCTGGTGCAACTGCACGGAGCCTTCGAAAAACATCCGCGTCGAGTGGAGTACCAATTCACCCTTAATCTCTCGCTGCCTACCGGTACTCTGCACGTCACCGGGGTAGGGCCGGATGTTCGCCTCAGCGTCAAACAGGCTTTCGGCGAACTCGAGCATCAGGTCAAAAAGCACGTCAGCAAGCTTCGCAGAGACTATCAGTGGAAGCGAAAACGCCCGCGAGGCCAAGCCTTCGCCTAATCTCGCGTTTCTCCGGGCAGGGAGTGCCATCGCCGTGCGTGGGGATGAATTTGTGCGCCCGGCCGCGCGCGTTGCGCGTCCCCCCGAGACAAGCTAGAATCAATCGATTCGGATGCGCTCGCGGAATCCTAAGGGCGCATGCCCTCTGGTACAGGGGCGTAGCTCAGCGGTAGAGCAGCGGCCTTTTAAGCCGAAGGTCGTGGGTTCGATCCCCACCGCCCCTACCAATCTCCGCCGTTTCCCCGCCAACCAAGGAAGGTGTCATCCTGAGTCCGTCCGCCATCAAGCTGGGCGGACGGACGAAGGACCTCAACCTCGAAGGGCGTTTCGCCGGTACTGTTCGGGCACTGCGCGCCTTCAGCAAAGTGCGTGGCAATTGCTCCCGGCCCTGTGCGGCACCAAAAGAAAACGGGCGGTCCCGAGGGACCGCCCGTTTTCCAGAGAAGCTGGTTAGAAGTTGAAGCGGACGCCGACCTGCATCTGGAACGGCAGGCCCGGCGTTGTGGTTGTCGTGTCGTAGCAGTTGTTGTTTCCGTTCTTCGGATCGGTCGTGATGCACGACGCGGGGTTAATCAGCCGCATAAAACGGGCATCGATGGCGGCAGCTGTTCCACTTGTCGTGATACCCGCGCCGTAAACGTTGCCGGAGCCAGAGAACCTGATGTTGTCGAAGTTGAAGATGTTGAAGAAGTCTGCGGTGAGGTCCAGCGACAGCCCTTCCTTCGGCAGGGGGAATCGCTTGCCCACACGCAGGTCAAGGTTGTAGTCGGCGCGGTTGCGGAACGCATTGCGCTTGAACGGGACGCCTGGCGCTGAGAACGGCCGGTCGGGGCCGCCGCGGTCACCGTTCGGATCGCTCAAACCCGAGGATGCATCGAGCGGCCGGCCTGTGCGGAACTTGCCCAGGCTGCTCACGTTGAAGCCCCAAGGCAGATCCACCACGGTGTTGAAAAGCAACTGGTGCCGGATGTCCAACTCTGCGAACGAGTACTCCGGGATGAGGTTGAAGCTGTTCTCGTAGTTGAAGCCGCCGGCGCTTCTTTCATTATCGTCGCTGGAATAGCTCCAGCCCAGCGTGTAGTAGGCCTGGAACTGGTAGCGACTCCGCCGGTAGGTGCTGGAGACGCTCATCGCACGGTAGAGCGAACGCGCCGTGCTTTCGCGTACGGTCACCGAACCCAGCGAGCTAATGGGCCGCGATTGGGCGGGCGTGCAATTGCGAAGCCCAAAGCACTCCCGAAGGCTCAAGTCACCGGTGGCTGCATTGGGCCTCGGCAAATTGAAGTCCCGGTTGCGCTCCAGGTGCACGGTGTTGATAAAGGTGTAGTCGACTGCCACGGACCAGCCGCGAGCGATCTCGTGCTGCAGACCGATGTTCCACTGCAGCGACCGCGGACTCTGATAGTTGTCGGCCCACGTGAGCACGTTGGCCCCCGTGAACGGGCTCGGCGTCAAGCCGAGGGCGGCGGCGATGGCCACCGCCTGCGTGGAATTAACCGTCGGGAGGTTGGTCAGGCTGGTCGTGCTCAGGTTGATCCCGATCAAATTGAACTGGCAGTAGAGTGTTTTGCACGGGTTCGCAGTCGGCACCGCAAAGGGCATGGCCAGCGAGACGTCCCCGGGTGTGCTGCGGAAGTTATTGATCGCCGTGGCGAACAGCAGCAGGGGATTGGCCGCGTAGAAGTAGCCCGCACTCCCGCGGACCACAGTTTTCGTATTTCCCCACGGGTCCCACGCAAACCCCACGCGCGGCATCCATTGGTTCAAGTTATTCGGAATGAACCCGGGGTTGACTTGCCCGATGGGGAATGTCGTGTTCGCAACCAGGTTCGTCAACGTTGTGTTGCTCGTGTCCGGTTGCGGGTTGAAATACCCCTCCCAGCGGAGTCCCAGGTTCACGGTGAAGCGTGGGGTCAGCCGCCAGGAATCCTGGACATAAAACGCCAGTTCCTTCTGTGCCATGTCCGCCAATCCGTTGCCAATCGCAACGTTGTAGGAGGCGGAGCTGCTGTCGAAGCGCCCGGCTCCCGTGGTGCCGCTCATGATGCTGAGTATGGTGTTGATGTTGCTGCCCGACACGCTGTAGATGCCGAACTGGTTGAACTTGAAGAATTGGCTTGCATACAGGTGGTTGAAGTCGGCCCCGAACTTCACCGCGTGCGTGCCCACGTTCCAGTTGAAGTTGTCGGACAACTGAATTCGATAATCGTATTCCGTCGTCGGCAGGAAGCTGCGGGTACCCGTGTTGCCAATCGCGCTGCTGGTCCCGGCGATCGTTGAATTCGCCGAGCGCGGGCGGTCTTCCCGCGAATACTGCATCCGGAATTCATTGATGTGCCGGGGCGAGAAAATCCCCGTCCACGTGCCCGCCAGCGTGTTGACGCGGTCGCCCTCTGTGCCGTTGTTGCTGAGCGAGTTGCTCGTCTGCGGGCTGATCTGTTCGCCGGTGGCCACGGCGTTCTGGGCCTTGTTCTTGGAGTAGTTATACCGCACCGTCAGCCGGTGGTTCGCATTGAACTGGTGGTCCCAGCGTCCCAGGAAGGCGATACCGTCATTGGTTTGGACAAACGGCTCTTCCAGACCCTTGAAGAAATCGTACGCATTCGCGTTGGAGGCGCCGCGCACGACGGAAGTCAACTGGGTGAACACGATAACCCTTGGGTTGTCGTTCTTCTGCTGCTCGTATCCAAAATAGAAGTGGGCCTTGTCTTTCGACACCGGCCCGCCGATGCCGCCGCCCCACTGTTTCAGGGTGGTGATGGCCTCGCGGTTGAAGGCGTCGCGGGCCGCCATGTTCTTGTGCCGCAGGTAGAAGAAGGTCGTGCCGTGGTACTCGTTGGTGCCCGACTTCGTCACCGCGTTCAGCACCCCGCCGGTGGAGCGGCCGAATTCCGCCGAATACCCGTAGGGGATCGCCTGAAATTCTTCCACGGCGCTCTGCGGGAGCGTGAAGTAGGAATTGCTGCGCTCGCCGCCGCGCATCCCGCCGAAGAACGGCTGGTAGTAGTCGGCGCCGTCGATGGTGACGTTGGAGTTGATCCCGCGCTGGCCGGCAAAAGAAATCTGGCCGCGCTGCTGGTCAATCTGCACGGTCGGCGTGAGCTGGGCGAAGTCCTGGAATCTTCGTCCGACGATCGGGAGATCGCTGATGGAGCGCAAGTTGATCAGCGACTCGGGCTGCGAGACCGTGGTCGCGATGGTCACATCGGCGACGACTTCAACCACTTCGGACACCTCGCCTAGAACCAGATTGGCATTGAGTGTGAGCGTCGCGCCCACCGCCACGACGACGTCCGTCTTAAAGGTTTTGAATCCCTTCTGCACCACCGCAACAGTGTATTCGCCCGGCGGAAGCAGGATGATGCGGTACTGACCTTCGGCGCTGGATTGAACTTCCTGTTTCACGGCGGTCGCCTTGTTCGTTGCCGTCACCTGGGCGCCGGGCACTGCCGCACCGGCGGGATCGAACACCGTGCCGACAATCTGGCCGGTGCCTGCGCTCGTCTGGGCTGGCGCAGCGGGCGCCATCCCGAGGAATACCAACGTCCCACACACCAACAAACTGAGGATATTGCGTCGCAGACGCGTTAGGAACTCCATTCTCTCCTCCTCCGAGGTTTTGCCGACACGGGTAGGGAAAATCTCACAAAAAGCCCGGGCCACGATTCCCACCGAGAGCTCATCGCGGTACACACCCAATACCCGATATGACTCTGAAGACCTCACCCCCGTTGTAATGCACTCTAATTTTCCACCGCTCCGGTTGTCAAGCCTATCCTCTGTGGATTACTGGCCGGTGAACAGAGACTCAATCCTCACTGACACTCGGCTTGTGCCCGGCGGGCCGCTGGGTTCGAGCAGCGACCTTCTAACTATACGCAGCAGGGCCGCCAAACCAGATGGCAGAGAAAGGGCGGGCGTTCCGACAAGGTCGGAACGCCCGCAGAACGCTTAGCTTCTCGCCATTTCCCCTAGAAGTTGAACTGCAGTGACAATTGCATCTGCCTGGGCCCGACCAGGTTGTTGCTGGTGGAGGAAGTGCTCAGGAACGGAGTGCCCGTGTACGGCGCGATGCAATTGTTGGAGTGAGTAGCGCTATTACAGGTTGTCGAACTGCCACTGCGGCTGGAGAAACTGAATGCCGTGCCGGTCACCCCGGCCACGTTGGTGGTGTTGGTCAAGTTAAAGGCTTCGACAATGACGCGGAACGTATAGCGCTCGCGGAGCTTGATATCCCGAGCGATGCGCATGTCGAACACGGTCAAGCCCGGCGAGGTGAACGTGTTGCGGCCAAGCTGAGGCGCACGCCCGCTGGTCGCGCTTCCGTAGGCACTGACCTGACCGCAGGTCGCGCCGCCGTCCACTCCCGTACAAGAAGGCGCAGAGCCACTCATGTACGGAGTCACCGGTCGGCCACTCGCCAGCGAGAGGATGCCGGCGAAGCTCCAGCCGCCGAAGGCGTTTCGAGCGAGGGAATTCTGTGAATGCTCGAAAGGCGGAGAGTAGACGAAGCTCCAGCTGAGCCGCTTGCGCTGATCCAAGTCGGAGAGAGCCTTTTCCGCTCCGATGTTGGCGGGGTCCAGCGGGGCATTGGTGCCATTAAAGGTTCCGTAGGTGCCCGCAACTTGACCGGTGTCGATGGCCTTCGACAACGTGAAGGAGGCCATCGTTTCAAAGCCGTGGCTGAATCGTTTCCGGTAATTCAAGACGAGCGCGTGGTACCACGAATTGACGACGCTCTCACCGAGCAGGAGGACGCCGCCCGGGGTTGTTGGGGCGGTGTTTCCCAGGGGGTCGCGCGCGGTGTAGAGAGGCACGGTCACCGTGGAGAGGGTCGCTCCCGTGGCATCCACCACATCGTAGGTTCGAGTGGTTGTGGAAGGCGCCAAGTTGGCGTCGACGAAAATGGGCAAGCGCAAGCCCCGGCTGAAAAGGAAACTGGCGCTCAGGCTGGAATTCCAGCCCATCTCGCGCTCGACGACCAACTCGCCCTGGTGCACCAGCGGGTTCACATAGTCGGGCGTCAACCCGCGAATGATCTGCGCCCCGAGACTCGGACTCGTGTTGACGACCGAGGGCGCCACAGCGCCGGAAAAGGGCGCTGCCGGAGTCGGTCCGGGAGGCGTAAAGATCAGGTTCGGGAAGGTGGGCGCACCAGTCCTGTTGGAAGAGCTGAAGCTGAAGGTCTGCTGGTAGACGCCGTTTTCCACCCGCACGGTGTAGAAGGAGCTGTTGGAGGTTTGGCCATAGTAGATGCCGTAGCCGGCGCGAATCAACGTCTTCGGGAATACTTCCCAAGCGATGGAGAGACGCGGACCAAAGTTGTTTTTGTCAATTGGGATGCGCGTGGTGAGCAGGGTGGCGAGCACGCTGGTGTTGTTCGGCTTGGGCGGTTGGGGAACGAATTGGATGTCATAGCGCAGCCCATAATTGAGCGTGAGCTTGGGAAAGATCTTCCAGGTGTCCTGCATGAAAATACCCACGTTGTTCTGCCAGAAATCATCCAGACCGATGCCCGTGATGGGGTCTGCAGCCTGGGTAAAGCTGTTGTAGTGCTTTCCCGTCGTGACGGTCGTGCCTGAGGGTGGCGTTGCAATCCCAAAGACGTCGAGCACCCAGTTGCAGAAGGCGTAAGCGGCTCCGCTGTTGGTGCAAGGAGAAGTCCCGATCATGGTAGATGTGCTGTAGAAGTACGTGCCGCCGCCCTGAAAGAGATTGGCGAGCTTCTCGTGCACGTAGTTCAGGTCCACCCCCATCTTCCAGTAGTGCTTGCCGGCCACGACCGAAACCGTGTCCGTGAATTGGAAGCGGCGCTCATCGGGGAAGAACGTGCGAGGCAGGCTCGTGCTCTCGCCGTAGGTAATGCCGCTGGTCATTCCGACAGCCGGGCCGGGTCCGTTGGGGATGCCCGTTTCCAAGTCCTTGCCAAACTGGAAGCGGAAATCATTGGCCATGTTTTCATGGAGGGAGCTGAGATTTAGGACGACGAAGCGGCTTCGGACCTGATCCAAACCGTTGTTGGAAACATGGCTGCTCGTGGAGGCGGAAGTCAAATAGCCATTTGGCGAATCCCAGGTGTGCCAGTTGACGCTGCCGGAAAGGCGATGGTTCTGGTTGATCTGGTAATCGATCTTTCCAAAGTAGATGTCCTGGGTCCCTGTGCGGGGGAAGGGCCCCGCCAGCGACTGCAAGAAAGCAATCGCCGCGTTGCACTGCGCGGCGGTAGCGAGGGCAGGACAATTGGAGGGAATGGCACTGGTCGTGAAGTATCCGGTCGAAGGTGTCGTCGTCCCCGGGTTGCTCTGGCGGTTGCCGTCATAAGCGAAGTAGAAGAAGAGCTTGTCTTTCAGCAGGGGCCCCCCGAAGTCGCCGCCGAACTGGTTGCGTTGCTTGACGGGCTTAACGAAAACGGGAGGAAGGCCAGTGGAGGAAGCTAGCTGGAGCGCTTGCGCCTTAGAGTACGGGTCCAGCGCGTTGGCGTGGTAATTCCGAAGGAACCAGAAAAGGCTGCCGTGGAAATCGCTGGTGCCGGACTTGGTAACCGCGTTGATGATCCCGCCGGCGGCGCGGCCGAATTCGGCGCTGTAGTTGCTCGAAGTGACCTGAAATTCCTTGACCGTTTGCAGGCTGTAAGAGTAAACGGCGCGCGTGCGGCCACGCGCCTCCGAGAAAAAGGCTTGGTTGTTATCCGCGCCGTCCACCGTATTGTTGTTATACATGCTGGAGATGCCGCGGTAGCTGACCAAACCGTAACCGCCATCGGCCGAAACGCCCGGCGCCAGCAGTGCGAAGTCGGTCCAGCGGCGCCCGTTGATCGGCAAGTTCTGGATCTGGGATTGGCTCACCACCTGAGAGAATTCCATCTTCTCGGGTTCGAGAAGCGGCGTGGCGCCCGTCACCGTGATCTGCTCGGTGACAGCGGCCACCTTAAGCGTGAAATCAATGCGGAGCAGCGAGCCCACTTCCAGACGGATGGCCTCGCGCTTCATGGTGGCAAAGCCCTGTATCTGGACGCTGACTTCATAGTTTCCCGGCGGCAAACTGACCGCGCGATACTCGCCCTCCGAGTTGCTTTGCCGTTCCAGGGCTACTTTCGTGTCCACATTGCGGACGGTGACGTTGGCTCCCGCGATCACGCCGCCCTTTTCATCCGTCACCGTACCGGAAATTACGCCGGAGCCGACTTGCGCCGAGGCAGATGGGGACAGCCCAACGACCAACCCGATCGCTAGTGTCAGAGGCCAAAAACGGCGCAATAAAATCTTCTGAATTGGCATTGCTAGTTTCTCCTTGAAGTCTGCTCATCCCGGTTTCCTGAAGAAGCGGCCTGGTCCACCGGTAAAAAATCAGTTCTCTAAACCTGCGCGTAATGTAGAAACCTTCCCCCCGCGTGTCAAGCCTGCTCCCTGTGGATTACTCGCCGATGAATCTCTCATGAATGTTCTCGGATACTCGGCTTGTGCCTGGCGCGCCGCTGGGCTAGAGTAGCGGCCTTCGCTGGTGGCCCTGCGTTGCAGAGATTCTCGAAGGAGACGCGTCCGTGGCCCGAGATAGGAAACATCTAAAGGTCTTGATTCGCAACCGCGACATTCAGAAGCGCGTCCGGCAAGTCGCCCGCGAGATTAGCCGCGACTTCCGCGGTGAGCGCGTTCACTTGGTAGGGGTCTTAAAAGGGGCCTGCATCTTTCTGTCTGATCTCATCCGGCACATCAATCTCGATGTGTCGCTCGATTTCATGTCTGTCGCCAGCTACGGCAAGGGAAGCAAGACCTCCGGCGAAGTCAAACTCATCAAGGACCTCGACACCACCATCGAAGGACTCAACGTCATCGTTGTGGAAGACATTCTCGACACGGGAATCACGCTCACCTATCTCTACAATGTCTTGCAGCAGCGCAAACCCAAGGTGCTCAAAATTGCCGCCCTGCTCGACAAGCCCGAGCGCCGGATCAAGGACATCCACCCGGACTACGTCGGCTTCCAGATCCCCAACGAGTTTGTGGTCGGCTACGGCTTGGACTATGCCGAGCGCTATCGAAACTTGAAGGATGTGTGCATTCTCATGCAGGCGGACGCACCTTAGCTTCCGCTGCTGTGCTGTTGCGAGATTTGCTGCCTGAATCGAAATCATGGCTCGCAATGTCATTACGATGCGGGATCTGGAAGGCGTCGAGGCGGGCGGAGAAGTTCAGCTTGCGCCGGGCACCTTGATCACTCCGCTTGCGCAGGAAGAAGCCGAGCGGCGCGGCATCGTTTTCCGCGTCCTCCAGGCCGAGGAAGCTCCGGCACCGCGCGCTGCCAATCAGCCGCCCCAAACCCGCACGATTGCGATCGGCGCGGACCATGGTGGATTTGAGTTGAAGGAAAAGTTGAAGGAACATCTGCGCGATTGGGGTTATCGTGTTTTGGACCTCGGCACCGACAGCCCCGCGGCTGTGGATTACCCTGACTTCGCCGAAGCCGTCGCTTTGGCAATTGTGCGCGGAGAGGCCCAATTGGGAATCGTGCTGGATAGCGCGGGCATCGGCTCTGCCATCGCCGCGAACAAGGTGCCAGGAGGTCGTGCGGCCATGTGCTATGATCGCGCCACCGCGCGCAACAGTCGCGAGCACAACAACGCAAACATCCTCTCGCTCGGTGCGCGCCTGATTTCACCGGAAGCCGCCCGCGAGATCGTCGCCGTCTGGTTGCAGACGCCTTTTGCCGGAGGGCGGCATGAGCGGCGCGTCGAAAAAATCCGGGCCATCGAGCAGCGGTATTCGGGGCGCCGGTAGCGGGGAGCAATCATCTTGGATTCTCACCAGCTTGAACACGTCATCCAGGCGGTGACCGAGGAAATTCTCGGCTATCTGCGCGGGACGCCCACCGTATCTCTGACCGGCCTGGAACTCGACGAGATCGTCTGTCCGGGTTGTGATCAAGCCTGCGTGGAAAAGTGCTCGCTGAAGACGCGCCGGGTGATTGACGCCGGCGCGGATCGAATTTCGGCTGGTGCGGGCGTCACCCAGGTGGCTTCCGACATCGCTCACTTGATTGACCACACCTTGTTAAAGCCCGAGGCCAGCCGCTCCGACGTCACCAAACTCTGCCAGGAAGCGCTGCGTTTCGGTTTTGCGTCCGTCTGCGTCAATCCTTGGTATGTGCCGCTCGCGGCCGAGCTCCTGCATGGCTCGACCGTGAAAGTGTGCACCGTGGCTGGCTTCCCGTTAGGCGCGACGCTGCCGCAGGCGAAGGCTTTTGAGACCGAACAGGTGCTCAAGCTCGGCGCCGAGGAAGTGGATATGGTCATCAATGTGGGCGCGCTGAAGTCCGGCCAGAATGAACTTGTCGAGCTTGACATCCGCGGCGTCGTGCATGCCTGCCACCGCAGCGGTGCGATCTGCAAGGTCATCATCGAGGCGGCTTTGCTCACCGCCGACGAGAAGGTGCGTGCCTGCCTCGCTTGCAAACGCGCCGGCGCCGACTTCGTGAAAACGTCCACCGGCTTCGGGCCGGGGGGAGCGACTGCCGAAGACGTCGCCCTGATGCGCGCCGTCGTTGGCTCGGAGATGGGTATCAAGGCCGCGGGCGGCATCCGCAGCCTCGAAGAGTTGAAGAAAATGGTCAGTGCCGGGGCCACACGCATCGGCGCCAGCGCCAGCGTGCGGATCGTCGAAGAAGCCAAGGGCATCAGCCGCAACTAAACCTGCGCCCGGGAATTGCTGCCTGCGCCGAGTTGGCACGGTCTCTCCAGACCCCGCGTCGCACCTGCTATAATGAATGGCTCGATCAACCGAGGAGAATTGCCGCAGGGGAATGCAAAGTCCCCATGCTTCGCACAGCGAATGGAACCTGTCTATCCCACCTCTCAAGCAGAAACCTCGCCGGAAGTACTGAGCACGCTTGTCGAAATCGGTGAGAAAGCCAATGCGTCTCTCGACTTGGACGAAGTGCTGGTGCAGGTCGCGGCACTGATCAAGCGGGTAGTGGACTATGAGATTTTTGCGGTTCTGCTCCTCGACAAAGCCGCAAACCAGCTTCACTTTCGCTTCGACGTCGGCCATCGCAAGGAGGTGGTCGAAAACTGGCGAGTTCCCGTGGGGCAGGGAATTACGGGGGCGGCGGCGGAGACCCGCAAACCCATTCTCGTTCCCGATGTGCGCCAGGATCCCCGCTATATCAATGCCCTCGATCCAGTGCGCTCTGAATTGGCCGTCCCGCTCCTCTACAAAGGAGAATGCACCGGCGTGCTCGACATTCAGAGCACCCAACTGGACTATTTCAAGCCCGAGCACCAGGCCATCCTCACTCTTCTCGCCAGCCGGTTGGCCGTTGCCATCGAAAACGCACGCCTGTTCGAATCCACCTCCAAGCACGCCGAAACACTTTTGCTGTTGAACGAAGTGGGGCGCGAAGCCAGCGCCATCCTGGATGTAGAAAAGCTTCTCCAGCGCGCCGCGGAGCTCACCAAGCACATCATTGATTATCAGATCTTCGGCATCCTGCTCTACGACCCGACCGACGACGTCTTCCGCCAACGCATCAGCGTCAAATACGGTCAGAGCGTGCAGGGAAAGTTCGAAGTGGCTGCGCGCGCGGGGATCATCGGCGCCTCGGTTGCACTGCGTCAACCGGTGATTGTGCCCGACGTGAGCGCCGACCCGCGCTATGTACAGTGCAATCCCGAGACGCGTTCGGAACTCGTGGTTCCGATGTTCTATCAGAACCGCATCATCGGCGTGCTCGACCTGGAAAGCCCTCTTCTGAACTACTTCACCGAAGAGCACGCCCAGGCGCTTTCGATCCTCGCGGCGCACCTGGCGGTGTCGTTGGAGAATGCCCGCCTCTATCAGCAACTGGCGCGGGATGAAGCGCGGATGGAACGGGAACTCCAGGCGGCCCGCCGCATTCAGGGCGCTCTGTTGCCGCCGGTCCCCACGGAAGACTTTGGATTGGATATTGCTGCGCGCTACATCTCGGCGCGCGAGCTCGGCGGAGACCTCTACGATTTTCTGCGCTACGGCGCGCATCAGCTTGGCATCGCTCTCGGCGATGTTAGCGGGAAGGGAACTGCTGCGGCATTATACGGGGCGGTCGCCATCGGCATCCTGCGGAGCTTGGCCCCGCGCAAACTCCAGCCCGCGGAAGTGCTCCGGGAATTGAACCAGTTGGTTTGCGAACGCAAGATCGATGGCCGGTATATGACCCTGTGTTTCGCCACCTGGCAGGCGAACCGCCGCCGCTTGCGCATTGCCAATGCCGGGCAGTCCCAGCCGCTTCTTTGGAAAAACGGCCGCTGCGAACGCGTGAAGATCGTTGGTTTTCCGTTGGGATTATTCGAAGACGCTGGCTATGAGGAGTGGGCCGTCACGCTCGATCCGGGAGATATCATGCTGCTCTATTCGGACGGCGTGGTCGAGAGTCTGAATGATCGCGATGAGCAATTCGGAACCGATCGCCTCGCCCAATTGATCGAGCAAAAAGCAGGTTTGTCCGCCACGGAGCTCGCCGACCGGATTCTGGAATCCACCTACCGGTTTTCTGTCGGCGCGCCCGCGCAAGACGACCGCACGCTCGTCGTCTTAAAGGTCCGATAGAAATCGCACCAGTCTTCACGGAACGAGCTTGATAAGAATGGGCAAACGCGCAGGCCACCGGTCGGAATTGCCGGCCGCACCGGGAGGTGTAGCTTTCTTCCGTTACGCTCGGGCCACGGAAGGAGCGGCTGGAGGCCGAATTGTGCGATTGCTCTGCGAACGTGTGCCCATTTCCGAAATCGCGTCGCGCTGCAAGACACCCGTCTACGTGTACAGCCGGGCCGCGATGGAAACTGCGTTTCGTCAATTCGACCGGGCCTTCCGTGGCGTCCCTCACACGATTTGCTACGCCGTCAAGGCAAACTCGAATCTTGCAGTTCTCCGACTCTTCGCCAGGCTCGGCGGCAGCTTCGATATTGTCTCGGGCGGAGAACTGTATCGCCTCCAGCGGATCGGCGTCCCCGGACGAGGAATTGTTTTCTCTGGCGTCGGCAAAACCCGCGAGGAAATCCGGGAAGCGCTGCGTGCTCGGCTGTTCCTTTTCAACGTGGAGTCCGAAGACGAACTGGAAGACTTGGCGCGAGAAGCCTCGAATTTCGGTCGGCCAGTCCCCGCCGCGATTCGTGTGAATCCTGACCTCGAAGCTGGAGGGCACCCGCACATTGCCACCGGTCACCACCGTCATAAATTCGGCCTCGCCTGGCCTGCCGCACGACGCCTTTATCTCGCGCATCGCCGCTCACGCTGGATTCAATGGAAAGGAATCAGCGTCCACATCGGTTCGCAGATCCTGAGTGTCGCGCCGTTCCGTCGGGCGGCGCAGTTGCTGGCGGGATATTTTCGGGATCTCGGCCGCGCGGGCGTCGAGCTGCGATGGGTCGACGTCGGCGGCGGTCTGGGTGTCCGATACCTGAATGAGAAGGCTCCATCCCTTGCCGAATACGCCCGGGCCATCCTTCAGCCGCTTCGCCCATTGGGCTGCCGGCTGATCCTTGAGCCGGGGCGTGCGTTAGTGGGGCCTGCAGGCATTTTATTGATGCGAGTTCTCCGCATAAAAGCCTCGTCCGAGCGCGGGCCCAGATTCGTCGTTGCCGACGCTGCAATGAACGATTTCATCCGTCCCGCGCTCTACAGCGCAATTCACCCGATCACGCCCGTAGTTCTCCATCGCGGCAGGCGCGTCGCACCCGTCGATGTGGTCGGTCCGGTTTGTGAAACCGGCGACTCTTTCCTCTCGAACTGGCAGATGGAAACAGCGCAGCCGGGAGAGTTACTTGCTCTGTGGGGTGCGGGTGCCTACGGCTTTGTCGCAGCTTCGAATTACAATTCACGCCCTCGCGCTGCGGAAGTCTTGGTGGAAGGCGATCGCTTCCGTGTGATACGCCGCCGAGAGACTCGCGCCGACCTGATCCGCGGCGAATGAGCTGACCTCACCCGCTACGGCCTGCTCTGATAGACGATCTTCCCCCCGACGATTGTGGTGGTCACTTTCACGTCCTTGATTTTCTCGGGTGCGATGGCAAACAGGTCGGCATCGAGGACGACAATGTCGGCCAGCTTCCCCAGCGTGATCGAACCTTTTTCTTTTTCAGAAAATTCAGCATAAGCCGAACCCATTGTGTACGCTTCCACCGCCTCGGCCACCGTGAGTTTTTGCCCGGGATACCAACCGCCAGGATTCTTGCCATCGAGCGTCGCGCGAGTTACGGCGGCGTAGATCCCTTGCAGTGGGTCAAGCGGCGCCACCGTCCAATCGGACCCGAACGCGAGCCTGACCTTATTGTTGAGGAACGTGCGGAACGCATAGCTGCTCTTGCACCGTTCTCGTCCGATGCGTTTCTCCGCCCAGCGCCCGTCGTCAATCGTGTGGTAGGGCTGCATCGAGGCAATCACTCCCAGCTGGGCAAACTTCGCAAAATCGTCGGGTTGAATATGCTGCGCGTGCTCAATCCGCGGGCGGCGGTCTCGGCGCCCGTCTTGCTTCTCGACCTCGGCGTAAACATCCAAAATCAGCCGATTGGCTTTGTCGCCGATGGCGTGAATGCAAAGCTGTAGGCCGGCGCGGTCGCCTCCTAACGCCATCTTCAGCATGTTTCCTTCCGGGAACATCATCGCCGCGGGCAATCCCGACGTATTGGGCGCGTCATTGTAAGGCGCAAAAAAGAGCGCCGTGGTCGAACCGAGCGACCCATCCGCAAAGCCTTTGAGCGCTCCTGTACGGATCCACTGGTTGCCGAAGCCTGCAGTGATTCCAGCCTGCGCCGGCGCCTGCCACTGCTCGATTGGAGTGATGCAATAAAAGCGCGACGTCAACTCGCCCCTCGCCAGGAGCTTTTGGTAGACGCGCATCGTCGCTGCATCGCTGATGTCCTGGATGCCCGTGACACCGAAGCGACGCGCCTCCGCCAGCGCCGCGCGAATGGCGCGCATGCGCTGCTCCTCGCTCGGCTCCGGGATAACACGGAATACCAAATCCATCGCGGCGTCCTTCAGCAGGCCGGTGGGTTCACCTTTCGAATCTCTCACAATCTCGCCGCCTGCAGGCGCCGGGGTGCTGCGCGTGATTCCAGCCAGCTTCAGCGCAAGTGAGTTTGCCAGCGCCATATGGCTGTCGTAGCGACTCACGAACACGGGCTGCTCGGTCGTGACCCCGTCAATCCAGTCGCGTGACGGTAGGGGATTTCCGCCCCACAGTTCGTGGTCCCAGATTCCGCCCTGCATCCATTCGCCCTTCGGGAGTTTCTTGGCGTGCTCCCCGATGCGGCGGGTGAACTCCTCCGGGGTGGAGGCATCGCGCAGATCCACGCTGCTGAGCTGGAATCCTCCCGTCGCAAAGTGCGCGTGCGCGTCGATGAAGCCGGGCAGAACGGATTTTCCCGCCGCATCGACGACTTTCGTTTCTTTCCCCATCCAACGCCGGATCTCTTCGTTCGTGCCCACTGCGGCGATGCGTTCGCTCTGGATGGCGACCGCCTCGGCCCACGGCCGCGTCTTGTCCACCGTCCACACCTTTCCATTCAGAATGACCAGGTCAGCCGCTCCAGACTTTATTCCGGGAGATGATTGAGCCTTCGTCATAGCGAGGATGATGGGAAACACCAGCAGGGCAGCGAATAGGCCCCAATACCTGAGTAGTCGTGGCATCGCCGGGACCTCATGGTGAGATGACTTCGCAAAACTATCGGGCTCCCCACTTCAACTTGCTGCGGAGAATTTCGAAGTAGTTCTTACGCGTGGGGCGAATCAACCGGAGTTTTGTGGGTGCCTTGGTGACGCCGATGCGATCGCCCGTGAGCAATTCAATTCCCACCTGGCCATCCAGTGTCAGAAAGATGGATTCTTCGCCGGCTTCAAACTCCAGCTCGATATGGCAGGTGTCTGGTATCACCAAGGGGCGGTTGCTCAGCGTATGCGGGCAAATCGGCGTGATGACGAACGAATCCAGCACGGGATACACGATGGGCCCGCCCGCCGCCAGGGAGTAAGCTGTCGAGCCCGTGGGCGTGGAGACAATCAAGCCATCGGCGCGAAAGCTGCACACGAACGAGCCGTCCACGTGCAAGTCGAACCGGCTCATGCGCGCCACGGCGGCTTTGTTCAGCACTGCGTCATTCAGCGCGCGATGCTCGGCGATCACTTTCCCGCCTCGCATCACCTGTGCCTGGAGCAGCATGCGCTCGCTGATGCGCTGTTCGCCGGTCAATGCCCGTTCGAGCACGGGATACAGATCGTCCAGTGTCACGCTGGTCAGGAAACCGAGTCCGCCGAGGTTGACCGGGAGAATCGGAACCGTACGGTCCTTCAGTAGACGCGCCGCTGCCAGCAGTGTGCCGTCACCGCCCAGGACGAGCAGCAGATCCACGCGGGAGGGAAGCTCTTCGCGGGGCAATTCGTTCTGGTTCGGAGTGATGCACTCTGCGGTTTCCTGATCGTAAAAAACTTTCACGCCCCGCGCCCCCAGCCACTCCAGAAGCTGCGGCACCACCGCGTGGACATCTTCCTTGCGCGGCTTGGAGATGATCCCGACAGTTCGAATTCGCGTGGCTTGCGTCATTGGCGCGGATTTTACTCCAAGGGGCTCGGACGGGTGTGGAGAAAAAACTCCTGGTTGCCCTCTGCTCCGGGCAAACAGCTCGCGTGTACCTGAACGACAAAAAACTTGGCGGCCTCGACGGCCGCCCGAACGCGAGCGATCGCGCGCTCGTGCAGGGCAGTATCCACCACGATCCCGCCCCTCCGCACATCTGCCCGGTCGAGCTCGAACTGGGGCTTGACTAAGATGAGCAGCTCACCGGTTGGCTTCAGAAGCGGACACACTGCGGGCAGGATTTTACTCACCGAAATGAACGACACATCGATCGTCGCCAGGTCGGCCACTTCCCCCACGTCCTTAAACTTCAAGTACCGGGCGTTCTTCTCAACCTTCACCACGCGCGCGTCCTGTCGCAATTTCCAGGCGAGCTGGGTGACATTGACATCCACCGCGTACACCCGCAACGCGCCGTGCTTCAGCAAACAATCCGTGAAACCTCCCGTCGAAGAACCGATATCGAGGCAGACTTTGCCGGCGGGATCAATTCCGAGGTCCTCGAGTGCGCCCTCGAGCTTAAGCCCGCCCCTGCTCGCGTAAGGCAAGCTTTCCCCGAGGGTTTCGATCGGCGAATCGGCGGCCACCAAGCTCCCGGCCTTTGCGACTTTCTGTCCGCGCACGGAGACTTTTCCGGCCAGGATCAGGGCCTGTGCCCGCTGGCGCGTCTCCGCGAGTCCGCGCTCGACCAGCAGCAGGTCAATCCTTTGTTTTTGGATTTTGCGGTTTGCTGCCACGTTGGTGTTCAAGGAGATCGACTAGAAGCTGTCTCATAAATACTGAGCTTTGCGGCAATCGGGAGGGCACGGCTTTAGCCGTGCCGTAAGGGCCGCATAAACACAGGGGCTTTAGCCCCTGAGGGTCAAGTCGCCTCCCGTTCAACG
>Ga0315268_10001234_pt1 | contig 29333 bp, 23 predicted proteins | sample C1_top_MG_FD_204535 | JGI IMG/M metagenome (GOLD analysis project Ga0315268, IMG submission 204535) | Sediment microbial communities from Yellowstone Lake, YNP, Wyoming, USA - C1_top | ecosystem: Environmental > Aquatic > Freshwater > Lake > Sediment | place: USA: Wyoming | collected 2017-08-01
CCATCCGTTCCAGTTTACCGGCATGCGCACATCAGTCATAGTGAACACTGTCGAGTGCCAGTACAGGTAGTGCCAAAAGGCCAGGAACGGATTCAGGTTGCGCATCTTGACCCACGTATCTGGCTCGCCACTGTTGATGTCGTCGAGAGCAGTCGGCACCTGCTCTGTCGCCTTGATTAGGCCAGATATACCGAGCAGGTGGAACGAGACGGACTTCGACTGGTCATCGAACTTGATTGAGTCTTCTGCAATCCATCCAATTCCACGAATGTTCTCACGATAGGAATCGGGTGTGCCGAAAGTCTTCGGGTACACACCCCCCTGTGCATCCGTGTACTCCGTCTCCGCAAAGAGAATCACTAGGGCTCCAGGGGGGTACTGAGACGTATCTGCCTGATCGTAGACAGTGACGTCCCACTCCCATCCGCCATTCTGAAGAGACCCGCCTGCTTTAGTGATCTCGAAGCTAGTGTATGGTCCATATCCGCCCAGCTCAGTTGCGACTCGATCGAAGACGAACACCTGTCTGTGTGCGGTAGTGTGTGCTCCAGAAGTCGTTCCTACAACGAGAGATACTAGGTGTACTCCTGTCTCCGCCCAAGTGACTTCTCCAGGTGTTATGCCACTGTAGGTAGCCGGAGTTCCTCCCTCAAACGTCCACTCCCACGAGTTTACAGAAGCAGCTCCCTCTGTCGTATAGGAGTACTGACCGTCAAAGTAGACGTGGGCAGCTCCCGCTTCGAGCCACGCGACGGCATGTGAGCCCATGATAGGCACAGGGCCACGAGTCCAGTTCTGTCCGTTGTACTCGAGGTCGTAGTCCTTGTACCAGGTGACTGTTGGGTTCTCTGTGGTGCCTCCTTTTACTGCACGCGGATACACACACCAGAATCGGTAGTCCTTCTCCACCCACAAGATATCGCCCGTCTCCCAGCTGATATTGTTCTCAGCTACCAGGAGATCGTAGGTACTTCCTGATACCAGAGTTGCACTACGCAGTCGTAGCCGACCCTTCTCGACTGGGACTACATCCGACGTACGAACAACGACTGTAGCACCTGCCATGAACGCGAAGGTAGGATCGCCTATCCCCGAAGCAAGACATCTGAGAGTGCGAGCTCCTACAGCAGGAGATGTAGTTGTTACTTCGAACATCTCGATCATCTCTGGGTGATGAACACACAGATATGGCTTAACTCGATGCGGGTGATCGTTCCGCACCTTATTTTGGTCTGCCAGAGCTAGCTTGTACGTAACAGGGTTCATGGCACAAGCTCCAGATGAGTGAATCGAATAGTTACATCCTTGTATCCCAGGAATGCAGGTGACATCTCATCAGGAATCTTGGGACGATTCATGATCGCCCGATACATATTCCACACATTGAGATCATCGCGCGTGCGTATCGTAGCTTTCCCCGATGCTCCTGTGCCTATGAAGTGGAACAGAGCAGTCACCATGGCGTACGTGAGGTAGTCGAAAGTCCACTTGCATTGCGCGAAGCCGTCGCTGACCACGAGCCCAGAGCCCGTGATGCGCGTTACCGGAAACCCAAGCCATTCAGTATGCGGCTCGGCTATCGCAAGCTGTACTAGCGACATTGGACTGACTGCCTGTGCGTGACCCAGTCTATACACGTTATCGGTCATTTTATCACCTCAGTTAGAACATCATCCATTGCTGCGTAGGCTGCATCACGAGCTTCGCGGCGGAACCACTCTTTGTCTGCGTTCGTAAACGACCCTTGGAAGCGCCAGTCTACTTGACGAACCTCAACAGATACTCCTCCTCGACTTCCGCCCGAGCGTGCTATCTGACCTGAGACCATCATAGACATTAGCTGGTTAGCCAGGACCTCCGACGAGCTCCTGGAGAAGCCCAGTCCTACAGGAGCAGGAAGAGGAGCAGGCTCAGGCAGCTTATACTCGCCCGTCTTTCCGAAGAGCGGATCTTCAGGGTTCACTCCGTACGCTGCAAGAAGGGCCGCACGACGCTTTAGGAAGTCCTCTAGCTTATTGTTCAGCTCGTCGTAGTAGGCCTGCATCTCGATCTTCTTTTGATCGTTGGACTTACGAAGCTCCGCAATCTCGTCAGCAGCAGCATCTTGCAGTCGCTTGACGTCGTCCTTGAGCTTCTGGTTGAGAGCTGCATACTCCTTGTCGTATGCCTCTTTCTGCTCCGCTTCCATCTTTTCGTGCGCTGCTGCTTCCTTCTCCTTCTGCTTGGCTAATGCGTTGTCACGTTCCTGCTGCTCCTTCTCCCACTGTTTGCGCGCATCCGCAAGCGCCTTCTCTAGATCCTTTCGGGCCTCTTCGCGAGCCTTCTCTCGATCCTTCGCAGCATCAGCATACGCACGATCGCGATCCTTCGCAGCCTCTTGACGGGCCTTCTCAGCTTCCTTTGCAGCCTCTTCGCGTTCCTTCTGAGCCGCCTTCTCCTGCTCTGCCAGACGCTCGTCCTTGTCTTCCTCCGCTCGTCTGCGCTCCTTCTCGTACCGTTGCATCTCCTTAAGGATACCACGTGCATCTCGTTCGCGGATGAGATCGTCAAGAGAATCATTATGATCCTCCGCCATCCGCTTGAGATTCTTGTAGTACTCCTCCATGATCTTCTCACGAGCTTCAACGTTTTTCTGGTCGATGTCGGCCATCTTCTCGTTGTAGCCTGCAGAGATGTCGGCTAGCTTCTCCTGATAGCCCTCGGCGATATCAGCTAACTTATCTTGATAGCTTTGTTCTATGTCAATTAGCTTGTCGCCATAGTTCTCACGCATCTCCGCCATCTTGTCAAGAAGGGCGTTCCAGGCTTCATATTTCTGCTCCTGGTAGTCGGCGTCTAGCTGCGCGAGACGATCATAGTACTCCTTATCAGTTTGCTCCCACTGTTCGAAGTATTGTTTGTCTAGTTCGTTCAAGGCATCGACGGCTTCTTTGCGTCTCTCGACAATTGCCTTCTGTAGCTCGTCGAATCGTTTAAGGGCCTCTACCTCTTCTGAACTCAGACCACGCTTTGGAGTAGCCATAATACCCGAGTTCATTCCATACGGGTCGTAGAGCTCTCTCCATCGAGCTGCTTCCTGGGCATTCTGTGTCTGCCAGTTACCTAACAATTTCGCCTGTGTGACAGCACTGGACATCGCAATCGCTGCATTGTAGGCCGAGTGGCCAAACCTCTTAGTAGCCTCATCTGACACACCAATCAATGTGGCCAGGTTCATCACCTGTAGATTTACAGCAGCAAATGATAGTGCTAGTATGTCTTTGCCAAGAGCAAACGGCTTACCGACAAGAGGCGCCAGACCCGCATCCTCACGGTTGCCTAGGTATGGATTCTTGGCCTTCATCTCCTTAGGCATGACAGTACGTGCAGCTACCATTCCGCCCACGTATACTAGGAGGGCAGGAATAGCTACCTTCGCTGCAACAATTGCTGCAGATGCGACAGTCTTGCCCACCGAGACTATCCACGTACCCTCGACCAGACCCGTGAGTAGTTTCTTAAGACTCTGGTCGCCTGGAACGGGAATCTTTCCTTCGATTCCTTGAGAGGCGGAGAACATAAGTACTGCCTGCATGAACGTTGCAGTGGCAGCAGCATACTCTCCTGCAGCTATCTTAAGAATCAGATAGTTTGACGCAAACCCAGCGAGCACTCCTGCTACAGAGAGAAGAGCACCAATGATAGCAGCTCCTCCTCCTATTACTCCAGCTAGAGTAGCAAGAGCAGGCACCCTCTGGACTATCTTAGATAAGCTCTCAACAGCCTCTGCTGCTGCAGTAAGCGTTGGCAGCATGAGCTTCTGCCACGCCTCTCCAATCGACGTACGGGCGTTCGACCAGGCAGTCTCCATACGCTTTGTAGCAGTCTGCGTAGACTGTGCATACTTATTACTCATCTCGCCAAACAGCTTATAAGCGTTTTCCATAGAGAAGGTAGTCTTGGTAACCTCCTCCATGAGAACCTTGAACTGACCTGTCTCCCTAGTCGTGACGCCTTTTTGAATGTCTGTCCAGGCACGAATGGCGTTTATACCACGCTCACGAGCCTTAGTCTGTAGGTCAGTAAGCGTGACGAGAGCCGGTACTTCACTGGTGGTAGCAATCGTACTGAAGAATGCTACCTTCTCTGCCTGCGTGTACCTCTCTGTAGCTGCTGTGAGTAGATCAATATACTTTGCTAGACCAATGAACTCGCCTCCAGGAAAAACTATATCCTTCCACTGGTCCTGCATCATACCAGTGTACCCCAATGCACGATTCATAGCATCGTCGTACTCTTTAGTATGATCGGTCAGCAACAGTAACATCTGTCGCATTGCTCGACCGGCCATCGTTCCACGAATGTTCGCGTTAGCTAAGATACCGAAGGCAACTGCAGTCTCCTCAATAGACAGACCTAGAGTCTTAGCGAGTGGGCCTACCATCCTAAAGGAGTCACCGACGTCGTCAAGAGATGCAAAGGTCTTAGCGGCTGTGTAGTTGAAGATAGAGACTACTCTCTCCGTATCGGCCATCGTTAGACCGAACTCGGAGATGGCACCACCAACCTGTGTCGTTGTACCTGCCAGAGCAGCATTGTTCATAGCAGCCAGCATTTGGATCTGAGTTGACTGCGCCATTATCCTATTGAGGTCCTCTTGATTTGTGACGACCGCACCAATACCAGCACCCCAAATACGCAGCCCCTCAGCAACCTCTGCAGGCTTGAACAGGCCAAGGGTCTGCGCAGTATCCTTAATCGCCTGCTCCAACATCGGCATCTTCTCAGATGGAAGGCTAATGGCGGCCGCAGCACGCGTTGCAACCTCACTAAGCTCAGCGTACTCTTTGCCCATGTCACTAAGAGACTTAATGATGCCACTACCCCAACGTTCGAGAACTCTACCCGACTCAGCTAGAGCGTAGCCAGCACGCCTAAGTCCGAAGTACTTCATCGTACCTACGTTGATCGCCTGTGATAGAACGTCAATCTTAGTGGCTAAACTCATAGCCACTTGCTGATTGGTTCGCATCGCCTTAGTGCCCGCTTCTATCGCCTGAATTCTATATGGGTAGCGAAGTGGATCGGGCATCGTAACGTTAGGAATCGTAGGACCACGAGCTTCCTTCTCGATGGTAGCTCCCTGTCGACGAGCTCTGATGTCAGCATCTATCATCCCCTGAACGGCGGGGTGCACCGTCTTGCCAAGGTCATCGACTGCAGCTGCAGCATTAGTTGATGCAGAAGCAAGCCGTCTATCAGCTCCAACCTGTTGTACAGTAGCCGCGGTGACCGCGCCCTGCACAGGGGGCAGGGAAGCTTCAGCGGAAGTAACGACCTTTGTTGCGTCGTCCAACGCCTGCTTAGCAGCTATTGCTTGCTGGTCTAAGGCAACAACCTTGCGAACCGACTCTTGCTTGTTGGCTTCCTCAGCATCCATGAGCGCCTGCATCTTAGCAGCGCCCTGCTCCCTCTTGCGTAAGAAGCCCTCTTCCTCAATTCTCCTTTTGTCTTCGAGAGCGGCCAACACATCGGCCTGCTCACCCGTTGGAACAGTCCCTGCAGCCTGTGCAGCAGCTATGTCCTTTCCCAGCTCGGCCCACAGGGTCTTCTGCTCTTGATTCAGAGCATCCAATCGAGCGATAAGATCTTTCTGCCGCTCTATCTGCTCGGCAGCTAGTCCTGCCCTTACTCGCTCGAGGTCTCCTTGCTTTGTCCATATGTCTAGGCGCTCTACACCTTGACCCTCGAGAGCCACTTGAGCAGCACCCGCTCCCTGCGTCTTAGTTAGTTCCGCGATGTGAGCGTCTAGAGCTGCTAGCCGATCGGCAAGCTCCTTCTCCGATGCAACTAGCTCAGATCGATCCTTGCCCTTCTCAGACAAGATGGTTTCGAGTTCTCTCGTGATGGCTGTACGCTCAGGCTCCTGTGCTTCTCGTGCAGCTACTATCTCTGCAGATCTCTGTGTGAAAGGAGCCTTCGCAGCTATCTGTGCCGTTGTCGGTAGCTTTCCTGCCTTGCTAGCTGCAGCGAACTCTTTCTCTAGTGCTGCAGCTGCTCTCTCGTGTGCCGCAGTGACTGCAGATAGCTCTTTAGCAAGAGCTTTCTGCTGTACGAGCAGGGCAGCCTCTTGGTCTGTCTCGTCCTTGATGACACGCTTTTTCTCGGCGGATATCGTGATTAGTTCGTTTTGCTGCTTGACGCCTTCGCTAGCCGCACGAGCCTTTACTTCATCCAGCTTCGCCTGTATCTGAGCTTGTATAGCAAGTTGCTCTGCATCGAAGGGATTTGCCTCTTTGGCTGCTATCTCTGCTGCGACTGCTGCGGTAGCCTTAGCAGATACATCTGCTCGCTTCTGGTCGATAGCTACTGCAGCGGCTAGGGCCACGACGCCCTTAGTGGTCATCTCGGCGTCGACTTTTCTCTCTTCGATCAGTGCATACCCAGCCTTTACTGATTCTTCGGTAGGCACTATGCTGTTAGCCATCGATCGACCGACTGAAGCAAACTGCTCTGCTAGAGCGCCAGAAGCCAAAGCAATGTCGGTATTCTGCCAAGGCTGTAGCTGCACTCCCGGAACCAACGCATCCGCTAATGTTCCGGGACGTGACTGCATAAGGGCTTTAGCTGGCCACGCCTCTAGGTACTTCTGCAAGAACTGGAATATTGCTTTGTCGACCTGCTTCTGATAGTTAGGCGGCAGAACGCCAGCGCCCGCACCAATCACTCCAAGGTTTATGACACGCTGTTGTGCAGGACCAGCATTTGTAATTTTACCTAAGTACTTGAGTACGTCGGGAAGCCGTAGATTAGCCTCCCGAATGGACTCCAGAAACCACTTCATGGGGTCCTTTTCGCGAGCGCCTATCGTTAGGTTGTCCCACTCAACCATGATCCTGCGCATGCCCTCCGAGACGAGCGTTATCTCCTTCTCGCTTAGCGCACGCATGTTCTCATAGTTGCTCATGCCTACTTGCTCGGCATAAGCCGCCATGGCGTTAACGCCTACTCTAACGTGCTCTGGGTCGCCAAAAGGACCTAGGTCTCCGGTCTTTGCCATCTCCTCGCTGAGCTGTTCAACCGATATGCGTATCTTGTCTAGTGAAGGAGGTACGTCCGCTCGAACCTTCTGGGCGCCTGCTTCTATTATGGCTGCCTGGTTAGTAGACTCCTTAGTGTAGTAAGTCTCATTCGCGACACTCTTCAGTGCTCCAGCAACCTGTAGCAGCTTAGCCTTTAATTCCACAAGGGCTGCAGGAGACATCAGTCCTCGATCAACGCCCCCGACGCCCTTGAGCTCCAAAAGTGAAGCACCAATATGAGTCGCGTGGCCTTCGATAGCTTCGCGCTTCTGTAGACGCGTCTGCAACGGATCGACTGTGACTAGACCAGCCATCAAGTTGGCTTGTCTGCCAACTAGAGACGATCTCCTCCCGGGCTGACCTGGTAGAAGCGCGGTTGCCTCCGCAAGGTACCTTATGAACTCTTTGACTCCAATCCCAGCGTTCTTGCAAGCGAGCGTAAGCGACTCCGCAGGACGCACCATGAGATCGGTGTCGCTAAACTTGCCTAGCTCGATCACCGCCTTGCGAATATTGTCAGGTACCTCACTGACCTGCATCTTTCGCGTTCGCTCTGCCTGAGTTGTACGACCTGCTGCCTTGGCAACTTCGTTGATTGTAGCAGCCAACTTGAACGCAGCAGGATCTGCCTTTCTCACTTCGCTAGCGACACGTGCAAGCGAAGAAGCAAAGTCATGTACGGCGGCAGCATTCGCTGTTTGAACAGATTCCGGAGCAGTTCCCCCTATCTGCTCCTGAGCCTTAAAGGATCCCAACAGCTTTAGCAGTGCAGCGGAAGCCGCAAGGTTCCACTTTGCTGTCTGTTCCTCAGACGCTGATGTCGTTCCGGGACGCCCCGCCTCAAGGCCTGTCTGTAGGATCTGAGGCCCTACCGGACCCATCGACTGACTGCGTAACTTCACCATTTCGGCTATCTTAGCCATTACGTCGGTGACTTGTACACCAGCCTTCTTAGCAGCTTCTTCAAAGGCCAAGAATGGGTTGGTTGCAATCATGTCCTTGTTAAGGGTCCCCATCCACCAGATAACCTTAGTGACTAGGTCGGGTATGGATGAGTGACCAACTATCTCATCGTAGGCGTGCTGAGCAGCATCGATAAGGGCTTGAAAAGCATCCTTGCCAATGTCAGGCCAGCCCATTGCTTCGGCCTGTGCATACGCTTGCTTAAGCTCAGCAAGTACTGTATCGGGTCCTACAGGAGACGCTCTCTGAGAGATCGGAGCTACTCGTCCCATAAAGAAGGAGCTGTATTTCTTCAACTCCTCGGGATCTATATCTAGCTCTGATGGGCTAATCGATCGCTCGGCCTCCTGTAAAAATCCAGCTACCTTGGGAGCCATCTGGCTGTATAGTTGAGGATTCGTTGTGAACTTAGCTTTGTAGAACTTAGCAGCCTGGTCGGCCCACGTCTCGATAAACGTGTTTGTGATAGTGCTCTGGAGGTGCTGGCTCCACTCTACCATCTGCGGTGCTAGAGCCTTCACACCTTCATCAATGAGACGGTCGGTCTCTTCCTTGTTCAAGGTACGACCGATTACGTCTTGAACACCATGCCCAAGGACCTCATGCAAATAGGTAGTGACGAGAGAGCCGATCCGTAACGGCAGCAGTTCGCCTGTCTTGGGTAGTGACTGAACTGAGTTTACCTGAACCTCTGGCTGAGTTGTCGGATAATAGTTTCCGAGCGCAGTAGCAGAGATCCCACCGTACCTTGTGGTAGAGATGAACTTATCCAGGAGATCTCCGATAGGTAGGGTCGACTTCACCTTCTCTGCAAGAGCTACCAGAGCCTGATATCTCTTCTGAAGATCCTCAAGGATATCTACTTGCTCTCGAAGGGTACCTAGGCTCTCTTCCGGAATCCCCTGTGCAAGCGCGCTATCGATGAACTGCTTCATCCGAGTGATTTCTTCTATGACAGCGCCAACCATCTCAGGAACGATCGAGTGACCGACAATCTCATCAGACATCTGCTGAGCGTTTGCAGTTACTGAAGCGAACACATCAATAGCAGCTACTTCTTGTTCCGCCTCTGCCATCGATGATGGAAACTCTTTTGCAATCTTCTCGAGCTCCGCTTTTACCTTCTCATAGCTAGCTGCGAGAGACTGAGGAATCCTTCCCTCAAGCTTCTGTAGCTCAAGGGCGTTAGCAGCCCACTCGGCCGTCTGCAGACCCGATGATCGGTAGTCGTATCCTCCAGACTGGAATCGTGGGCTCGGGTACTCTTCCATCTGTTTGTACGGATCGACAGCAGCTCCTCTCTTGTTCATCTTGGTCAAGAAGGCTGCAGCATCCGCCGAGACATCCTGAGGATTCATGAAGTACTCAGATGCGGTTCTGGCCCACGTCTCGAAGAAGGCAGTGGTAAGATCCGACTCGTACTTGACCATGAACTCAGCCATCTGAGGCGCGAGAGCACCAATGCCCTCTTTGATTATCTCGTCTGTCTGGGCTTCATCCATGCCGCGAGTGACCATGTCCTGCAGACCATGACCAAGAACCTCGTGAGCAAATGTTGCGACCATCTGCGTGAAGCTATGTAGTGCACCGCCCTGCGAGTTGAAACCAGATGCAAGGTTTACAGATGGCTCATATCCCACCCAAGGACTTCCGGAGCTATAGGTGCCAAAAGCCTCCGGATCCGTTGTGCCATACTTCGACTTCCCAGCCACAAACTTATTGAGGTTTGCAGCTACAGGAGAGGTCTGAACCTGCTTCCCTATGAACTTGGCGAGGTCTTGGTGTATGGTTACGATCCTGTGAAGTTCGGCTTCGTAATCCCTAAGACCTTTCGCGGTCTCAGGAGACATCCCCTCAGCAAAGACAGTTCGCATGAACTTCTTTACTGATACCAACTCTGCATAGATCCTGGCAGCCATATCAGGAATGATCGAGTGATTGACAAGCTCATCGGCCATAGCCTTAGCGCCCACGATCAAAGGATCGAAGACGCCTTGGTAAGCAACACGAATTCGTGCAGCAGATGCTTCTGCAGCATCGGCAACACTAGAGAGAGCTACGTTTACGCTCTTGGCACCTTTGACTAGTTTCTTCCAGTCTTCAGTGCGACCGGCAATAGTTGAGCTAAGAGCTTCTAGAGAGGCAATTGCCTTTTGCGCACCAGCAATGCCTATGTCTCCAGCTAGCTCCTTAACAACGTTAGCTCGTATCGCCTTAGCGTAACCAGAAGCTTTGTCTTCAATTGTTACTTGGAAAACGTATCCAGGTTTTGTGTCAGCCATTTCCCGCCTCACGTTCGAGCTCAGCTTCGAATAGCGGAATAATCACGCTCGATCCCAGATTCCTAGCTACCCTCCAATATCCCTCACCTACAGGAAGCATTGGTCTTGCGGGCAGATCCCTCTCGGGAGCACCTGCGAACAGGCTATTGAATCTGACATCACTCGAAGTTATCTGAACGGTACGTGAGTTCTTTGGCCCGGTGATAGTTGACCCCTCTGGAACAAGAGACCTAAGTAGGGAACCTGTAAACAGTAGCGGACGAGCCCAACGAGAGGGCTGGTACTTTTCCTGACCTGCTCGTTGGTCCTCGCGTTTGACACGTGCAAGCTGGAGGCCACGCATCCCTCCAGAAAATGACTTCCTTGCCCTACGTCGGAGAGTACTCCACGCCAGAGCATCCCAAGCAGTCCCGTTGTAGTCGTAGTCTGGAGTACTCCCCGACCCAGTAAAGATTGCTATTACGAGGTTTTCCATGCGCCTCTGAATCTCAGGTGCGACAGCAGTAGGAAACGCGGCTATACGAGCAACCGTCTTGTTGTAGTCTCGTGCAACCGCGTCTATACTATTCTTGCTCAGAGCCAGACGGAGCGACATGTCTACCTACCTGTACTGAACCTGTGTTCTTTAGCATCTTCTCGATTTGAGCTTTGCGCCACGAGATCGTGGTTAGGTCACGCATCAACGCGTCGTCCTGATCTAGAAGTCCTCCAGCATCTGGTAGAAACTTCCAGTCCATAGACTCCATCAACATCCACACGGACCACGAGAACTCAGGTTGTGTGAGGTCCCAACCGTCATCCTGCTCCCCTTCGTCCTCGCCCTTGCGGTCTAGCCGTTTAACCCAGGCGATGAGGTGGGTGTCAAGGGCTCGCTGCCGCTTATGGCGGGCACGGGCAAAGGGCTCTCAATCTCTGTATCAGCCTCCGGTGCTTCTCCACCAGGCATCCAATGCGGATTGAGTATCAGTGCTGCTGCCTCCCACGAGTTCACAAGCCTATCTGGTAGATTGATAAACGCTAGTCCTGTTACATCTAGCCCCAGCGCTGTTCGGAATGGGCTGACGTTCTCGATCGCAGAAGTACACGCGATTACCGACGGATACGAAAACAGCAGAGCCATCTGGTCGGCTAGCATGTCTATCGAAAGATCCACACCTGCCGCATCATTCTCCAGCTTAGCGGCAGTACGAGCTCTCTCGGTCAGAAGCGACCTCTTGAATCCGTCACGATACGTTGCGCGTCGCACTGTGATGCGAACGTTGTACTCGTCGTCTCTGTACTCTACTACTTTGCTATCCATGTGTGCTCTCCTGTTGAGCTGGTGGGAGCCCCGAAAGAGGGCTCCCACCTACTACATGACGAGTGTTAGACTACCACTCGTACTCGACCATGACCTTCACTCCGGCGCCGGCAGCGGGATTGAACGTGATCGTGTTGCCGGACAGCACCCAGCCACTCGAAGCAATGGTGCCGTCCTTGGTGACCAACGTGACCGAGTCAGCAGTGGGCGTGTGCGAGAGAACGAACTCGTCCTCGCTGTTGTTGCCGACGAACGCGTCGAGGCCGAAGCGGCCCTTCGTGACGATCATCAGGTATGCAGCCTTCGTGAATCCGTTGAGGCCTTCGGTGAATGCTACACCCAGTTCGTCCACGCCAGCGTCGTTGGCGGTGATCGAGTAGGTGGTCTCACCCACGGTTGCGTCTTCCATTGGCGCCGGCTTGACAACCGCCTGCGCATTCAGGAGGAAGTACGTCTGCCACAACTGCTGGCCGAAGTACGCACTCTCCTCGTCCGAGTCGATGCCCTGACGACTGCCCCAGAGCACGACGGCCTTCTCAAGGCCCTGCAAGTCGGTCGCGAGACCGATCTTCTTCACGTTGGGCGGAGAACCGGTAACCAGAGCGCCCTGCAACAAGGCAAGCACGGCCATGTTGGTCTTCGTGACGCGAAGCTCACCAGTCACACCCTCGGTGGGCGGGAGCTGGAAGGTGTAGTAGATGCGGTCATCACCTTTTGCCGGAACCTTCTGCGGATCAGGAATCGTGATCGTCAGTGCTTCCGCACCACCGATGCGCTGACCCTGATAGCCCAGGCCGGGCGTCTGCAGAGTAGGAACCTTGATCTTGTTGTCGGTATCGCGCAACGCCACACGAACGTAGCGAAGGCCAATACCCGTCGAAACTGGGGATCCTGCGTATGCCATGGTATTCCTCCTACCACTAGTCTAGTTCTGCGTGCTCTATGGTGACTATGAAGCTTACCGCCTCGTACTCTACCGCGAACGCGCTGTCGTACCGATGACCAGTCCGTCCGATCCATTCGATGTTCAGCACCCCTTGAGATTCACCTCCGTCGGCGATTACGTTGGCTACAAACCCATGGAGAAGCCTAATGAGCTCTTGTCGGACGGCGCGGATGTTACGATAGCCTTTCAATCGATCATAGACGCGGACTGTTACAGTGGTCCGTTCCGTCCTCATATTCATCGGGGACGAACCGGCATCCTGAACTGCTACAGCAAGTGCCTTCGCCTGCGCGGGCGGAGATTCGTTCTGACGGAGACTCTCCGCAGAAGCTATCACGCTGGGAGTGAGATCTCCTGCTTCGTATACTCCATCCGCTTCCCCAACAACAAGCTCACGAAGGTCTGCAGCGAAGTCACCCGTGCGCAGCAAGTTATAGATCGCAGTTGACGCATCAATGTCGAATGGATCAGCCATCGCTTCCCTCCGGTTCTACAGTTACTTCATCAATCACCTCCACAACCGCAAAGTCCATATGATTCTTGCAGTCAGTACATAGTAGACGTATTACGGGATCTTCAATAACAATCGCCAGTAGTACGCTACCGCACTTACTACAAACAAAGAAGCCCTCCTCTCCACCAGTACTGGGAGGCCCCGGTATGATGAAGGCTCCTTGATCCGCGTCTTCGTCCCGCGGCTGCACAGGGGGAGTGGTGGGGATTCGAGAGTTCATTATTTAGCCTCAACAGCATGTGCAATCACTTTGTACGAGTACTGATCGCAAACGATCACTCGTAGAAGTCGTGTGATCGTATCACACACGACTGTTACCACGTCGCCTGTCTTCATCAGAGTTGTGTCGTACGCAGACACGATGAGCCAACGAGCCTGTCCGATAGCTTCCTCACTTGGCTGTGCACTAGGGCTTCGCTCCCCCTGATTCTCTAGCACGACGGGCGCTACGCGACACGTGAAGCTAAACGTGATCTCAGAATCGCCCTGACGTACCGGACGACGGTGCACTGTCGCAGTCCACGGCTCTTCTGCGATGTAGTTGGTGATCTCTCTTCGTCTTACGATAACATCGCGCATTGACCGTCTCCGTACTTGCGTCGAAGTCCGTTACGCAAGTTCTCTGCAACCACACGAGTGTTCTCCGGGATAGTATGACGAGTCTCTCTCTGCGATCCTTCGGAGAAGTCGGGCTCGATCGACATCTCGACCCCTGCGCCCTCGACATACTCGGCTCTCATGAGATCTACGAAGATCGACAGATCCTCTATGGGCATGGTCTCGATCTCATCCACGGGAACCGTATCGGTAGTAGGAGAGATCACGTGCGGCGAGTAGTACTCGTACGCGATCTCGAAGTCGGCCGCTGCCGGTACAGGGAAGAGTCTAACCTTCAGACCGATCTGCTCCCAGTCTCCCCTTCTCCTCAGTAGGACCTCGTTCTGCTCGATGTTGCGTGTGATACGGTCGAGCATCCTAGATCCCGTACGAGCAGGTACTAGATACTCCGAAGTAGCAACGGGTAGTGGTAGCTCACCAGCAACCCATTCGCCCTCTGGGAAGTACGCCACAGAGATTACGGTCTGACAATCGTCCTCAACATCGTAGTCCTGAATACCCGCTTCAGTGGTAATGATCCCGTCCTTATGCATGGGATTGTAGCGGTTGTAAAACAACAGAGCTCTACCGACGAGGTTGCTGAGCGCAGCAGCATCGAACACTCGCGTAGTGAAGTTCGCCGTGAAGCTTGCCGTGATGTCACTTACTAACATTAGTGGCCCTCCTCCTCAACCGATTCGGGCTTGTGTCCAAGCCATCCGCGATTTCGGTGGACACGTAGGTACATCAAATCACGTGCCCCGTGAACTCGACCAACTGCTACGATCTCGGATCTGCCCACTAGGATCGCGAAGCTGAATATAGTATCGACAGCTTGGCTACCCACACTACCCTTGCCTTGTAGGTTGACCGATCCCAAGATCAGTAGTACTCCCGTTGCCTCTATGATTCCACCTGCTCGTAAGACTGCACTTCCGCTAACGCCGCCAGTCTCGATCTCGCCCCCAGCAACAACATCACCTGTACCAGTAAGCACTCCACTCGCCTGTACCTCTACGAGTGCTCGTGCACTTGTATCTGACGTTCCGTCGAGTACGGCCTGCGCTTGCACAGTGGGCAAGCCAGCGGCCTCGAGAGCGGAAGAACCGGTCAATGTTGCAGCTGCAAGTGCGGTAACCAGGCTATCGGCCTCGAGAGCGGCAGTTCCCTCTAGTACGGCATTGGCAATGATCTGCAAGAGGCCTGCTGCCGAAACCTCTCCGCTACCCTCCAGCACTGACTGGCCATACACCAGAACCAGGCCGTCTGCATCCAAATCCCCTGTGCCTTCAAGAAGGGCGTTCGCGAGTGCCTCGTTTAATCCGAGCGCGCTAAGATCCCCTGTGCCTTCAAGGGTTCCAACAGCTAGCGAGATGTTCAACCCCGCAACGACCAGATCGGCGGTGCCCTCGAGTGTCGCTCCTGCAAGAGCCTCGTTCAGTCCTGCTGCAGCTATTTCCGCAGTTCCCTCGAGAGTTGCAACCGCAAGCTCCGTAACGATCCCTGCTGCTGTGACTCCTCCCGTACCCTGAATGGTAGCCACACCACTAGTCGTTAGAGCACCGGCGGCGGTTATCGACCCCTTCCCTTGGATTGTAGCTGCTCCGCTAGTCGTTAGGACACCTGCAGCTGTTACAGCGCCTTTCCCTTGGATCGTAGCGGTAGCTATCTTAGTCATCAACCCCGCAGCAGTAACCGATCCCTTTCCCTTGATGGTCGAAGTCGCAACCTTGGTTATCAGACCTGTTGATGTTATGGAGCTTCGGCCTGATAGCGTAGCTGAACCAGCCCACCGACCAACAAATGTAGCGTAGATCGAGTTCTTCTTGTCGTCCGTTACATAGTCAGACGGATCTGTCGGCGTCGTGTAGCTGTTTGAGAGATCGTACCTTCCTGCATTGGATAGCGTATCGTAGTACGACCAGGTTGCACTCAGGTTACAGATCCGATATAGCTGGAACGAAGCGTTGATAATCTCCGGCTTAGTTGCGAATGTCGACGTATACCACCCAGCTGCACCGATCGTACCCGTCGAACCTCCGACTCCATTTGTCAGGATGTAGCCAAGATTGTCGGCAATAACCGCTTTGACGGTGCGACCCGTGTTAAGGTTCTGCGTGTATAGCTTGATGTTGGTAACGTCACCAAAGTCGATACTGCCAGCTGCATACTGCGATCCATGAAGGTCGTCTCCTGCAGCACTTACCCACGTCGTTCCACCAATACCAGTGAACCCAAAGGTTGGGTCGACGTGGACCGGATACTTAGCCTTGTTCATCCAGGCTGTTGGCAGATCTATGGTCAGCTGATTGGTTACCGTGTTGACATTGAGTACGGCCCATGCCGTATCACCTTTGTCGTCGATCAGCTGCGGTCGGTAAAGATGAAACGCTTTGCCGACCTTGTATACCTTACCCCCTTCAAAGTTAGGAGGACAGTCTTTGTAGAAGACTGCGTACGAACCAACCACTCTATCGGGTCGGTTGTGTCCGTCAGCAATCTCAGTCGGTGTCAGGGTCGGCTGGTACCAGAACTCTAGGTTCCTCGACAGAATGTTGAACGTCATCCTGTCAGAGCTCGGCCTCTTGTCGAAGATCGTGTCGAACTCGAACGCATCTTCGATAGTTGGGTCGATCGGGTAGAACTCGACCGACACGCCGCCCTTCGACCACTTGACCTTACTGCCATCCTCGGAAGTAATAGCAGTACCTACTTGAGCATCGACTAGCTCTAGCGCGAAGCTAACCTCGTTGTCCCACCGCTCAATCGCCAGCTTCGGTCTGAGTGCATCAACCTTAGCATCGATCTTGTCCTTAGGATCCTTACTCTTCTCATAGAGATAGTAGTCACCTTTGGGATCGATTATCTTCTTTGGCTTGAGATTGGGATCAGGAGTTCCCATGTGAGCTCCTACCCTTCGTCTACACGTCCACATCGCTTAGCTTGAGAGCGTTGATGGCAAACGTGAATGTATCGCCGGCGTTGACGACCTTGTCCGCTGTGAGCTGGCCGCCCCACAACCAGTTGCCTGCGATGGCATCCCACACACCCACATACTTCACCGTGCACGCAGGCATAACAGTCCAGGTGATGGCCACGTCGTTGCGACACTCACCAGCAGCACCAGCACCTGAGGCCTCGAAGCTCGCCGACTTGCGGACGTAGTCACCGCCAGTGCACTCGTTCGCACCTGTGGTGCTCGGGTCGCCCGTGTGAAGTGAGATGAAGGGCGCCGTGACATCAAGCGCCGTGTGGTTGCAGATCGCGTCCAAGATTCGGTTCTTAAGACCAGTTGACCTTGTCATCGTGCTTTCTCCTTACGCTTCTAGGGTTGCTACCGTTTCAGCGTCCGATACATACCCCAAGGCTTCGAGTCGTCTACCCATGATGTTTGTAGCAATTGGAGTCGATGCTGGGAACGGGCTTCTAATTCCGAACGCTCGTAGGATGAGCGGAGCGACATCCAGGTTACGCCAGCCATCACGATCATCTGTTAGATTACGAATATCTCCATCGGCAACTAGCATTCCCACACGGGTATGCGTACCTATGTCCACGTTCTCTACGGGTCTGCTGAACCCATGATCAGACACAATCAGTAGATTCTCCGGATGTAGATGAAACAGAACGTCCATGATTGCATGAGTAACTACGCCACACGTGCCGAGAACGGTCTTTGTCAGACCCCAGATGTGCGCCATTCGATCGATATAGGTGAACGTAATCCACCCGAAGTCGAAGAACCGAGCACGTGTAGCAAACCACTCAGCCATCTCGATGCTGCTCAACCTAATATACTCGAAAATGTTAAGAGCGCCTTGTAGCTGGTACTCAACATTCTGTGGCCAGTCATCGTGCCATCTGCCTTGTCCCAGATACGTTCCGAAGTGGTTTAGGTCACACATCTGAGCCCACCGTAACGGTACTTCTGGCATGTACGTAGGCCACGTGAACGCCCTAGGATCGATTGGACACCCCCCTACGTGAACTCCGTTTATCTCGCGTACCGGCGAAGCACAGGGGAGGTTGCAGAGGATCGATCGGAAACCCTTGGTCGCGAGCCGATCCCAAACCATCTTTCCCTTTAGGTCGGCATACGTCTTACTCATCGTGCCGAGCACCTTTAACGGTCTCCCCAGAACCTCGGTTACTCCATGCTCAAGTATGGACAGACCAGTGTACATAGTCGTCCATGACGGTCCCGACATGGCTACTTCGATATCGAGTGACTTGATGGGCAGGGTCTGACGAATAGCCATCCGTCTGAATAGGTCCGGTGATAGACCGTCAAGTCCAATCACTAAGAGCTTCACAATTGTACCATCCAAATATTCCCATGCGGGTCAGGAGTAGTCACACGCGACTCAGGAAAGCGATCAAGTACAGCGGGTCGGACTTCTGGCCAGCTCTTGAAGTCATGTCCTACCAAATGTCCTCTCGGGGCTATCTTAGTAGACCATGCGTTGATGTCCGCAATGACCGACAGGCGATCGTGTGCACCGTCGATAAACACGAGATCGAATACGTAGTCTGGAAGACGCTCGGCAGCACTCACTGATGGCACACGCCAGAGGTGTGCACGCGCGCCACGACCTATAGTCCATTTCGAAAGTCTCTCAGCAGCTCTCTGATAGTCGTTGTCCCATAGCTTCTGATCCTGTCCGCCCATCGTTCCGTCGTTGTACTGACGATATGGGTCGATCAGATAGATCATGCGTAACTGGTCGTAGCATGCTTCGAGAATCGCAACTGCATTGTCTCCAACGTTTACGCCTATCTCGGCAAACGACACTACGTGAAACTCTCGGATGAGCTTGATCAGTGTTTGACTATGAGTCTCCATAGGTCTCCTATCAAAAATGTGTGGCACACGCGGAGCACAGGGGGATGTCAGACTTCGACCCATCATTATGACACTTGCGAATTGTCTCAAGCGCTTCCCCATTCCACACAGCAGCAACTCCGTTGTCGAATACGTTTCCCAAGGGTAGTGTCGGCTTGTAGTCCATACAGCACATGACGAACGTTCCGTCGGTGAGAATGTTGGCTACCCCGAACGGGGAGTAGCACGGACCCTCTGTGCCATGTCGTGATAGTGCAGGATCTCTGTCGGCTCCTCCTCTACCGTCGCATGGTAGATATGAAGCCTCGTCAACACCCTCTTGAGTAGACCACCGTCGAATGAACTCTCCAAGATCGTTTAATGTCTCAGGCTGTACGGTCATGTGCACACGCGTGCGCACAGGGTGCCGCATCTGCTCGTTCAAGTGAAGGAACTTTAGGATGTTCCCGATGACCTGAGCCCACGACAGACCCCTTCGAATTCTCTCGTACTTCTCCCGGTCGACCGCATCGACACTGAACGTAATCCACTTCAAGCCTGCATCGATGAGGTCCTGTGCTAGCGTCTCAGTGAGCAGCGACCCATTGGTGAAGAAGCCTATCTTCGCTGCAGGCAGTGTCTGCTTCGCTCGCATCACCATGTCCACGATGCTCGGGTTCATTAGAGGCTCGCCGTAGAGCGACAAGCTTATCGTATCGACCCCTCCAGCAGCTCTTGCCTCGTCGAGAATGGACTGATACTTGTAGATGCACATATACGCAGGACGTGTGTCGAGCTTGCCGTACGGACACATGGTACAGCGCGAGTTGCATCGGGCTGACGCCTCGATGTTCAGACTCTGTGGGAATGGCTCCTTCACAAAGGTAGTCACAGTATGCTCTCCACGTGTCGTACCTTCACTGCTCGCACGACCAGGTTCTGCCACGATTCCGGGATGCGTTCGATCTGCTCGGCCCCCCACCAGCCAAGCTGGCCAGCTATCCATGGCCAGTCGAAGGCATTACGGTGAGTGTTGTACGTGTCTGTTCCGAGCCCGTATAGAGCTGAGATTAGATCCACGTACTGTAGATTCCCCTCATGATATCTTTCAAGAATCGCTGCAAGATCAGGGAACGCCAGTTCAATGATACCTCCAACCTTTAGTACGCGCATCCAGTCGCTAAGTACACCACTCGCAACTCTTGGGTTGAAGTGCTCGAGCACGTGCGATGCCCAGACACGAGTTGCGTACTGATCTGGATAGGGCAGAGGCTCGTGCATGTCGTGTACCTTATCTACCCCTGGGAGAGCTTGAGCGTCTACGTTTATCCAGTTACGTATTGTCTTACCTCCACAGCCAAGATTGAGGTAGATCCTTCTGTCAGTTCCAATTCGCGTATAGAGAGCATTCTGCTCTGTTTGTCTGATCGATGGCTTATCGTGTACCAGATGCGACTTGCGCGGAGCGACCATTGAACGCTCCTCGGGTACTACAACCGATTCGTGTAGACCGGACTCATACCGATAGCTTTGACGAAACAGCCGCATATGATTTTCCCACTCGAGACCGCCAACCAACGGTTTCCCGTCGAGAAGGTTGTGGCGAGGAAGGAATACTCCGTCGATGTGGTCAGGAGGTGTGAACGACCTGATCCACTCCAGCAGCTCGTCGGTTGGCCACTCGTCCGCATCGATCACTAAGGTCCACGGCCTATGCGTTTGTGAAAGACCAGTGTTACGCGCTGCTCCAAAGTCTCCGGTCAGAGGCCAGTAGAGAAGCGAAGGCGTGTACTGCAATGCGATTGTCTGAGTGCCATCGGAACTCCCAGTATCAACAATGACAAACTCGCTCACAAGTGTCTTAACGCGATCGAGTAACCTTCCTAGCAAAGGCGCCTCGTTCTTCACGACCATTGCGAATGCTAGGTCCCTGGCCTCCATACTCCCTCCTTGACATAGCCTAACTGTCTGACCATAGTACCTCTTTTCACGGGCATCGCTGTGACTATCCCGTACAGGTACTGTAGATCCTTTCGATACTCAAGACGAGCAACCTCTAGTCTCTTCAGAATGTAGGCCCACTGCTCAACACGAAGAAGTCTCTCGTTCTCGTTTCCAACTATCTTCCTGTTCACCGACGGGGCGGCAAAGTATACACGCGTATCGTTGTGCAGGAACTTCTGTAGCATTCGCTGTATCTCGCCATCGTAAAGCCACTCGAACATCCCAACCAGAATCACCGTCGAGATCTCGTGAGCGTACACCTTCGTAGGCACAACGCGCGGACAATACTGAGCAAGCTTTGCGCGTATCACGTCGTCCAGGTTAGGTACGTATGCTACTCCAGTCACACCCTCGTTCGCCAGAACTTCGTAGAAGTAGTCGAACTCGGTGGACATCTCCTCCCTGATAAAGCTCGCATGGAGGGCTAACGACTCTTGAAGATCCATCACCTTCTTTACGATAGCAGTGGATGGATCCAGACCTTGCATTAGCCCTACCGCCACCTGCGCTGCCGAGTCAGGACCGTGGTTCTCGATGAACCACTGCGCACCGTCGTAGGCCTTATCGTAGGCCTTCTCCCTATTGTCGTACATCCAACGAAGAGTATCGACGGCTACATCCCAATCAGGTGTGTACCAGTTGCCCCCCAGGTGGGCCTCTTCGACTGCCTTCGTCCTAATAGGCCAGTTGTATCGGCTATCGCATACGGGAAGGTGACCCGTGTTCTCGGATAGGATCGTAGGTACACCTCGAGCCATTGCTTCTCGGGGGGTCATCCCGAATCCCTCTCCGCGCGACAAGTACATCATCACGTCGGCACTATCTAGATATGCAACAACTTCTTCAGGCATCCAGTTAGTCGATGTAACCGTTACGCGGGGATCGGTGATATTAGGCAGTTGATTTTCACCTAACCCTAAAAAGTTCATTCGTGTCTTGAAGTGTAACCGAGCGTCGGGATACTTGTCCTTCGGGAACGCTCTCTCGAAGACACGCATGGTCTCGATCGGTGCTTTGCGCTCGGTCAGTGTTGCGTAACAGATCACCTTGAACAGGTCGTTCCGAGCGCGCTTTAGCACAGGAGCGCAGTAGATCGGATTGATTGCTAACGGCGCGACGTCGATGGGTACCTTTACAAAGTTCGAGAACACTTCAGCGCACCAGTCACAGGGAACCCACAAGCGATCCACTAGGTTACACTCGTGACGCCACTCCGCATGCATCTCGAGAGGATTGGTCGACTCGTACATTGTCCAACCAATTCGATAGGGTGTGGGTAGCTTCTTGAACTCGCCAGGAGTGGCCATGCATATGCCTACGGCATACTTGCCCTTCTCCGGCTCCTTCAACTTCTGGATGGTCTCGGGAAGCAGACCATCCTCAACTAGAAACCACAGATGCCGAGCATGCACTTGTACGCCTTGACGTACAAGTGCATGCACCATGTTTTCGGCCGCTGTGGCATAGCCGTCACCGATTGAGAACGGCGACATCCAGTGGACGTGGTACTGGCCGTCGGCCATCCATAGAAAGTCGTCGATGCTTACAGTGTCGGCTATGACCACAGTGCCTTGCCTCTGAAGATCGTGGGCGAGGGGGACTGGGATAGGATCCGACAGTCCGTCGGCGGGCAGCAGGTAGCTATAACCGTTATGGTAGTGTAGCTGCGGCACGCCTGTGATATTTCTCACACGTACCTGGTATGCCATTACCAGTTCCCCCTCATGAAGGTTAGGACGCCACGGTAAGCGTCGCGAACGCGTTCGCCTGGACCATCTTCTTGCCGTTGCGCGTGCGGATATTGCGGCTCCACTTGTCGGTGTTGAGGTACGCACCGGGCAGAGTAGCTCCGTTGATTCCGATGAACTCTGCATACACCAACGGCATAGGAGCCATTGGGATGTAGGGCGCGAAGATGTAGCCAGCGTCGGTGATCGAGCTCGGGTAGTACCCCATGATGCCCCGGGTCGCCGACAGGCCTGCGCACGTGTACACGTCCCACATGCCGTTGTACGTCCCGATGCGCATGGTGCCAGTGCTGAACTGATCCAGCGCTCCCCGACCACTCGTCACGAAGTTCTGCATCTTGCTGATGTACGACGCGAGGGTCGTTCCGGCAACGATGTAGTCCGCCTTGCGGAACCGCTTCTTCCAGATGAGCATCTCGGCGTCCAGAAGGGCATGGCCGAGAGTCTCGTACCACTGTTGCACCGTGTAGCCCGAGCCCACAGTGTAGTGCCACGTGGTGTCGCCAGCCGTCGCCTGCGTCAGGATGTCGTCCAGGATGCGAGCGTCAAGCTCTCGCTGGATTTCCATCCGCATCTGATCGACCAACTCCGCTTCGACATCGAGGCCCAGGGCGCCACGAGCGTCCTCCATCACTTCGGTGCTCCACGACGCTCCAAGGATGTCCTTGAAGACAGTGATCGTGTCGCTCGTGATGGTCATCTTGATGCGCCGCGGGATGCTGTCTTCGGCACCACGAGCGTAGTCCGAATCGGCAGCTCCCGTCGAAAGAACGCGACCGGCAGCAGGAGCTCCGCCGTATCCGGTATCTTCCGTCTCGAAGTCCTGATAGAAGATCCGACCGACGCCTCCGCTTTCGAGCGGTAGCGGCTGGATGGAGCACATCTTCATCGCCAGCAGATTGGGGAAGATGTTGCGGACGAGAGGCAGCGTGAACTTCTGCGGCAGGGTCAGATCGCCTGTCGTGGTTGCCTCGAGCAGACCAGGCATCGAAGCCGCCTGCTGATTCTCGAGCAACATCGCCATCGCCTCTTCGTACATGGGCGGGATCGGACGCAGCTTCCCGTCATGGTCTTCCAGCAACCACTTCCACTTCTTCACAAGTGCGCGCCGATATGCGCGCTGGCGCTCCTGGTAGGCCTGAAACTCCATACCGCTTTCGAGCACCATGTCTCGGCTAACCAAAGGCATAGTCATAGCATTTCCTCCACGTTCCGATTGTGCCGCTTTTGCGGACTAGCTGTGCACTCCGGCGAGCCGCAGCATCTCGATCTGATCCTTGTCAAGGCCGCCAGCGTTCTTGTCCTCGAGGAGCTGCTTGCCCTTGCCCTTGCCGTCATCCCCGCCGATTCCCTTGAACGCCTCTTCCAGAGCAGCCGCGCGAATGCTCGGCAGCACGCCTGCGATATCCTCGACCTTCTTGACTTTTGCCTCCAGCGCGGTAGCGATGACGCCCGAGATACCGATGTGGGCCGACTTCGCGATCGCCACCTGGAGTTCCAAACCCTGAATCTTCTCCTCGAGCGCCGGGTTCGGGTTCGAGACCTTCTTAGCCTCTTCAAGCGCCAGAGCAGCGGTAGCCATCTGATCCTCGACCTCTTTGACACGTGCATTAGGAGCCTTCACAGCCTCCTCGACTTGCGTCTGCACGTATGCCTTGAGAGCGACTCCCATGTTGGCCACCACATCTTCGATGGTTACCTTGGTCCAGTCCATGACATCCTCCTCAACCATAACAGGCACCGATATCGCATCTCCCTCGAGCACTTCGTCAATTCCTGCTCCCTCAATCCCAGCTTCCTCGGCCAAGTCGATTCCTTGGATGACTGCAGTGTCCATTTCGTCCACTGTGCGGTCGCCGATCCGTGCAGTGTGAAATGTGTACTTGGTCGATCGAAGTGAGGTACCGCGCATTCCGCCATGCTCGATGATTACACGTACGTCGTTGCCCTCTGAAGTGGGAAAGATCATCCCTTGGTAGCGGATGCGATTCCCCTCCCGCCAAAGTGGTTTCTCGACCTTGCCAACGGGCAGCCCGAGTGGCAGGCCAGAGTTCGAAGGCGTTCCCACTGCCTTCCCATGCCTACTGTACATTGTCACAATGCCACCGTTTCGCATATACATGTTGGTGGCTTCCATTGCCGCGTCGTTGAATCGCGGCGGATAATAGCGTCCCACTGCGCTGATTGCATTGTCCACGAGCACAGTGCCCTTAAAACGCAGCACGCCTCCCGAAGACTCCTCAGCAAGCACTTCAACATCGTTGACGAACCAGTCGTCGACCTTCGGAAGTCCCTTTACTATAGCTGTAACCGGCATGATGCCCTCCTAAGCGTTCGTGTCCGACGCATTCCCAGCAGGCACAGGTTGTCTGCCGTTCCCGTTGCCACCCGCAGGCACAGGGGGCTGGTTGGGTTGAGCTGCAGCCAACGCAAGCGCTTCTTCCTGCTTCTGCGCGTTCGCTTTTTCAATCCGCTTATACATTTCGGCCCACTGATCAGGCCGGAGGTTCATGATCTGTGTAGCGACAAACTCAGCATCGACCACTCCGAGGTCAGCGAGTACCTTTGCTGCCTGTGCTTGGTTGTGGAGGATCTGCGATTGCTCGAGCTCGTCCCGACGAGATGGGTTCGGCCAATCAATCAGGTACTTCACCGAGCCTGGGTTGATTCCCTCAAGGATCAACTGCACTATGATCAGGTGCGACACTAGCTCGCTCAACATCGCCTGGACGCGACGAACCGTTCGAGCAAACCGTCTGTCCTCGTAAGCGAGCGTCGCCTTTGAGTTGATGTCCTTCTCGATCCCCAGGTACGCCTTCGGAACGAGCAAGCTCGCCATGATCTTGTCGCGGTAGTACAATAGCGGATCAAGATTAGAGAACGCAGTACTTGAGGTATCCAGGACTTTCACATCGCCCAGGCCTGGATACACTTTACCACCGAACTCTCGGTAGCCCGTGCCGATGAAGATGTCCTTCACGACACTCAGCTCATCCTTGCCAACGACACCCGACGAGATCTTCTGCATCATCAGGTCTCGCTTGAACTTGCGAACGAATGCCTCTGACTCCTTGCGGCTCATGCCAGAGGTGTCGACGATGAACATCAGACGGGCAAATGCACGCGTGAGCCAGTTAGCGCACATTGCCTCTTCCATCGCCTTCAGCTTTTGCCACGACACTCTCGCAGTAGCTAGAAGCGAACGTCCGTACGGACTCGCTCCACTTCGGTTCCAGCGGAGGTGCTCGATCTGCCACGGGTAGAAGCCTGCCAGGAACGTATCCGAGCCAATCTCTTTCTGCTCAAAAGCCCAGGAGCCTGTCTCCGTGCCGTCCATCAGCAGACCTTGCGGGTCCTCGTTGCGGAACATCGATCGGGGTGGCATGAACATCAGTCGAGAGATATCCATACCGCTGTTGACTACAATCTGCTGGAAGTTGTCGCCGTACAGGAGCGCATCGCGTGCAACTCCTACGATCTTCTCCTTCAGCTTCGTACGCTCGAGCATGTCTTCGACGATTGTCTGTGTGCGTACGGAACCGCCCCTCTGAAACACGACGCGAAACGGCTCCTGCGAGCCTCCCTCAGAGTTCACTGCCTCGTCGGCAAGGATCTGAAGAGATGCTGCCACCTCATCAATCGTCCGCTCCATCTCCTCGACGTCGGAGTAAACCTCGAAGCGGGTACTCGACTGAGGGTCGAAAGCCTTAGTCCATCGATTCCATGTGGCGTCAAGAAGGCCAACAGTGGTATCATGATCATCGGGAGCTGGATAGTCCGCCTTGAGACCAATCACGCGTGCAATACGCGCGCGCAGTCTGTTTGTCCAGGGCTCGACCCTGGTTAGCTCGTCGATCGTGGTCATTACAGCACCGTTACCGGAAACCATCTTCGCTCCTCCACGTGCTCTGCACTCTCTTCATCGTCAGGTGCTTTGCTGACGTCTCGTACGTAGGCCGCTATCGTATCGTCAGCCAGATCGTCCCACTGCGACCAGGGATCTTTCTCGGCCACTGCCATTTCTGCTCTGGTTAGACGTTCGCCATACGTATGAATGTCGCTCTGCAACGTACTTACTGAGTTGAGTGCATCCCACTGCTGTGCTAATCGCCAAGCCATCTCGAGTGCGTCTAGTGCATCGTCCTCGCCACCACCGCCAGCTTGCTCTAGCTCAAGCTCCAGGTTCTCTTGTCCTCTATTGCATACCAGAATGTACTCGTTCTCCATGTCTGGCTGCAGCGATTGAATCCTGAGTTCCTTCGCACCCCTGTGCGCCTGCTGAATGGGCACGATCGGAAGATATGTGCCGTCTTCCATCGATGCCTTAGCCGACTGCGTTGCGTAGAACGCTTGGAACTGTACTGCTTCAATACCATACCGGGAGAACGTGTACTGTCTTCCCCACTTGTTCTGATCCAACATGATCTGGTCAGGGGGCCGACGCCTCTTGTCGACCTCTAGCACAAATCCCTGACCCATAGGCGACTTCGCCATGATGACGATAGCTGACGGATCCGATCTGAGGTTCTTTCCTAGCGAGGGATCAGTCGCACCAAAGATTGCACAATCAATGAGCCGAACCGATGGACGACCATTGAGCGGTACCAGCCACAGCTCAGGAATCCCTTCAGCGCTTTTGCGAAGCTGCTTTTCATACTTGCCCCACTTCTTGAACAACCTTGTCTCGGGGTCGACCGGTTCATTCTGTAGTTCCATTGCGAACGACGAAGTTCCCTCGGACACCCTCATCGTCATTAAGTCGTAGTACGTGTAGGCCTCAGGCCATGCAGTCTCAACACCCTGTAGCATTTCCCTACGATGTGACAGGAAGTACTGCCGCGCAGTTAGCTCCTTCGCCGGGTCCGCCAGGTTCGTCAGAATCTGTCGCCACTCCTCCCACAGGTCCTCCCGATCCGCCCAATGTATCACTGCCTTGTACACTTTGCTCTTGAAGAGCGGATTCTTCGCAAGTCTCGCAGTCAGACAATTGAAGTGGATGAAGTTGCCGACTACGACTACTTTCGTATCGTCCCACCCAGCACGCATCACAGACCGAGTGAACCACTCCCAGGTTCCTTCTCGCTGCACATCGCTTTGGACGGCCTTGATTTCCTCTGGATCGTCTACGACGATCAGGTCGGGGCGCCACTGCATGTATTTGCGCCCACGGATCTTCATCCCCGACCCCAGGGCTGACACCTTCACCAGGTTGCTCGTCTCGATGTCGTCTTCCTGCCACTTGCGCCCCCGAAAGCTTCCGAAGTCTTCCTCGATGCGCTCGTTGTGTTCCAGGTCGTCTTTTATCGTGGCCAGCTGGCCCTTCGCCTGTGACTCCGAGTCGGAGATGACTAAGATGTGATGGCGCTTCGTAAACACGATCGCGTACATCGGGAGTCCGAGTGTTGCCCACGTTGTCTTCGCATGACCACGCGGCCACGCAAGAACTTGGTTAGCCCTCCCCTTCGTCTGAAACAGTGCCTGGCACTCTAGTGCAAACTCCCTGTGCATCTTCGCAGGCTCTTTGCTGAAGTGCTTACCTAAGTAGAACCTGCAAAAGAACTCGATGTCGATCTCTGCTAACTGTACACGAAGACTCTTGTCCGGTCGCTTATCAAGCAGTCCCGAAGACTCCAACGTTCCAACGTCGAAGTTCCGCAGGAGCGCTTCCTGTATTAGTCTTAGATCAAGATCCGTCAGGTTCATGCGTCACCAGTGGTAGGCCCCTCGCTGTCCCCTCGCGGCTCTCGGGAGGCACAGGGGGAAGGGAGCGTCGAAAGAGAGACGCGCCCAATGGGATCCGCGAGACTGCTAGAGGAGGTTATGCTAGCGGAACGCCCCACGGATCGGTATATTCAGGAATCACGTTCAGATATGCGAACTCGCCATACACTTCGATGGCCTTGTGGTTGTAGGCCAACGCGGCGAGCTCCTGGTTAGGGAACTTAGATCCAATGTAGTAGGTGTGCCCTTCGCTCGTGATGGCCGACTCGTAATGGCCTGTACGCTTGTTCAGCCACACACCCTTGTATTCCGAGGTTGTGCCATCACGTCGCTTGCCGATGTTATGTAGGTTAGCCGCATGCGAGCAGACACGAAGGTTCAGTCGGCGATTGTCGAGTGAGTCGCCGTTAATGTGATCAACCTTCAAAGTCATAGGTGCACCTGTGATCTCTCGGTGCATCTGGATCTTCCCACCGCCCTTGCGCCATCTCGTCGCGATGCCGTATCCAGCCACATCCTCGGAGTAGTGCCACTTGTGCATATTTAGTCCGTGAAAGTCGGCCGCGTCTACGATCGCGTAATAACCTTTAGAGAGAATGATGACCGCAGCGCCCTCCGGAGGCACAGGGGGAGGTGAGTCTGCTTGGAGACGAGTGTGAACGCTCCGTGTTCCTTCTGCCATCGCACGTGCACGTAGCTTGGCAACAAGGTCGACAGGAATGTTGGGATCTGTTCGAATAGGCTCGGTGGCATTCACACTCGCGTCAGTCATTTCTTGTCCTTGGCCTTTGGCTTCGCCTTCGGTTTTACCTTAGGCTTGGGCTTGGGCTTGTCCTTCTTGACCTTTTCGACTCCGACTACGGGATCAGACTTGGCCATTGTAGCTCCTCTCTAGATGCGGTTAGGAGACTAGGAGACTAGGAGCTAGAGGGCGGCTCACCGATGGCAGCAGCAGAGTCGCCCTCATCCCCCATATCGTCTACAGCCGCGCTGGTAGCGGTCACACGCTGCGCAAGGAGGTCCCGCAGAGTGGGCGTACCAGTCCCGCTGTTAAGACGCACGTCGATAGGAACGGGTTCACTGGGCATATCGCCAATGGACTGTTGTAGTTGAACGAACTCGCGCAACATTTGCCAGTACATCTGGGTCATGCGCGTGGCTTCGATAGTGATCCCTCTTCCCGCGCCGGCACCTTTCCCACCGGTACCGCCCCCATCTTGAGAGGGAGCGATGTCTTCTAGGAGAAGGGCGGTCGACAAGCGATCCTCCGTCGTACGGAGCAGTCGCTCCATTTGGCCGACGGCATCGACCTTGACATCCAAGTCTTGTAGGGCTTTGCGGAGATGTGAGACTGGAAGGATCCAGGTGATGGGAA
>Ga0315268_10001235_pt1 | contig 29303 bp, 21 predicted proteins | sample C1_top_MG_FD_204535 | JGI IMG/M metagenome (GOLD analysis project Ga0315268, IMG submission 204535) | Sediment microbial communities from Yellowstone Lake, YNP, Wyoming, USA - C1_top | ecosystem: Environmental > Aquatic > Freshwater > Lake > Sediment | place: USA: Wyoming | collected 2017-08-01
GCGTGGTAGCAACAAGGTACTGGAAATCACCGGGCTAGAAAAGTCATTCGACAGCAATCACGTGCTGCGCGGCGTGGACTTGCTCGTGCGGCACGGCGAGCGCGTGGGACTGGTCGGCCCGAACGGCGCAGGCAAGTCGCTCTTGCTCCGCATGATCTTGGGTCAAGACGAGCCGACGTCAGGCGAGATTGTCGTCGGGCCGAGCGTGCACGTGGGCTATTACGCTCAACAGCACGAGACGCTCGATTATTCGCAGACGTTGCTTGACACGGTTCGCCGCGCCGCGCCGATGACGGAGCAAGGCGCGGTGGCGTTCTTGGCCAAGTTCCTCTTCGGCTACCGGCAGTCCACGCAAAAGATCGGGACGCTTTCCGGCGGCGAACGCAGCCGGATGCAACTGGCTTTGCTCATGCTGTCTGGCGCGAATTTCCTGTTGCTCGACGAGCCGACCAACAATCTCGACATCGCTTCCGCCGAAGTGCTGGAGGATCAACTCGGCGAGTTCGAGGGGACGGTGCTGGCGGTAAGCCACGACCGCTATTTCCTCGACCGCGCCGTGACGCGCATCGTGGAACTGGACGAGGGCGTCATCCGCGAGTACATCGGCGGATGGAGCGATTATCAGGACGCCAAATGTAAAACATGATATGATAAGCGACAAGCCCAAAGTATGTTAGAATAATTACATGCACTCTACCCTCAAGGAGCTAAACCATGACAGAAGTCGTTATCATCCAAGCGATTCGTACACCTGTCGGTAAACACGGCGGGGCATTGGCCTTGGTTCGCCCTGATGATCTCGCGGCGCTGGTCCTCGGCGAGGTGATCAAACGCGCGGGGATTGATCCCGCCATCGTTGAAGAGGTTTACCTGGGCTGCGCCAATCAGGCCGGCGAAGACAATCGCAATGTGGCGCGGATGGCGTTGTTGCTGGCGGGGTTGCCGCAACACGTCGCGGGCGTCACGTTCAATCGGCTGTGCGCCAGCGGCCTCACGGCCATCAATCAAGCCGCGCGCGCGATCAAGTGCGGCGAGGGTGAGGTGTTTGTCGCGGGCGGCGTCGAGTGTATGTCGCGTGCGCCATACTCGATCCCCAAGCCCGAGTCGGCCTACCCCTGGGGCAACCTCACGGCTTACGATACGACGCTGGGCTGGCGCTTTCCGAACAAAAAGATGGAGGCCATGTTCCCGCTGGAGCAGATGGGCGAGACGGCGGAAAACATTTACGCCGAGCATCCCGAGATCACGCGGGAGATGCAGGACGAGTTTGCCTTTAACAGTCAGATGCACGCCAAGGCCGCCATCGAGTCGGGACGCTTTAAAGATGAAATCGTGCCAGTGACAATTCCTCAAAGGAAGGGCGACTCCATTGTGGTGGATACAGACGAGCATCCACGGCTCGATACGACCATGGAAAAACTTGGCAAGCTCGGCGCGGCGTTCCGCAAGGGCGGCACTGTCACTGCAGGGAATGCTTCGGGCATCAACGACGGCGCGGCAGCGGTGCTGTTGATGACCGCGGACAAAGCCAGGGCACTCGGCCTCAAGCCAATGGCGCGTTGGGTCGCTTCGGCGGCGGCGGGCGTCAATCCGCGCACGATGGGCTACGGGCCGATTCCGGCGACGAAAAAAGTCTTGGAACGCACCGGCCTCAAGATCGAGGACATTGATTTGTTCGAAATCAACGAAGCGTTTGCGGTCCAATCGCTTGCGTGCGCACGCGAGTTGGGCATTCCACTCGACAAGCTGAATGTCAACGGCGGCGCGATTGCACTAGGTCATCCGCTGGGCTGTTCCGGCGCGCGGCTGATGACGACGCTCGTTCACGAGATGAATCGCCGCCAGGTGCGCTATGGTTTGGCAACGCTGTGTGTGGGCGTGGGCCAGGGCGAGGCGACGGTCGTGGAGCGTGTTTGAAGTAAAACGAGATAGGGTCACATTAAGCTTTGCGTTTCACGCGCCATTTAGGGATGAGGCATACGTGATCTCTTTGTCCTATCCACTCGTCGGCATCATCTGCCTATTAGCCGCCCTGGGCATCACGTTCTTTTGGCCCATCGGACCTTCGCGGCGCAATCACCTAGCGAGCGAGATTGTGATCATCGTGCTGTTCATTGCGGCGGGCGGGTTCATCTATGCCAGCGGCTGGCTGCCCGAGCGCGTGTCTTGGTTTGCCGCGATGGGCATTGGCCTGCTCGTGGGGGTAGTCGCCGTCCTGTTCCGCGATGTGCGCCGATTCATCCAGCACTTTCGATACGAGACGTACAAGTACACTCACCCGTATTACTGGTATGGCCGTGTTGGACGCGCGATGTTTGGAGAGAGCACGCGGCGAAGGCGGCGCCGCTGATCCTGTGTATGCCTCGCGTCCCAGCCGCGTCGCGCGAGACCTGGGCTGATGCGCAGATCGAGAGATGAATGAACGATCAAGTTGACCTGGCTCCAGGTAAACTGGTGCTTTTCGGTTCGGGCGAGACCTCACCCAGCGGCCAGCCCATCCACGAGCGGCTGCTGCGAGAATTGACTCCGCCGGTCCGTGTTGCCATCGTCGAAACGCCGGCGGGCTTTCAGCCCAACTCGGCTTCGGTGGCAGGCAAGGTGGGCGAGTTTATGGAACAGCGGCTCAAGAATTTTTCTCCCCAGGTGAGCGTCGTTCCTGCTCGCAAGAAAGGCTCGGCCTTTAGCCCGGATGATCCCGCCATCGTCGCCCCGATTCTGGAGAGCAACTATATTTTCATGGGGCCGGGCAGCCCAACGTACATGGCTCGCCAATTGGCGGGGACGCTGGCCTGGCGTCACACGGTTGAGCGTCACCGGCAGGGCGCGTATCTGTGCATGGCGAGCGCGGCGTCGTTGGCGGTGAGCGCCCAGGTGATTCCTGTATATGAGATTTTCAAAGTCGGCGATGATCCGCGTTGGGTGGAGGGCCTGAACTTGCTTGCGCCTTACGGGTTCAATTTGGCGATTGTCCCGCACTGGAATAACGCCGAGGGCGGCGATGACTTGGACACCAGCCGATGTTTCATCGGGGAGGCAAGGATGGCGGAATTGCGCCAGCAGTTGCCCGCCTCGGCGCGCATATTGGGCATTGACGAGCACACGGCGGTTGTGTTTGATTTTGAGCAGACGTGTTGCCTTGTCCTGGGCAAAGGGAACGTCAGAACGGTCTCGCGCGATGAAGAATGCGTTTACGAAGCGGGTGGTTCATTCCCGTTCTCGGAATTGGGATCGAGCTGGCAGCCGGCCGCAGTCCGAGACAAGTCTGCGCCTCCTCCCGCCGAGCCAGAAGAATTGCCATCGCAGGTGGCTGAGCTGATCGAGCAACGCGAGCGCGCGCGCAAAGCGCGTGACTGGAAGACGGCTGATACCTTGCGCAGGCAGGTCGCAGAACTGGGCTACGAAGTGAAGGACACTCCGCAAGGCCCGCAGTGGAATCGCAAATGACCAGACTTGACGACAAACCTCAGGGTCAACGCATCGGCTGGCTGTGCCTCGACACGGACTATCCCTTCACCTATCGCATGTTCCGCATCCGCCGCGACCAGGTGCGCTTGCCCATCGGCCAAGAAACCGATTACGCTTACATGGAATCGAAAGGCGCAGTCTGGATCGTGCCTGTCACCGACGATGGCAGGATCGTGCTGATCAAACAATATCGCTACGCTGTGGACGACTGGACGTGGGAAGTTCCCGCAGGCGGCAAGCACGATCACGCTGGCACGGATGAAGAACTCGCTCGCCGCGAATTGAGCGAAGAAATCGGCGCGACGTGCCGCTCGTTGCAGTACATCGGTTGGTTCTATGCGGCGGTGAGCATCGCCACCGAGAAATGCCAGGTGTTTCTGGCGCGCGGCGTGCAACTCGATGGATCGCCGCACCGCGAGCCGGGTGAGATCATAGAATTGCATCCCATGCCGATTGACGAGGCGCTGGCGATGGCGCACAGCGGACAAATCAAAGATGGCAAGAGCGCATTGGCGCTTTTGCTGAGCAAGCCATACTTGGAGGAGCCATAAAAGCCTGGTCATCTCGTCTGCGTTGGGGCTGTCTCGGCTTTCTGTGCGTGGCGATTCTGTGTCTGGGCGGGATGTACGCCGCGATCATCGTTTGGCCGTCCATTGGCGCGCACGGCGCCGATCTGTTGCGCGGCTTCATTGGCAATGAAGCAGTGGCACGAATGGAGACGGTTGCTTTCCAGGCCAGGGATACTTTTCAGCAATGGACGTACAAACTGGGCATCGAGCGACCATCAGCTCCCTGGCAGCCGCCCGAGTTTGCACAATCACCTCCCCTCACTTCGACGGCTGAAGGCGCTCTACCAACTCAGATGCCGTTGAAGGATGGCCGTGTTTCTGCATCCACGCCAATGCCTGCGCCCTGGCAGCCTTCGCCCGACATCACGCCGTTGGGGACTCTGAAGGGTGAAGGCGTTTGGACGCCTTACATCCAGAACACGTTCAGTCAGACAGTGGCCTATCGGACTTTTCTCCAGCCGGATAAAGATCGTCCCTACTCTGTGGTTGCAGTGGTCGCCTTTGATCTGACGCGCACTCGGCTGCATTACGTGTTGGGAACGCAAGAACCCGCTGTGCCCAAAGGCCCCAGGGGATCAGGCAAGATTGCGCCTGAGGATCAGACGGCTGGAATCTTGCTGGCCGCTTTCAACGGCGGCTTTAAAGCCACACACGGTCATTACGGCGCAATGTCGAATGGCATCGTCGCGCTTCCGCCGCGCGACGGATTCGCGGTCGTGGTGATGTATGATGACGGCACAGTTCGGCTTGGCGAGTGGGGACGCGACATCATTACGCAAACCAAGAACATGCTCGCCTGGCGAGAGAACGGCCCGCTGATCGTTCAGGACGGCAAAATCACGCCCAAGGTCGAGCAAAACCTGATCAGCGATTGGGGCGGCACGATTGACGGCAAAGTCGTGACGTGGCGGTCGGCCTTGGGCATTAGCAAGGACGACAAGACATTGTACTATTTCGCCGGGCCTAATTTGAGCATGCCCACGTTGGCTCGTGCGATAGAGACTGTTGGCGCGCATGAAGGCATGTTGCTCGACATCAATGCCTATTGGGTTCACTTTACGGCCATTCGCGCCCAGGGTGGCACGCTGACGGTTGATCCACTCTTGCCGGGGATGAAAGAAGGCCAAGATCGTTACTTGCACCCATCAGCGAGGGATTTCTTTTACGTCACCGCGGATTGAGGTGAACCCGTGAATTGATGCTTCAGGTCGAGTGCAGCGTTGCCCGCACGATCTATTTGCCAGTCACGGTCAATTGAGCGAGCGTGATGGCATCCTCGGTCAACCGTTGGCCGTTTTCGATGGCAGGCAGACGCTCGCCGCTATCTGGATTGTACATCCCCACGCGCACGGTACAAGTCCCTGGCGTTGAATCGGGTGGGATGGTCAGGGTGTACTCGTCCGTGATGAACTCGCCTTTCACCCATGTGTCGGTTGGAATAGTCCAGCCGACCGGGATGCCATCCTGTTGAGCCAACAGTTGCCCTTGTGCTCCCACGATGTGAATGAAAACCTTCCAACTCTCCATCCCTGTGTCCAGCGCATGCCAATACAGTGTGAGTCGCGCCGTTTCGCCGGGCGCTACGTGTGAAGGAACGGTATAGCCCGCCAGTTCGATCCGGTCGCCCAGGCGGACGGTGCGCTTGTGCGCCGCTGGCGGCAGGCGATAATTGTGCGGGCGATCCTTGACGCGCACAGCGCCGATGTTTGCACTCAAAGCGCCTAGCGTCACACGCAGGCCATAGTTGCCATCGGCCAGCGCGCGCGGCACTTCCAATGCAGTGCGTGTCTCGATCAGGTCGCCCGGCTGTGCATGGGTCGGCAGAGACGCTTGAGCCTCGGTCAGCACCATGTCCCTGTTCAGCAGTTGTACCTGCGCAGTGGCTTCGTCTGGTTGGGCGCCTGCTTTGCGCCAGAACAGCGGCACAACCAATGCCGCGCCCGGCCTGACCTCAGTCGCGGTGGGATTCGTGCCCATGAGCGACCATCCGCCCGATTGCAGCGGCTTGTCGGGCCGCACAGTGACCACGACGCTTTCTGGCGGGGCAGGGGAGACCGGACGACCGACCTCGAAAGGCGGCAGGTCAACCAAGCCGAGCGTGCGTTGTTGTTCCGTATCATCCACGATGATTTGCCAATGGTATCGTCCAATCGGCAAACTCGGCTCCAATGCGAAGGTGACATCCGTCGAATCTGCCACATCCAGCTTTTGACTGTTCTGCGTCCAGATATCGCCTGCGCTGTTAATCAGGCGCACCGTCAATCCCAGGGGATGCTCCGGCGGCTGGCTGACTTGCCAGTGCAGCCGCAGCAATACCATTAGATTCGACGTGAGCCCGGCCGGCCAAGTTTCAATGCCCGTCAATACGAGCGCGTCTCCGAATGACTCGTGCAGCGGTTGGCTCGTAAGCTCCGGTCGGCGCGGCAACACGCGCACCAGATTGTGCGGCGCATCCAGCATCGGGTAGACACTCTTCCACGAGCGGACGACGGAGCGCTTGATCGTGTAGACGGGTTTGCCTGCCAGCAATGCGGCTTCCGCCTCGCGCAGCGTGGCATCGGTCGAGAGCAGCACCGTCACATCGCGGCGCTGGCCGTCTACGCCTTGGTGATAGCGCATCGGCCAGGCGAACGACCAATCCGCCACGATGATGCTGCCCGACTCGACCCCCGTCATCATGTCGAGTGTGAACGGGCCAATCCAATTGAGACCACTTTGATTGGCGAATGGAAAACTGGCTATGCCCGAGAGGATCGGCAAAGCCAGGCCGAGCGTGGCGAGCGCAAGCTGTGCCTTGCGGTGGCTGCGAGCCAGCCACGCAGGCACGTGAGCCAATCCAATGCCCAGCACAATCGCCATCAACGTCAGCCCGTGCGTGAGATATTTGTTGGGGTCTTCAGTAAAATGGATGCCGGCAAAAATGACGTTGACTGGAATCCCAATCGCCAGGTACACGCCCAACGCGCGGCGGGCGCGCATCTCATTGCGTGCGCTGATGAACAACGTGGCCAGTCCGATGACGGCGATGATCAATCCCACTGGCGTGAACGCTCGCCACAATGACGGCAGCACTTGATTGCCGTACTGTCCTACAACCTCTGCTTGTGATTTGGCGAGCACCGTCGGCGCTTCATTCGTCGCCAGCGCAAAGCTGAGAAATCCGTTCATTGAAGCCCATTGCCCGCGCAACAGCGGAAACAGATACAACACTTGAGGCGCGAGAACCAGGAGCGCCAATCGAGGCAACCGTCGGACAGCAGATCGCCAGCCTTGAGGAGCTTGCAGCATGACCCATGCGACGCCCGGCAACAAGAACAATGTCATGCGGTGATGCGTCAGGCCGAGGCCAACGGCCAAGGCCAGCGCTTCGAGCGGAGCCTGGCCTTGCAGCACGCCAATCGAAAGCAGCGTAATGAGGGCGACAAACGCCGTGTGGAATGTCCGCACGCCGGCGATGGACGATTGCTGCCAAAAGGCGGGCGAGACGGCGAGCGCGGTTGCGGCTGCAAACGCCGCCAGCCGCGCCTTCGTCACGCGCTTGATCGCCAGATAGACGAGCAAGACGGTGATGGCGCCCCAAACCGCCGAAAGCAAATTGATGCGATAGGCGATGCTGCCGAGGGGAATGAGCAGCGTCCACAGCTTGCCCATCAAGATGTAGAGCGGGTAACCCGTCTGATGGGGAACGCCAAGCACCGCGGTTTGAAGTTGAAACTCGGCTTCGTCTGACCACAGGATGGAAGGAGCGAGTGTGCGCACATCCAAGACCAAGACGGCCACGCCCAGCAAAACAGCGGCCCAGTCAATGCGCTGTGCCCAGGCGGCGCGGTGCAGGTTGCGCACGAAGCGAGTCACGTGGCTGCTCACTATCACTGTTTTTTGTAGGGAGGAGATGTCACGCCGCCAGTGGCAACTGGCGAGTGGTTAGCACATCGGCGGGTGCGAGCCGCCGAACCTGGCAATGTCATTTGAGAGTAAGCTTCTGTTTTACAAGCAATCGTACCGATGGCCAGTATCCGGTAATGAGATCGCCGTACGGGTTGCTGTTCATCGGAAGTTCCATGCCTGCGCCTGCGTCCGGATAGATACCTGACTCTAGGTCTCTTTTTGCGATCCGATTGGTCAGCACTTCCATCGAAACCCACTGCACACCGCCATCGCCGACAGTCGGATCCACGACATAGAGTGTTTTCCCGATTCTCGATGCGCCCAAATCGCAGCCCTCACCTTTAGCGAATCTTCCGGCGCTGGAGATCACACCGGGGAGATTACTCACCAGCAGTTCCAGGGGATCGAAATCGTACTGAATCGTTTTAGAGCTGGATTGTCCAACTACAAAACCGGAGACTCGGAGCCAAAAGTCGCGGTCGTTGCACCTTTGGTTCGTGCCGTCAAAGAGAGCGCGAAAGACAATCACCTTGCGCACATTCCGCTCGAGCGATGGGTCATGGCGGGCGGTCAAGGCTTTGATATATTGAATGGTCTGCGTGCCATTGAGTTGCTGTCTTCCTTTGCCGAAACGTCCTTCCTCGAACATTTTCCCATCCAGATAAAAGGATTGTACCTTGAAATCGGCGGGGTTGTCAATTTCGATGCTGCCAAAGACGCCGTCCACAAGGTTGAGCAGCAGCGAATCCTTGAAAGCGATTTGAAAGTCAATGGACAGCCCGGTTGCATCCTCGACCGTCTTGCGCATCAGATCGAATCCGCCCACACTGTACGCTTGGTCTATTTTGACGGGCAAAGATGGCTTGCCACGCTGGGCAAGCAAGCGTTCGATTTCCGGCGCGCGTGTATCATGCGTCAGCGAAACAATGTCCGCGTGTCCTGTGCGTAGATCATACGAGACAATTGATAGGGATCCGATGATGACGTCCACGGCGATAGGCGGTTCGTGCGTTTCCCCATACCCAAACAGTAGAAAATTGATTCTGCCCTGGTTCAATTTTTGATCTACGCGGCGCGCGTATTCTGGATCAAGGCGAGCGCGTTCATTTCGGCGGCGATACGCCTCACTGGAAAATGGATTGATGAGCGCATCGGCCAAAGTGGCAGGGCGCGGCATCGCCGTGGGCCGGGATGTTGGAGCGAGCGAGGGCGTTGCAGTAGGCGATAGTGTGGCGGCGGCGGTCGGCGAGGATGCAGCGGCAGTCGGCGATGGTGTGGCAGCGACGGTCCAAGTCGCCGTCGGTGAGTTCGCGACAGGAGTTGACCCAGGTGTCTGCGCAGTCGGTGTGGGCGTCACAGCGCGAAGCGTCGCCGGCGCTGTAGGCGTGGAGACTTGCAGTTCTTGATCTCCGGGAAGATCGGATACGAATTGTGCTACCGCGCGATCGTTTGACCAGTAGGTCGCTGCTACCCTTGCTAGTGCCGCATAGATCACGCAATTGAGCACGATCAGGGTGATGATAATTATCCGGCGGCGTCCGGTCACAACCAGCGTCCTTTCCTAACTATCCGCAAGTCATCTTCTTCATTGACTGTCCTGCCGCTCCGCTACTTTTTCTGCGGCGAGCTGTCCAGCTCGTCCCGCACCGTCTGATAGAGCGACTCGGCCTTGAGTTCGCGCAGTGTGTAGCATGGCGCGGATAGATGCGTGGCGAGCTGCGCCGCCAATCCCTGATCGAACGCAGCATGTTCCATGTTGATGACCACCGCGCGAATGTCGTCCTCGTGGATGAGTTCGGCAAAGCGATACGCTTCTTCTTGCGCCGGCATCTCGGTCATCGAAACATTGCCCGCCCCATCGGTCAAAATGATTATCAAGGGCATCACGTCCTTGTGCAGGCGCACTTCTTGCTGGATGACTTTGTGCGCCAGGTTCAGCCCGGCGGAAAGCGGCGTCTTGCCGCCCACAGGAATGTCCTTGAGCGCCTTTTGCGCGAGTTCGACGCTGTTGGTCGGCGGGAGCACGACGCGCGCCTGATCTTTCTGGAACACGACCAGTCCCACGCGGTCGCGGCGCTGGTAAGCGTCGGTGAGGAGCGACATGATCGCGCCTTTGGTCGCCTGCATTCGCTCGGCCACGGCCATGGACCACGAGGCATCCACGACGAACAAGACGAGGTTGGAGGCTTTGCGGACGCGCACCTTTTTTTGATAGTCGTCAGAGCGGACGGCAAGCGCGAGGCCCTTTTTGTCGCGGCTGAGTTGTTCAGGCGCAGCGGCGCGCAGCGTGGCATCGAATGCGAGATCGGAAGCGTCGCCCGGCGAGGGCCGCGCCTGGATGTAGCGACCTCGCTTGCGCTTGGTCTTGGTTGTGGAACGACGCCCGCCCGTCGAGCGGGTCATCTTGTCCAGCGGAGTGCCGAGCTTGCGGACTTCGAACGTCTCGCCGATGTCAACCGGCTGGCCGCCTTCCCACCAGTGCTCGTCCTGGTTGGTGGCGGTCATGAATTGCGGAATGACATCCTGGTGTTGTGGCTGGGTCGGCGTTACAGTGGATTCAGCTTCGCCGGAGCTGGACGTTTTTTTTTAGCTGCTCCTGGCTCGGCTTGTTCTTCGGTTGGCACAGCTTGTTGCGCGTCAGCCGATTGGCTTTCCGCCTGTTCCAGCCGCTCTGAAAGGTCTTCGGTGGTCAGCTCACGATCCTGGAACGGACCGCGCTTGAGCCGGTGCGGGAGCGCCAGCTCGGCGGCGAGCAAGATATCTTCGTGCGTGATGTACGTGCGACCTTGAAGCGCAGCGTGCGCGCGCGAGGTCTTGAGTATCACCAAGTCGGCGCGGTGGCCGTCCACGCCCAGGCTCGCCATGAGATTGGCGATAGTCGCCAGGTCGCTCTGCGTGTGCTTGACCTGCGGCAGGATCGCGCGGGCCTTTTCGATCTCGTGCGAAAGCTGCTTTTCGCGCGGCTCCCACTCTTCGCGAAAATCTTCCGCATCGGATTCAAAATCTAGGTTGCGTTCGAGGATTGCCATGCGCGCCATCGGGTCGCGGATGCCATGGATGTCCACGCACAGCGCAAAGCGATCGAGGAGCTGCGGGCGCAGGTCGCCTTCTTCGGGATTCATCGTGCCGACGAGGATAAAGCGCGCCGGGTGCGAAAAGCTGATGCCTTCGCGCTCGACGACGTTGACGCCCATTGCGGCGCTGTCGAGCAGCAAGTCCACCACGTGATCGTCCAGCAAATTGACTTCGTCCACGTACAGCAGGCCGCGATTGGCCGCCGCCAGCACGCCCGGTTCAAAGTGCCGCTCGCCTTTTTGAATCGCGCGCTCAATGTCCAACGTGCCCACCACGCGGTCTTCGGTCGCGCTCACGGGCAGGTCAATGAACTTGGTTCTTCGCAATGCAATCGGCAATGTCTCGCCGCGCGCAGAGCGCTCGCGGCAGTTGGTGCACCACGTTGCCGGGCTATCGGGATCACACGAGAACGGACAATCGGCCACGACGGCGATTTCCGGCAAGAGCGCCGCCAGCGCGCGCGCGGCGGTGGACTTGGCCGTGCCGCGCTCGCCTCGAATCAGCACCCCGCCGATTTGCGGATAGATCGCGTTGAGCACCAATGCCCGGCGCATCCGGTCTTGACCTACAACCGCGGTAAAGGGAAAGATGGTTGGCATGAATTTACAAAACTCCTACAAACTTGCCGTTGGTGGATTGATGACCCAGTGACGCTCCAACCCCCCAACTCGATCAAAATCAGTATCATCGGATGCCACGGCGGTCAAGTCCAATCGCTGGATAATTGCTACTCTCGAATCACCAAGCCGCACTTCCGGCTTGCTCATCCTGATTCGCAAACAGAATCATCTGTTTGGATTATACCTCACTGCGAGGGATTTTGTAGGCCGCGCTCTACGTGCTTTGACCTTTCTCGCCCCGTGACCTACAATTTCACTACACACAAGTCATGCTTCAAGCATGGCTGACATATTTGGTAATGCCCGAATCAACTGTATTCGCTGGCGAACATGGAGGATCACTATGCCCTATGCTGATAGGGGGAGGATGTAACTGACGAGTTCATAACAGCGCCGTCTGGACCGGGAAAAAGCCCTAAAGAAGAAAAGAGAGCCGAAAAGGGGCCAGTCAGAATCAAAATCGGCTGGTTCGAAATCGAGGGGCCACTTGGAATCGTCCTGACGGCTCTAGTGGCGTTGGCTATTCAACCAACCCGCCTCCACTTTCGCCGTCATATCCAGCGTGAGCGGCGCGACCGACACGACGCCGTCCACGATTACCGCACGGATGTCGCTATCTGGTTCAAGCGTATCCAGGTCAACCCGAATCTCAAAGCCCAGCGGCCCCGGATCAGTCGGGCGGCGGCGATGTGGCTTGACGGGATAAAAGTACCGCTGGCGACTCACGCGCGTCCATCGCCAGGGCGTCTGCGTCGTCGCGGACTGCGGCACATCAATCTTGAGCAAATCCGCGCCGCGCGGCAAGCCAGCGTTTAGCGTTCGCCCGGCAAAGAGCTGCAAAAAGTGCGCGGCCATGCTCATATCCACGGCGTCCGATGGATTGAGGAAATGTTCCGGCGCGGTCTTGAGCGAGACAGCCAGCGCGGGGATGCCAAAATCCGCGCCTTCCATCGCCGCGCCGACCGTGCCCGAAATCGTGATGCCCGAGCCGATGTTTTCGCCATAGTTGATGCCGGATACGATCAGATCGGGGCGGCGCGGAGCGATTTCGACGATGCCGTGTTGGACGACCTGCGCCGGACTGCCATCAACGCAGTAGCCTTCCATTGCGTGATCGTTGAGTTGAATCGTCTGGCGGCAAATGCGCCCTTCGTACACGGGCGGCATGGATCGCCCCATGCCCGATTGCTGTTGCGCCGGCGCGACGATCAGCAACTCGCCCATCGCTTCGAGCGCCTTGGCTGCCGCACGCAAGCCCGGCGAGTTGATGCCGTCGTCATTCGTGATCAGGATCAGAGGTTGTTGTTTGCTCATCGCTCTCCATTCACAACCCTCGCAGGGGCGACCCTGTGTGGTCGTCCTTCCGAGGCAGACACGCGGGTCTGCCCCTACGTGCTGTCATCATACCAGCGAACCGAACTTTGATCAAGAAGATTGACAAGCACATCCGAACGGGGCATAATAGCCGCCATGGCTTTACCCTCTCCCGTCCTGGTCACGCAACCAAGCCAACTGGCTGCCATGCTGCGCCGCTTGACGGCGGAACCGGCTGTCGGAGTGGATACAGAATCCGACAGCCTATACGTTTATCAGGAAAAGGTGTGCCTGATCCAGCTTTCGATGCCCGGCGCAGATTATCTGGTTGATCCGCTTGCGACCGGGTTGGACATTGCTCCGCTCGGCGAATTGTTTGCCGACCCTCGCATCGTCAAGGTGTTTCACGCCGCCGAGTACGACGTGATGTGCCTCAAGCGCGACGTGGACTTTCAATTCCACAACCTGTTCGATACTATGTGGGCGGCGCGTATTTTGGGCTGGAAGCAGGTGGGGCTCGCGGCGATTCTTAGCGAGCATTTCGGCGTCGAGTTGGACAAGCGCTGGCAGCGCTACAACTGGGGCACTCGTCCGTTCGAAAAAGCGGCGCTGACTTATGCGCGGCTGGATTCGCACTACTTGCTCGACCTGCGAGAAATTCAATCCGGCGAGTTGCAGTCGCGCGATTCGATGGAGCAGGCGCAAGAGACGTTCGATCAAGTTGCGGCAGTTCAGCCGGTGCCGCGCGATGTACGCCCGGACGATTTCTGGCGCGTTAAAGGTGCATGGGATTTGTCGCCCCGGGGGCAAGCTATCTTGCGCGATCTGTTCATCCTGCGTGACCGCATCGCGCGGCATCGCAACTGCCCGCCCTTCAAGATCATGGGCGACAGGACACTCGTCGCGTTGGCGCAATGCCAGCCGAGCTCGCCGCGCGACCTGGCTTGTTGTGAGGGCATGACGCCGTTGCAGATCAAAAGGTATGGCGATCGCGTGATCGCCGCCGTCGCTCGCGGGCTAGCTGCGCCGATTCCACGCGCGCCGCGCAACGCGCGGCCAGATTATGGCGTGCTGGCTCGCTACGAAAAACTGCGGGCCTGGCGCAAACAGGCAGCGGCCGCGCGCGGCGTGGACCCGGACGTAATCGTGTCGAATGCGGCGTTGATGGCGGTGGCTCAATCCGACCCGCGCTCGCCGCACGAGTTGGCTGGCATCGAGGGCCTTGGGCCATGGCGGCTCAAGACGTTTGGCACACAGTTGGTGGAGGCGTTGAGATGAAAGTGCAGTTCTGGGGTGCGGCGCAGACGGTGACCGGCTCGATGCATCTGGTGGAAGCGAATGGGTACCGAATCCTGTTGGATTGCGGATCGTTTCAGGGCAGGCGGCAGGAAGCGCGCGAGCGCAACGAGCAATTCCCTTTCGATGTCAAGAGCATTGACGCCGTGGTGCTCTCGCACGCGCACATTGATCATTCCGGCAACCTGCCTACGCTGGTAAAGCTGGGCTACAACAAGACGATCTATTCCACGTCCGCCACGCGAGACCTGTGCAGCGCCATGCTGCGTGACTCGGCGCAGATTCAGGAATCCGATGCGCACTCTGTAAACAAGCTCCATGCCGGCAAGGGGCTGCCGCCGGTCGAGCCGCTGTATACGGTGGAGGACGCGGTGGACACGCTGCGGTTGTTTCACACGGTGGACTATGATCACACGGTAGACTTGATGCCAGGCGTGCAGTTCACTTATCGCGATGCCGGGCATATCCTGGGCTCGGCGTCGGTGACGCTGGAAGCGAGGAAGAATGGCAACGTCTCGCGGCTGGCATTCACGGGCGACGTAGGCCGTCCCGGCGCGGCCATCTTGCGCGATCCGCAGCCGCTCGATGCGGTGGATGCACTCATCACCGAAGCGACCTACAGCGGCCGCCATCACGGGCCGATGGCGCAGGCGCGCGAGGACCTGGCTCGCGTCGTGAGCGAGACGGTCAAGCGCAACGGTCTGCTGATCATTCCGGCCTTTGCCGTGGGCCGCACGCAGGACTTGGTGTATCACCTACACGAATTGTTCGAGTCGCGCGAAATCCCCAGTCTGCCGGTTTATGTGGATAGCCCTCTAGCGGTCAACGTGACCGAGGTCTTTCGATTGCATCCCGAGTGTTACGATAAGGAGACGCATGACCACATGCTGCGCGACCATCACCGTGACCCGTTCGGCTTTTCTCGGCTCATCTACATCCGCGATGCCGAGGATTCTAAAAAGCTCAACACGTTGAACGATCCGGCCATCATCTTGAGCGCTTCGGGGATGTGTGAAGCGGGACGCATCTTGCACCACCTGCAGCATCACATCGGCGACCCGCGCACGACCGTGCTGTTCGTAGGCTACCAGGCGGAAAACACCCTGGGACGCCGATTGATGGAAGGTGAAAAGCGCGCGCGCATCTTGGGCGAGGAATTCGACGTGCAGGCGCGCATCGAACGCATTGATGGCTATAGCGCGCACGCCGACGAAGGCGAACTGCTCGACTTTATCGGCAAGATTCCGCAATTGCCTGCGCACGTGTTCGTCGTTCACGTCGAGTCGAACGCGGCCCCGGCCTTTGCGGACAAGCTCCGCCAGATGAGGATTCAACACGCCGCCATTCCGCAGCGTGGTGAGTCGTTTGAGATTTAGCCTGTCGGTCCGAAATCAAACGGTGCGGCACACAAGCTCCATGTGCCGCACCGTTTTGTTTCACGGCTGGTTTAGTTCGCTCATACAGTCTGCCAGTGGCTTGTTGCCGGCCAGACAGGTCTGCAGTTGCTCCATGACTTGATCGGGCGTGAGGCTGTCCATCGCCGTCGTCGCCGAATTGTCTGTCAGGAAGAGCAATCGCTCGGAAACGGCAACGTTGTCTTGATCGCCTGAGGTCCAAGCAGACACTGCTTTTGCTGAATACCGGCTTTGTAGGTGCAAGTTATCAAGCTTGACGACATGCAGGGTTGTAAACTCGGTGGTCGGCGGAGTGCGTGATTCATAGTTCGTCGTCGAGTCTTGTAGGTTGTTACCGGCGACGAGCGGCAGGAATACCTGCTGGGTCAGCGTGGGAGAGATGGTGGGCGTGATCGGGCCAGAGTAATGATAGAGCACCTGGCCGTACGAGGGCGAAGCCGATTGCCAAATCACGTAGGCAAAGGTATCAAACGGCAGCACCGTCGCGCCGATCATGCCGCTGCTGGGCTGGGGCAACGAGCCTGGCAGCACCAGGCTGTCGCTGGTCGCCAAGCGGCCAACGTACACCGAGGTCTGGCACACGTTCCCCACCACCCTGCGCGAGAGAATGACATAGTCGTAAAGCGACAGCGGGCGCAAGTCAGGCAGGCGCACCGAGTGATTCTTGGAAGGCGCATAGTCAATCGCCGTGCTCAACTCGTATTCCGCAACAAAGCTGGCAATTGCCGGTGGTGAAGCCATAGTGGCGTCGCCGACATAGTGGTACAGCACCTGCGACAATGCCGGCGCATCGCTCGTCCACGTCAGTTCCGCTCGAAGCGCCGTAGTCGCTGTGGCGACGTTGGTGACCGAGCCATCGGGCGCAGGCAACGCGCCAACGGCGATCAATTTGTTGTTGGGAGGCGGCACTTGGACCAGCGACATATAGTCCCAGTAAGTGGATTGTGAGCCGGGGTTGCTCGGCGCCGCATACGTCCAAACCGTGATCGTCGTGCTGAGCGCTTCGGTAGTGACCGAAAGCGGCCCGCGCCAATAAACTGGCGGGGTGGGAGGATCATAGGCGTAGGGAGCCGACCAGACAATGGTGGCCGGCATATCGGATTCGTAAGAAAAATGATCCCTGGGGCACAATGACGATCCCGTGGGAGGACAATCGTAATCTCCAGGACCAGGGTTGTTCTTGGGCGGCTGTTGCCAGCCGGTTGGATCAATGCCTACCTTGGGTCGGTAGCCCGGCGCGTCAGTGCGCACATAACCGGAAAACTGGTAATTCGCGCAGGCCGCAACTTGTACGGGCTGCCACATGCCGGCAATGTAATTGCCGCCATACTTGATGTAGCCCTGCGAGTGATTCTTGGGCGTCATGTCCGCGCACAATCCGCCAGCAGGCGGCTCCGGATAGCAAGCATTGTGATAGAGCGACCCGCCGTCTATAAACTCTGGGATTGGATTGGGGCCATCGGGCCGGGTGACATCCCATCTGAACCAACCGCTGGCTATCAGCGAGTTGGGCGGGCGTTTATAGAACCCACCTGTATTAAAGTAAGGGTTCGTCAAAAGGTTGGGGCCAAGCGTGGCAGCAATGTTCTGGTCAGTCGGGGGCTGATCAGTCTGCCCGTTGACCACCAGCGACGTGCTCAGTGCCATGACCATCATCAGCGCCAGCAGCGTCGAGCTAAAACCGAGCAAGTGTGTGCGTTTAGCGAACATGTATTCTCTCCTTGAACGATGGCGATTGAGCACGTATCTCCCTCCCCTCGCTCACCATCTGCGCGAACGAGGGAAGGGGAAAAGTGCATGACTATCCCAAAAGCTTGGAGGGTAAACTATCAGAGTGTGTCATCAGGGCGTAATTACGGAATGATGAGTGTCTGTCCCCAATAGATCATGTCCTCGTTGGCGATGTCGTTGGCCTGCATAATCGCCGCAACAGTCGTATTGAATTGCTGCGCGATCTGCGCCAGGGTGTCGCCTTCGACGATGACGTACGTGCGCGGTGTGCCGGACGGAACAGTGGATGTCGCAGTTGTGGAGGCAGTAGGTGTGACTGATATCGAAGCAGTGGGCGTAACCGATGTAGATGCGGTAACAGGAGCCAGCGTGCGCACAGGAGCAGGTTTGTTTGGCGTCAAAACGGTAGAGCCTAATATGTCCGTATCATAACAGGCCGCATCATCGCAATCCGGATGCCAGTATGCGGCGCGATACCTCTTCACTCGCAAAAGAGTCGCACGCATGGTGGAAGTAGCTGATACATTCGTAGCAGCCGATGCAAGAGCCTGACCGGAGGCCGCCGATCCGCTCACGACCACCAGACTCGCGTCATCCAGGTACACGTCGTTGTTGTTGCGCGCCCAATCCCAGTCTGCGCGCGAGTGAGTGAACACGGTCACCGTGTCGCCGGCCGCCTTGGCCTCGACCGAGAACTCGACCCAGCGGTCAAATGCGTCCTGCTCGGGCGACCAGACAATGTTCGGACTGAACGGATCGGTGCCGCCCGTGGGGTCAATGCCCACTCTCAGGTGCATATTGGCGGGGTTGTCGGAGTGGACGCCGTACTTGCCACATTTATCAATATCATAGCACATCCACGCCTGAATGTAAATCGCAAAGTGGAGCAGGGAGCCTGGCTTGATGCCGCCGACTTGCTGGTACAGGCCGGCCTCGTGCATTCGCCCGGCGGAAAAATACTTTTGCGAGCGAACGCCGCTGTGAACGCGGTTGGCAAACGACGCGGCGACGTTATCGCGGAATTCGGGGCGCATCCAGTAGCAGTGGTAACCCATCTTGCTGTCATTGCAGTTGGCCGGCACCTGGACGTAGGCAGGCGCCTTATCCAAAAACCACGCGCGCCAGCCCGGGGCAACCTGGACTTCGCCAATGCCATCTTGCTGGGGCCAGGTGGGCGGCGCTTCAAAATCGCCGTCCACGAGCAGGTTCTGCCCGCCTCCTTGCGCCTGGGCGGCGCGGGGTATGACGACCGGCACGGCGGCCATCAAAAGGCAGACGACGAGTATCGCTGCAAGCCGGGGAAATCTTGACATGGTGTTCTCCTGACGATGAGTTGCAAACCCGAAACATCACCGCAACTGGTGTTGCGCGTTCAGATTTGCAGTAGTCTATGGGGCGGGATTATACCGTGGTATTCTGCAATGCACAAGTCGAGCATGACTTATCGCCTCGTCCAGATGATGCTCTCATCAGATGGTAAGCGCACCGAGTTCTGGTTCGCAATGGCTGTTAGCCGTGCTCCATTTTCGGGCTGATACAAGCCTACTGTCACTCGCACAGCGTCGAGCGTGAGGCCGGGTGGCAGAGTCAGGCTGTGCTCGTCCAGCACTTGATCGCCCTTTTGCCAAAGCGAGGTCGGAAAACCGCCATTCATCGGCGGGCCGTCGCCTGCGGCGACTTGATAGTCTGCGGCGTCGTAGGCGTGTACAAAGACGGTCACATCACGCGGCAAAGGAGCAAGGCTTTGCCACAGCAGCCGCACACGCACACGGTCTGCTTGGCTATCTACTTGAGCGTGAGTCAGTACAACTGCTTGATCGAACGTAACTGGCGCAGCGAGACGCGCCGAGTCAGGCAGGGAGGGCGCTGCCTGGGGAATGCCTGCCACGCGAACGACGCGTAAGGTCAATGCCTCTCCGGCAGGTTGAGCGTTCAACGCGAGCGGCAGGCGCGTGTCGCTCTTGGCGTCGTACAAGAGCGCCTGCAAGCGCCAGGCCTGCGTCGTCCCGGTGTCGAGCGGCAGCGGCACGCGATAGCGATCCACGCTCACCGGCCCAACAGGCCAGGCCGTTGTGGGTAGGTTGCCTCCGCCGGGCCAGGTATTAAAGTTGAGCAGCGTGCGCGTGTCGCCAGGCGCGAGCGCAGCCAGTTGAATCGCCAGCACATAGTCAACCGGGATCGGTTGTAGCGCGCGCCAGTAAAGCGTCACGTCCACGTAGCGGCCCGGTCCCAGGTCGTCGGCGCGCAGATCATAGCCGAACAAAGCAATGCTCTCGCCAAAACGTGCGTCGAGTGAATATTGCGGCTTGATGCGAGTCGCATCGAGCATGGGCGGCGGCGCGAACAGTGGGCGCACCCAGACCAGCAGCGCCAGCAGCCCCACGCCAGCCATCACCGTTGAGCCGATGTAGGCAAAGAGTGTGGAGCGCGGACGCAAGAGCGAAAACAAGCTAGTCAAGCCAAATGCCAACAACGTTGACGTTGCTCCGACGGCGCTAAAGAGCAAGCGTCCACCAGGCGCTGGCGTGGTCATGTTCCAGCGCACCCAACCGATGAACACCAGCACCCACCATGTCGCCAACAGGTAGGGCGCGACCCGTGTGGTCGCCCTTTCGCGGCGCAAGCCCAGCACCAAACCGGCCAATCCCAGGACGACGATTACACCCCAGGCCCAGTAATACCATGTGCTGTCAAAGAACGCGCAAGGGAATTGTCCCCAGTATGATCGAAAGACGAGGCCGAGTTCAGATAGCGCCAGGCCGGGCGGCATTGGCCCGCGTCGACCTACAATATCCAGCATCGGGGCAAGGCCGGTCGGGTCGCCATAGAGTTGCCAGTTGCGGATGTACCACCAGCCCGCTATGATGAGGGGCGCGCCCACGAGCATTGCGAGGTTGCCGATTTGCTGAATAGCTGATTTGAGATTTGAGACGCTTGCGCCTGCCCACAAGGGGCCTTTGGCTCCGCGCAGTGCAGGTGTTTGAGATTTGAGATCTGCAACCACGACCAGAGCTGCCAGCGGCATGAGCAATAGGCCAGTCAATTTGGAAAGCGCGCCGAGTCCAATGAGCGCACCCAGCGCGAGTGCGCGGCGAAATACGAGTCCTTCCTCCAGAACCACGATAGCCAGGTACACAGCCCAGGTGATGACGGGCGTGGCAATGTTGTCGTTGTTGACGCCGCTGCCGACGATCAGGAATTGAGGATTGAAAGCCGTCAGCGCGGCGGCCAGCAGCGCAACGCCTTGCCCGTGCGGAAAGACTCGCCGCGCAATCGCATACACTCCGGCGACGGTGAACGCTTCAAGCACGACCGACAATGCGCGGAGCAAATGCAATGCGAGCAAGGCAGTGCGCCACGGGAATGTTTCGACAAATGGATCGTGGCGTAGCGTCGCTTTGTCGGCGCGGATGCTTTCCGCGCCACAGGTGACATAGGGATTGGGAATCAAGTGCGAGGCTGTATTGGCGGTAGAGATACCCGTTGCGCGCAAGAACGGTCCGGCCAACAGATAATACAGCGGCGGCTGACTCGCTTCCTGGTGGATGTAATACGCGGCAAGTGATGGATCACCTTGAACGGGAAGTTGGCCTGTGTCGGCCACGTAGCGAGTCACACCGAAATGCTCGATCTCGTCGAGCCCTTCGAACGGAGGGACGACGACGCTATAGGCCAGAGCTAGAGCCAGGTAGGCCGCGATGATGAGCATGATGGCGAGCGGCGGTTTCTTCATACGGCCTGCATTATAACATGAGCGGCGGCATTCATTGCAGCGCGTCCGTCGTCCATCTCAAACGCTTGACACGTCGAGTGGATATGTTAGAATACAAGGCGCAATTCCGGGCACGCAACGGCGAGAGCCTTGGGGCAACCTCAAGGCTTTCTTGCTGTTGGGCTACATCCACGAGGTGACGATGAGTTCTTCAAACAAAAGCGGGTTGGCGAAATTTTGGGACGCCCTCAAGTCATTCCAGAGCAAAGTCGCCGTTGCACTCTCCGTTGTGGTGTTGTTCATCCTCTACTTTACCGTCTTTGCCATCGTCGCCATCGTCGCCAAGCTATTGGGCCAAGACTTTCTCCATCCCGGCCAGCCGGAACCGGTCTCCTACTGGCTCAAGCGTGAGCCGGTGGAGCACGCCCTCGAAGCCTTTGGTCATCAATTCTAGCTCTAGCGAACGACGACGAATCTCGTGCGTCTTGGGTCATTCGTGTTTCGTCCGACGCTCGCAGAAATCTCCTGGTTAGAGGAAATGCATGAACATCCTGGGTATCTCTTGCTTTTACCACGATGCATCCGCCGCGCTGCTTCAAGATGGCAAGCTCGTCGCCGCCGTCGAAGAGGAACGCTTTACCCGCAAAAAGCACTGCACCGACTTTCCAAAAGGTTCCATTGACTATTGTCTGAAGCAAGGCGGCATCACAGTTGACCAAGTGGATTACGTCGGCTTTTATGAAAAGCCGATGCTCAAGTTCGAGCGCATCCTCTACACGACACTGGCGACGTGGCCGCGCGGCTGGTCGTCGTTCGTGCGTTCGATTCCTCTTTGGCTGACGCAGAAACTCCAGATCCCAGCCATCATCCGGCAGGAGACGGGCTACAAGGGAAAAATCCTCTTCGTCGAGCATCACCTGGCGCACGCGGCCAGCACGTTCTTTGTGTCGCCGTTCGACGAAGCCGCGATCCTCACCGTAGATGGCGTGGGCGAGTGGGCGACGACGACTTCGGGTTTTGGCCGCGGCAATCATCTGGAAGTGACTCGCGAGATTCGTTTCCCCCATTCGTTGGGACTGCTCTACAGCGCCGTGACCGCCTACCTGGGATTCGAGGTCAACGAAGGCGAAGGCAAAGTGATGGGCCTGGCGCCTTACGGCAAGCCGGTGTACCGCCAACAATTCGAAGATGTGATTGATATCAGGCCCGATGGCAGCTTCAAGTTGAACCTGGATTATTTTGCCTACCATTATGGCGTCGAGATGTTCAGCGGCAAGTTCGAGCAGGTCTTTGGCCCGCGTCGCAAAAAGGGCGAGCCGCTCAACGAGCACTATAACAACATGGCCGCCACCGTCGAAGCGGTGTTGGAAGAGGCCATGCTGGCCCTGGCGCGCGATCTGAAAAAGACGACGGGTGCGCGTTACATTTGCCTCGGCGGTGGCGTGGGCCTTTCGAGCTGCAGCAACGGGCGCATCCTGCGCGAGGTGCCATTCGACGATATTTTCATTCAGCCGGCGGCGGGCGATGGCGGCACGTCGGTGGGGGTGGCGACTTACATCAACACGATGCTGTTGGGTAACCCACGTAATTACGTGATGCGCGACGCCTACCTTGGCCCGGAATACTCGGACGAAGAGATCGAGGCTTATCTCAAGCAAAACGGTATCGCCTACGCGCGCCTGCCCGAGAGGGAATTGATCGAGACGACCGCTCGCTTGCTGACCGAGCAAAAGATCATTGGCTGGTACCAGGGACGGATGGAATTTGGCCCGCGCGCGCTGGGGCATCGCAGCATCCTGGTGGACCCGCGCAATCCACAGATGAAGGACATTGTCAACGAGCGCGTCAAGCATCGCGAACCGTTTCGCCCGTTCGCGCCCAGCGCGCTGCTGGACAAGTCGCCGGAGTTTTTCGATTGCAACGTCGCCAGTCCCTTTATGCTGCTGGTGGCCGACGTTCGCCCGGACAAGCGCGACGTCGTCCCGGCCATCACGCACGTGGACGGCACCGCGCGTCTCCAGACGGTGACGCGGGAAGAGAACGGGATTTACTACGACTTGATTGCCGAGTTCGACCGGCAGACCGGCGTGCCCGTTATTTTCAACACCTCATTCAACGACAAGGGCGAAGCGATTGTCCGCACGCCCGAAGACGCCTACAAGTGTTTTGCCAAGACGGGGATGGATTACCTGGTGATGGGGCATTTCCTTGTCAGCAAAGATGGACTCCGCTAACGCCCAGACCCGAAGGGTCGCGCCGCGTGAAAACCCTTCGGGTCTTTTCCGTGGCCTGGGCCTCAATCTATTGGTGATGGTTGTCAGCCTCGCCGCGTTCTTTGGGCTGGCGGAGGGACTGGCACGATTGAGCGGCTATGCTCCCTATACGGCCCAGGCCGACGTTTTCCGCCAAGATTTTGAAAACAGCGACCGCGCCGGCAGCGATCTGTTTATCCCCAGTCCTTCGCGCGTGTGGGATTTGCGGCCTGGCTTTGTCGGCCATCGCACGGACTGGGGGACGCGCAACTGGGTGACGATCTCGATCAACTCGCAGGGGCGGCGTGACAAAGAAGTACCTCTCAAAAAGCCGGCCGGCACCTATCGCATCGCTATCCTCGGCGATTCGGTCGCCTTTGGCGCGCGAGTGGAAGCCAAAGACGATTTTGCCACTCAACTTGAATGGAACCTGAACGCCCGTTCCCAGTCGCTTCACTACGAGGTGCTCAACTTTGGCGTGCCCGGCTATGGCACATGGCAGGAGCTTTCGGCGCTCAAGGAAAAGACGCTGGCCTATAACCCTGACCTGGTCATGCTGGCTTTTGTGATGAACGATTTTTCCGACAACAACCAGGCCGGCAAGCTGGGCTACCTGAACATGACGCGCGTGCAAGGCGCGGCCAAGTTCCTCCGTGAGCAATCGGCCTTTTATCGCTTCATGCGAGAAAAGTTGCTTTCAGTCGAAGCGCAGGTCGCGTTGCGCGATCCGTGCGCAGGCGCAGACGCGACGTTCTGCTGGGGCACTACCCAGCAATTGCTCGATCAGACGATAGACGTCACTCGCCAGCACGGCGGCAAGTTCGTGCTGGTCGTGTTCCCCATCCGTTCGCAGACGCTCGCGCCCGATCCGAACATCGAGGCGCACTATCAGCAAGTGATGGCCGCCTATGCTCGCGACAAGGGCATTCTAGAAATTGACCTGCTCCGGGCATTCACCGAGAATCGGGATCAAGACCTCTTTGTAGACGACTACCACCCTACCGAGATCGGGCATTCGATTGCGACTATCGAGATGCTAGAACAACTGGACGCGCAAGCTGTGCTACCCAAGTAATACGTACTGCGTACTACTCAATGGAATAAGCAGTACGCGTCGAGTTTGGCGCTAGAGGTGAAGGTTGAAAGAAACAGTATTGCGGTTTCTCCCGTGGATTGTCCTGGCCGTGATCGTCGTGGTGATTGTTTTGAACCGTCAGCGGCTGGGGCTGTTGGTGGAATTTTGGCATTTCATGCGCGTCCGCAAGCGTTGGTGGCTGCTGCCGATTATCGTCGCGCTGGTCTTGTTGGGCGTGTTCATCGTACTGGTCGAGGCCCTCGGCCCGTTCATGTATGCCATCTTTTGATTTTGGTATCTCTCTTGCTTGCCCTCGCTGGCTTTTTCGCGAACGCGGGGAAAACCTCAAAGCGGTCCAGGGCTTGTCTACCTCACGCTTGAACCGAACGTCCCCAACCGTGCCACTTGGATTAGCAAACTGACCAGGTCGGAGGGCGGGAAGTGAGCACGCGGCGACTCGAGTGTTTCTGATGTTGGGCACGTCGCCAGTGATCGCGCTGCTGGGCAGCAGGGGCAAACCTGCGCGCCGAAAGGCCTAGGGCAGACACCCAGGTCTGCCCTAACGTCACGGTAATTCTGATCGAACTAAAACCACAAAGTACAGGACGGGGATTGCTTTGACCAGCCATCGCACGATGCCACTGGTGTGGCGAGTCATATTTCTCCTTCAAGCGGTTGCTCTGTTTGTGCTTCTGCTGTATGGCGCCATGTTCATTCAACATGCCATAGCGGTCATTCGCTTCCCGTATCAGATGGATTACGGCGAGGGCTTGGAGATCTATGCGGTCGCTCGACTGTTCAGTGGGCTACCTCTGTATGGTGACATCACCCAACCGCCCTATCACACTTTGGAATACCCACCCCTTTATACACTCGTCGTCTCTCCCGTGGCCGCTTTGATCGGCCTGCGCTATACAGCCGGCCGCGTGGTAAGTGTGGCGCTGGCGCTGGTCATTGCCGGCTTGCTGGCGCGGCTTGTCTACGAGGAGACACGCCAGCGATGGGCGAGCGCGACGACAGGGTTGTTGTGGTTGGCTTCGCATTTCGTCTACAGTTGGGCCGTGTTGATGCGCGAGGACATGCTCTCCATCACGTTCTCGTTGTTGGGCCTGTATCTCTTTTGGCGCGGATATGTCCGCCGGGGGCGCACGCGATACGTGATGGTCGCGATGGTCTTGTTCGTCGCCGCCGCTTATAGCCGGGCCACGGCTGCCTGGGCTGCGGCGGCTTGCCTGGCGTACCTGGCGCTCACCTGCCGTTGGAAGCTGGCCGGACAGGCGCTCGCACTATATGCCGGGCTGGGTCTGGCGGTCTTGTTCCTGCTCCAGGTGATGACGGGCGGCGAGTTCTTTCGACACCTGGTGGTGTATAACCTCCAACCGTGGATGTTGAACCGCTGGCAGGCTGCGCTTGGGCGCGCGTGGGCCATGTACCCGCTGGCGATCCTCGCCGGTCTGGCGACGCTGGGCTTGGCCTGGCTGCGGCGCTGGCCGGCGCTGCCGGCGCTCTATTTGGCTTTTACCTGGCTCTCGACGGCGACAACCGGCAAGATTGGCGCTTACTTTAATCACATGTTGGAAGCCAGCGCGGCGACCTGGCTGGCCTGCGGCTTGATGCTGGGGTGGGCCAGCCGGAGCAAAAAGTGGCTGTGGCCGCTGCTCGCTTCGGCGGCGCTGCTCGTCCAGGCGGCGATGCTGTTCCATTTGCCGTACAGTTTGCAAAGGGGAGTTCTCGCACCGTGGACGGCGCTCAGACCGGCTATGCGACCATGGCTCAGGTCCAGTCGGGCAGCGTACTTGTGGACTCCAGCGGACGCCGATGTACAGGCGGCGGCTGAGCTTGATCAACGTGTGCGCCAAACACCTGGGTTGATTTTGTCTGAAGATGGATCGTTCACCGCCACGCATGGCCGCCCGATGTGGATCCAGTTCCAGCCTTTTGCGCAGCTTGCCAAGGCCGGGGTGTGGGACCCGTCGCCGTTCCTGGCCGAGATTCGTAACCGACAATTTGCCCTCATCTTGCTCACGTCGGATACGACAAGCGGCGACACGGTCTATCTCAACAAAGTGTCCGCCGAGATGCTGGACGCGATCCGGTCGAGCTATGTGCTGGACAAACAAATGTGGCTTTACTACGTCTATGTGCCGCGCGTGGAGCGCACATCGGACCATTGAGCCACACTGGGACAGGGCAGTGGAGAAATTGAACGACACAAGAGGCCGCGGGGCCGAGCGGCTGAGTCTGTTGGCAGTGCTTGTGTTGACGCTCGCCATGGTCGTCTGGTTGTCCGGCTATGTGCAGCGGAACGCCGCGTACCCGTTCGACAGCGACGAGGGCCTACACGCCTTCGATGCGCTGCGTGTCTCGGCCCATCTACGCGATGGCGACCCCTTGGGCGCACTAGACGATTCTTTGCGCCAATCGTTTTACCCACCTGTCCATGCCTGGTTGCTGGGCATCGTGTTGTCCCTGGCAAGCACGACACGCGCCAACGCGCGATTATTCAGCCTGGCTCTCTACGCGCTCGATGTTGTGCTGTTGTACGCGCTGGGCCGATGGCTGGCGCGCAATACGCGCTGTCCGTGGCTGGCCGGGCTGATGGCAGCTCTTTTGGCGCTGGCCTCTCCGCCGATATGGGTCATTGGCTCGCTGGTCTATCTCGAAGTGACCGGCGTGATGTTCGTGCTCGCCACGTTCTGGGGCTACTGGCAAGGCGTCGCCGCGACCCCAGAGGGGAAGAGCAAGTGGGGTTGGCTCGTGGCGGGCCTGGCAATCGTGGCTGCCACGTTGACCAAGTATCCGTATGGGCCGTTTTTGATGCTACCGTTGGCAGTGGCGATTGTGGTGCAGGCTCTACCAACCTTGCGAAGGCCAGGACTGCCTTCGCAAGGTTTAGGTGGGCTTGTTGAGCGATTGGTATTGTTGGTGCTGCCTTCCGTGGCAGTGATGCTGGTGTGGGTCGTGGTCCCGGTCACGCGCAATGGATTGGCAAATTATATTGCGGCCACAGAGGAATTGGCGCAAGCAGCACAACCTTCATTCTTTGCTCATCTCGCTTTTTATCTCAAGGGTGTCTGGCTCCAATTCAGCCCATCGCCGCTGATCGCCGTGGGACTGGCGGCAGCATTTCTGCTCTCGCTCGTGCGATGGCGCGATGACGCGTTGTGGCCCCTGGCTCTCTTTTTTGCCTGGCATCTGGTAGGCATCAGCACACATGGCGGGCTTGCTCCGCGTTTCCTCATCACGGCCATTCCTGCGCTGTGGCTGATGGGCGGCGTATGGGCTGCGCGCACCGCTGACGCCTGGCCTCGTTGGATTGCGTCGTTGCCATCAGGTGGCAAGTGGGCCGCACGGATTGCGATGTGGGCAGCCATCATCGTGCTCACGGTGACGAGCGTCCTCGGGTTGGCCTGGCGCGTGACGCTGTATCCGACGTTATACGTGCTGTCACTGGAAACAGACGCGCGCGCGGAAGAGCTCTATCGGTGGACGGCGGAGCAAATCCCGTCTGGGCCGGCGAGTATCGGCTTGGTCAACGATTGGGATCAGATGAGCGGCCCGGCGCTCGGATGGGAGTTGACGACTCGCCGCGCGTCGGACGGTGCGCCGCGCCGGGCCGACCTGGTGACGGTGTGGGAGATGCACCGTTTGCCCGAGCCGACATCAGAAAACTTGGCCGCGCTGCGCGATCAGATGAACGCTCGCAGGTTGAACGTGATGGTCGCCTACACAGCGCCGGGCGCGGGGATCAAACGGCTGCAAGGCGCCATCACGATCTTGGGCGACAAGGCCCGGCTCTTGAGCGAACGCGATTTCCCGCTGCGTTGGTATTGGCCGGACAAGGTCGAGTTCCCGCTCTACGATGGCGAGCCGCTTGACCAAGAGCAATTGCAGGCAGCGTTAGACCAGCTCGGCACAGAGCGCAGCCAGACGGTCCACGTCTATGCCTATACACCTTGAGCGCCTGTTTCAAAAGGGTGTGGCTAAATCTGGTTGAATGGGGAACAAGCCTTGGGACACATACACGTCGGCATTATCGGAGGGGGCATTGCGGGCCTGGTAGCCGGCTACGATCTGGCTAAAGCAGGGGCGCGCGTCACTATCCTGGAACGTCATCAACGCCTGGGAGGGCTGGCCGGTTCCTTTGTGATTCGACCAGGGCTGGAGGTTGAAAAATACTATCACTTTATCTGCAAGCCGGACCAGCCCTATTTCGACCTGCTGCGCGAGCTGGGCCTGGACTCGCGCTTGCGTTGGCGCACCACCGACATGGGCCTCTTTTACAACGGCGAGTTGTACACGATTGGCGATCCGCTGAGCCTGTTGAGGTTTCCTTACCTGTCCCTCGGCGACAAGCTGCGCTTTGCCTGGGTCACGGCCAAAGCCAAGTTCGGCGGCTCGTCAAGCTGGAAAGCGCTGGAAGATATTTCGGCGCGCGAGTGGCTGGTGCGGGAGTACGGCGAGCGGACCTATGCCATGCTGTATGCGCCGTTGCTCGATCACAAATTCCGCGAGTACGCGCCACAGATTTCGGCGGCCTGGATGTGGGCGCGCTTTCACCGACTAGGCAATTCGCGCACTCTCGCGCAGAGGGAACGCCTGGGCTACCTGGAAGGCGGCAGCCAGGCTTACGTGGATGGCCTGGAGCGCGCTTTGCGCGAGCGCGGCGCGGAACTGCGCGTCGCCGCGCCAGTGGAGCACGTCGTCATTAATGACGGGCGCGCCGTTGGGGTGCGGTGCGGGAGTGAGGTGCTGCGGTTCGACCATGTTCTTTCGACGGCGCCGATTCCGCACTCGCGAGAACTGTTGGCGGATGCCAGCGGCCCATATTTTGATAACCTGCGCCAGCTTGAGTACATCGGTGTGATGGTGATGACGCTGCGGCTGCGGC
>Ga0315268_10001236_pt1 | contig 29294 bp, 17 predicted proteins | sample C1_top_MG_FD_204535 | JGI IMG/M metagenome (GOLD analysis project Ga0315268, IMG submission 204535) | Sediment microbial communities from Yellowstone Lake, YNP, Wyoming, USA - C1_top | ecosystem: Environmental > Aquatic > Freshwater > Lake > Sediment | place: USA: Wyoming | collected 2017-08-01
CAACGCCGTTGTGCCGCAACGACGGGCTTGCCTCTCCGCCGCGCCGCAGGCACCCTTTGGCCGGGCGCGCCGCGACTCGGCGCCGGTTGGAACGGTCGTCAACTTCCTGAGAATATGAGCAACAAGGCGCAGGTTGGAATCATCGGGTCCCAGTTCGTTTCCCACATTCACGCGCTGGCGCTGAAACGGTGCGCGGAGGCCGAGCTGTTCGCGGTGGCCTCGCCCACGCCAGGCCACGCCCAGAAGTTCGCCCAGAACCACGGCCTGCCACATCACTTCACCGACTACAAACAGTTGCTGGCCATGCCGGAGATCAGCCTGGTGGTGGTTGGCGTGCCCAACGACCTCCATTGCCAGGTCGCGCTCGACGCGGCGGCGGCGGGCAAACACGTCGTCATGGAGAAGCCGTTGTGTCTGAGCTTGGCGGAGGCCGATGCGATGCTGGCGGCGTGCCGCCGGGCCAAGGTGAAGTTGATGTACGCGGAGGAACTCTGTTTCGCGCCCAAGTACGTCCGGCTCAAGCAACTGCTTGACAGCGGCGCGCTGGGTGAGCCGACGCTCATCAAGCAGTCCGAGAAACACGACGGCCCGCACGCGCCGCATTTCTGGGACGTGCAGCGGGCCGGCGGGGGCGTGACGATGGACATGGGCTGCCACGCGATTGAATTCTTCCGGTGGATGCTGGGCCGGCCAGCGCTCAAGTCGGTCTATGCCCAGATGGGCACTTACGTGCACCGGGACAAGACCGCGGGCGATGACAACGCGCTCATCATCCTGGAATTTGCCAATGGCGTCGTTTGCCTGGCTGAGGAGAGCTGGACCAAGAAAGGCGGCATGGATGACCGCGCCGAGGTGCACGGCGCCAAAGGCGTGGCCTACGCCGATCTGCACCACGGCAACGCCATCCAGACCTACTCCAGCGCCGGCTACGACTATGCGGTGGAAAAGGGCGGTTCGACTTTGGGCTGGTCCTTCACCGTCTGGGAAGAAGAGTGGAACTATGGTTTTCCGCAGGAGATGGCGCACTTCGTGGACTGCGTGAAACACGACAAGCCGCCGCTGGTGACAGGCGAAGACGGGCGCGCGGTGTTGCAGGCGGTTTTCGCCGCCTACGAGTCAGCGCGCACGGGCCGCAAGGTCCAGATGCCTTTTGTGACCGACGCTCGCAAACCGCATGATTTGTGGAAGCCACCTGAAACGTGAAACGTGATGCGTGAAACGGATACTGGATCCTGGATACTGGATAGGCAGGGCGTGAGGCGCGAAACGTGAACGAGTCACTTGACGCGATGAGTTTTCACGTGTCACGCATCACGTATCACGCGCGCAACTCTCTCATCCAGGCTGGCCTTGTTCAGCAGAGCGTGATCCGCAGACGCAGGTAAAGGAGTGTTCGACGAGTGCGTCATCAAGGGCCGGCGGTTTGCCCCAGCCCGTTTCTGCGCGCCGATGGCCGGCTATAGCCACAGCGCGTTTCGGCGCTTGCTGGCTGAATTAGGCGGTTGCGGGGCGCTCTGGACCGAGATGCTCGCCGCCCGGCAGATTCTCAACGAGGACTTTCAGACCTCGCCTTGGCTGCGCCGCCGCCCGCAAGAAAAGTGCGTCGTCTATCAGCTCATGGTGCGGGCCGGAGACCCGTTGGAGCGGATCCTTGCCCGGCTGGCCGAGCACGGCGTGGAGGCCGTGGACCTGAACCTGGCTTGCGACGCCCCGTCCGTGCGGGCCTGTGACGCTGGCAGCGCGTTGTTCGAGAACGCGGTGGCCCTCCGCGCCGTGGCCAGCGAGGCCCGGCGTCATTGGCCGGGGCTGCTCACCGCCAAGCTCCGGCTCGGCAGCCGCCGCCCCGACTGGCAGGCTCCCTTCGCGGAGCGGCTGCGCTTGCTGGCCGACGCCGGGGTGGACGCGCTGATTCTTCACCCGCGCTTTTTCGAGGACAAGTTCAAGCGGCTGGCGCGGCATGAGTTGATCCCCTGGGCGGCGTCCTTGACACCGGTGCCGCTCATTGCCAATGGCGACCTTGGCAGCCCCGAACAAGTGCAGGCCCAGGCCGGCCATGTGCGCCCCGCTTGCGCAATCATGATTGGCCGCGCAGCCATCGCCCGCCCCTGGCTGTTCGCCGCTTGGGAGACTCCGATCACGGTGGACCACGCCGAAATCTGGCGCAAAATGTTCCACTACACCGTCGAGGATTTCCCGCCGGCGATTGCCCTCCGCCGGATCAAGATGTTCACCAAGTATTTCGCGGCCAACTTTGCGTTCGGACACCAGTTCCGCGTGGACGTAGCCAACGCGCCGTCCTTGGCGGAAGCCTTTGCCCGGGCTGGGGCTTTTCTCTCGCGCAGGCCGGTGCTGGTCAGGCAACCGTCGGTGGCTGGCTTATAGAGGGCGGGGAGCGAACTGCAGAGTGCTCTCAAGACACGGACGAACACGGACGGACACGGACGGACACGGACGGACACGGAGCGGGACCCAGGCGTGGCGTGTCACGGCTCGTAAGGCATAGTGCCCGTGGCGTCCACCCGATAACCCCACTTGCGGATGTAGGCGCCGGCCGGCAGAAAAGCATCGTGGGCTTGGGCGAGCTTCCGCTGGAGTTGAGCGTGCAGTTGGCGCTGGAGCTTGGCCGCCTTCGGTTGGCTCACCAAGTTGTTTGTCTGCCACGGGTCTTTGGCGTTGTCGAAGAGGAGCCAGGGGCCGTTGAGGTCGCACACGTAAGTATGGCGCGGGGTGCGGATGCCCCGGTACTCGCGGCCACCCTTGGCGCGCGTCCACTGGCCAAAGGGCGCGATGCAACTAATCAGCGCTACGCCGCCGGACGGGTCCTTGCCGCCGCGAATGCACTGGCTGAAATCCAGCCCTTCCACGGAGGCGGGGATGGGCACGCCGCAGAGGCTCAAGAGCGTGGGCATGAGGTCCTCAGTGCTGATCATCGCTTCCACGACGCGGGGATGCGGCTCGCGGAAGCCGGCCGGCCAGTGCAACAGCAATGGCACGCGCACCGAGTCGTCGTAAGGCTGCTGCTTGTTGCGGCCGCCGTGCGCGCCCAGCAGGTCGCCGTGGTCGGCGGTGAAGACCAGCAGGGTGTTTGGTTCCAGGCCGGTTTCGCGAAGGGTTTGGCGCAACTGCCCGCAGCAGCCGTCCAACGCTGTGCAATGTGCGTAGTAGCCGGACATCATCCGGCGGGCCTCGGCGTGCATCGCCGGCGGGACGTTGGGGGGCAGGTGGAGCGCGGCGGGCGGATAGCTCGCCCGCAATTCCGCCGGGGCCAACTCGTAAGGGTCGTGCGGCGGCCCCCAAGACAGCACCAAGAAGAAGGGCTTGGCGGCGCCAGCGCGCGCGCGAAGATACTCTTGTGCCGCGCGCGTCTGCGCGAAGGCGTCGTAGCCTTGCCATTTGAGCTTCTGCGGTGTGTCGGCGTAATAGATGGAATTGCTATAGTTGTGAGTGCATTCGACGGCTCGCCAGAAATCGAAGCCCTGTCGGCGCTCGGGCGGGGTGAAGTTGGAGCGTCCACGCCCGTCGAGGTGCCACTTGCCGATGTAAGCGGTGTCGTAGCCGGCTTGGCGCAGCACGTTGGCCAGGGTGAGCGCACTCCCGGCCAGCGGCACGTCATTCAAGAAAACACCGTGGGTAAGGGCGCGCTGTCCGGTGAACAGCGAAGCGCGCGCGGGACAACAAACCGGCACCGCGGAGACAGCGTTGCAGAACGCCACCGTGCCGCCCTCGCGGCGGAGTTGGTCCAGGTTCGGGGTCCTGACATCGGGGTTGCCTGCGTAACCGAACGCCTCGGCGCGCCATTGGTCGGCTAGGACAATCAGCAAATTGGGCTGGCCGCGCTCAGTGGCAAGGGCCGAAACTGCCACGCTCGCGGCCAACAAGGGCACAGCGATCGGTTTAATAACTGACCTGAGAACAAGGTATAGCCACGGACGGACACGAATGAAACAAGGATGGAATCGGAGCGAGGCATTCATGCTGGTTCACCGTCTTTCCTTTTCCCGCGGCGCTAATGTCTTCCACCAGCCGAACGTGGGCCGCCGAAGCGGCATGAATGCCGCGCTCCGGCCAATCATTGGCGTCAGTTAGGGTTGATTAGCGGTTCGTATTCGAGTCGGACGCAATGCCCCATCGCCTTCTGCCACAAAGAATGAGAATGCGATGGGATTAGGATTAGTATCTGACATTGAAAATGCTGTAAAATTGTCTCGCAGGTTTGGAAATTTCAAATCTGTTTGGCTAGGATTACGATTAAGATTAGGACTAGGACCAGGTTTGGACTGTGCTTGTCTGGGTCTTAGCGTTTTAGCATCTTGGTGGCCGCGTTCTTAGATCAGACAACATGCTGCGAGCGGCTCGACAAGCTATCAAAACGGGTCAAGGAGGAGAAGCAGAGCGAGAAGGAGAACGATTGTCTGGTCAGCGTTCGCGCGTGGGGCCAGGCGGTTGCTCCGGCGCGAGGAAGCGGTCTTTGTCCAAGCGGTATTGTTGCATGACGCGGCGGGTGGCGGTTTCGGCTTCGGCGGCGTCAATGACCATGCGGCGGAGGGATTCGCCGCCGCCGAATTCGAGCAAGTGGTAGCCATCCTTGGGGTGCCGCAACGCGGCAGCAAGCTCGCTCAGCCGGCTGACGGGCTGGCCGTTGACCTTGTCCAAGGCCATGAAGTGGCTGTCCTCGTAGCCGAGATTGAAGGGATCGGGAAGCACCAGCGAGAGCACGACGCGGGCAGGGCGTTCGGGAGTGGGTTTCTCCCTTTCGTAATAGCCGAGCCGGAAGGGCGCTTTGCGGCGCCAGTCGCCGCCCCAACTGCGCAAGTAGGCCTCGGTCAGCGGCTCAAAGACCAGCCCGCCGACCATGAGGAATTCCGGCTCCCGGTCATAGACCGCTTGCGGCACCAGTTCGGCGCCGTACTCAGCGGCGGGCAGGAGGTAGTCAACCTGGCGCATGGCACCCTGGCGCCAGACGCGCAGGCGCACGGTGTCGCCGGCCCATTTGCCGCGAGTGGCCAGGTTCTCCAGCAGCAGTTGCCCGTAGTGGGGATCGGTGTAGTTGCCGGCGGTGTCTATCTTGAAGCCCTCCACCTCCAGGATGAGGTCGTGGGGCCGAACCAAATCGGATTTGCCGGCGCCCGTGGCGTAATCAGTAACGACCACCCCGCGGGGCTCGCCAGGCAGGCCAAGGTAAGCATGGATGGCGGTGTTCTCAGTCCTTTGCCACACGAAATCGAAGAAGCCCAAGCGGCGGGGCGGCTTGGTGTCCGCGGCCTGAAGGACGAACCGGATGAAGCTGGCGGGGATCACCGTGCAGGTGGTCCTGTCTTGGGCACAGGCCAGCCCGAGCAGTTGGGTGTCTGAAACCAGCGCTTCGGCGCGGCCACCCTCGTTGAGTTCAGAGTCAGCTTCCAGGAACGGCAGGTCGAGGAAACTCAGGTGGGCGTGCTTGACGGTGAAGCGCGCGATTTCGGCCTTGCGCTTCTCCAGGTTGCCCTCGTGCCAGCGCAGGAACCGGGAGCCGCCCTTGAGGGGCACGGGGTCAGCCAGGCGCGCCGGCTTGAGCCCCCGCCAAAGGTTCGTGGCGGTGGCGGTCACGAGGGCCAGGTTGGCGTGGTAGTCAATCCATTGCAGTGCGCCGTCCCACCATTGGCCGTGTCCGCCCTTCTGAATCCGCACCAAGGTCAGGTCGTTCAGGTGCTCGGCCGTGGTCAGCACCCGGCTTGGCGCCACGACCACGCCGGTCTTGAGGTGATGGGCCATGCGCTTGGTCCAGGGCTGAAGGAAATCATAGTCTTTCTGGGTGACCTCCACGGTGACAATGGAGTCTTCCCACCGGACACCGGCGGCCCGCGCGCCGAGAGCCAAGGCGCCCAGCGCCACAGGCAAAACCAATCGCAATACCATGTCTTTCATAGGCGGCGATCTTTGGCCAAGCCATAGGTGCGGAGTATCTCCGGGCCGGCCCGCTGGGCGGCCGCGTGGTCCAGACACTCCAGGTGATGGTAGGCCGTGAATTCAACTACATCCTGGGCGCCGGTGTGGCTCTCGAAGGCGCGAATCACGTCCTCGAGCTTTTCCACCCGCACGCCGTTGATCTTGTCCACCAAGGCGCGGCCGCGGACCTCCAGATTGGCGTTGACCGGATGGGAGAGCACCGAGGCCAAGACGACCGCCTCGGGCCGCCAGAGCTCCGGGGTCTCCCGGCGCCGAAAGAACAGCTCATAAACCAGCTCGTCGCTGCCCGGCGCGCCCCCATCTGCGCCGGAACTGCGGAGGTAATCGCGGCTCAGCGGCGTGAAAACCAGGCCGCCATAAACAAAATACCGCGGCAGCACATGTTGGTTGCCTTCGGCGGCGTCATCCCGCCGCACCTGCATCGGCAGCGTGATGGTCAAGGCCTGGCCTTTGCGCCAGACCTTGACGGGCACACTTTGGCCCTCCTGGGCCTCGTTGAAAGCCACCGAGACAAAGACGCGGTTGCCCTGGTAGAGGATCGTGCCGTCGCTGCCCACCGCATAAGGGCCGACTTGCAGCAGCACGTCGTCTATTTCCAGCAGCTTTTCAGCGGGACACCGCGGGAGAATCTGATCAATCCGCACGCCGGCCCCGTCGTCGGGCAATTGGAGGCAGCGCCGGTAGGCGGGGTTTTGCAGTGGCGCCAGCCGGATGCCCGCTTGCGGGAGGCCATCGTAGGTGCCGTCCGCGATGTCCGTCAGGAAATGCTGGATCAGCGGCGGCGGGATGAAGAAGCCGGCGTTTTCCAGGCCCGGGATGTTCTGGAAGGCGACGCCCACCACTTTGTCGTCTTGAATCACCGGGCCGCCGCTGTTGCCGGGGTTGATCGCCGCGTCGGTCTGCACCGCCAGGAACTCGCGGTTGCCGATCTGGACGTAGGACTGGACCTCAATGCGCGACACCACGCCCCGGGTGTAAGAGATTTGCTCGCCGCCGGCCGGATAGCCGTAGGTGACCACGCTGGAACGGACTTTGGGCAACTCGCCCAGCTCCAGCGGCTCCAGACCGTCAAAGAAGCTTTCCGGTTCGACGGCGATCAAGGCCAGGTCGCAATCGTGAGCGATGAAGACCACCCGCGCCAAGTAGGGCTGCGGGTCCTGATAGCGGTGCACCACCACTTGCCGCGCCCAACTGATCACGTGGGCATTGGTCATGATCCGCTTGCCGCGAATGACAAAGCCTGAACCCGAAGCCTTGCGCACGGAATCGAAGCGCCACGGGGCGTCCCAGACTGGTTGCTGGCTGAAGGTCGAAATCTGAACGACCGACTTCTCGGGTTCGGCCCCGAGGGCGGTCGCCGCCACGATCAAGCACAAATTCCTCAGCACGGCGCAACCATGGCCGCGCCCGCGCCCTTTGTCCAGCGCAGATCAGATGCCCTGCCCGGCCAAATGGTCACGTTGAGGATGCCAAGCACAAGGTGTGGCCCCAGAAAAACCGACCGTGCCCGGCAGCGGTGGAACAACGACAACCAGCCGCACCCGGAAACGTGGCAGAACAACCCCTGAGCCGTCCCGCTGCTTCTTGGACCTGGGCGTGATGCCGGCTTGGGCGGTCAAGACCGCCACGCGGCCTTCGATGGCTGGCGGCAAACCCTCGGCTGCGGCCAAGGGCGCTAGATGATCCGCTCGACGAGTTCGCGTACCGTGATTTTGTGGGGTCTCCAACAACCTGACACCGCGTCGGAAGCGTTTGCTCAGGGAGAGATCATGTCCTATGCGCTGGCGGTCTGGCCGTATCGGCCGGCTAGGCCGATGCCGAGGAGGACCACCGCAGCGCCCAGGATTTGGAAGGGAGTCATCGCTTCGCCTAAGAGCACCCAGCCCAGCAGCGCCGCCACGGCCGGCTGAAAGAGCAGCGCCACGGACATAAACGAGGCCGAGAGATGGGCCGCAGCATAGGCAATCAGGCCCTGGCCGCCGACCTGGCTGGTCAGGGCCAGCGCGGCCAGCACGAGCCAGCCGGTGGCGCTCCGGGCCGCCAAGCTTTCGCTTGAGACTCGCGCCGCCAACAGCAGCAGCGGGCAGGTGACCAGGCCGGACCAGGCCATGATCGTGCCCGTGGCGAAGGTGCGCCGGAGTTGCTTCACCGAGAGCAGGTAGCTGCCGTAGAACACGGCGGTGGTCATGCCCAAGGCGTCGCCGAGCACGTGCCGCATGGTCCTGGTGAAGCTGACGCCAGCCAGCATGGCGCCGCCCGCCAGTGCCAGCAGCATCCCGGCCACGAACTTCCACGTTATCCGCTCGCCAAAGAGCACCCGCGCCCCCAAGGTGACGAAGATCGGGGCGAAGTTGGCCAGCAGGGTGGCGTTGGCGACCGAAGTCAGTTTGATGGACCAGTGCCACACGGCCAAGTCGCCGGCGAAGAAGAAGCCCGCCGCGGCCAACAACCCGAAGGCGGCGGGCGTCCTGGGTTTGTTCGGCGGCGGTTCGCGCCGGTTCTCAACGGCCAGCCAGAGCCAGAGGATCGGCAGCGCGAAAAACAACCGGTGGAAGGCCGTGGCGCTGGGGCCGACCTCGCTCAAGCGCACCCAGATGGGGGCAAAGGCGATGCCGGTCGCCCCGGTGAGCAAGGCGGCCAAACCGAGCCGCGCCATGGACCTCGATTGCACGGCCAGCGGTATATCACACCGCCGCCAAAGCCGTCACCTGCCCTGATGCGCCGCGCCGGCGATTGTCCTTGCCCGCCGGAGCCCACGGCGCGATAGTCCGGGCGGGTTGGCAATGCAGAGTCCAATCCGCGACCCCACGGGAATGAACGCCGCGCATCACCGCCTGGCTGGCCGGCCCGGCAGACCGGCCCGCGCCGCCGGCTTCACGCTGATCGAATTGCTCGTGGTGATTGCCATCATTGCGATTTTGGCGGCGCTGTTGCTCCCCGCCCTCAGCAAGGCCAAAGCGAAGGCCCAAGCGATGAAGTGCGCGTCCAACATGCGCAACTGGGGTTTCGCCACGCACATGTACCTGGGCGATTATCAGGATTGCCTGCCGCTTTTTGGCGATTTGTCCACCGATTACACCAAGCCTTTTTGGCACGCGAAACTGGCGCCGTACGTGGCCAAGCGCATGGAGACAAACACACTCTTCACCCAGACGGAGGTGTATTACGATGAACTGCGCCGGTGCCCGGGCGGAAGCACCGGGCCGGTGCCTTTCTCCGGCATCGCGACCCGCTCCACGAATTGGAATTGCTGGATCGGCGCCAACTTCGGCGCCTATGGCAACCCCCTGAGCGGCCCGTTCTACTACGGCGACTTCACGCCGCCTTTGAAAGTGTCGCGCATTGGCAAACAGGCCGATGCCATGATCTTCATGGACACGATCACGCACTACGTCTATTCGCCCGTGGACCCGACCTACCGGTTCACGCTCGATCTCAACAAGGATGGGAAAGTGGATACGATGCCGCAGTATCCGGATCAGCCGTTTAACTGCGGGCGGCCAACGGTCCACAACAACGGGGCCAACGTCACCTTGCTCGACGGCCACGTGGAGCGCGTGTCCTTCCGGAAACTCTGGGAAATAGACCGGGCCAACCGGGTGGTGCATTCCTTTTGGTACATGGAAGACTGAGTTGGCCGGTCAGGCGGCCGCCTTACGCCGGCGGCGCGCCAAGCGCTTGGAGCGATGAAAATGAGGTCAGCGCCCCCTTACGTCAGCGGCTACGCCGTCTCGTGTTTGAGCCTCCGGTTGCGACGCGCCTTGATGGCGGGTGTTGCCCTTGCCCTGGGCGCGCTGGCGCCGGAGGCCGCCGACACGAACGTCTTTGCCCAGCGCGGGTATTACATCACTTTCATGCGGATGCCCACTTTTGGGCTGGCGGAGTGGCAGCGCGCTGCGGACCTGATGCGCGAGGACGGCGCGAACCTGCTCTTGCTGTGGGTCGGCGGGGCGTTTCGCTCGGCGAAGTTTCCGATCACCTGGAAGTACAACGAGGAGCACCTGAATGTCCGCCAGGATTTTGTCCGCGAATTGATTGACCACGCCCACGCGCGCGGCATCCGCGTCTTGCTTGGTTTCACACCGTTTGGGTACGACGGGGTGAATCAATATCCGCTGGAGCACCCGGAACTACAGGCGAGGCAAAGAAGCGGCGAGCCGGTTGGGGAATTTGGCATCCACGCTTGGGGCCACAACCTGTGCCCGGCGCGGGCGGAGTCGCAGCGGTTCATGCTCGAATACGCGCGCGAGATGTCCTTCGACTTCTACCCCAACGCCGACGGGTTGATGGTCGAGTCTTCAGACTACGCGGTCTGCCATTGCCCCGAGTGCGGCGACCGCTTTTTTGATCACGAGTTCAGGTTTGTCGAGCAGATTTCCCGGGAGTGGTGGGCGAGGAAGCCCGGCGCGACGATCGTGGTCTATCCGCACTACTTCAGCGGCGCGCCCGTGCCGGGCCTGGACGCCCGCTCGGCCAGCCATCCGTTCGACCCGCGCTGGACGCTGTTCTTCACGCCGCACAGCACGCGACTGGACACCAACCTGCTGCGCCAGGCCAAGTCGAGCCTCTATTGGAGCGACGCGCCGGCGCTCGGCGGCCCCGAGCAGATTCGCGCCGGCGCGCAATTCGCAAAACGCTACGGCTTCACCGGCTACGTGCCTTCGCTGGAGGCCTACAGTTACGTGGCGACGCGGCCTGAGGAGGGACAGGCCTACTTGGTCGGGCGGAGACAGGTTCCACTTGGCTACGGCTGGCTGCCCGTCGGCCAACTGCCTTACGGCGAACTGCCGCAACGCATCAATCGCCTGGCCTATCGGGAGTTCAGCCGCGCGCCGGACTTGCCGATGGATGAATTCAACCGCCGCTTGGGCCAGGCGCTGTTCGGCAACGCCGCGACGCCGCAACAGATCAGCGATGCGCTCGAACTCCACCGCGTCTTCGGCATGGAACACTCGTGGAGCCAAGCGGCGCCACTGGCGGCGCCCGAGCGGGTGCGGGCGATGAAGCAGCGCGGCGAACTCACCCCGGCCAGGCTGAGAGCTTATCGGCAGGCCCTGGCGGGCGTGCGCGATATTGCCGCCCGCCAGCGTGAAGCCACAGGGACGGTCGCCAGGGAAATGCGCCGGATAGCCGCCTGGGTGCTTGCTCAATGGGAGGGCGAGAACGCCAGCCTGCTGGATTTGCCGGAGAGCCAACTCCAAGTGCGCATGTCTTGGGGGCATCAATCCGCCGCGGGCACGGCGTTTTACGTCAAATTCCTGGCTGACGAGGCCGCCATTGGCGCGGCCGCGCCTCTGGAGCTTGAAGCCGGAGACGGTTTTCGCGACGGCGCCTGGCAGACGCACGCCGGCGCAGGCGAGGTGGATGGGATCAGCTTGACCTTGCGCTACGCGGAAGAGCCGGTCAAACCGATCACGAACCTGCATTCCATCTGGGCGCATTTGCTGGCCAACGCCGACGCCGACACCGCCCGGCGGCTGCAGCTTGATCCCGGCTGCCGGCCAGACAAGCGCAAGCTGACCGTGCAGATGGACCCTGAGGGGACGCGCGGTTTCAGTGTGACGGTGGACCAGTTGCTCACCAACCGTGTGTTTTGGGCGCCGGCGTTGGATGTCTTCCTGTGCGCGGGCGAACCGCCGGTCTCGTTTGCGGCGCACCAGCGGGCGCTGCAACCATTCGCCGGCCAGCGCGTGCTCGACCAGGTCGAGCGCGAGCCAGAGGCCGCCTACGAACAGTTTGCCTCCAAGTGGGAAGACATGGGCAGCCCGGCTTATCGGAATCCCGCCGCGCCGCCGCCGGGCCACATTGTCTGCGTCAGTTGGGAAGGCGCGCTGCACAAATTCGGCATTGATCGCGGGGCGGGTGTCTGGAACGACCTCGGCAACGAAGACCGCTTTCGGTTTTGGTTTGACTTTGGCGAGCTTGCCGAGTTGACGCCGCAGACTTGGCGCGGGCAACGGCTCGCCCAAGGCCTGCCAGTCATCACCACCACCATCGAAAAGGAGGGCGTCCGCTATGAAGTCGAGCAGTTCGCGCATCCCTTGGACGGCCCGCCACCTGAACGGCGCGGGGATTTGCCGATGGTGCTGTTCCAAAAGGTCAGGCTCCGCAGCCTCAGCGGCGAGGCCAAGTCGGTTGCGCTGCGCCTGACGCATCAGCGGCTGCTGCCGACTGCACCGCCAACCAGCGTTCAGCTCGTCACCAACGGCGCCGCCTGGCTCCTGGAGGACGTGGCTGCCCGGCGCGCGTTGCTTTGCCTCGAAGGCGCCGGCCTGAGCCTGCAATCGTTCAGCGCGCAGGGCGCGGGCACGATCACCAACACCATCGTGGCAGCCATCGTTGCGCCGGCGGGCGGCGCGCTGGAGTTCGTTGTCAAACTTCCCTCGCCGGTGGTGTCAGCGGCGGACCGCGCGAAACTGGTGGCGTTGGACTACGGGGCCTGTCGCGCGGAAACATTGGCCTTCTGGTCGGAGAGGCTGGCCGAGGGGGCGCAATTCGTCGTGCCGGAGGACGCGGTCAACGAGTTGTTCCGGGCCAGCCTTTGGCACGCGCTGCGGTTGCCGCGGCGCCACGGCGGCGCGGGCGCCGATGTGACCAGTGACTTGCCTTACTCGAACTTTGCCTACGATCAGACCGGCACGCCCTGGCCGGTCAATCAGTCCGTCTATGTGGACTACATGATTTACGACTTGCGCGGCTACCACGACGTTGCCGCGGAGGAACTGGCGTTGATGTTTCGGCAGAACCAGGAACCCAACGGACACATCAAAGGCGTGGCCAACTGGGGCGTTTATACTCCTGGCCTGATCTACGCGGTCGCCCAGCACTACCTTTTGTCCGGTGACCGCGCCGGCCTGGAAGCGCTGCTGCCCCAGACCCTCAAAGCCCTCCACTGGTGCCTGGCGGAAATGCGCCAGGCAGCCGCCCAAACCGGCCCGGCCCGCGGCCTAATCCTCGCCCCGTTGAACGACCTGTCGCATGAGGCCAGGGCCTGGGCGTTCAACCAGGCCTACTTCTTCGCGGGGGTGGACCTGCTGGGGCGGGCGCTGGCGGACATTGGCCACCCGCGCGCGGCGGAGTGCCGCGCCGCGGCCAGCGCCATGCGCGCGGCGGTGGAGCGCGGCTTCGCCCAGGCGGCCACGGCCGCCCCGCTGGTGCAACTGCGCGATCACACTTGGACTCCTTTCGTGCCCGGCGACGCGTTGACGCCGCGGCGGTTACTGGAGGTGTGGTACCCGACCGACGTTGACACCGGGCCTTTGCACTTGGCCCGGCTGCAGGCCCTGGACCCGAACGGGCCGTTGACGGCCAGTCTGCTCCACGACCACGAAGACAACCTCTACTTCAAAGGCTGGGGGATGGCCAACGAACCGGTCTATAATCCGCAGGCCACCGTCTATCTGCTGCGGGATGAGGCCAAGCCAGCCATCCGGGCGTTTTACAGCATGATGGCCTGCGCTTTCAGCCACTCGGTGTTTGAGCCCGTGGAGCATCGGTGGGGGTGGGGCCAGTACTTTGGCCCGCCCAGCACTGACGGGGCGTGGTTTGAGCTTTACCGGCGTCTGCTGATCCAAGAGCGCGACGATGGCACGTTGCTGCTGCTGCCGGCAACGCCGAGAAAGTGGCTGGAGGAGGGCAAACAAATCCGTGTGGCGCGCGCGCCGACTTACTACGGGCCGCTGAGCTTCACGGTCCAAAGCGAGGCCGGAGCAGCCGGGCTAGGCGCCACCGTCGCCGTGCCCAACCGCCAGCGTCCGAAGGAGCTGCTGGTTCGGCTACGCCATCCACGCGGCCTGCCGCTGCGGTCAGTCACCGTGAATGGCGAAGGCTGGCGGGAGTTCGACACGGCCAAGGAATGGGTGCGCGTCCCCAACCCGAGCGCCGCGAGCTACACCATCCGCGCGCGGTACTGATGTTCGGGGTTTCGGATTCCCGATATGCGATGTGCGATTTAGGGTTGGCGATGGCATGGGCGCGGTCGTAGGCTCGGCGCAACCCTTTCAGGGTTGTATGCCACATTCACGGCCCGCCCGCAGGCTTGGGCCTACGGCTATTCATGTTCGGCCCCTTGCGGGGCCGGCGGCCATCAACCTTGGCCCATTAACCGTCAACCAGTTTGGCGTCCCATCGCCGTGTTCTGACGCGTCCTAGGTGAGGGGGCCATCTCTCCAAAGGATGGCGGAATGAATTCCGCGCTCCGGCGCAATCCGTGTTTCACCTGTGTCAATCCGTGGCTCAACACCGTTTTCGATTCACGCGATGCGGACGGTTGAGCGGCAACTTGACGGCTGGCCACGGGGGGCTACCATCCGCCTGCTCGCCGTTTGAGTTACGGCCTCAGCGGGAGCGGCGGGAGTTTCTGCGCCGAGTGGCGTGCGCGCGCCTTGCGCACGCAACGCGGCGTGGAGGCCGGTTCCGCAGCGAAATGCAGCCATGGAAACAAGCATGAGCGACTCATTGCAGCCGGGTTCGGCAGCCAGGCGCAAGCCGAAGGCCGTCCGCCAAGCGGGGGCGCGACTGGGAGGTCTCTGCCTTGCGCTGGCGAGCGCGGCGGCGCTGCTGTTGAGCGGCGGCTGCACGCGTTCGCCGGCCGGCGACGCCGCCTCGGGCCGGCCGGGGGGCGGGGCGCCTGTCCCAGTGTTGGCGACGCAGGCGGTGGTGAAAACCATGCCGGTCGAAATCCGCGCCATTGGCAACGTGCAGGCCTTCTCGCGGGTGGCGGTGCGCTCGCGCATTGTCGGCGAGTTGACGCGCGTGCACTTCCAGGAGGGCCAAGAGGTCAACCGGGGCGAGTTGCTCTTCACCATTGACCCGCGCCCGCCCCGGGCCGCCTTGAACCAAGCCGAGGCGAACCTCGCCCGCGACCAGGCGCAACTAAACAACGCGCGGCGGGAATACGGCCGTCAGAAGAACCTGCTGGAATCGAAGTTGATCTCGCCCGACGACTTCGACAAGGCCGAGGCCGCGCTCAAGGCGCTGGAGGGGACGGTTCTGGCCGACCAAGCCGCCATTACCAACGCCGCGCTCAACGTCGAGTTTACCCAGATTCGCGCGCCGATTGACGGCCGGGCGGGCGGCCTGCTCGTTCACGCCGGCAACATCGTTCAAGCCGGCAGCGATGTGTTGGTTACGCTGAACCAGCTTCGCCCGATCTACGTCGCCTTCGCCGTGCCAGAGCAGCACCTGGCCGAGATCAAAGCGCGCCTGGCCGAAGGAAAGCTTTCCGTGGAAGCGAGCGTGCCTGGCCTGGCGCAGCGACCGCGCGGCGAGCTGAGCTTCGTGGACAACGCGGTGGACGCCAGCACGGGCCAGATCCCGCTCAAGGCGGCCTTCGCCAACCCCGACAACGCGCTCTGGCCGGGCCAATTTGTGGCGGTGGTGCTCAAGCTCAAGGAGTTGCCCGGCGCGGTGGTCGTGCCGGCCCCAGCCGTTCAGAGCGGCCAGAGCGGCGACTTCGTCTATGTCGTGAAGCCCGACCAGACCGTAGAAATGCGGCCGGTGAAGACGGGCGTGGCCCACGAGGGCGAGACGGTGGTGGAGCGCGGCTTGGGGGCGGGTGAAACCGTGGTGACGGATGGCCAACTGCGCCTGGTGCCGGGCGCCAAGGTGAGTGTCAGGTCCGGCCTGGCGCCCACGCCCGCCCAGACGCGCCCAGCGAAGGGAACATGAGCGTTCCGGAGCTGTTCATCCGCCGCCCAGTGATGACCACGCTGGTCATGGCGGGGATCCTCTTGTTCGGCCTGATCAGCTACCGCTACCTGCCGGTGAGCGATCTGCCCAGCGTGGATTATCCCACCATCCAGGTGTCGGCCGGCCTGCCCGGGGCGACGCCCGAAACGATGGCCTCCGCTGTGGCTACCCCGCTGGAGCGCCAATTCTCCACCATCGCCGGCGTGGACTCGATGTCGTCGGTCAGCGCGCTGGGGATGTGCCAGATCACGGTGCAGTTCACGCTGGACCGGAACATTGACGCGGCGGCCCAGGACGTGCAGGCGGCCATTTCCAAGGCGCAGCGCCAGTTGCCGCCGGACATGCCCACCCCGCCCGTGTACTACAAGGTCAATCCCGCCGATTCGCCCATCCTTTTCCTGGCGCTGACTTCGCCTTCGCTGCCGCTCTCGGCCGTGGACGAATACGGGGAGACGCTCGTGGCGCCGCAGGTTTCGATGGTCAACGGCGTGGCGCAGGTCAACGTCTATGGCGCCCAGCAATTCGCCGTGCGCGTGCAACTGGACCCGCGCTTGCTCGCCGCGCGCGGCCTGGGTATTGACGAGGTGCGCAAGGCCATCGCCGACGCGAACGTGAACCTGCCCACCGGCACGCTCTACGGCCAGCGCCAGGCCTTCCAGGTGAAAGCCAGCGGCCAACTGTTCCGCGCGGCCGACTACCGGCCCATCATCGTCGCCTACCGCAACGGGCGGCCAGTGCGCTTGGAGGAACTGGGGCGCGTGCTGGACAGCGTCCAGAACGACAAGGTGGCCAGTTGGTTCAACAACACCCGCTCGATTGTGCTTAGCGTGCAGAAGCAGCCCGGCGTCAACACCGTCAAGGTCGTGGACGACATCCACCAGTTGATGCCCGCCCTGCGCGCGAAACTGCCGGCGGCGGTGAAACTGGAGGTCCTGTTCGACCGCTCGATATCCATCCGCGAGTCGGTCAACGACGTGCAGTTCACGCTCTTCCTGGCGGTGGCGCTGGTGGTGTTGGTCATCTTCCTGTTCCTGCGGAACCTTTCGGCGACCGTGATCCCGAGCCTAGCCTTGCCGATGTCGCTCATCGGGACGTTCGCGGTGATGTATCTGCTGGGCTACAGCCTGGACAACCTGTCATTGATGGCGCTGACACTGTGCGTGGGTTTCGTGGTGGATGACGCGATTGTGATGCTGGAGAACATCGTGCGCCACATCGAAGGGGGCGAACCGCCGTTCGAGGCGGCGCTGAAGGGCTCGCGCGAGATAGGCTTTACCATCATCTCCATGACCCTCTCGTTGGCGGCGGTGTTCATCCCGGTGTTGTTCATGGGCGGGCTGCTGGGGCGGCTGCTGCACGAATTCGCCGTGACCATCGCGGTGGCGGTGCTGGTTTCGGGCTTCGTGTCGCTGACGCTGACGCCGATGCTCGCCAGCCGGTTTGTGAAGGCCGCCGAGCACCGCCGGCACAACCGGCTCTACATGGCTTCGCAGCGGGTCTTTGACGGCATGCTGCGGCTCTACCAGGCGACGTTACGGGCGGTGCTGCGGCACCGGCTGGCGACGCTCCTGCTTACGCTGGCGGTCCTGGGCGCGACTCTGTTCGTGTTCGCCGTCATTCCGAAGGGGTTTTTCCCGAGCGAAGACACGGGCCGCCTTTCCGGCATGACCGAAGCTGCGGAGGACATTTCCTTCGAGGCGATGCGGGAGCACCAACTGGCCCTCAATACCATCGTGAGCGGAGTGCCGGAGATCTCGGATTTCATGTCTTCCATTGGCGCCGGCGGCCCGACTGCCTCCGGCAACAGCGGGCGTCTGTTCATGCGGCTCAAGCCGCGGCGGGAAAGGCGGCGGCGGGTGGACGAGCTCATCCAGGATTTGCGGCCGAAACTGGCGGCGGTGCCGGGCATCCGGGTGTTCCTGCAGAACCCGCCGCTCATCCGCATCGGGGGGATGATGTCCAAGAACCTCTACCAATACACCTTGCAGGGCTCCGACCTGCAGGAGCTCTATTACTGGGCGCCCATCTTGGAGAAACGCATGGCCCAACTGCCCGGCTTCCAGGACGTGACCAGCGACCTGCTCATCTCCACGCCGGAGGCGCGGGTGGAGATTGACCGCGACAAGGCCCAGGCGCTGGGCGTGAGCGCGGCGCAGATCGAAAACGCGCTTTACGACGCCTACGGTTCCCGGCAAGTCTCGACCATCTACACGCCGGTCAATGAGTACTGGGTGATTTTGGAATTGCAGCCGGAGTTTCAGCGTGATCCCTCGGCGTTATCGCTGCTCTACGTGCGCGCCAACAACGGCAAACTCGTGCCGCTGGGCGCGGTGGCGCGCTTCACCCGCGGCGTGGCCCCGCTGACCGTCAGCCACCTGAGCCAGTTCCCATGCGTGACCATTTCGTTCAACCTGGCGCCGGGCGTGCCGTTGGGCACGGCGGTGGAGGCCGTCGCGCGCCTAAAGGATGAACTGCGGCTGCCGGCCACGCTCACCGGCAGTTTCCAGGGCTCGGCCAAGGTGTTTCAGTCCTCCATCCAGGGCCTGGGTGTCCTGCTAGTGTTGTCCATCCTGGTCATTTACCTCATCCTGGGCGTGCTCTACGAGAGCTTCATTCATCCGGTGACGATTCTCTCGGGGCTGCCCTCTGCCGGCCTGGGGGCGCTCATCACGTTGATGCTTTTCGGGATTGACCTCAACGTCTATGCCTTCGTCGGCCTGATCATGCTCATCGGCATCGTGAAGAAGAACGCCATCATGATGATTGACTTTGCGATCGCGGCGCAACACCAAGGCAAGAGTCCCCTTGACGCCATTTTCCAAGGGTGCATGTTGCGGTTCCGCCCCATTATGATGACCACCATGTCGGCACTGGTGGGCACGCTGCCCATTGCCCTGGGCTACGGGGCCGGCGGCGAGGCGCGCCAGCCGCTGGGGCTGGCGGTGGTGGGCGGCCTGGTGGTATCGCAATTGCTCACGCTCTATATCACGCCGGTCATCTACCTCTACCTGGAGCAGTTCCAGGCTTGGGCCGGCCGCGCACTGCGCCGCCGCCCGGCGGCCGCGGAACCATCTGTTGGCGCCGCCCAGACGGCCTGAGGGCGCGACCAGTTTCATTTGAATTCCAGCAAGGAAAAGAGCACCATTGCGGCGTGCTAACGCAGTCGCGCGACACGAGCCTGGAAGTTGAGCGGCGTTTAATCGAGATGGTGCGGCAGACGCCCGTCTGGCGCCGGCTCCAACTGGCTGACCGTTTGAGCCATAGTCTGCGCGACTTGGTATGGTGCAGCCTGCGCCAGCGTCATCCGCAGGCGACGGCGGCGGAGTTGCGGCGGCGCTTTGCCGAGATCCATTTGGGGCCGGAGTTGGCGCGGCGCGTGTTGGATGCCGGCAGCCGGGCAGACCAAAGCTGATGGCCCAGGAACAGACAGAAGTACTGCTTGAGGTCACGCGGGCGTTGGAGGAGCTGCACATCCCCCATTTCATCTGTGGTTCGCTTGCCAGTTCGGCTTACGGCTTTTATCGGGCTACTGCCGATGCGGACCTGGTGGCCGATGTGCAGCCGCACCATGCCGCCCCGTTGGCGGCCATGCTGCAACCGGCCTTCTACGCCGATGAGCAGATGATCCGCCAGGCGGCCCAAACCAAAGGCGCCTTCAATCTCATTCATAACGAGAGCTTGCTCAAAGTGGACGTCTTCACTTTCCAACCCACCCGCTTTCAGCAGTCGCAGATGAGCCGCCGCCGACTTAGTGGTTTTGACCCAGCGTCTGGCTTGAAGGCTTATCTCGCCAGTCCTGAGGATACGGTGCTGGCCAAGCTTGACTGGTACCGCCAAGGCGGTTGCGTCTCCGACCGGCAGTGGAGTGACGTGGTGGGCGTGCTGAAGGTGCAGGGCGAATCGCTCGACCGCGCCTATCTGCAGCAGTGGGCCGCTGAGCTTGGGCTGACTGACCTGCTTGAGCGCGCGCTTGAACAGGCCGGCTTGTCGGCGGCGAGCGGCAGTTCATGACTCGGCTTGCCGGTTGCCGTTTATTCACGCCGGCGCATCCTAGTCCGCAAGTCGCGGGATGAAGGCGCGTTTGCCTTCGATGAACTCGGCCACCACGGTGTTGGCCAGCCGCAGCTTCGCCGCTGTGTCCGGGTGCTGGTGGAGCAGCATCATGCAAACGCTCAGCACGTCGCCGGTGCCGGTGCTGTTGACGTGACGCGCCGCCGCCACGGCCGGCTCGATCAGCAGATGCCCGCGCTCGTAATACCCGGCGCCCAGCGGGCCAAGGTGCACGACAACCGCTTCCACTCCCCATTGGGCCAACCGCTCCAAAGAAGTCGGCAACTCCGTGGCATCGGCAAACTCGCTCAGTTCGCGCACGTTGCCGTGGGCGAGGTTGACCCACCGCAGGGCTCCCCGGACGGCCTCTTTGCGCGCGCGCACCTCGGCGGCGCTGGCCACGCCCCATTGCGGGTCCCAGTTCAGGTCAATCGAAACGGTCAGCCCGGCGTCGCGGGCCGCTCGAAAGAGCCGCTCGTTGCCGCCGAACAACATCGCCTTGGAGAACCAGATATCGGCGCGGAACAAGTGGTCGTGGTCGGCCAGCGCGGTCAGGTCCAGGTCCTCGAAGGCGATGGCCTCGTTGTTGGGCTGGCAACTGACGAAATGCCGGTGGCCATCGTCGAACGTAAGCGCCAGCGAGGTGCCGGTGGCTCGCTCCGGGTCTCTGGCGAGGTGAGCGGCGATGCCGTGGCGGCGCAAGGCCGCCTCCAGTTTGTCCCCCAGCGCGTCCGTGCCGACCTTGCCCACGAAGGCCACTTTGGCGCCCAGGGCGGCGGCCGTGAACGCGCTGTTGGCCCCGCCGCCGCCGATGGTTTCCGCGATCCAAGGCACGGGCGTCTCGCCATCCTTAAGCAACTGCTCACCCGCGCGAAGGGGCGCTGTCTTGACGTCGCGATTGATGTTGCCCACGACGCACAAGCGGCCGGTCTTAAAGAGGGACTCGCTGAGCATAACTCACGGCTCCGCTTCGGGGCTGGATGGAGTTCTTCTGGTCGGACGGCCTGCCGCCGGCAACTGCCACAGACGGTGAAAATGGGACGGGCGGTGGCTGGCGCGAAGCGTTTGGAGTGCGGGAGCTTGCTCCCGCTTTCTTGCGCTCCGGACCGTCCAAAAGGGCCGGCAAGCCGGCGCACTCCAAACGCTTCGCGCCGTCGGATCCGGTCTGCGTGTTCCGGTCAGGCAATCAGCAATCGGCAATCGGCAATCGGCAATCATTTTCTGGCCAAGTCTTCCTTGATCAAGTGCATCAGCAAATGCTCGATCACCAAGTGAATCGCCTCGGTCTGCGGGGTGGATTCGACCGGCACAAGAATCGAACAATGCGCCTCGCGATGCAAAATGCCGCCATCGAACCCCACCAGCGCAATCGTCTTGGCGCCGGCCTGGTTGGCGTGGCGCACCGCGCGCACCAGATCGGCCGAGAAGCCCGTGCCCCCGTGCACCGACACCGCCAGCACCACGTCCTTCGGGGCCAGCAGCCCCCGCAGTTGATTGACGAAGACGTCCTCCCGCGCGGCATCGTTGGCCCAAGCGGTGTAGAGCGAGATATTGTCGGTCAGGCAACGGGCGTCGAAGGGCCGCCGGCCCGCCGGGATCACATACTTGGCCAGATCACAGGCAAAGTGCTGGGCGGTCGAGGCCGATCCGCCATTGCCGAGCGTATAAACGCGCCCTTGTTGCGCATAGCACTCCAGCAGGATGCGCCGCGCCCGATCAATGGCGCCTTGATCCAGCCCTCGCAACAGGCGGATGGTTTCCTCGATAAACTCCGCGATCATACGCAAGAGTGACGCTTAATCCTGGCCGTGAGCCTGCTGCAAACCTCGCGCCGAGTCGAGCGCGAAAAAGATGCGGGTCAACAACGGCCGCGCGACACAATTCTGCGAACAGACCGTAGCTTTACCTTGTCAAACCCGCCCAAGTCTCTTTTCTTCGTTTTCTTCGTTGTCTTCTGTTCAATTTCTCGACTGACAGCCACCCTATTGGACTTCACAGAAGCAAACAAAGGAAACGCAAACAAAGGAAACGAAAAGAGGCGTGAGGGGGCGGAGCGAAGGCTCGTGAGAACAGCAGGTGGGTATCAGCCCTGCATGGCCGCTTTTGTCGAGCGACCTTGACGTTGGCGATTTTGAGGGCAAATTCTGTCCGGTTTGGAGTTGGGACAAGCTGAGACGGCGACGGGGGAGATCTTCGCCGCCGTGGCGGAGACTCCGGCGTTGCAGGGCCTGCGGCAACGCCTGGAGGAGGGGGGCGTGTTGTCCTGCCCCGGCGTGCAGGCGGCAGCGCAGCCGTTTTTCGCGGCGCTGCTGCGCTCTTTGTTCCCGCAGCGCCCCATCGTGGTGGTGACGGCGGGCTTGCGCGTCCAGGAAAGCTTCCACCAAGACCTCCAAACGTGGCTCTCCCTGACTCCTAACGATCAAGCCTCAACCCTCAACCCTCAACTCCTCTTTTACCCCTCGTGGGAAATCTTGCCGCACGAGGACAGACTGCCGCACGCCGACGTGATCAGCGAGCGGTTGGAAACGCTGGTCGCGCTGGCCCCCGCGCGCAATCACGCCTCGTGGCTCGCGCCTCAGCCCCTCGTTGTCACTTCCGTCATCGCCCTGTTGCAGCGCACCTTTGCGCCGAGCGCCTTGGCGCCGCGGCTGCGCACCGTCGCTCGCGGGGATCAACTCGACCCACTGGACCTCATCGAATGGCTCGAAGACCAGGCCTACGAACCGGAGGCCCAAGTCACCCGGAAGGGCGAGCTGGCACTGCGCGGGGGCATCGTGGACGTGTTTCCGCTGACCAGCCCGTGGCCGGTGCGCCTGGAGTTCTTTGGCAACCAATTGGAGTCGTTGCGGCACTTCGACCCGCAGACGCAAATTTCCCGCGAGGAGATTGGCTGCATCACTCTGCCGCCGGCCGGCGAGCTGGGCCTGTTGAAGCGCATGGTCCGCGCCGCCTCGGCCCCGCCGGCGGACACGGCCACGCTGCTCGATTACCTGCCGCGCGAGACGCTTGTCTTCCTGTGCGACCCGCCGGGGCTGGACGCCGCCGCGAGCGAGTACCTCCAGCGCGTCCCGGCTGGTGATCCGCTCTTTGTCCGGTGGGAGGAACTGCGGGGGCAAATCCGCGCTGGCGGGCTGACGGTCCTGGAAGTTGGCGAGGGGCTTGTGGCCGAGGCTGGTGCGGCGTCATCAGCGGCGCCGCTCGTGGAGAACGCGGAGCAGGGAGATTTGGACTCCGTGGGGCCGTCATTCAACCTGGAGTTGGCGAGTCTCGACGCTTTCCGGCCGCTGGCCGAACGGCCGCCAGAGTTGCAGGTTGCCGAAGCGCAACGCCGGGAGTTCTTCGCGCAATTGCATCGCTGGTTGCGCCAGGGTTACGCCGTGCACGTGCTCTGCAACAACGCCGGCGAGCAGCAACGCTTTCAGGAAGTCTGGGCCGAGTGCGGCTACGGCGCGCCGGGGCCACCAACGACTGCTCCCGCCGCGGCATCCCCGGCCCCGGAAGCCGAGCCGCCGGCGCCCGGCCTTCGGCTCACCGTCCGCCTCGGCGCGCTGGCGCGAGGTTTTTACTGCGACGAGGCGAAACTGGTGGTGGTGACGGACGCCGAAATCTTCGGGCGTTACAAACTCCAGCGCCCGCGCCGGCTCAAATCTCCCCAGGCCCAGGCGGCTCGCTCGGCGCTGGAGATCAACTTCAGCGACCTGGAAGCGGGCGATTACGTGGTGCACCTCAACCACGGCATCGGGCGATACTTGGGTTTGCAGCGGTTGCCGCCAGCGCCCAGCCGCAAGGCGGGGCTGGCCGCCGCGACGCCGGGTGGCGCGGGCCAGGAGTGCCTGGTCATCGAGTATGCGCCGCGCGCTCCCGAGCTGCCGGCGCCCAAGCTCTACGTGCCGGTGACCGAAGCCCATTTGGTAAGCAAGTACGTTGGGGCCGCCAAAGCCCACCCGCCGCTCAACACCCTCGGCGGGGCGCGTTGGGTGCGGGCCAAGGCCCAGGCCGCCGCGGCGGTGCGGGACCTGGCCGCTGAGTTGCTGGGCGTCCAAGCGGCGCGGACGGCGCAACCCGGCTTTGCCTATCCGCCCGACCTGCCCTGGCAGCGCGAGTTCGAAGGCGCCTTTGTCTATGAGGAAACTCCCGACCAGTTGCGCGCCATTGCCGAGACCAAGGCCGACATGGAGCAGCCCAAGCCCATGGACCGGCTGATCTGCGGGGACGCCGGTTTCGGCAAGACCGAAGTGGCGGTGCGGGCGGCGTTCAAGGCCGTGTTGGGCGGCAAGCAAGTGGCGGTGCTGGTGCCCACCACGGTGCTGGCCCAACAGCACTTCAACACCTTCCGCGAGCGCACGGCCGACTACCCGGTGCGGGTGGAGCTGCTCTCGCGCTTCCGCTCTGCGCGCCAGCAGGAACGCGTCCTCGCGGGCATGGTGGCCGGCGCGGTGGACATTGTCATCGGGACACACCGGCTCATCCAAAGCGACGTACAATTCAAGGAACTCGGCTTGGTGATCATTGACGAGGAACAGCGCTTTGGGGTGCTGCACAAGGAGCGGCTCAAACAACTGCGCCAGTTGGTGGACGTGCTTACCCTCAGCGCCACGCCGATTCCCCGCACGCTCTACCTGGCTTTGATGGGCGCGCGCGACATGAGCAGCATTGAGACCCCGCCCCAGGACCGCCTGCCCATCCAGACCATTATCGCGGCTTATGACGAGCGGCTCATCCGCGAGGCCGTCCAGCGCGAGCTCAATCGCGGCGGGCAGGTGTTCTACCTCCACAACCGCATCTTCGACATCCAAAGCGTGGCCGACCGGTTGCGGTCGCTGCTGCCCCACGCCCGGCTCGAAGTCGCCCACGGCCAGATGCATGCCGACGATCTGGAAGAAGTCATGGCCCGCTTTGTCAACGGCCAGACCGACCTGCTGCTCTCCACCACTATCATCGAAAGCGGCATTGATATCCCCAACGCCAACACCATCATTATTGACCGGGCCGACCGATTCGGCCTCAGCGACCTTTACCAGTTGCGCGGGCGGGTCGGCCGCTACAAGCACCAGGCTTACGCCTACCTGCTGTTGCCGCGCCACGCCGGCCTGCTGGCCGACGCCCGCAAACGCATCTGCGCCATCCGGCAGTTCTCCACCCCGGGCAGCGGCTACAAGATCGCCATGCGCGACCTGGAGATCCGGGGCGCGGGCAACCTGCTCGGCCCGGAGCAAAGCGGCCACATCACGGCTGTGGGTTTTGATCTTTACTGCCAGTTGCTCAAACAAAGCATCGGCGCGCTCAAAGGCGAAACGATCAAACCGCCCCTGGAAGTCAAGGTGCGGCTGGACTTTCTGAGCGCCCCGGCTGGGGCCGGCGAGCCGCCAACTCTCAACTCTCAACTCTCAACTCTCAACTCGATTGCCGCCTGCCTGCCGGAGAGCTACATCGCCGAACCGCAGCATCGGCTGGAGCTTTATCGCAAGCTCGCCCAAGCGGCCGGCCCGGCGGCGTTGGACGCCCTCCGCGCCGAAATCCGCGACCGCTTCGGGCCGTGGCCGCTGGCCGTGGAACTGCTCTTGCAGGTGACGGAGTTGAAGCGCCTGGCGGGCGAACGCGGCGTGAGCGTCATTGAAACCCGCGGCGACAAGCTCATGCTCACCCGCCGGGGTGAGTTCGTCATGGTGCGCAACAAGTTCCCACGCCTGAGGCGGAAGACTCCGATGGCGCGGCTGAAGGAAATCCGGGCCTTTCTTCTCGCGTTGGGCAAGGAGGCCTGAGCTGGGGATGGTCGTCGAAGTTGGCCTGCACCCAGAGGCCGATCAGACCTGGGGGCCTCCAAGGGCAGGAGTCGTCTGGAGGACAGGGGCATGCTCTGGTCCTCCTACGCATTTGAAAGTCGAATATCCGCGCTGAAGTTCTTGGTGGTTGGAGCAGCCTGAGTCCCGGCGGGACGCTCGACAATAGCCCACCGTTTCAATGGCGGGTTGCGCGAACAAGCGCCTTGACCAGCCCCGGCAGGGCGAAACAAAACCGCTGGGTTGCTGGCCACGCCGCTCGCCCATCGCGCCGACGGTGCGGAGAGGTTCTTTCGTCCCTGACGGGACTTGGCTGGCGGTTCGTTGCCCGTTTCCCACCGATGAATCGGTGGGCTATTCTCAGCGGTCCCTGACGGGACTCAACTTCGCCTCATTCTCGCCGGCGCCTCGAACGCCCTCGGGCCAGCACCTAACTGAATTTGTATTTGCCCGGGATGGCCACTTCGGGGAAGGGCAAGTCGCCGAACTCGTGCTTGTCAGGCCCCAGCCGGGTTTTGGAGTTGAGGGCCTGGTCCCATTCGACGCTCTGGCCGCTGTAAGCCGATTCGCGCCCCATGATTGCGATCAAGGTGCTTTCAGCGACGTTCCGGGCTTCGTTGAGCGGCCGCCCGGCGCGGATGCTGGCGATAAGGTCCTGGTGCTCCTGGTGGTAGGGATTTCCGTCGTCTGCTGCCCGCGTGCGGTAGCTCGCGCCGCCCTTGGGCATGATCATGTTGTTCCCATCGTAGAGCGTGGCCGCGCCCTTGGTGCCCATGAAGCCCTCGCCCACGCGGCTTTCGGTGCGGTTGATCTGGCGGGAGAGGCTGAACATCCGCGCGCCGTTCGCATACTCGTACTCGACGGCGAAGTGGTCGTAGATGTGCCCGCAGCTTTTGTCCGTGCGCGCCTGGCGTCCGCCCATCCCGAAGGCCTTGACCGGATGCCCGAGCACCCAGTTGACGATGTCGAGGTTGTGGACGTGCTGCTCGACGATGTGGTCGCCGCCCAGCCAAGTGAAGTAGTTCCAGTTGCGCAACTGCCATTCCATGTCGCTCCAGCCCGGTTCGCGCGCAATGACCCAGATTTCGCCGCCGCACCAATAGGCGCGGGCCGTGAGAATCTCGCCAATCGCGCCGTCCTGGAGGCGCTTGACACATTCCACGTAGCTCTTGCGGTGGCGGCGTTGAGTGCCGGCCACGATGCCCAGGCCGCGCTGCTTGGCCAACTCGCCCGCCTCGATGACGAGCCTCACGCCGGGGCCGTCCACCGCCACCGGTTTCTCCATGAAAACGTGCTTGCCGGCCTCGATGGCCGCCTTCAGTTGCACGGGGCGGAAGTGCGGCGGCGTGGCCAGGATGACGTAGTTGACCTCCGGCACCGCCAACAACTGCTTGTAAGCGTCGAACCCCGCGAAACACATCTCCTGTGGGATGACGATTTCCAGTTTGCTGAGCTGTTCCCGGCAGGAGTTGAGCCGGTCTTTGAACATGTCGGCCAAGGCCACCACTTTGATGTTCGTATGCTTGACTTTTGCGCCCGCGGCCACGTCCTCGGTGTGATAACCCGTGTCGGGGTAAATCACCTTGGTGGCGGCGCCCAGGGCGTCGAGGACCGCTCCGGTGCCGCGCCCGCCGCAGCCAATAAGGCCGATGCGGATCGGGTCATCCGCCGCGGCGTGAGTGGTGAGTGTGAAAGGGAACTGGGTGATTGCGGCTGCGCTGGCAGCCGCCAGCGACGAGCGGCGCAGAAAGCCGCGCCGGGTAAGGTTGGTATTGGATTCGGATTGTGTAGGTGCGTTCATAGTGCTTTAGCCTGTCGAACAACGTTTGCGGCACTGAGGTTACGCCACCGCCGCGCGACCGGCAAACCATTTTGCTGACCAGAAAATGCCCGTCGGCTCGGTCCCGGCGAAGCGTTTTGGACTGCGGCAGTCCTCTGCCGCTTTTGCGACCGGTGCGCGCGCGAAAGCGCCAGAGGACTGGCGCACTCAAGGATGCTTCGCGCCAGCCCTCGCCCATCCCATTCTCATCGGTCGTGGCGCCACCGGCGGTGGCATGTTGTCTGGCCAGAGAATGGCCTTCGCACCGGAGCGTGGGATGGGCCGGAGTCTGTCCGCGCCATTTTCATGGCTTGTGGGCGCTTCGCTTCGCCGCGGCGCGGCTCTTGGCTTCGTCCTCGGCCAGGAGGTCGCCGTGGTAGGGACAGGTGGGATGCCCGCCGGCCACCAGCGGGATATGGTAATCCACTCCCGAAGGGCACTTCGGGATAACCCGGTTCCGCATGAAGTCGGCCAAATCCTTGGCGGCGATCGGATCACCGGGCTTGAGTCTTTTCTCAAGCGGGATACAGCAATTGAGCGGTTGCTTGATCTGTCTGAGGTTGCCCAAGCAGAGATCGCGCGGGGTGGGGCGGTCCATCCAGGCCTTGCCCAGCACCAGGACGGCGCACAGGCCCAGCCCAATGCCCACTGCGCGCAGCACTCTCCACCCCAGACCAAGCTGAGGCTTCACGCTGGCTGAGCCGCCTGCGCTGCCGGATGACAAGATTTCGTTCATAAAGCCCTCGCAGACTTCGCCTACTTCAGTTCCAGGTCGGCCGGCTTGAGGCCCCTGGTGAACTTGCCGAAGCCGAACCAGGTGGGCTTGTATTCGCCCACGTAAGTGACGTCGCTTTTGGCAGGGATTTTGTCGGCCAAGCCCAGCGCCCAGTAACAGGCGTTGACCAGCAGGCGGCGCAGCCCCTCGCTTTGGAGGTCCGGCGCGGCGCCCATCGTGGTGGTGACGATCTGGTTCACGCGGCCGGCCTCGTTGCGGTATTCGCGCAGCCAGGCCAGGGGCATCATGGGACTGTTCTTGGGGCCTTCAACGGGCGGGTCGGTCGGTTTCATGCCCGCCAGCACCTGCCCATAGACGAGGACTTTGACGTCCTTGGGCAGGTGGACGATGGCGTAAACATCCGTGGGTCCCCAGATGTCGTCCACGCCGCGGAGGATGGGATGGCTGGCAAACTCGCGGTTGATGACCCCGCGCGTGCTTTCCTGGCCGTGGCTGCCGTGGTGGTTGATCCAGGTGTCGCCAAGGACCTGCTGGCCAAAGCCGCCCGGCCAGTCCTTGCTTTGCCAGTCGTACTTGGCATAAGGGCTCTGTTTGTTTTTCTCGTAACTGAAGGCATGGGTGGAAGTGCGCAGGCCGATGATCGGTTTGCCGGCGTTGAGGTAATCCACGAAGTGCTTCATCTGGGTGTCGGGCAACTCGCGGAAGCGGAGCAACATCACGCACAAGTCGGCGGTGTCGAGCGCATCGAGGCCGGGGATGTTGTCCTTGGTCAGAGGGTCAATCGTGCCATCGCTGGCGTTGATGGAGAAAAGCACGGTGCACTTGAAGCCGTGGCGCAAGGCGAGGATGCGCCCGAGCATGGGCATGACTTCCTCGGAGCGGTATTCTTCGTCGCCGGCGAGCAGGACGATGTGCTTGCCCTTGCCCGGGCCGGTTTTGCCTTCATAGACCAGCCTGTCGGCGGCGTAGCTGGAGCTGCTGGCGGCCAGCGCCAGCAGCACGAGGATTGGTTTCAAAAAGCTGCTTCTTTTGGCACTCATAGCTTGAGCTTGCTGATGCTTACGCGGACACAAAACAAAGACCGGGGCACCTTATGCAATCGCCAAGCCAAGCGCAACGACAACAATTGCGCGGGATTAGAGTTAGTTCGCCTTTGAAATCCGTGGTAAAAGAGTCAAGTTTTTCACGCGGCCATTTTGACTTGGGCGAGGGCCTGGTCAATGGCTTGGTAGAGGTCGGCGAGTTTCCGGCGCAGGGGCGCGTCTTGGGCCTG
>Ga0315268_10001237_pt1 | contig 29283 bp, 29 predicted proteins | sample C1_top_MG_FD_204535 | JGI IMG/M metagenome (GOLD analysis project Ga0315268, IMG submission 204535) | Sediment microbial communities from Yellowstone Lake, YNP, Wyoming, USA - C1_top | ecosystem: Environmental > Aquatic > Freshwater > Lake > Sediment | place: USA: Wyoming | collected 2017-08-01
TCGTTCGCTGCCATTCTTGGTGGCCACTGTGATGCACGGCAAGATTTCGTCGGCCATGTCGGCGGCGATGATTTCATCTTGCTGATGCAAAGCTCGAACTGGGAAGAGCGCTGCGAGGTAATTCTTGCCGCCTTCGATGCCGAGGTACCCACTTTCGTTTCTGAAGCACATTTGCAGCAGCAAGGCTACTTTGCCGAGGATCGTCGCGGCAGCCCGGCATTTCATCCGCTACCCGCGCTCTCAATTGGCGCACTAGTCGTCGAACCGCGTCTGTACCGTAGCCACCACGAAGTGTCTGGCGCGATGGGTTGCGCCAAGAAGGAAGCGAAGAAGATATCCGGCAGCACACTGTTCATTGAACGCCGCCGCCCGCTGCATAACATGCCATTCAACCAGACAGATACAATGACGTAACTGCGTTGCCCCTGCCTATGCCTCCACAAATCACGCTCAAACTCTCTGTTTCTGAAAAACGCCACGGCGCGCTCCATAAGCATGCTGTCCTGCAAAGCGCTACGCGTCTCGAGCACCAGCACTTGGTCAGTATCTACTACGATACCGACGACTTGCGCTTGCGCAATGCCGGTATCATTTTGCGGCTGCGGCGGAACGGCGAGTCATGGAGCCAAACCGTTAAGCGACAGGATGTCACTCAAGGCGGGCTCACCCGTCGCCTGGAATGGCATGATCCCTATCTCGGTCGTTTCGATTTTTCGGTAATTGACGATGCCGGATTACAGAAATGGCTACAGCGACCCAAGCTCGAGCTGAAGCTGAAAGCCATCTTCGAGACAAACTTTCACCGCTCGATCTGGCAACTTGAACCGCGTCACGGCGTAAAGATTCTCGCCAAGCTGGATCAAGGTTCGGTCATTGCCGCTGGACGGCGGGCAACCATCTCCGAGCTTGAACTGCAGTTACTCACCGGTAACCTCGATGAGCTTTATGAACTCGCCTTGCAACTGGCACAAAAAGAGGCACTGCCTCTCCTGCCGACAGCTAAGTCAGAGCGCGGCTATCAGCTTTTTCTTAACCAGCCACGCCAGGCTGTCAAGGCGGGGCCACTGACCATCGATCCCCGTGATACTCCACTCGAAGCCTTCCGGATAATTGCGCTAGCGAGCTTTATGCAATTGCAGCTCAATAGCGAGGGTGCCATTCTTACGGACGACCCGGAGTACGTACATCAGATGCGGGTCGCCATGCGCCGCTTGCGTGCTGCCATGCGGATGTTCAACCCGGTTCTGCCAACGGGCTTTGCTGAGCATCTGGTACCCCTGTTGCGGGAATTGATGCAGCAACTCGGGCAGGCACGCGATCTGGACGTGCTGATCGCGGAAATTGTCGCACCGGTCGCGCAGGCTCTACCACTCGAACCCCGCCTTATGGAACTCACCAACGCGATCACCAATCGCCTTTTCGATGTGCGTGCCACGACACGTGCCTTTCTGCAAAGGCCCGCCTATGGGCAACGCCTGCTGATGTCAACACAGTGGCTCAACAGCCAGGATTTTGTCAAACCACCCGATCAGGCCGGTGCCCATCTCTCCTTGCTGGAATTTGCCAACAAGCGCCTGCATCGGTTGCTGCGCAATGTTCTAGCTCTTGCCAATGCCGCTTGCGTCGAAGATCCGGCATCGCTTCATTCCCTGCGCATTGGCATCAAGCGTCTGCGCTATGGCATCGAATTCTTTGGCCACATGATTCCCGGAAATAAAGGCGCGAAGATCGTCATGCGACTGGCCGGGCTGCAGGAAGAGCTTGGTCAGCTGAATGACCTAGCCAGTGCCGGTATTCTACTGATGGAATGTGCTGGAAATGACGTCCAGCTACGCGAAGCGGTGACACTAATCGGCGGCTGGCATGGCACCCACCATAAAGCCTTGCTGGACGATGTTCCAGCCAAGCTGAAATTTATTCGTGGCCTGAAAATACCCCACCTGGCCTGTCACGGTAGCTGAAATATTTTTGCAGTACGCCCACAACTAAGCCAGGCGAATGCCTAGGTGAATTGTCGGCCATTGATGGCAAGCCGGTCTCGGCGTTGGTGAAAGCGATTACCGAGACACGTGTGTTGCGCCTATCCCAGGACGTGTTCTGGAATCGCCTGATGGCGGTGCCAGGCGTGGCACGCAATCTTCTCGTCGTGCTGACCATGCGCATGCGCCGCAATACCGAAGTCATGCTGGAGGGCCAACGGCGAAAAATTGAGCTCGAATACCTGCGCCAGGAACTGGATGTCGCCCGGCAGTTACAGATTGGCATGTTGCCGCTGCATGGCATGCTGTTTCCCGAGCGCCGCGACATCGAGATCGCCGGCATGATGGAAGCCGCCGACTCAATCGGTGGCGACCTGTTCGTCACCCTGTTCTGCGGCTTTCTCGATGTCACCACAGGACGGCTCACCTATTCGAATGGCGGCCACCTGTCGCCGGTACTCTGGCGCGACGGTCAGGCCAGCAGCCTGCCGCTGCCCAAGGGCACCATCATTGGCGTGATTCCTGGCAGCAAATACGTGCAGCGCGAGATCGCCCTGAACGCGGGGGATTTCATGCTGTGTTTTACCGATGGCGTCACCGAGGCGCAAACTGCCGAAGGTGAGGAATTCACTGAACCGCGCCTGCTGAATCTGGTCGGTGAAATTGTCCATCACCCGCTCGATACCATCCTGAACAAGGTACGCGGGGAGGTTGCGACATTCAGTGGCGATCACAAACTCGCCGACGATTGCACGCTACTGGCCATTCGCCGGCCAGTGCTTGGCGCACGCTAGACAGGATCAGCCCAGCGCAGCAGCGGCGCCCATTGCGCCACATCCAGGGCAGTTTTGGCCTCCGGCAGATCAAAGATCGACATTCCGTGCGCCGCAGCCTGAATGTAGTTTTGCGTATCACGCAGATGGGCCACCACCGGCAAGCCGGTATTTTCGAGAAACCGCTCTAACTCGCCAGAGGCGCGTGTTCGCGCATCGACGCGCATGCCCACCACGGCAATCCGAACAGCCTCCTCGCGGTACCGCTTGGTGGCCAGCAATTCGTCCAGGAATGGGCGGGTGGCGAAAATATCGAACAAGGACGGCTGGAGGGGCACGATGATGCGATCAGCCATGCGCAGTAATTGGGCCAGCTTCTTGCCATGCAGGCCCGCCGGGGTATCGAGCACGACGTGGGTAATATCTTTGGGCGGTCGCGCCGGTTTGCCCGGCTGGATATCCCAGGAAGCGATATACGGCAGCGCTGGCGAGCGGATGCTCAACCAGGCACGTGCAGATTGCTGGCGGTCGGTGTCGCCGAGCATCGTGCGCTTGCCACTTTTTGCCAACCAGCCAGCAAGATTGGTGGCCAAGGTGCTTTTCCCCACACCTCCCTTGGGATTTGCAATCAGAATTCTTTCCATCAGATTAATTTACCATTTGTTTGCGCTGCCATCTATCGCGATACCGGAGAGCTTGTCATTCGGTTGAAATATGGATGAAGTATTTTCTAAGGTCCGTTTCAAGTATTCGAGAAACTAATGGATCTTATTTTGTGGCGTCATGCTGAAGCTCAGCCAGGGGAAGGCGGACTGCCAGACGCGAGGCGTCGTCTTACCCGTCGTGGCGAAAAAAATGCTCAGGACGTGGCGAAATGGCTCAAGCCGCACCTGCCAAAAAAACTGAATATTCTGGTGAGCCCAACTGAAAGAACGCAGCAGACCGCCCAGGCACTGGAAATACCTTATAGGCTTGAGCCAAAGATCTCCATTGGTGCCGATATCGCCGATTTGATCGCTGCCTGCGATTGGCCGCAACATTCGGGCGCAGTGTTACTGGTGAGCCATCAACCTTCTTTGGGACGCTTGGCTTCTTTACTTCTCGCTGGCGAAGAATCAGACTGGATCATCAAAAAAGGCGCCGTTTGGTGGCTTTCCAAGCGTAGCCGCGAGGGCCGGGATCAGACCGTCTTGCGCGCAGTCATGAATCCCGAAATGCTGCGCTGATCATTTCGCCGGTGCGCGTCGGCACCGGCGAGACAGCGCAATTGTTTAGTCAGACTTTACGAAATGACGCAAGTAGCGTTGATTGATGCGTGCCATGGGCAGTAGCAGCAGCAGATCCGCCGTATTGAAATCCGGATCCCACGCTGGTTCACCGCAGACCCAGGCACCGGCGCGCAAGTAGCCCTTGATCAAGGGCGGCACAACGGCAGACTGATTGGTGGCGAGTCGCTCGAAGGGCAGCCGGTTTTTCGGAAAGCACTGGTATTCGATCGGCGCCATGTGCGCCGGGGCAATGTTCCGGAACACGTTCGCCGCATTATGGCCACCATCGGCCATGCCGATAGAGGCGCATCCCATCAGGTATGCGTAGTTGTTGCGCACCATATAGTCGGCAAGTCCGGCCCACAACAGAGCGATGACCGCCCCGCCTCGATGGTCGGGATGGATGCAGGAACGGCCGACTTCCACCATACGACTGCGCAGATGATTAAGCCGGGTCAGATAAAACTCGTTTTCAGAGTAATACATCCCTACTTTGTGTGCTGCTGCTGGCGAGAATATCCGATAGGTGCCCACCACACGATCCGATGCGGTCTCGCGTACCAGAAGATGGTCGCAGTAGGGATCGAAGCTATCGCTATCGTGTCCCGGGATGCGGCACTGCAAGTGCGCTCCGAGTTCTTCGGCAAAGACCTTGTAGCGCAGGCGCTGCGCTTCGAGAATTTCTGCCTCGCTATGTGCCAGGCTCAAGCGGAAACGCGAAGTTTCCGGTGCCTCGGCCACTTGGCGGATCTGGCCGTGCAATGCGTGCAATGGGGTCTGGTTCTGCTGCATGACGTTCTCCTGTTCTCTCTTTGGATACGTCATATTCTTCTGCACGCCAATGACAGGCTGATTGCTGCCAGATTACGTCTGTGTTGCGTGGAGCGGCTGCGTACCATGAGGCAACTGTTCTGCTGATGTGGCGATGGGCTTGTTGGGCAAGCTGACGCCGATCGCTGCCTGCACTGGCGAGTTGCGCGGCCACGGTTACCTGCGCCACGACACAATCACGGGTGACGATGCGCCAGATGCAATCCCACAGCGTATCCGCGTCGATATAGGCGGGGGTTGCCGTCATGCGGCCTGCGGCATCCCGGTAACCCAGCGCCACGCAGATGACCGGCAGCGCGCTGGTCACTGCGCTTTGCAGCAAGGCTGCATGAAACGGCAGCACGCCGTTGCCTGCGGTCGTAGTCCCTTCGGGGAACAGTACCAGACGCCGCCCGCTGCTCAGTGTGGCGCTCATGGCTTGCTGCGTGAGGTGCGCGGCACCACGATGGCCGCGCTCGATGAACAGGTTATCCGTGCGCGCGGTGAGCCAGCCGATTAGCGGCCAGCGCGCCACCTCGCGCTTGGCGACAAACGTGACTGGCACCAAGGCATTGATGACGAAAATGTCGATGAACGAAATATGGTTTGCTACGATCAAGCCATGCGGCAAGGTAGGGAAGGGCGCGGAATTGTCGGGTAGTTTCACGCCCAGCGCATTCAGCAGCCCGGCCGACCAACACTGCTTGATGCGGGCGCGTGCTGCGTGCTTCAACCAGGGAAAGAGCAGGGCGACCCACAGCGCGCCCGCCAATAGATATCCCGCGACGACCAGCAAGCGCTTGCTGGCGCGAGCCATGACAAAGGCCGACATTTATCCTGCTATGGCAACGGCAGGTGCGACCACTGGGTAGTCGAGATCAAGTGCATGACACAGGCGGGCGGCCAAGTCCTCGGGGGTGCGAGCCAAGACTTCCTTCGGCACATTGAAGTCATCCCGCAGATGGCCGTGATCTTCGAACCTGTACGAGGCAATGAACGGGTGCATGCCGGCACCGATCGCCGCCACGTAATCGCGATACTCGTCGCCGATCGCCATGTCGTGGCGCGCAAAAGCGCTTTCGACCGCATGAAAGGCATCGACGAGCGTGCCATCCACATCAAAGATCACCAATTTCTCTTTGCCGCCATACATAAAAATCGTAGCCTCCTTGCCTTATGGGGAAGTCGTGTCCGGCCCTTCTGGAACGTGGCAGGCAAGCCGGATCTTCCCGACGCTTGCCGCACAAGTTGAGCATGCCGTACTTTAATTGCAAACTGATGACGCCCTGTTACCGAGAACAACAGTCGGCGCTGGCGGGACGGCGTTGGCGGTGGGCTGTCACAAAACTATCATTTGCCTGCAATAGACTACATTCACTACATTACTGACGAACCTACTTACCATGCCCGCTTCCATACTGGTCGTTGAAGACGAGCCGGCAATCCAGGCCTTGATCGCCACGAATCTGCGTCGCCATGGCCATCTGGTCAGCGCGGCACTGGATGCGGAAACTGCGCTACGGCACATCAATGATGCGCTGCCTGACCTAATCCTCCTCGACTGGATGCTACCTGGCATGAGTGGGCTGGATTTTGCACGACGCCTGCGCGCCGATGCGCGGACGAAACATGTGCCGATCATCATGCTCACGGCGCGGGGCGAAGAGCGCGACAAAGTGACCGGGCTGGAAAGCGGTGCTGACGATTACGTCACCAAGCCGTTTTCGCCGCGCGAACTGTTGGCGCGCATCCAGGCTGTGCTGAGGCGCGGCCGGCCGCAGGCGAGCGAAGAGATGATTGAGGCGGGCGGACTGAAGCTCGACCCGTCTACCCACCGCGTTTATGCCGAAGGGAAGTTGGTCAGTCTCGGTCCCACCGAATTTCGCCTGCTACATTTTCTGATGGCCCATCCCGAACGCGTGCATTCGCGCGACCAATTGCTTGATCAGGTGTGGGGGGACCATGTTTTTGTCGAAGAGCGTACCGTCGATGTGCATATCCGTCGCTTGCGGGCCGTGCTGGAAGATTCCGGCCTCGACCGACTGGTGCAGACCGTGCGTGGTAGCGGCTATCGTTTTTCTCTCGCGGAAGACTAATCAATGTTGGCGGGAGTGCTTTTGGCGAGCGGTCTGTTTTGCGTCGTGGGTTTGGTGGCCTGGTGGCTTTGGGGAGCGCTGGCGTCGGTTGTTGCTGTGGCGCTGGTTGCCCTGTTGCTGTTGGCACAGCATGAGCGCCAGATTACCCGTCTGACCACCTGGGCGGAGTTGCCCTTCGGTACGCCTGTGCCCGAAGCGGGTGGGCGTTGGTCGGCGGCCTTCCTGGCTTTGCACCATCGAGCGCGCCACGCAGCGAAGCAGCGCGAGGAATTGCACGAAATGGTTGAGCGCTTTCGTCTCGCTGCCGAAGCGCTTCCCGAAGGTGTGGTGATTCTTGATCAGGGGCGCACGATTGAATGGATGAACCCGCGCGCCGAATTGCTGCTTGGGTTCGATAGAGATCATGATGTGGGTATGTCAGTTACGCATCTCATGCGGGAACCGGAGTTGTTTAGCCTCCTTGAGCAGCAGAAGAAAGGCGCCGAACCGGCGGCGCCCTTAGTGGTGCGCTCACTGAGAAGCCCTGGCTTGGTACTGCAAATTCGCTGTGCGCCGTTTTCCGCAGGCCGCATCCTGTTGCTGGTCGAGGATCTGACTCAACTGGACCGACTGGAAACGGTACGCCGCGATTTCGTCGCCAATGTCTCGCACGAGATGCGCACGCCGCTGACGGTAGTGCAGGGTTTTTTGGAAACGGTGAAAGACAGCATTACCGATACCGAGCATCCGACATCGCCCGAAGAGCTTGTCCAGTTTCTCGACATGGCGCTTGACCACGCTCATCGCATGCACAGCCTGATCGAGGATTTGCTGACGCTATCGACGCTCGAGACGGATGCGCCACCGCAGGAAGAGCGTGTTGATGTGGCCGCTCTGCTCACCCTGGTGCGTGAAGAAATCGAGGTGCTTTCGTGCGGGCGGCACCAAATCGTGATCGAAAACAGCTGTCCGGCAAAGCTTTTGGGTAGCCATCGCGAACTGCATAGTGTGTTCAGCAACCTCGCCGGCAATGCGGTGCGCTATACCCCGAGTGGCGGCCGTATTACCCTGCGCTGGCGACCACATAATGATGCTGGCGCACGCTTCGAGGTAACGGATACCGGCATCGGTATCGATTCCCGCCATGTACCCCGCCTCACCGAACGCTTTTATCGCGTAGATCGAGGGCGCTCGCGCGACAGCGGTGGCACGGGCCTCGGCCTGGCTATCGTGAAGCATGTGCTGGAAAGACATCAAGCGACTCTCGCCATCGAGAGTAAGCCAGGTTTCGGTAGTACCTTTACGGCAATCTTTCCGTCACGGCGCGTTGGCTGAAGCCTATTCCTCTGGAAACTTCAGTGGGAATGGGCGCTACCAAAGGCCACAAAGGCGATGCCGGCGGCGAGTAAAGCACCATGCCAGCCGATGGAAGTGGTTTCACGCTTTAGACGTGGCATCAAGTCGGCGACGGCGATATACAGAAAGCTGGCGGCGGCGATGGTGAGGATATGGGGCACCCACTGTTGTGCCTGCTCCAGCGCGAAGTAACCGATCACACCGCCGGCAACTGACGACAAACTGGAAACCCCGTTCCAGAAGAGCGCGCGGCTGTGCTTCCATCCTGCCGAGAGCAGGATGGCGAAGTCGCCGGCCTCCTGAGGCACTTCGTGGGCGATGATGGCCAGCGTGGTCGCCCAGCCGAGCTTGGGGTCGGCGATGAAGGCTGCGGCGATCAGCAGGCCGTCGGTAAAATTGTGGAAGGCGTCGCCGACCAGGATCGAGACCGTTTCTCCCTGTGCGCCATGCAAATGATGATGGCTGTGCGTGTGGTCGTCGCACTGCTGATCGTCGTAGTGGGTATCCGTTTCGCCCGCGCCGCCGTGGGCGTGGCGCCATAACGCAAATTTCTCGAGTACGAAAAAGGCGAGGATACCGGCTAGCAGGATGGGGAAAACTTCATGGGGTGAGAGCCCGCTTTCCAGCGCTTCAGGTAGCAGGTGCAGGGTGGCCGTCGACAGCAGCACGCCGGTGGAAAAACTGACGACCAGTGCGAGCCACTTTTTGGGCAGGCCGAACATCACCAGCGCGGCGGCGGCGACCGACAGCAGGCCACCGGCGATACAGGCGAGCGCGATCTGGGCAAGCAAAGGCATGGATGACATGGGAGCGGATTGAAACACAACCATGTTGCAAATGCAACCGTGTTGCAAATGGTGGTCAAGTATGTTCTCATGCGCGCATGTCCGCAACTGCCGATCTTCTCCGCGCTGCCGGCGTCAAGGTGACGCCGGGACGCGTGCGCGTGCTCGAAGCGCTTACGTCTGCGGCCCAGCCTTTGAGTCATGCCGATCTCGAAGCGCTGCTGCCCGACGCCGATCGCGTCACGCTTTATCGCGTGCTCGACTCGCTGGTGAATTGCGGCCTGACATTGAAGGCGGTCGACACGCGCGGCGTGTTTTGCTATTCCGCCACCGGCACGCAGCGCCAGCATTCTGGCCACGTGCATTTCCGTTGCACCGATTGCGGTGGCGTGTTTTGCCTCAAGGCGCCGCCGCCGGCGCCGCCGAAGCTGCCGCGCGGCTTCCGGCTGGCCGAGGTGGAGTTCGACGTGCGCGGAACTTGCGCCCAATGCGCGCGGCATACATCGTGAAGCGCCTGCTGCTGCTTTGTTTTGCGCTGGTCCTGACGCAGCTCGCCCTTGCCGAGCATGGCATTGAGCATGCCCTCCACGATCATGACGAAGCCTGTGTCGAGTGTTTGGTGTTGCCGGGCATGCAGGCTGTGCCGGCACGGATACAAACACCCCCTGCACTGCGGATGGCTGGTACGCCGACGCGTATTGCCGTCCCGCCAGCGCCGACTTTTGCGCAGCCTCTCGCTTTTCATAGCCGCGCGCCGCCCTTTACCCAAAGCTGCTGATCTTTTCCTTTCAACTGCTTTGGAGTATCGACATGAACCACATTCCGTTGTGGACGCTGGCGGCTGCCGGTGTCCTGACTTCGTTGCCCGCTACGGCGGATGACGACCTGAAAGCCTTGCGCGAGGAAATCGCGCAGATGAAACAAGCCTACGAACAGCGCATCGCCGCTCTGGAATCACGCCTCGTCCAGACCGAAGCCAAAGCTGGTAATGCCGAAACCTCGGCACGCCAGGCATCTGTTGCCGCCAGCCAGAAGCCGGCCAGTGAAAGCGCCTTCAATCCGGCCATCTCGCTGGTTCTCGCGGGGACTTACACCCGTTTGTCGCAGGACCCGAATGCCTACGCCATCGGCGGCTTTGCGCCGACCGGCGGCGAAGTCGGACCGCCCCGTCGCAGCTTCGGGCTGGGCGAGTCCGAACTGGGGATCGCTGCCAACATCAGCCCGACCCTGCGCGGCCAGATGACGCTCGCTCTGGCCCCGGAAGGGGGTGCCGACGTCGAGGAAGCCTTCATCCAGACACTCGGCCTCGGGCAGGGCGCGACGCTCAAGGCCGGTCGCTTCCTCTCCGGCATCGGTTACATGAACGGGCAGCATGCGCATACCTGGGACTTTGCCGACGCGCCGCTGGCCTACAAGGCCATGCTCGGCGGCCAATTGAAGAATGACGGCGCGCAGCTCAAATGGGTCGCGCCGACCGACCTGCTGGTCGAGGTCGGGGCGGAAGCCGCCAGCGGCGGCGCCTTCCCCTCGACCGACCGCAATCAGAACGGAGCCACGCTCGGCGCGCTGTTTGCCCACGTCGGCGGCGATGCGGGCGTGTCGAACAGCTGGCGCGCCGGCCTGTCGCTGCTGGGTACCTCGCCGCGCGACCGACAATACGAGGATGCCGACAGTACCGGCACTACCGTGAGCAACGCCTTTTCCGGGCGCAGCCGGACCTGGATCGCCGATGCCATCTGGAAATGGGCGCCAAACGGCAATGCTTCGGAGCGCAACCTGATTGTCCAAGGAGAATACTTCCGTCGCAAAGAAACCGGCAACATGGCCTATGACGTCAACGCCGATAGCGTCGGCCCCTTGGCGGGCAGCTACGCGTCCACGCAATCCGGCTTTTATGCGCAGGCCATCTATCAATTCATGCCGCACTGGCGTGCCGGTTACCGTTACGACCGGCTCGATTCCGGCAATGTCAGCCTTGGCGGCACGCTGAGTCCGGCCGACTTCCCGCTGCTTGCCGCCTACCGCCCGAAGCGCAACACAGTGATGGTCGATTACACCCCTGACGAATTCACACGCTGGCGTTTGCAACTGGCGCGCGATCAGTCGCGTCCGGATGTCACCGACAATCAGCTCTGGTTGCAGTACGTGGTCAGCCTTGGCGCCCATGGCGCTCACTCCTACTGAGGAAAATCATCATGAGAATCGTGATTCTTCTATTGGCAAGCCTGCTTGCCTTGCCCGCGCAGGCGGGATTAAAAATTTTCGCTACCGTGCCCGAATGGGGTGCGCTGGCGAAGGAAATCGGCGGCGACAAGGCCGAGGTGTTCGTTGCCACGACCGGCCTGCAAGACCCGCACCACATCCAGGCGCGGCCCTCGCTGATCGCCCGGACGCGGGATGCCGACCTGGTCATCGCTACCGGCGCCGAACTGGAAATCGGCTGGCTGCCACTGGTGCAGCGTGAATCCGGCAATCCGCGCATCCAGCCCGGCCAGGCGGGTTATTTCGAGGCGGCCCGGCAGGTGCGCATGCTCGAAATGCCGAGCCGGCTCGACCGCGCCGACGGCGACGTGCATGCCGGCGGCAACCCGCACATCCAGACCGATCCGCGCAACTTCCTGCTGGTGGGCGCTGCGCTGGCTGCGCGCATGGCCGAGCTCGCCCCGGCCGACGCGCAGAGCTACGCGGCCAACTGGAAATCCTTCGCCGAGCGCTGGCGCGCCGCGCTCGCGCGCTGGGAAAAACAGGCGGCACCGTTACGCGGGCTACCGATCGCCGTGCAGCACAAGGCCTTCCCCTACCTGGAAGACTGGCTCGGCCTCAAGGAGGTAGCGACGCTCGAACCCAAGCCGGGCGTCGAACCGTCGGTGGCCTATCTGGGCAAGCTGCTCGCCCAGGTGGCGGCGAATCCGCCGAAACTGGTGATGCGCGCAGCCTATCAGTCACCGCAAGCCGCCGAGTGGTTTGGCCGCGAGGCGAAGGTGCCGGTGGTCGTCGTGCCCTTTACCGTCGGCGGCAGCGACAAGGCCAAGGACTTGTTCGGTCTGTTCGACGAAACCGTCGAACGCCTGTTGGCAGCGATGAAATGACCATCGACCTCGGTTTGCTCGCCGCGCCGCTGACGGCTGGCCTGCTGGTGCTGGCCACGCATGTGCCGCTCGGCATGGAAGTCTTGAAGCGCGGCATCATCTTCATCGACCTCGCTATCGCGCAGGTGGCCGGCCTGGGCGTGATGGTGGCGCTGATGATGGATTGGGAGGCGCCGCTCGCCGTGCAGGCGGCGGCCGCCGGCGCGGCGTTGGGCGGTGCGCTGTTGTTGCACTGGACCGAGCGCCGCTGGCCGGCGGTGCAGGAAGCGCTGATCGGCCTGCTGTTTGTCACCGCCGCTGCCGCCGGCATCCTGTTGCTGGCCGGCAACCCGCATGGCGGCGAGCATTTGCAGGATCTGCTGGCCGGACAAATTCTTTGGGTCGGCTGGGCGCAACTCCTGCCTGTGGCGGTGCTGTATGCGCTGATTCTGGTGTCGTGGTTTTCCATGCGCGAAAAGTTCGGCCGCATGGGCTTCTACCTGCTGTTCGCCCTGACGGTGACCGCCTCGGTGCAACTCGTTGGCGTGCTGCTGGTTTTTGCCAGCCTGATCGCGCCGGCCGTGGCGGTGAGCGCGCTGCAGCGCTGGCGCTTGGTTGCTGCCTACGCTATTGGCGCGCTGGCGTATGCGGCCGGCCTTGCTGCGTCGGCCGTGGCGGATTTGCCGGCGGGCGCTGCCATCGTCTGTTGCCTGGTCGGCATCAGCTTCATCGCGCTGACTGCATTCTCACGCCGTCCCGCCAGCGCCGACTTTTCCGGGTAGGGTGCAAGGTAGAATTACCGCTCCCGTTTTCTGGAAGCAGACCATGGAGCAGTATCGCGGCACCACCATCTTGTCCGTGCGGCGTGGCAATGTTGTCGCGCTTGGCGGCGACGGCCAGGTCACCCTGGGCAACATCGTCATCAAGGCCAGTGCGCGCAAGGTGCGGCGGCTGTACAACGAACAGATTCTGGCGGGTTTTGCCGGCGGCACGGCGGACGCTTTCACGCTGTTTGAGCGTTTCGAGTCCAAGCTGGAAAAGCACCAGGGCAACCTGTTGCGCTCCGCCGTCGAGTTGGCGAAAGACTGGCGTACCGACCGCATGTTGCGCCGTCTGGAGGCGATGCTGGCCGTGGCCGATCGCGACTACTCGCTGGTGATTACCGGTAATGGTGACGTGCTGGAGCCGGAACTGGGCATCGTCGCCATCGGCAGTGGTGGCCCCTACGCGCAGTCTGCCGCGCGGGCGTTGCTGGAAAATACTGACCTGACGCCGACAGAGATCGTCAAGAAGTCGCTGGAGATTGCCGGCGACCTGTGCATCTATACCAACCAGAATCACCTGATCGAGGTACTGGAGTAATCCCATGACCCAGATAAGCAGCCAGATGACGCCGGCCGAGATTGTCGCGGAACTCGACAAGAATATCGTCGGCCAGGGGCGCGCCAAACGTGCGGTGGCGATTGCCCTGCGCAACCGCTGGCGGCGCGCGCAGGTGGCCGAGCCACTGCGTTCCGAGATCACGCCGAAGAACATCCTGATGATCGGCCCGACCGGTGTTGGCAAGACCGAGATCGCCAGAAGGCTGGCGCGGCTGGCGAATGCGCCCTTCATCAAGGTCGAGGCGACCAAGTTCACCGAAGTCGGCTATGTCGGCCGCGATGTCGATACCATCATCCGCGACCTCGCCGAAACAGCGGTGAAGGACGAACGCGAACGCGCCATGAAACAGGTGCGCGATCGTGCGCTCGATGCTGCCGAGGATCGTGTGCTGGATGTGCTGCTGCCGCAAGCAAGAGTTGGCGCTGGCGAGGCGGCGGCGCCGGAAGAAAATACGACGCGCCAGAAGTTCCGCAAGAAGCTGCGCGAAGGCGAACTTGACGACAAGGAAATCGATGTTGAAGTGTCCGCGCCGACCGCGACCATGGAAATCTTCGCCCCGCCCGGCATGGAGGAGCTGACCCAGCAGATTCAGGGCATGTTCCATAACATGGGTGGTGACAAGAAGAAAAGCCGGCGCATGCGTATTGCCGATGCGCTGAAGGCACTCGCCGACGAAGAGGCGGCGCGCCTCATCAACGACGAGGAAATCAAGGCGGCGGCGATGCGCAATGTCGAACAGAACGGCATTGTGTTTCTCGATGAAATGGACAAGATCGCCTCGCGCAGCGAAACGCAAGGTGCCGATGTGTCGCGCCAAGGCGTGCAGCGAGATCTGTTGCCCTTGGTTGAAGGTACGACGGTGACGACAAAGTTTGGCATGATCAAGACTGACCACATTCTTTTCATTGCCAGTGGCGCGTTTCATTTCGCCAAGCCCTCCGATCTGATTCCGGAACTGCAAGGCCGCTTCCCGATCCGTGTCGAGCTCGATTCGCTGTCGGTGAATGACTTTGAATGCATCCTGACCCAGACCGACGCCTGCTTGACGCGCCAGTACGAGGCGCTGTTGGCGACCGAGGGTGTTGGCGTCAGTTTTGCCGCCGATGGTATTCGTCGCCTGGCACAGATCGCCTTCGAGGTGAATGAGAAGACCGAAAACATCGGCGCACGCCGGCTCTATACGGTGATGGAAAAGTTGCTCGAGGAAGTTTCGTTCGCCGCAGGAACCGGCGCGGCGGCGGTCACGCTGAACGTGGATGCCGCATACGTCGATGAGCGTCTGGCGGAACTGGCGAAACGCGAGGATTTGTCGCGCTATGTGCTATGAGCACGCCAATCAGTGAGAATGTTATAGTCCTATGCGTTGTATGAATTTGGGCCACAGTTTGCGAAAACCTGTCTGAAAAGAAAGAGAAACTAGCCATCGTGCAAGCTGAACTGACCAGCAAGTATCCAAAGCTTGCGACTGCCTTTCTGGATTCGCCCGACGCATTTCCCAACAATCTGGCGACGCGACACGAGCGCGTGGCACAAGAGTTAGACGGTGTGTGGGGTTCGCCTGCGTGCACGAAGCTGTTGGAGGAATTGGTATTTTCCGATCGTCCGGATCGGTTGGGATTCACTTTCGATGTGATGATGGAGTTGTTCGAACTCAAAAATCATCATGACAGCTTTTATCCGCAGTTCACCACCAACTCACATGACCCCTTCGCACATGTGAGGGATATGAAGGCAAGTGGTGAAGACGTCGACGGTGATAGCCATATTGAAGTTGTGCCAAAGTCAGCAAAGGGCAAGTCAGCCCAAGGAAAATCTCCCGTGGATGTTGCGACCAAAGAAAAGCACGTGGAAGCGCCCGCTGTAATCGAAGTTCCTGTGCCAGCTCCAGAGTCAGTTCCCGAGATCACGGCTGATGTGATGGTGCCCCCGCTCCCGGAACTTCCGGTAGATCAACATGACGAACAGCCTGCGCCAGCGGCAGCCTCTGAGGATCACGATGGTTGGCCAGAACTGACTAGCCTGGATGAATTGCGGACGATTCAGAAGAAGCGTGCCCAAGGTGAACGCGTACCGCTGCGCGACAAGCGCCTGATTATCGAAATCCTCAAGCAGTACGTTCATCTCACCGAAGAAGATATCGAGGCGGCTATCAAGCGCCAGTCCGATCCGGGACATGGCAAGAAGCGCGAACCGATCGGCAAGGTGCTGCAGCAAATGGGGGTGATCAGCGAAGAGACGATCAACCGCGCCTTGTGCCTGCAGTATGGCGTGCTCATGGTCAATCTGCAGCGCTTCCAGATTGAGGCGGAGACCATGCGCCTGATTTCGCCAGACGTGGCCCGGAGTTTGCGAGCGATTCCGGTGGCGGTGCTGGACGGCATCCTGTTCCTCGCCGTCGAAAAGCCTTTCAGCTTCGATCAGCGCGAATACTTCACCTTCCTGACCAAGCGCAAGGTCGAACTCGTCATGGCGGCGGGCGGCCAGATTACCCAGAAGCTCAACGAGTACGGCCAGGTGCGTTCCGTACAGCAGGGCAAAGAGGAGTTCAGCACGCTGGCCAAGAAGGCCTTGGGGGATGCCGGCGTCGAACTGATCAACGAGGAAGCTGAAGCCCTTGACACCGTCAACCAGGATGACGCCTCGATTGTCGGCCTGGTCAACAAGATCATTTCCGATGCGGCCGAAACTGGCGCATCAGACATCCATCTCGAGAGTTATTACGGCGATGCCCTCGCCTACATTCGCTTCCGGCGCGACGGGCGCATGGAAGAGTATTCGCAGTATTCGGCCAGCTATCATCGAGCGGTGGTCTCGCGCATCAAGATCATGTCGAACCTCGATATTTCCGAGCGGCGCATGGCGCAAGACGGCAAGATCACCTTCGCCCGGCCCGGGCGGGAACGCATGGACTTGCGTGTGGCGACCATCCCGACGGCGCGTGGCATCGAGAATGTCACTATCCGCCTGCTGCACGCCGGTGATCCCTTGCCGCTCGAGACGCTCAAGATGAGTGAGCGGGATCTCGCGGCGTTCCGCCGCTTGATTCTCCGTCCCTACGGCTTGATTCTGGTCTGCGGCCCGACCGGTAGCGGCAAAACCACGACCCTGCATTCGGCCCTGCGCGAGTTGAACACGCCCGAGCGAAAAATCTGGACGGCTGAGGACCCGATTGAAATCGTGCAGAAAAAGATCTGCCAGGTGCAGATGCATCCGAAGATTGGCTGGACTTTCGCCACGGCCTTGCGCTCGTTTTTGCGTGCTGACCCCGACGTGATCATGATCGGCGAAATGCGCGATCAGGAAACCGCCAAGATCGCCGTGGAAGCTTCCATGACCGGCCACGTGGTGTTGTCGACGCTGCATACCAACTCGGCATCCGAAACCGCGGCTCGCCTGCTGGATCTCGATGTCGATCCATTCAACCTTTCTGACGCCCTGATTTTCATTCTCGCGCAGCGCTTGACCCGCAGTCTCTGCAAGCATTGCATTCAAAAGGTGCCGATGACCGCCGCTGAAATTGAGGATTTGACGACCGAATATTATTTTTCGGCCTATAAGCGCACCGCTTCCAAGTCAGATCGGGATGAGATCGTCAAGGACTGGACCCAGCGCCTGACCAAGGGCGCACCGTTGAGCTTGTGGAAAGCCAAGGGTTGCGAAGAGTGTGCGATGGTTGGCTACAAGGGGCGGGTTGCCCTGTTCGAACTCATGGAGATAAGCCCGCAACTCCGCGAGCTCATCGTGCATAAATCGCCGGCCTCAAAGTACCAAGAAATCGCGGTCAGTCAGGGCATGCGTACGCTGAAACAGGATGGTATCGAAAAAGCCCTGCTCGGCTACACTGACTTGGCAGAAGTGCGCGGAGCGTGCAACTAGCTACTGTGGTAGGAGCGTCTCCAGCGCCATTAACTCGGCGACGGTTTCGCGGCGTCGGATCAGGTGCATTGCGTCGCCGTCCACCATGACCTCGGCGGCACGCGGCCGCGTGTTGTAATTCGAGCTCATCGCCATGCCATAGGCGCCCGCTGACAGGATGGCCAGCAAATCGCCTTCCGCTAGCGTCAATTCGCGGTCATGGCCGAAAAAATCACCGGACTCGCAGATCGGACCGACGATTTCGTAGCGTTGCGCCCCGGCAGTTGCCGTCCCGCCAGCGCTGACTTTCACGATGTCGTGCCAAGCGTCGTAGAGCGCTGGGCGCGCAAGGTCATTCATCGCCGCATCGACGACGGCGAAATTCTTTTCTTCACCCGGCTTGAGCACTGCCACGCGCGTTAGCAGCAGGCCGGCGTTGCCGACCAGCGAGCGACCGGGTTCGATGAAGAGCGTTTCCTGGCGACCGGCCAGTCGCGCGAGCATGGGGGCCAGATAATCCTTGGCCGGGAGAATCGCCTCGTCCCGGTAGCGTATGCCCATGCCGCCGCCCAAGTCGATATGCTCGAAAACGATACCCTCTGCCGCGAGTTGATCGACCAGTTCCAATACCTTGCTGGCCGCGTCGGCCGCCGGTTGCGGATCAAGCAGTTGCGAGCCGATGTGACACGCGATGCCGCGTATGGCGAGGTTGGGCAAGTTGCGGGCGTGGCGGTAGAGCGTTACCGCCGTATCGAAGGCTACGCCGAACTTGGCAGTTTTCAGCCCGGTCGAGATGTAGGGATGCGTCTTGGGATCGACATTCGGATTGACGCGTAATGCGATGGGGGCACAGCGCCTCAGCGCGCCGGCGCTAGCGTTTAGATGCTCCAGCTCACTCGCCGATTCAACATTGAAACAGCCAATGCCGGCTGCCAGCGCTTGCCGCATTTCGTCAGGGGACTTTCCGACACCGGAGAACACGACCTTGGCCGGGTCGCCGCCGGCCGCAATGACGCGCGCCAGCTCACCACCGGAAACGATGTCGAAACCGGCACCGAGCCGCGCAAATATGTTGAGGATGGCGAGGTTTGAATTGGCCTTGACGGCATAGCAGATGCGGGAATTGCGCCCAGCGAGAGCGGTGTGATACGCATCAAAAGCCGCTGTTAGCGCCGCACGCGAATAGACATAGCACGGGGTATCGAACCGTTCGGCGATGGCTGTTAGGGCCACACCTTCGATGCGCGGCACACCATGGAGATCGGTAATCAGGCTCATTGCTCTGTGACGGGCCAGGGTGCGCTGCTATCATCGAGCAGCGGTTGCGGCACTTCCACTTTTTGCGGCACTGCCTTGACTTGCGCTGGCGGCGTTGTTTTGGGGGGCAAGGTTAGCGCCCCCCGCGTACCACAAGCTGACAGGAACAGGCAGGCACTGCCAAGCAGGATGGTGCGGGCAGAAAATCTGAGATGTGAGTGCATGATGGCGATGTTAACACGGAGGCGGAAAGAGAAAAAATGGAAGAAAAGGAATTTCTGGCGTTAGCTGAGGCGACCCTGGCGCAACTGGAGAGCGCGCTGGACCGCTTGCAGGCGGAAAGCGCCGTCGACGTGGATTACGAGTTGAAGCCGGGCGGGATTATCGAGATTGTCTGCGAAGATGACAGCAAGATCATCGTTAACCGTCATGCGGCAGCACGCGAAATCTGGGTGGCGGCGCGTTCCGGCGGCTTTCATTTCAAACCGCCGGCAGAAGTCGGTGGGCGCTGGATTGGCACACGCGATGGCCAGGATCTGGCGACGGCGCTGTCGCGCTGCCTCAGCGAGCAGGCGGGTGTGACGATTCGGCTGGACTGGTAGGGCCTACCGGCATCGCCACGTGCCGGTCGGGCGCAATCAGCTTTAGCAGGGCGTCCTGCACTGGCGCAGGGGATTCCTGACGCGCTGGTGCGGCCTGTGACGCCGGCTCTGCCGCAGGTTCTGGATCAGGTACCGATTCGCGATAGAGGGTGTCGCTGATGGTGGCGCCTGTTGCCGGGTCACGGCTTTCGACGCGTACCATACCGGCCGGGGTTTCACGAGGCATTTCCGGCACATCCTTCAGCGCTTTTTCCATATAGCCGATCCAGATCGGCAGGGCCGCCGAGCCACCGGTTTCACCGTTGCCGAGGCGTTTCGGTTGATCGAAGCCGATCCAGGCAACGCCCACCAGTGAAGGCTGGTAGCCGCAGAACCAGGCATCGACATAGTCGTTCGTCGTGCCGGTCTTGCCGGCCAGGTCAGCGCGCTTCAGCACTTGTCCGGCCCGCGCTGCCGTGCCGCGGCGTACGACATCCTTCATCATGCTATCCATTACCCAGGCATTGCGGGCGTCGATGACGCGCAAGGACTCATCCCCGGCCAGCACGGGCGTGGTCTGGGCGAGCACTTTGTCGTTGGCGTCGAGAATCTGCTTGACGATGTAGGGCTGCACCTTGTAGCCGCCATTCGCGAACACGGAGTACGCGGCAAGGTGTTGCCACGGCGTGACGCTGCCGGCACCGAGTGCCAGCGTGAGGTAGGGCGGATTCTTGTCGGCGTCGAAACCAAAGCGGGTGATGTAGTCTTGGGCGTAATGCGGGTCGATGGCGCGGATCAGGCGGATCGACACCATGTTTTTCGATTTGGTCAGCGCCGTGCGCAAGGTCATTGGCCCATCATATTTGCCGTCGTAATTCTTCGGCTCCCAAGCCTGACTGCCGGTTTCCTCGGCAGAGATGGTAATCGGTTCGTCCGGCAGCACCGAGAGCGGCGTAAAGCCTTTTTCGAGCGCCGCCGAGTAGATAAAGGGCTTCATGCTCGAGCCCGGTTGGCGCCAGGCCTGCGTGACGTGGTTAAACTTGTTGCGGGAGAAGTCGAAACCACCCACCAGCGCATGAATTGCCCCATCGCTGGGGTTGGCCGCGACGAAGGCCGCTTCGACATCCGGCCACTGGGTGACCTGCCAATTGCCTTTGGTATCCTGATTCAGGCGAATGATGGCACCCCGCCGCAGGCGCTTGTTGGCGGGTGCCTTGTCGTCGAGCATGCGTAGTGCAAACTTGAGGCCCGCAGCATCGACAGAGATGATTTCACCGCCTGGCAGATAGGCACGCAACTTGTCAGGATTGGCGTCTAGCACTAGGGCGAGGCGCAGATCATCGCTATCCTCGAAGTCATACAACAACTCGTCGATCTGCTCATCGTCGTCGCGGTTGATTGCTTTCATGTCGACATAGGCTTCCGCGCCACGATAGCCGTGGCGCCGGTCGTAGGCCAGCACGGCCTGACGCAGGCTGTGGTAGGCGGCTTCCTGCTCTTTGCGGGTAAGCGTCGTGATGACCTTGATGCCGGAGGTGTAAATGTCGTCGGGAAAGGCTTCAACGGCGAGTTGCCGTGCCATCTCGGCGGCATAGTCGGCCTTGATGGCAAAGTTGTCGATCTGGCGCCGCACATGCAGGGACTCTTCGCGTGCTGCTTCGAGTTGCTTGGCGTTAATGAAGTCGAGTTGCTGCATGCGGCGCAGCACATAGTGCTGACGCAGTTTGGCACGCTTGGGATTCGCTACTGGATTGTAGGCTGAGGGTGCCTTGGGCAAGCCGGCGAGCATGGCCATTTCCGCGATACTGAGATCCTTGATTTCCTTACCAAAATAAATGCGTGCGGCGGCTGAGAAGCCGTAGGCGCGCTGGCCGAGGTAAATCTGGTTGATATAAAGCTCCAGAATCTGATCCTTGCTGAGACCGTGCTCGATCTTGAAGGCGAGCATGACCTCGAAGATTTTGCGTGTCAGCGTCTTTTCAGATGAAAGGAAAAAATTACGCGCGACCTGCATGGTGATGGTCGAGGCGCCCTGGCGTTTTCCGCCGCCGATAAAGTTGGCGTAGGTCGCCCGCAGGATTCCCATGCTGTCAATGCCGGGGTGTTGATAGAAACGCTCATCCTCGGCGGCGAGAATTGCCTGCTTCATGGCTTCTGGCACATCCTGAATGCGCACGAAATTACGCCGCTCTTCACCAAATTCGCCGATCAGGTGAGCGTCGGCGGTATAGATGCGCAGGGGGATTTTTGGATGGTAATCGGTCAGGACGTCGATCGAGGGCAGGCGCGGATAAGCGAGAATCAGAATGATGCCCAGCAACGCAAGCAGCGCAACGGCGGCGCCAGCAAATAGTCCGATCGGTAAAAGAATCCAGCGCAACATAATTGAATAGAAGGGAAAAAGTGTGGGAGGTTTGCGCTCGATCAGCGGGGTATGATTATAGATCCAGTTGAAACAGGATGCTTTTGCTGCGAGTGCAAGCCTAGGCGTCATTCGCGCCGAAGTCGACACAGCGCTGAGTGGCTGGGGTATATTTTTGTCGTCGGCCTGCCCGGCCAGTCAATAACCACTTTGAGGAGAGTAGGGATGAATGCATTCAAACACCTAATGTTTGCCTTGGCCGGTTTCGGCCTGATGGCTTCTGGCCAAGTTGTCCTGGCGCAGGAAACCCCGACTACCGGGCCTGCTGGCGTTCATCTGGTCGAGGCGAAGGATGTGCAGGCCTTGCAGGGCAAAGGAGCCATCGTCGTTGATACGCGGCGCGCCAGCGAGTATGCCGAAGGCACGGTGAAGGGAGCCATCAATGTACCTTACGATCCCGAAAAAAGCGCCAAGGATGCCGGCTTTGACCCCGCCCAGGACAAGTTTGACGTTTCCAAATTTTCCGACAAAAACAAGGATATTGTGACGTTCTGTAACTCGGGCACCTGCTGGAAGTCTTACAAGGCGGCTGTCGTGCTGGCCAAGGCGGGCTTCAAGAACGTGCATTGGTACCGCAATGGTTTCCCGGACTGGAAGAGCAAAAAGCTGCCGACCGAGTGAGCGCGTCAACTGTCATTCACGCTCAAACCAATAATGGCCGTATAAGTACCTGAGACTACCCTTTCCTACCCTAACGGAGCCCCATCCAATGAAAATCCCAGTCAAAGCACTCTCCCTGTCTGTTGCCGCTGCTGTCCTGATGATGGGCTGTGGCAAGGAAGAACCGCCGCCCCCGCCACCGGTGGTGCAGGCGCCGCCCCCGCCACCCCAACCGGTCACGGTCAATATCGGTCATGTCGGCCCGCTGACCGGCCAGATCGCCCACCTTGGCAAGGACAACGAGAATGGTGTGCGTCTGGCGCTCGACGAAGCCAACGCGGCGGGCATCAAGCTCGACGGCAAGCCGATCAAGTTCGAACTGATTGCCGAAGATGACCAGTCTGACCCGAAAGTCGGCAATACCGTGGCGCAAAAACTGGTGGACGCGAAGGTCGCTGGCGTGGTCGGCCACCTGAATTCCGGCACCAGCATCCCCGCCTCGGCGATTTACAACCAGGCCGGTATCCCGATGGTTTCCGGCGCATCGACCAATCCCGCGCTCACCGAGCAGGGTTTCAAGGGCGTGTTCCGCGTGGTGGGCCGCGACGACCAGCAAGGTCCTGCTGTCGCCAATTATCTGGTCGCCACCACCAAGCCGAAGACCGCCGCCCTGATCGACGATGCCACCGCCTATGGCGAAGGCCTTGCCAACGAGGTTGAAAAGAGCCTCAAGGCGGCGGGCGTCAAGATTCTCACGCACGAAAAGGGCACGGACAAGACGGTTGACTGGAAGGCCGTGCTGACCAAGATCAAGGGCAAGAAGCCCGACGTCGTGTTCTATGGCGGCATGGATGCTACCGGTGGCCCGCTGCTGAAGCAGGCACGCGAACTCAAAATCGCTGCGGTATTCAGTTTTGGCGACGGCGCCTGTACCAACAAAATGTCTGAACTGGCCGGCGCGTCTGCCGAGGGCCTGGTCTGCTCGCAGCCTGGCATTCCTGTGGAGGCGACGGGCAAGAAGTTCCTCGAAGCCTACAAGGCCAAGTACAGCATGGATCCGATTCTCTACTCGCCCTTTACCTATGACGCGGCGAAGCTGCTGATTGCCGCGATGCAAAAGGCCGACTCTGCCGATCCGGCCAAATATCTGCCCGCCCTGGCAGCTATCGACTACAACGGCGCCAGCGGCAACATCCAGTTCGACGAAAAGGGTGACCGCAAAGACGCCGAGATGACGATCTTTACCTTGAAGGAAGGCAAGATCACCCCGCTGGCGATCATCAAGAGCGGCAAATCGCTCACGCTGGATGAGTATGCAGCGCTGAGCACCCCGGTGCCGGTGGCGGCTGCGCCTGCAGTTGCCGAGGCGGCCAAACCGGCTGAAGCAGCGGCTACGCCAGCCGTCGCGCCAGCGCCTGTGGCAGCACCGGCGGTTGCTCCGGCAGCACCGGCACAGAAGTAAGCATTTCTCAGCATGACGACAGCGGCACCTGCGGGTGCCGCTGTCGTGTCGTCGGTTAACCATCCGGTAACATCGCGCCCTGTGGATATCTTCCTTCAGCAAATCATCAATGGTCTGACCACGGGCAGTGTCTATGCCATCGTCGCATTGGGTTACACGATGGTGTATGGCGTTATCCAGCTGATCAACTTTGCCCATGGCGAAGTCGTGATGATCGGCGCCATGGTGGCCTTTACCGTGATTACCGCGCTGGTTGGCGCGGGTTTGCCATTGCCGCCGATTGTGCTGGTGCTTGTCGGTGTGTTGGCGGCGATTCCCGTCTGCATGGTCATCGGCTATCTCCTCGAACGGGTGGCCTACCGGCCGTTGCGCCATGCGCCACGCCTGGCACCGCTGATTACCGCCATTGGCATGTCGATCATCCTGCAGCATCTCGCCTTGCTGGTCTGGGGGCGTGATCCGCGCGCCTTCCCGCAGATCATGGAAGTCACCAGCTTTAGCCTCGGCGGGGCCGCCATCAGCAGCGTGCAGATCGTCATCATTTTGCTGTCCGTGGGCATGATGGCCTTGCTCACCTGGTTCGTCTATCGCACGCGCTTCGGCATCGCCATCCGCGCGAGCGCAGAAGATGTCCGTGTGGCCGCCTTGATGGGCGTCGATGCCAACCGCGTGATTGCCGCTACTTTTGTCATCGGTGCGGCGATGGGTGCGGTCGCCGGCGTGATGTACGGCACCTATTACGGCATCGCTCATTACACGATGGGCTTTACGCTGGGTCTCAAGGCATTTTCGGCTGCCGTGCTGGGTGGCATCGGCAACCTGGCGGGCGCGATGCTCGGCGGCATTCTGCTGGGTCTCGTCGAGGCGCTGGGCGCCGGTTACATCGGCGATCTGACCGATCTCTGTCAGTGGCCGGTCTTCAGTGACCTGCTCGCCGCGCGCTGTGCGGTTGACGAGCATGTCGTGCTGCTCGGCAGTAATTATCAGGACGTGTTCGCCTTCCTGGTGTTGATTCTGGTGCTGGTATTCCGGCCCTCGGGTTTGTTGGGCGAACGCGTGGCGGAGCGCGCATGATCAAGAAATGGTTTGGTCTGGCCATCATTGCCTTGGCCTTGCTGGCTTTGCCGCTGGTGCTGACCAGCATGGGCACCGCCTGGGTGCGTATCACCAATCTGGCCATCCTGTTCGTTTTCCTGTCCCTCGGACTTAACATCGTGGTGGGCATGGCGGGCCTGCTCGATCTCGGCTACATCGCTTTTTACGCTGTCGGTGCCTACGTCTATGCCCTGCTGGCCTCGCCGCATTTCGGCCTGCATCTGCCCTTCTGGGTCATCCTGCCGATCGGCGCATTGCTTGCCGGTCTGGCCGGCGCCGTCTTGGGAGCGCCGACTTTGCGGTTGCGCGGCGATTATCTGGCCATCGTCACCCTCGGCTTCGGCGAGATCGTGCGTATCTTGATGAATAATTTGTCGGCGCCCTTCAATATTACCAACGGGCCGAAGGGCATCACGCGCATAGACGGCCTCCGTCTCGCCAGCGCCGACTTTTCCACTACCGACACATTGTTCGGCATCGCTATCACCGGCCCGGCCAAGTACTACTACATGCTGCTGGTGCTGCTGCTCTGCGTCATCGTCGTCAATCTGCGCCTGCAGAAATCGCGTATCGGCCGCGCCTGGGTCGCCATCCGTGAGGATGAGTTGGCCGCCAAGTCGGCCGGCATCAATACGCGCAACGTTAAATTGCTGGCCTTTGCGATGGGCGCGAGCTTCGGGGGCGTTGCCGGCGGCATGTTCGCCGCCATGCAGGGTTTTGTCAGCCCCGAGAGTTTTATCCTGCAGGAATCCGTGATGGTGCTGGCGATGGTGGTGCTGGGCGGCATGGGCAATGTCTGGGGCGTGATTGCCGGTGCCCTGCTGCTGTCCTTTGTGCCGGAATTCCTCCGTTACACCGTCGAGCCGGCGCAAAAGGCTCTGTTCGGCCGCTTGCTGGTCGAGCCTGAGGTGTTGCGTATGCTGATCTTTGGCGTGGCGCTGGTGCTGACGATGCGCTTCCGCCCGGCCGGTTTGTGGCCGGAAGCCAGGCATCGGCGGGAATTCGGGGAGAAACAGGCTTGACCGTCATCTTGGAAGCACGCGGTATCGGCAAACGCTTTGGCGGTGTGCAGGCACTGAAAGATGTGTCATTGACGATCCGCGCGCAGGAAATCTACGGCCTGATCGGGCCGAATGGTGCCGGCAAGACTACCTTCTTCAATGTGCTGACGGGACTTTACACGCGCGATAGCGGTGAGGTGTTGCTGGATGGTGCGCCGCTTGAGCTGGGCACGCCGCATCTGGTGGCGCAGGCCGGCATCGCGCGCACTTTTCAGAATATTCGCCTGTTTGGCAACATGACCGCGCTCGAAAATGTCATGGTCGGTCGGCACGTGCGCACCAAAACCGGCGTGCTGGGTGCCATTTTGCGCACGCGCGCGCAGCGCGCCGAAGAAGCCGCGATCCGCCGCCGTGCGGAAGAATTGCTGCATTACGTCGGCATCGCCCATCGCGCCAACGACTTGGCGCGCCATCTCGCTTATGGCGACCAGCGTCGGCTGGAAATCGCCCGTGCGCTCGCGACCGATCCAAAATTACTGGCGCTCGACGAGCCGGCCGCCGGCATGAACGCGACGGAAACGGCTGCCTTGCGCCAACTCATCGTCGGTTTGCGTGCCGACGGACTGACGGTGCTGTTGATTGAGCATGACGTCAAGCTGGTGATGGGGCTGTGTGATCGCGTTGCCGTGCTCGACTACGGCGAAAAGATCGCCGAGGATGTGCCCGAGGTGGTGCAGAAGGATGCGCAAGTGATTGAGGCTTACCTAGGGGGCAGTGTTGGATAAACAGGAAGCGCAGGGGCGCTTTGCTCTGCTTGAAGCGCTCAATCTCGAAGTGCACTATGGCGGCATCGCGGCCGTGAGGGGCATTTCCTTTGTGGTGGAGGAGGGTGAACTGGTGTGTCTGATCGGCGCCAACGGCGCCGGCAAAACCTCAACCCTGAAAGCCCTCGCACGCATGATTCCGGCGCAGGGCGAAATTCATTACCGCAAGGAACGCATCGATCGATTGCCCAGTCACGACCTGATTCGCCATGGTCTGGCGCTGGTGCCCGAAGGGCGTGGTGTCTTCGCACGACTCACCGTGACCGAGAACCTTGCCATGGGCGCCTATCACCGCAATGACAAAGCCGGGATCGCCCAGGACTTGCAACGCATTTACGCCATGCTGCCGCGCCTGAAGGAGCGCGCGGCGCAGGTTGCCGGTACGCTGTCGGGTGGTGAGCAGCAGATGCTCGCGATCGGTCGTGCCCTGATGGGCCGCCCGCAGTTGCTGCTGCTCGATGAACCGTCGATGGGGCTGGCGCCGTTGATGGTGGAAAAGGTCTTCGAGGTGATTCGTTCCGTCGCCGCGCAAGGTATGACGATCTTGCTGGTCGAACAGAACGCGCGACTCGCCTTGCAGACCTGCTCGCGCGGCTACGTGATGGAAAGCGGCCAGATTACGCTGGCCGACAGCGCTGAAAATCTTCTTGCCGACTCGCGGGTGCGGGCGGCGTATCTCGGCGAATCATAAAGTCGGCGCTGACAGGACGGCGTTGCTTACTTCGGCGCGTAGGAAAATACGTCGGCGAAAAACTCATCCTTGGGCAGGCCGCGTGCGGTGAAGTCACGCAGGGCGGCTTCACACATCACCGGCGCGCCACAAACGTAGGTCTGATAGGCGGAAAAGTCCGGGTAATCGGCCATCACCGCCTCATGGATCAGGCCGGTACGACCGGTCCAGGCATCGCCATCTGCCGGTTCGGAGAGCACCGGCGTGTAGGTGATGTGCGGATGCTCGCTTGCCCAGCGCTCGGCGAGTGCATTTAGATACAGGCCGGCACGGTCTTTTGCTCCCCAGTAAAGCGCTAACGGGCGGGTGATGCCGATATGCAGGGCATGCTCGATCAAGCCCTTGATCGGGGCGAAGCCGGTGCCGCCCGCGACCATGATCAACGGTTTGGTGGAGTCCTCGCGCAGGAAGAAGCTGCCTAGAGGACCCTCGATGCGCATGATGTCCTTTTCCTTCATGGTGGTGAACACGTGCTCGGTAAAGTTGCCACCGGGAACGCGGCGCACATGGATTTCGAGCAGTTCGTCGGCATGCGGCGCGCTGGCGAGCGAGAAGGCGCGGCGCTTGTTGTCCGGCAGCAGAAACTCGATGTACTGGCCGGCGAGGAATTGCAGTCGTTCGTTGGCCGGCAGTTTGAGGCTGATCACCATCACGTCCGCGGCAACGCGCTCGAGCTTTTGCACGCGACAGGGCAGAATCTTCACCGGAATATCGCGAGCGAGGCCAATTTCGCGTACCTCGAGCGTCAGGTCGGATAGTGGTTTTGCACAGCAAAACAGTGCCATGCCAGCGCTGCGCTCTTCAGCAGTTAATGCGCTGTTCTGTGTTGCCCCATAGTCGACCTGGCCATCCAGCAGCTTGCCCTTGCAGGCGCCGCAGGCGCCGTTCTTGCAGCCGTAAGGCAGATTGAAGCCGGCATCCAGGGCGGCTTCAAGAATGGTGGCGTTGCTCGCGACGCTGAAACTGTGGCCGCTGGGCTGCAGGGTGACTTGATAGGCCATGCGATAATTATCCGGTGAAAAAAACTTCAAGAAGACGGCTGAGACGATTGCTGATTGTCGGCTGCGGCGATGTTGTGCGTCGCGCCTTGCCTGCCTTGACGCGCCGCTGGCGGGTCTATGCGCTGGTACGCGCTTTCGATCCCTCGCTGCGTGCGCTGGGGGTTACCCAAGTTTGCGGCGATCTCGATCGACCCGCCACCCTGCAACGTCTGGCCGGTCTGGCGCATGTTGTACTACATAGCGCACCACCACCGAACAGCGGGACGGGTGACCCGCGCACGCAACGCCTGCTGGCGGCATTGACAAGCGCGGCGAGTCTACCACGGCGCCTTGTGTACATCAGCACCACGGGTGTCTATGGCGATTGCGCCGGGGCTACCGTGCCCGAAACGCGTCCGCTCGCCGCCATCTCTGCGCGCGCGCAGCGCCGCGTTGCCGCCGAGCGCGCCTTGCGCAAGCTGGGGCGGCAGGGGGCGATGCGCGTCAGTTTGTTGCGTGCGCCGGGCATTTACGCCGCCGAGCGCATGCCGCTGGAGCGCATCCGGCGCGGTGACCCGGTGCTGCTTGCCGCTGAGGATGTGTATACCAATCATATCCATGCCGAAGATCTCGCCCAGGCTTGTGTGGTGGCGCTGCAACGCGGTGGCGCCAACCGCGCCTACAATATTTCCGACGATTCGGATTTGCCCATGGGTGAATGGTTTGATCGTCTTGCCGATGCGTTTGGCCTGCCGCGTCCGCCGCGCGCGACGCGTGAAGAAGTGAAAACGCGTCTGTCGCCGCAGCTGCTGTCTTTCATGGGCGAATCGCGGCGGCTCGAAAATGTGCGCATGAAGCGTGAACTCAAATTGCAGCTGCGCTATCCGACCGTCAATGCCGGCATTGCGGCTGCCCTGCAACAACAAGGAACCCCCTCATGCTCTGGTTGAAGGCCTTTCATATCTTTTTTGTTGTCAGC
>Ga0315268_10001238_pt1 | contig 29272 bp, 23 predicted proteins | sample C1_top_MG_FD_204535 | JGI IMG/M metagenome (GOLD analysis project Ga0315268, IMG submission 204535) | Sediment microbial communities from Yellowstone Lake, YNP, Wyoming, USA - C1_top | ecosystem: Environmental > Aquatic > Freshwater > Lake > Sediment | place: USA: Wyoming | collected 2017-08-01
GCGCGGGGGGGGCGGGGGGGGGGCGGGGGGTGGCGGCGGCGCCTGGGGCCGCCCTCCCCCCCCCCTCCCCCGCCCCCCCCCCCCCCCCCCCCCCGCCCCCGTACTCCGCACCAAGCACTTTCTGCAGACTCGAAACGCCCAGCAGCACGTGCCGCCGGGCGTTTCGGTTCACGCGTCACGTTCAGAACTCGATCTGCGTCCCGAGTTCCACCACGCGGTTGGGCGGCAGCTGGAAGAACGCGGCGGCCGACTGCGCGTTGCGCGCCATCACGGCAAAGAGCTTCTTGCGCCAGAGGCTCATCGTCATGCCGCCTTCCTTCCAGGCCTTCTGGCGCGGGATGAGCTGCTCGCGCCCGAGGTAGTAGCTGGTTTCCATGGGCCGCGCCTTGAGGCCGTGCTGGCGCAGCAGCCCCAGCACTTCGGTGACATTGGGCGACTCCATGAAGCCGTACGTCGCCGTCGCCCGCACGAACCCCTGCCCGAGCGGCTCGAGCGTCACGCGCTCCTCGCCGCGCAGCTCGGGCACGTCGGTCGTCGTGATCGACAGCAGGATCACCTGCTCGTGCAGCACCTTGTTGTGCTTCAGGTGGTGCAGCAGCACGACGGGCGCGCCCGACGGCTCGGAGGTCATGAAGACCGCCGTGCCGGGGACGCGAGGGATCTTCCCCGACGAGAGGCTCTTCAGGAACGCGTCGAGCGGCATCGTGATTTCCTGCAGCCGCTCGCGCAGAATCTGCCGACCACGCTTCCACGTGGTCATGAGCAGGAAGAGCGCCATGGCCAGCAGCACCGGCACCCAGCCGCCATGGCCGATCTTGATGGCGTTGGCCGACAGGAAGGCCAGGTCGACGCCGAGGAAGAGTACGGTCAACCCCGCCACCTTCCACATGGGCCACTGCCAGCGGTGGGCCGAGATGACGAAGAAGAGAACGGTCGTGATGGTCATCGTCCCCGTCACGGCGATGCCGTATGCCGCGCCGAGCGCGGTGGACGACTGGAACCCGAGCACCACGAGCAGCGTGCCGAAGCCGAGCGCGGCGTTCACTTCGGGCACGTAGATCTGGCCGTACTCCCGGGCCGAGGTGTGCACGATGGACATGCGCGGGCTGTAGCCGAGCTGGATGCACTGCTGCGTGAGCGAGAACGCCCCCGAGATCAGGGCCTGCGACGCGATGATGGCCGCGACCGTGGCGAGGACGACCATCGGAATGAGCAGTGCGCGCGGGGCCAGGTTGTAGAACGGATTCGCGCTGGCGGCCGGATCGCCGAGAATGAGCGCCCCTTGCCCGAAGTAATTGAGCAGCAGGGCCGGCAGCACGAGCCAGAACCAGGCGGCGCGGATGGGCTTGCGCCCGAAGTGGCCCATGTCGGCGTACAGCGCTTCGGCGCCGGTGACCGCGAGCACCACCGCGCCCAGCACGGTGATCGCGTGCAGGTCGTGGATGGCGAAGAACCGCACCGCCCACAGCGGATTGATCGCCGACAGGATGTGCGCATCGCGCAGCACCTGCGCCATGCCGAGGCCGCCGATGGCCACGAACCAGAGCGCCATCAGCGGACCGAAGGCGGCTCCCACCCAGGCCGTGCCATGCCGCTGCACGGCGAAGAGCGCGAGAATGATCAGGACGGTGACCGGCACCACGGCCGACGCGAGCGACGCGTTGTGCACCGTCAGCCCCTCCATCGCGCTGAGCACCGAAATGGCCGGCGTGATGATGCCGTCGCCGTAGAGCAGGGCGGCGCCGAAGAGCGCGAGGCCGATGAGCACCGCTCGTCCGCGACGGCGCTCCGAATCCTTTTTGAGGATGAGCGCGAGCATGGCGAGGATCCCCCCCTCGCCACGGTTGTCGGCGCGCATGATGAAGACGATGTACTTGTAGCTGACGACGAGCAGCAGCGACCAGAGAATCAGCGACAGCACGCCGTAGACGTTGTCGGGCGTCGGGGTGAGGCCGTATTCCGGCTTGAAGCACTCCTTCATGGCGTACAGCGGGCTGGTGCCGATGTCGCCGAAGACCACGCCGAGCGCGGTGAGGGTCAGGAAGGCGAGGCGGTTTCCCGTGGGGTTCGCTTCGAGCGGAAGCCGCTCGTGCGGCGGCACCGGATGCTGCGCGGTCACGCCATTGAGCGGCGTGACGGTCGGATCAGGGCCAGAAACAGGGCCAGGAACAGGGCTGGATGGATCAGCCGGCATATGATTGCAGGGCGGCGCCCCAGGAATACGCTTGAAGACCGGGGACCGATGCTGCCGCCCCACGCAAAATGGGCCGCGCACGATGCGCGACCCATTGTAACATATGGCGCTCGCCGGTGGCGTCCAGCGGCCGAGCCTACTTGTTGGCGGCCAGTCGCTCGATGGCGGCGGTCGCCTCGTCCAGCACCTTGCTCACCCCGCGCAGAAATTCGTGGTCATCCAGCCGTCGCGTGGCGTGCGCGTACGTGGCGCGCGCCACGTGGCGGAACGCCCGGTTCATCTCCTGCATGGCGTCGCTGGTCAGGCCGGCGCCGGTGCGCGCGACCCGCGAGAAGATGTCGTCCAGCGTCGTGCGGTGCTCGGCCAGATGCTGCCGCCCCGCCTCGGTGATTTCGTAGACGCGCTTGCCCCCCTCGTCGCCCGTCGACCGGGCAAATCCCATCTCCTCCAGCAGCGTCAGCGTGGGATAGATGGTCCCCGCGCTCGGCTGGTACATGCCACCCGACTTCTCCTCGATGGCCTTGATGATGTCGTAGCCATGGCGCGGCCGCTCCTCGAGGAGCGACAGGATGACCAGCTTCAGGTCGCCGTGCCCGAACATGCGTCCGCCACGAAATGGCCCGCCGCGCAGGTGCCCGGCCATCTTCCAGATGAATCCCGACACGTCGGGGTCGACGCCAAAGCCGCCCCATCCACGTCCCGCGCCACGCCAGTCGCACCGATCACGGTTGAATCGCATTGTCTCCTCCGGTTCTTCATTTGGACGACCGTCTGGCATTCTTTCACTTGCTGGCGAGAATGCCCACGCGCAGTAGTTGAATCGCAGTGAAGCGGTCGTACTTCGATATTGCTAAGATATAGCGAAGATATATCGAAATCAAGATCTACCCGCAGGCGAAGTCCGGCGGGCCGGGAACCGAATCGGCGGCAATTCGTACTGGAACACGGAGGGCACCGTCTGATCAGGCGCGCCAGCGCGGTTAATGAACCATTCGGGTCCGCCCGGTTGTCTCACTCTCGTCAGCAGCGCAGATATCAGCAGCGGCTCAGGGAGCGCATCTGTTCGACCTACTGCAGCATCCTCCGAGAAATCCAGAGCGCGTGCCACTTGGCGCGGGCGTCAGCATGGCGGTGCATGCGGCGCTGGCGTTGTTTCTGTTCGTGGGAACTGACCGAACGCTGGCGCCGTCAGCGCCGAACACCGAATCGGTCATCGAGACGGCGCTCCGGTTCCTGTTGCCGCCTGACCGTCCCGGGCCGACGGCGGCCGATGTGCAGGCGAAGTGGTCGTCGACGCCAGTCGGCACGACCGCGCTGGCGATCCCGGGCGTGACGGCCGAACGAACGCCGCCTCTAGTCACGCCGGTCCCGGATTCGGAGAAGAGCATCGCGCCGCTGCCGCTGGCCGAGGCCGCCGCAGCACAGAACGCGTTCACGCTGCTCGACGTGGATTCGGGCGTGGTTCGCGATCCGTCGAGCGCGGTGCCGGTGTATCCGCGCACGCTCGAGCGGCAGGGCATCGAGGGAGTTGCCGTGGTGCGCTTCGTGGTCGACACCACTGGCCGGGCGGACGTCGCGACGTTTCAGCTCGTCGAGACGAATCACCCGCTGTTCGGTGCGGCGGTGCGCGCGGCGCTCGCGGGAATGAAGTTCCACCCCGCGACCGTCGGGTCGCAGAAGGTGCGTCAACTGGTGGAACTTCCGTTCGGATTCCGGATTATCGGACGGACGACGACGGCGGACGCGACGAGGAAGCCGCGAGGATAGGCGGAGCGTCGCCGCTATTCGTACCGTAGCGCCACGATGGGGTCCATGATCGCCGCGCGCCGCGCGGGATAGACACCGAAGATCACGCCGACCGCGGCCGAAAAGCCGAAGGCGAGCGCGACCGCGGTGGAGCCCACCTCGGTGGTCCAGCCCATCACCCTGGTGAACGCCGTGGCGCCGCCGGTGCCGACGAGAATACCGATGGCGCCGCCGACGAGGCAGAGCACGACGGCTTCGACGAGGAACTGGAACATGATGTTCAGCCTGGTCGCGCCCAGCGCCTTGCGAATGCCGATTTCGCGCGTGCGTTCGGTCACCGAGACGAGCATGATGTTCATGATGCCGATGCCGCCGACGATCAGTGACACGGTGGCGATGCCGGCGAGCAGGAGCGAGAAGACCTGGGTCGTTTCGCCGAGGGTGTTGAGGAAGTCGGCCTGCGAGCGGGTGTTGAAGTCGTCATCCTTGCCGGCGCGCAGGCGGTGCTCGCGGCGCAGGATCTTCTGGATTTCCGCCATCGATTCGGGAATGTCGTCTTCCGAGGGCGCGAGCACGCTGATGGAGCGGAGGCGATTCTGTCCGAGCACGCGGAAGCGCGCGGTGGTGATCGGAATCAGGACCTGATCGTCCGGGTTGTTGAACGGGGAGGCCTGTCCCTTGGACTTGAAGACGCCGATCACGGTGAACTGGATACCGCGGATGCGCATCTGTTCGTTGATGATCGCCTCGGGCGCCTGCAGTCCGAGGTTGTCGAGCACGGTGGGGCCGATGATGGCGAGCCGCTGGCGCGAGTTGTCCTCGGCGGAGGTGAAGAACCGTCCGGCGGCCATCTCGTACTTGCGTACCTGCGGGTAGTTCGAGGTGACGCCGACGATCGACGTGTTGGTGTTCTTGTCGAGGTACTGCACCTGCAGCTGCCCCGACATCTCGGGTTGCACGGCGAGGATCGTCGTGCCGCGGTCTTCGATGGCCTTGGCGTCCTCGATCGTGAGGCGGGCACTGCCGAATCCGGTGCGCACGCCTCCCATGCCCTGCGCCTGCCCGGGGCTGACGGTCAGCAGCGTGGTGCCGAGCGCGGAGATGCGGTCGTTCACCGCCTTCTGCGCTCCGCGACCGAGCGCGACCACGGCGATCACCGCCGCGACGCCAATCACGATGCCAAGCATCGTGAGCAGCGAGCGCAGCTTGTTGGCGCGGAGTGCGCCGAGCGCGACGATGATCGTTTCACCAAAGAGCATGAATCAGTTCCTCGGGCGCGGCGTTGCGCCACCGGCGGGGGCGCCGCCGCCACCACCCGGACCGCCACCGGGCCGTCCGCCGCCGGTGGCGCCGCCGAGCGGGCCGCTGCCGCCCATCATCTGGCGGGCGCGGTCATTCTGCGCCTGGCGCATGGCCTGCATGGCAGCGGCGGACAGCAGCGCCACGCGCTCGCCTTCCTTGAGGCCATCGAGCACTTCGGTGTAGTCGAAGTTGGCGACGCCGAGGCGCACCATGCGCGGTTCCCACGTCGAGTCCGCCTTTTGCACGAAGACCAGGCCCGAGCGGCTGCGCGAACGCTGGCCCGGCGCCTGGGGAACCTCCACCGCCCGACCAGCCTGGTCGGCACGCGCACCCTGAGCGCCGCCCGCCTGTGCGCCGCCAGCCTGCGCGCGGCCGCTCGCACTACCGCCGCGTGCGCTGTCACGACCGCCAGTGCCACCTGCTCCGGGTCCGCCCCCATTACCGCCGTCGCGACGCTGGCAGGCGCCAGCCATGCGAGCGTCGACGCCAAGCTTGGTGTACAGCTCCTGCATTTGCGTGAACATGGCGCGACGGTCCACATCGGGATTGTTGCGCTGCCCACGCAGCGTCTCGAGTTGCTTGGCCACGGCCGGCTGTTTCTTGAGTGCGTCGCTCACCTTCTTGCAGTCGGCGTCCGTGACTTCCATTCGCTGAAAGCCACCGCCGCCACCCTGACGGTCACCGGCCTGCGGCAGCAGGTCGACTTCGCCGTAACTCGTCTGCGGGCGGCCAGCCTGCGAACCGCGATTGCCGCCGCCCTGTCCGCCGCCGTTGCGGCCACCACCCGGACCACCGCCAGACCCTCCGCCCATGCTGGAGCGGAGCATCGCGCGCACGCTGTCGGGGTTGAGGTTGAGCAGCGGGGCAATCGTCTGCAGTTCGCGCATGCTGCGCACGGCGTCGTTCGGGATGGCGAGGACGCTGGAGCGGCGATCGACGAGCACCGACGCCTCGCCGTTCATGCCCGGCATGAGCAGGCCTTCCTCATTGCTCAGCGAGATCAGCACGGGGAACATCGTCACGTTCTGCTGCACGACCGCATTGGGTTCGACCTTTTCCACCCGGCCGCGGAACGGGTGATCGGGAAACGCGTCCACGGTCATCGTCGCTTCCTGACCGGCGACGATCTGCCCGATGTCCGTCTCGTTCACGAGCGCGCGGGCGCGCACATGCGCGAGGTCCGCCATCTGGAGGATGGTGGAGCCGCCGCCGACCGACGACGTGCCCGCCTGGATGACCTGGCCGAGCGAGACCGTCTTGATGATGACCGTGCCGCCCACCGGCGCGCGCACGGTGGCGTCCTCGAGGCGCTGCTGGGCCATGTCGAGCGTCATCTTGGCGCGCACGTTGGCGGCGGTGGCGTTGGCGTAGTCGAGATTGGCCGTCTCGTTCTCGGTTGCCGTGATGATGCGCTGCTTGAACAGGTCGTCGGACCGCTTCTTCTGGGCCGTCGAAGTCGTCAACTTGGCCTGCGCGGCGTCGAAGTCGGCCTGCGCCTGGTTGGCAGCATTGGTGAGATCGCGGGTGTCGATCTGGACGATGAGGTCGCCCGGCTTGACCTTGGAGCCGACCTCGACGGTCATCTTGGTGATCTGCCCCGACGCGGTCTTCGACTTGACCTCGACGACGTTGATCGGCTCGATGATGGCCGTCGCCGTCGCATCGACGATGACATCGCGCCGCATCACGGGCGCGGTCTGGATCGCCAGCGACTTCTCGGCCTTCTTGCCGCAGGCCATGGTGATCGCCACGGAGGCGAGGGCAAATAGAATTCGGCGGTTCACGAGATGCTCCACGTGGGGCGTCAGCGGGGGGAGTCGGGTCACTTGAGGTCGCGGCCGACGAGGGCCTCGACCTGCGCCTTGGCGATGCGGGCGTTGTACCGCGCCTGGATCAGGGCGGCGCGGGCCTGGTCGAGCGTGGTCTGCGAGGTCAGGACATCGAGCAGCACGGACGCGCCGAGCGCGTAGCGCTGCTGCTGCACGCGCAGGTCCTCCTCCGCCGAGTTGATGGTGGCCAACTGCAGGGCGACCTGCTGCTCGGCCGTGCGGAATGCACCGAGGAATTGCACGAGCGACTGCTGCTGGGCCAGCCTGGCGTCGCGCAGCGTGGCGACGGCGTTGTCCTCGGCCACCGTCGACTGCACGATGTTCTGTTCGCGCGTGAAGTTGTTGAACAGCGGATAATTGACCGAGAAGCGGAGGCTGCTCTGCTTGGCGATGCTGCCGCTGCCGAAGTCGAACGAATTGCCGGTGTTGTTGCCGGTCAGGTTGTACGACGAGGTGATCGACGGCAGGTACGGCGTCCGGGAGGCCTTGCGGGCGGCCTGCGCCGACGCGAGGGCCGCCTCGGCCTGGCGCACGGATGGTCCTTGCAGGGCCAGTCCGGCGAGGGCGGTACTGTCGAGGACAATGCGTCCCATTTCGGCGGTGTCAGCGGGCAAGGCCGTGACCAGTTCGGTGGAGGCAACGAGGCGCGTCAGCGCCGCGTTGGCGGAGCGCAGGTTCAGCTGTGCCGTGAGCAACGCGAGGTTCGCGTTGCCGACCTGAATGGCGCTGCGGAGCGAGTCGCTCTTGGTCGCGGCGCCGGCCCGCACCTTGGCGGTCGACGAGTTGAGCTGCTCGGCGGCCTGCTGCAGTTGCCGTCGAGCCGCGCTTTCGCTCTCGCGCGCGGCGAGCACGGCGAAGTACTGCTGCTTGACTTGCAGGGCGACGTTGTACAGCTGCGACGTTTCGGTGGCTTCGGCCGCGTCGACGCCGGCCTGTGCCGACTTGAGGTTGTACCAGCGTCGCCCGCCGTCGAAGAGCTCGAGATTGGCCGCGTAGCCGCGCGAGAAGGACCACGGCGAGCCGTTGTACGGAACCAGCTTGCCCTGGAAGAAAGTCTCGCCGCCGGACTTCGAACCGGATCCCGACAGGCTGATGGACGGGATGTAGGCGCCGTACGCCGAGCGCACCGCGGCGGCGCCGGTGCGCAGCGCATTGCGCGCCGTCACGGCGGCCGGGGCGTTGCGCTGCGCGAGACGCACGGCCTCGTCGAGCGCGACGGGACGGGCCCCGTCGCCCGCGGGCTGCTGGGCGGCGAGGGCGAACGGCACGATGATCCAGAGCGAAGAGACGCGCATCATGTCCTATTTCTTCTCCTGCGCGCGGGCTTTCTGGTCCCGCTGCATCTGTTCATACACGCGCCGCTGTGCCGGTGTGAGTACCGCGGAGATCTTGAGCCGCGCTTCGGCGCGGATCGAGTCGAGTTGCGGATGGATAGGTACGACGAGCAGCGACTCGGACCGGAAGCGCGCGTCGAGAATGTTGTCGACGGCGCCCCGCTGGCTGGCCGTCAGCTTGAGGTCGGCGGCGAAGCGTTCGCGCAGGACGCTTCCGGAGGCGTGCGTCGTCGCGGCGGGGAGCAACAGGCGATCGACGGCGACGCCGATGGCGCCACCGGCCACGGCCGCCGCCAGGTAGAACGCCAGGGCAATTCCTTTGGTTCGCGTCATGAGTCGGCGGAGAGAGGCGGCGCCCGCAGGGGGCTACCGTCCGTTGATGTAGTTGATGGTCGCCTGCCGCTCCGTTTGCGCGTCGCGAATGGCGATGGTGGGGCCGCCGTTACCCGGCCCCAGCAGGGAGTCGTACGCCATCTGGCGCTGCTCCGCGCGCGAGCGCAGGAAGAGCGAACCGGCGACGATGAGGGCAAAGCCCGCGGCGATGAGACCGAGGCGCGCCCACTGCGCGGGCACGACCCACCAGGCGTCGAAGCCCTCGCCGCCCGTGATGCGGTCCATGATGCGCTGCTCGAGCGCGCTCCAGTAGGCGGGCGCGTCGGGGGCGGTGTAGAGCGCGCGCAGCGCGCTGGCCAGTTGCGCGTCGCCATCGTCGGGGACGAGAGGGGATGCGGAATCGCCGTCGCCGGGGACGAGAGGGGGTGCGGGGAAATTGGTGGTCATTGGGGACTCCGGAGCTGGTTGAGAAGGCGTCGCAGCGCCGACCGTGCGTAATGCAGGTCGGAGCGCGCCGTCCCCTCGGGAATGCCGAGCAACTGGCCGATCTCGGAATGCTTGAACCCCTCGACATCGTGCAGGACGATCACGGCGCGCTGGCGCTCGGGCAGGCGCTCGAGCGCGGCGCGCAGCAGCCGGCGCAACTCGTCGGATTCCGCCGGATCGCGGAACGGCGACGCGATGGTTTCGGGGAGGTCATCGGCATCGCGCACCTTGCGCCGGCGCGTGATGTCGAGCGACGCGTTGGCCACGATCCGATGCAGCCACGCGCCGAAGGCCTGGTCGGGGAGAAAGCGGTGCAAGGCGCGGTACGCGTGCAGGAAGGCGTCCTGCACGGCGTCCTCCGCGTCTTCGTGCGTGGTGACGATCGCGCGTGCCACGGCATAGGCCCGCCGCTGATGGCGGCGCACCAACTCCGAAAACGCCTCGAGCTCGCCGCGCTGGGCGGAGAGTACGAGCGCCTTCTCGTCGTCGGGGCGGTCAGGCGTCGTCACGCGTCGGCTCGTACGGCCAACCAGTGTCACGGACGCCGGACGCAAGGCAATGCTGGTCATCGCGTCTCGTCACGGGGTGCACCCCATGAGACGCACGACCAAGGGGAAATGTTGATTCCGACACGGCGGGTGCGGGGTGCGGAGTGCGGAGGTTTGGTGAGGGGGGAGGAGCGAAGTGCGGAGATGGGGGAACGGGCGTGCCTCGCTCTCGCTCCCCATTCTCCACTCGTCACCCCTCACCAAGCCCCCGCTCCCCGCACTCCTGTCCCCGCACTCCACGAATATCATCATGACCCCGCCAAGCCGAGGGCGGTGGCGTTGGCTTTCAGCGCCTCGACCACGAAGGCGATGTGCGCGTCGAGATCGACGCCAAGTTCCGCCGCACCGCGCATGATGTCGTCGCGGGACACGCCGCGCGCGAAGCCCTTGTCCTTCATCTTCTTTCGCACCGACGCCGGTTCGAGGTCGAGAATGCTCCTGCTCGGGCGCACGTACGTCGCGGCCGTCACGAGGCCGCAGAGTTCATCCACCGCGAACAGCGTGGTCGCCAGCGGTGTGTCGCGCGGCGTCTGCGTGTACTCGGCGTGCCCCATGACGGCGTGGCAGATCTCGTCGGCGACGCCAAGGCTGCGCAGGTGGCGCACGCCGTGAGCGGGATGCTCTTCGGTGGCCGAGTGCGCGTCGTTGGGAAAACGTTCGTAGTCGAAGTCGTGCAGGAGACCGGTGATGCCCCACGTTTCCTCGTCGGCACCGAACTTGCGGGCATACGCGCGCATCGCGGTTTCGACGGCGAGCATGTGCTTGCGCAGCGACTCGCTTTGGGTCCACTCGCAGACGAGGGTCCAGGCGGCTTGGCGGTCGAGGGGCATGGTCGGAGACGGTGGACGGTGGACGGCGGACGGCGGATGATTGACGGTAGAGGCGTGGCGGCTGGTCGTGCAAGCAGCCTGGCGTCGCATCTTCGATATGGTGCAGGGCGAGGGGAGCCTGCGAGGCGCGGCGATCCCCGGCACCGACGACCGCTCTAGGGCAAGCGCCGGGTGGCCGCGCCGTCCGCGCCGCCGGGCCGCCGGACGCCCTGCGGGCCCGGGCGAAGCGACGGGTTCTTTACCGATTCCGGTACCTCGGCCCATTGCTCGGGCGTGAGCACTTTCTGGATGGACTGCGTGGCCTGCACGTAATAGTCGCGCGCCTTTTGCAGCAGCGGCTGCATCTTGGGAAAGAGCGTCTGCAGGTCGCCGCCCGTCTTGCCCTGTTTCTGGACTTCCGCCTCGACCTGCCTGGTCAGCGCGGCGGTGTTCGCGTCGAGCGAGTCGCCGATCGCGGTGAGTTTCGCGACCTGGTCGGGCGTCAGCTTGATGACCTCCTTCAAGTCGATAATCGGCTTGACCGGATTGGGCGCGAGACGGCGCACGATGGTGCGCACGTCCATGCCCGCTCGATTGGCGTTGTTGCTGGCGGTGTTGCTGGCGGTGTTGCTGGCGGTGTTGCTGCCGGTGTTGGTGGCGTTGCTGCTGGTTTTGTTGCTGGCGGGGTTAGCGCCGGCCTTCAGCATGCCCTCGAGCAATTGGCGCTGCCGGTCGACGCCTACCTGCATGCGCGCGGTGAGCGAGACCTGGAACGGATTGCGCAACGCGGAACGGGCGATCGCGTTGCTGCCGAAGCGCTCGTTGACGGTGTAGCGGAAGCTCTGCGTGGCGGGGTCGAACCCCTTCACGTAGAGCAGCGTGTTGTCGACCATGGTCGGCTGGCCCCACGCGCGCAGGTGATCGGCGCCGTGGAGCAGCTGGTCAAGGCCGGCGAGCGGATTGACGAGTCCCACCTGCACCTGCAGGCGGCGGCCCAGGGTCGCCCCGAGCTGCGGACGGAAGTTGAGTTGCATGTCGAACGAGGTGGACCACGGTGACCGGCAGCTGTTGCGGTCGGCGACGCGATCCATCTGGGCCAGCAGGCACGCGCGCGCCTGGCTGGGCGCGTTCGTGAGCACGCGCTGCATGCCGCCCGCCAGCGCGGTGTCGGCCGCCATCGATGGGCTGAAGATGAACGCGCGATCATTGCGCGAACCGTCGCCATTGATGTCGCCGGCGACGCGCGGCGTGTACGGCTGGCCCGATGTCACGCGCAGGAGCGCCGTGACATCGAGCCACGGACGGGCGAGCCAGGTGAGCGACCCGTTGACGCCGTGGCGCCGCTCGAGGTCGCTCGTGGCGGCGCGAATCGCATTGGGGTCGCCGGCCGTCGTCGGCGAGGAGAACCCGCCCGTCGCGCTGCCGCCCGAGAACGACGACTGGTCGGTGGAACGGGTGAAGGTGTACGACGCATTCCAGATCAGTTGGCGCAGCGAGTTGCCGCTCAGCGAGGCGGTGACCTGCGTCGTGTGCGACTGGAGCGGCGAGGAGACCTCGAACACGTTTCCGTAGGCGGCGTATCGCCGCGACGCGGAGAGCGTGGTGACGCCGGTGCCCGGAATGATGCTGGCCGCGGGCACGTAGACGGGGCGGTTGCCTTCGCGTGCGAGAAAGAACTGAGGCGCCGGCACCAGGTTGCGATCGGTGACGCCGTACAGGTTCGTGCCAAGCGAATACGACGCATCGACGCTGGCGTTGTATCGCTGGAGGAAGCGTTTGGAGATGCCGAGGGATCCCTTGATGGAACGCGGCGTCGCGAAATCGGACGCGAACGCGGTGACGCTGCGGCGCGCCTGGCTGAGCGGCACGCCGGGCCCCGAGCCGTCGGCGCATACGGTCGGAATGGTCGAGAAATCGTGCAGGTACGCGTTCCAGTCCGGCGTTGGCACCGCGCTGCCGACGCAGATGAGCTGCGTTTCGCCGCCGGGCAGGCCCGTGGCGTCGAGGGCCGACGAGAATAGCTGCGTGGGCGCGCGGCCACGGAACTCGCCGATGCCGCCGCGCACGATCCACGGCTGAGGAATTTGCGGCTGCTGGTTCTGGCTACCGGCCATCTGCATCAGGCCACCAAGTGCGCCAAAGGCGCCGCCGCCGCGCCCGCCACCCGCGCCGCCGCCACCCGCGCCGCCGCCGCCCGCGCCGCGCGCGTCGCCGCCGCGTCCCGCCGCGCCCGCGCCACCGCCCTGGCCGGGACGATTCGCGCGGCGACCGGTGTCGGGCGGCAAGCCGAGCGTGAGCGTAAAGCCCAGTCGCGGGCTGATTCGCATATCCGATGGAATGCGATCAGTGCGCAGGCCGAACTTGAGGTCGACGTCGGAATTGTACGCGGGCTGGCCATCGATGCCGCTGCCCTCGGCGCGCGCGCCGTAGGTGACCTGCAGGGCGCGGCTGGGACGCCAGATGTCGCCGACATACAGCGCCGCGGTGACCGCGCCGCCGGTGCGCTGCGCCGGCGCGAACGAGCGCGAGAACTGGCTCGGACGGTTGGCGTCGAGGTCGGCGAGCGACTGGAACTGGAAATTGCCCGAGCGATTGGAGCCGGCGGTCGTCCGGAAGCCGGAGCGATTGAGCAACCCGCCGAGCTTCCAGCGATGCTTGCCGCCTCCCGAGAGCCACGACAGTTCATCGGTCGCTTCGAGCGCCGTGGAGGCGTTGTCGTTGGGGAGCGCGCCGTTGCCGCCGAAGTCGAGTCCGGTGAACGCCACCTGCCCCGTGGCAAGCCGGCTGCCGACGAGTACGCGTCCCTCGGGAAGCCGCAGATACGGGTTGGCGCCGTGCGTGTCGAGGGCGTACGAACCCTTGAACTCGTTGAGGAACTGCCCCATCACCGACGAGAGCGACACCAGCCCGCCCACCGAGCTGCCCTTCTGCTCGCCGGCGTGCGTGGGAATGCTCTGTGCGGAACTGCGAAAACCGTCGAGCAGGCTGCCGGCAACATTGCCCCGCAGCGAGAGCGAGTGCGCCTCGTTGACCTGATGGTCGACGCGGACGATGCCGGTGAGGTTGTCGGTGGTGCGGTCGTCGGGCACGAGCGAATTGCGCAACGGCAGGCCGTAGCGCGAGAGCAGCGACACGAAACGCGCGGCCGAGTCGGGCTGCACGTTCAGCGCCTCAAGGGTCTGCGTGCCCGCGCCGAGGAGCGATTGCAGGGCATCGAGGCGGCGCCGCAGCTGGAAGCTGCCGAACCAGAAAGTCTTGTCGTGCGCAATCGGGCCGCCAAGGCCGCCGCTGACCTGGTGCTGCGTGTAGGCGCCGCTGAACGTGGTGCCGCCGGTGTTGTCGCCGGTGGCGAACTCGAGGTCGGGGTCGCGCAGGGCGTAGGCGAACGAGCCGGACAGATCGTTGGTGCCGCCCTTGGTGGTCGAAGCCACCTGGCCACCGGTGAATTGGCCGCGGGCGATGTCGTACGTGCTGGTGATGACGCGTGTCGTGCGCACCGCTTCGGCGGGGACGTTGCCGCCGAACGACAGCCCATCGAGCGTGACGAGATTCTGGTCGGCGCGCTGGCCCGCCACCGAGAAGCCGGCCGATGACGTGTCGGTGCCGGCGAGTCCGACGACGCCGGCCGAGAGCGCGGCGACGGCATTGGGGTCGGAGGCATCGACGGGCAGGCGCATCAATTGTTCGCCCGTGAGCGAGCGTTCGGTGCTGCCTGGCGTGGGCTGGTTTTCGTTGGAACGCGGCGTCTGCCTGGCACTGACGGTGACGGTGCCGAGGGCGGCGATCGTCGGCGAGAGCCGGAAGTCGGCCACGAGACGGTCCTCGTCGGCGAGGCGATTGAGCGTGACCGTCGCCGGCTGCAGGCCGATGGCGCGGGCGGTCACCTGATACTGTCCGCCGCCGTCGGGGAAGAGCAGGGTGTACTGCCCCTTGTCGTTGGTGGTACGAATGCGCGTGGTGCCGGTCTCGACCGACATCACCTCGACGCGTGCGTGGGGCACGGGACGGTTGTCGGCGCCGCGAACGGAGCCGGTGATGATGTCGGTGGTGCTGCCGACCTGCGCCGCAGCGACCAGCGGCGCGAGCAACAACATCAGAGTCGAGAGGGCGGGACGAAGGCGCATGAGGCGAAATCGCGCCATGGGCGGCGCACGCAGGATTCCGTGAAAGGCGGGAGGCATGAGGACGTCGAAGCCGGGGGGCCGTCAGCGGTTGCTTATGGCCGACGTGGCCGGTCGCTGCCCCAATCGCCCGGTCCGCCGCGCGCCGGGGCGTTGGGGAAGCGCTTCCTGAACTCGGCCTCGCGACGGGCGCGCGCGGAGTCCAGTGTGCTGCGCTGCGCCGGCGTGAAGACGCTGTCCATCGAGCGCCGGGTCTGCGCCATCAACGAATCGACGGCCGGCTGCGTCGACTGGCGGATCTCGCGGTACCCGCGCATCTGCCGTTCGATCAGGGTGTCGATGCGCACGGCCTGCTCGTCCGTGAGCTTGAGATCGGCGCCGAGCATCGCACTCGGCCGGCGCGGTGCCTGGCGATGTTCGCCGCGCTCGAGCCAGCCGCGTCCGACCCACCCGTGCTGGCGCACGACGGTGCGGTCGAGTGCCACGCCGCCGATGACGCCGGCGAGGGCGACGACGACGAGGACACCGACGGCAAGCAGTCGCGTGGAACGCGTGGGCGGTACGAGCGGCGCGTCGTCTTCCAAATCCATCGGGGCGTTGTCGGTCATCGTTCGACGGCCATGGCAATGAGGAACTCGGTGGAGTCCGGACCGACGACGGCGTCGATCACGGCGGCGCGCGATCCGCCGGCCACGGCGCCGCGCAAGTCGACGGCGGCCGCCGCGGATTGCGCCGCAAACTCCGCGTCGTTGCGCACCGAGCGATTGAGGATCACGGCCGCGATCAGCGCGGCGGCAATGCCGATGGGCACGGCGGCGCGACCGTACCGCGCCACCCAGCCATACCACGGTGTGTCCATGCGCCGCATCCCGCGGCGCCGGATCGCCACCATGATGCGCTCGTGCAGCCGGTGCTCTCGGAGCACGGCGCCGAGCACGGCGTCGCGCGCGGGGTCTGCCGCGAGGAACCGGTCGGTCGGGTCGAACTGGTCGTCGGTCATGTGATCCCCTCGTCCCGCAGCGGCGCCAGCGCTACCCGCAGGCTCTTCTTGGCCTGGTGCAGATGCCACCGCACGTTCTCGGGCGTGAGGCCGAGGTGTTCGGCGATCTCCGCGCCCTTCCATCCCTCCACTTCGAACAGCATCACGATTTCCCGCTGCCGCGGCGTGAGCGAGGCGAGCGCCGCGTCGAACCGTTCCCGCACTTCCGCACGAATCAGGACTTCATCAGGCAGGGCGTCCGGCGAGGCGGCGTCGAGCGGTTCGGGCTCGGTGTGCCGCACCCGCCGCGCGCGCAGCTGGTTGATGCCCACATTGCGCAGCAAGGTGAAGAACCACGGTCCGAACGACCGGTTCGGGTCGAGCAGCGGCAAGCGGTCGAGCGCGCGCAGGAACGCATCCTGCACCAGATCTTCCGCGTCGCTGCGGTCCCCGAGCAGCCGTTCGGCGGCGACGAGAGCGCCCGGGAGATGGCGGCGAACGAGCGCCTCGAACGCCGTCCGGTCGCCGCGCCGTGCGCGCGTCACCAACGCCGATTCGTCTGCGTTGGGTGCCGGCTCGCGGGTGGGCTCTCGCATCCGTCTAATCAAACACGCGGCCCGGCCCGGCCGTTAGCCGCCCCAGGGTGCACGCGGTACGGAGAGGCGTGGTGGACCGCAGGGAGGGTCGCACGCGACGGCTGTCGCCTAGCGTGGCGGGCGGCCGCGATCGGGCGGGCCGCCCCCGGGCATGCCACCCCTGGGCATGCCGGTCTGAAAGTCCTCGGCATCAGCCTGCCAGAACTCCCCGGCCTTCGTCTGCTGTTCGCCGGTCAGCACCTTCAGCGTTTCCAGGCGCGACCATTCGTCGCCTTCGCGGATGGCGCGCATGACGGCCGTCATGCGGGTGCGCGCCGTGGCGAGGCGCTCCTGGTCGGCATCCGTCATCCCGCCGCCGCTCGTGCCTCCGCCGGCGCCCGCGTCGCCTCCGCGGCTGCTGCGACCGCCTCCACTGGCCGCGCTGCCGTCGCCACTCGCACCGCTGCCAAACGCACCGCCGCTGGCCGAGCGCAACGAGACGCGCACGGAATCCCACATGCGGTAGAAGTCGGCGTTCTTGTTGTGCAGTTCCCTGGCGATGCCCTGGAGCGCGGTCAACTGGCTGTCACTCAGCGACAACTTCTTCTTGCTGTCGAGTACCACGCCGACCGGGCTGTGGTTCTCCAGGTCCGATGCCTTGGGCATCACGAAGCCGCGCCCGCCGACGTTGCCCGCCCGTTCGCCGCGCACGTTGACGCGCTGGGCGGGGGCCATGGCCGGCAGCGTGGCCAGCGTGATCGCAATCCATGAAAGCCGAAATCGCACAAACGCCTCCGTGTCGAGTGCAGAAATGAAGCACGCAACTAGAATAGCAGTGTATCGATGAAACGCGCGAGGGCCGGGCATCGATATGACGGACGGAACGCGCCGCCGCGTCGCCATCGACGGCTCACGGTCCGCCGTCGCGCACCACCATGCCGCGTGGCCGCCCGTTGTGCCAGAACAGCATCAGCGGCATCGAACCGAGCAGCACGAGCCCGCTGATCCAATAGATGCGCGAGAAGGCCAGCACGCTCGCCTGCACGGTAACGCCGCGATCCATGATGGCCAGGGCCTGCTGGTGCGCCACCGTGAGGCTGGCCCCCTTGGCGACCAGCGCGTGGGTGAGCCCGTCCACGCGCGCCTGCACGTCGGGGGACGTCGCCACGAGGTGATCGAGCAGCAGCGCCTTCCTGGCCTTGGTCAGGTGGCTGAGCAGCGTGGCCATCACCGCGATGCCGATGGAGCCGCCGAGCTGTCGCGTCAGGTTGAACAGCCCCGTGCCCGTGGCCAGGTCGCGCGGCGCGAGTTCGGCCAGCGCGATCGAGTTGAGCGGGATGAACATCATGCCGAGCGCGGCGCCGCGAATGATGAGCGGCCAGAAGAGATCGCTCTTGCCGCTGTCCATGGTGAGCATGGCGAGCTGCCACATGCAGACCATGAAGAGCGACGCGCCGAGCAGGAGCAAGGGCCGGCCATCGCTGACCATGCGCATCCGCCGTCCCATGGTGGCGGTCACGAAGGCCGACGCCAGGGCGCCGGGCAGGATCACGAGCCCGGTCTGGTTGGCGGTGAAGCCGTGCAGCTGCTGCAGGAAGACGGGGAGCACGAAAACCGAACCGAAGAGCGCGAAGCCGAGCACCGCCCCCATGATGGTCCCGGTCGCGAGCTGCCGGTTCCGGAGAAGGTGGAAGTTGATGATCGGCTCATCGGTGTGCAGTTCGTGCCAGACGAGCCAGATGAACGACACGGCCGACACCACGGCCAGCGACGTCACGAAGCGGGAGTCGAACCAGTCGTAGCGCTCGCCCCGCTCGAGCATCCACTGCAGCGAGCCGACCGCCGTCGTCAGCAGGGCGATGCCGAGCCAGTCGACCCGTTCGGCGCGCTCCTGATGCTCCGAGTTGGTGACATACGCCCAGGTCAGCGCGGCCGCGGCCAGCCCGAGCGGGATGTTGATGTAGAAGATCCACGGCCAGTTCCAGTTGTCGACGATGTAGCCGCCGAGCGTGGGACCAAGCGTCGGGCCGACCATCAAGCCGACGCCGAACATCGCCTGGCCGATGGCGACCTCGTGCGGCGGAAACGCTTCCCACAGAGTGGACTGCGCGGTGGTGAGCAAGGCGCCGCCGCCGATGCCCTGGATGACGCGCCAGAAAACGAGCTGCCACAGCGTGCCGGCGGCGCCGCAGAAGAAGGAAGCGGCGACGAAGAGCAGGATGGACGCGGTGAGGTAGCGGCGCCGGCCGAAGTACGCCGACAGCCAGCTCGACATGGGAATGACGATGACGTTGGCGACGATGTAGCCGACGCTCACCCACGAGATCTCGTCGAGCGTGGCGCCGAGGTTCCCCATCATGTGGGGAATCGCGACGTTCACGATGGAGGTATCGATGAGCTCGAGCACCGCCGCCATGGTGACGGTGACGGCGATGATGTACTTGTGGGCGTACTTGTCAGGCTCTGGGTGCACGACGGGCGGGCGGTAGATGGGAGACGGCGGACGGCAGATGGCGGACGGCAGATGCCAGACGGCAGATGGCAGACGGCAGGCGGCAGGCGGCAGATGGTCGAGGCACTCGACCCCAACCGCGGTTCAGCTTCAGCCGTCTACCGTCCACTGTCTACCGTCTACCATCACCTCACCTTCACATGCGCCACCGCGCTCAGCCCCGGCCGCAGCGGGCGGCCGTCGCCGCACCCCTTGGTCACGGCAATGCGTACGGGAATGCGTTGCACCACCTTGGTGAAGTTGCCGGTGGCGTTGTCGGGGGGAAGCAGCGCGAATCGTGCGCCGGTGGCCGCGCCGAGGCTTTGCACCGTTCCCTCGGCGTCACAATCCGGATAGGAGTCGAACTCGAGCGTCACCGGCTGGCCGACGCGCACGTTGGCGAGCTGCGTTTCCTTGAAGTTCGCGGTCACCCAGATGTGGGTGCCGTCGACGATCGTGAGCAGCGGCTGCCCGACGGCGACCAGCTGACCGACTTCCACCTGCTTCTTCGAGACGACGCCGGTGAGCGGCGACGGCACGCGCGAGTAGGCCAGCTGCAACCGGGCGTTGTCGAGCGCCGCGCGCGCGGCGGCGAGCCGCGCCCGCGCCAGCCGCTCGCCGGCCTGCGCACCGCTGAACTGCGCGTCGGCGGCGCGCGCCTGGCGTTCCACCGCTTGGAGGCCGGCCGTCGCCTGGTCGTACGCCGACTGCGCCGCATCGAGCTGCTGCCGGCTGACGATCTGCTTGCCGGCCAGCTCGCGCATCCGCGCGAGGTCGGCGGTCGCCTTCGCCACCTGCGCGCGCGCGCCGTCGATCTGCGAGGCGACCACCTGTCGCTGACTTTCGGCGCCGTGCAATTGCGCTTCGGCCTGCCCGCCGATGCCCCGCGCGCCGGAGACGGCGGCAGCGGCGTCGTAGTCGGCCTGCGCCTGCGCCAGCCGCACGGCGTACTCCGCCGTGTCGATGCGGACCAGCACGTCGCCCTCCTGCACCGGCTGGTTCTCGACGACGGCGAGCTGCGACACGAAGCCGCCGACCTTGGCCAGCACGGGAACGATGGAGCCATCGACCTGTGCATTGTCGGTGTTTTCGTGCGAACGGTTGTAGAGCGACGTGCGGCCCACCCAGAACAGCACGGCGGCGCCGGCCACGGCAACGATGGGAATCAGCGGTTTCTTCATGCGATTGAGGATCTGGAATCCGGATAGAGAAGACGGATCGCGACGAGGCTGGCGACTACGGCAGGTCGGTGACGGTGCCTTCCGTCCGGGCGAGCGTCACGCGGGCCGACTGGTACGCGGCCCGCGCGTCGACGACTTGCGTGCGTGCCGCATTGATGCCGAGCGACGCCGTGATGACATCGGCGTTGCCGGTGATGCCCGCCGTGAAGCGCTGGCGGGCCTGTTCGAGTTCCTGCTGCGCGAGCGCGAGGCGCTCGTCGGCCGCGGCGAGCATCTCGCGCGCGGCGCCGAGCTCGAGCAAGGCGGCGCGCACGTCGATCGCCGTCTGCGCCTCGAGATCGCGGCGACGCGCGTCGGCCTCGCGTACCTGCGCGCGCTGCTCCTCGAGCCGTCCCTCGCGACGGAACCCGTCGAACAGCGGCACCGACAGCTGCAGGCCCCACGTGTACGTGTTCAGCAGGTGCGCCCCCGACAGGCCAAGCGCCCCCTGCTCGCCGAACACGCCCAGCGTCGGCAGCCGTTCGAGACGGGTGGCGGCCACCGTGCGTTCGGCGGCGACCTTCTGTTCGGCGGCGGCCCGCAAGTCGGCGCGGCGCGAGAACGCCACGCGCGTTCCCTCGTCGGCCGTCGGGAGCTCGGCGGCGAGCGGCAGCGCCATGAGCGAATCGGCGAGGGTGAGTTCCACCGACGGATCGAGTCCCGCAATGCGCCGCAGGTCGAGCCGAGCGCGCTCGCGATCGGTGCGCGCGGCGATCAGTTGCGCATGCGCCGACGAGAGCTGGCTGCGGGCGCGGGTCACGTCGAGGGCAACGCCCGTGCCGGCTTGCAATTGATCGCGCGCGATGGTCACCAGTTCGGCGGCGAGCGTCGAGTCGGCGAGGCGCGCGGCGTGGACGGCGTCGGCGCGCACGGCGCGCACGTACGCGGCGGCGGCGAGCGCCGCGGCCTGGTCGCCGACACCGGCCGCGTCGGCCTGCGCGACGCGCACCTGCTGCCGCACCGTGGCCAGCTTGGCAGCGACGGACAGGTCGATGAGACTCGCCTGCGCGCGGCCGCGCAGGTCGATCACTTTGACGGGCGGAATGATCTGGCCGTAGGGGTCGAAGACCGGCTTGCCAGTCGGGTCGCGGAAGGAGAAACCGAACGTGGCGGTGTTCTGGTTGCGTTCGCTCTCGCCCGCGCTGGCGGAGATCGTGGGAAAGAGCGCCGACCGCGCCTGCCGACCGCGCGCGTCGGCCTGCTCGACGCGGGTGCGCGCGATCATGGTGGCCCCGCCATGCGCGGCGGCCAGGCGGGCGGCGCCGCCGAGCGTCAGCGTGACGGCCGATTGCGCGGCGAGCGTGCCGGGGAGGAGCGCGAGGGCGATGCGGCGGACGATGGACAGGTTCATACGCTGGGGCTGGTGAAGCCGGGGTTGCGCAGCGCCGCGAGGGCAAAATCGACGATGCCGTCGATGATCTGCTGGCGATCGCGCGAGAGGTACTCCGGACGGATGGAAGCGCCGCTCACCCAGTTGCGGTGCATGATGACAAGCGAGTTGGCGAAGCCGACGGCGAGGCGCGGTTCGATGGTTCGAAACTCGCCACTGGCGACGCCGCGGGCGACGACGGACTCGAGAATGGTCCACGCCCGGTCGATGACCTCGCGGCCGTAGAAGGCGAGCAGGTCGGGGTGCCTCGGCAGTTCGGCGAGCAGGATGCGGAACCAGCCGTCGAACTTCGGATGCGTGGTGAACGCCCAATTGGCGCGGAGCGCCCGTTCGAGGGCCTCGCTGGCCGACCGGACCGGCGGTCCCTCGTGCGCGGCGCGGAGCTGGGCGCCGACGATGTCGTGCACGACGGCCTTGAAGAGTTCTTCCTTGCTGGCGAAGTACAGGTAGATGGTGCCCTTGGACACGCCGGCGCGGCGGGCGATGTCGTCGAGCTTGGCGGCGTTGAAGCCGTGTTCGGAGAACGCCTCGAGGGCTGCGTCGATGATTTGCGCGGGGCGCTCACCGGGGAGGCGGCGCCAGCGCGGGTCGTGGGCGGCAGCGGCGTGATGGTTCACGGCAGTGGCGGGGGAGACGTTCTTTTCATAGGGGTCAGGTTCGCTCGAGGGTGGCCCAGCCCGACCGGCATGAGTTACTGACTGGTCAGTAAGTTATCACGAAGCACGGATTTATCAATCGTGAGCCCGTTACCGTGCGTGGCGGAGCAGCCGCAGCTGCGACCTGAACCCCGCGAGGTCGCCGGGATGCATCGCGCCGATCTCGTCGAGCGTCGCCTGATAGCCGGCCGACGCCGAGCCGCAGACGAGCAGCGCCACCCGCCTCGGCATGGCACGCCGCAGCCGCCGGAACTCGTCGTCCGTCGACCGATCGCTGGCAGGACGATCGACGCTCAAGGCGACGGCTCGCGCCCGCGTTAGCACGGCGGCCTTGGCGATGTGCTCCACGGGCAGATTGGCACCAAGGTAGGTCACCCGCCAGCCCTCGACGGCGGCGGACAGCGCGGCGAGCAGGGCAGGGAACTCGTGCACTTCTCCCACCGGCGTTGCAATGACGACGTTCGCCCGGGCGGCCGGCGAACTGGCCTGTTCGATGGCGCTGTCGAGCGATCGGCGGAGCACGGACCGGGCGAGGAGGCCGTGGACGGGCGCCAGTGTTCCGGGGCGCCACTCGGTGCCGACATGATCGAGCAACGTCACGACGAGCGAATCGAGATAGTCCGCGGCGTGCAACGCCATGGCCGCGTGGCGGAGGGTCGCGGCGAGCGCCGGCGCATCAAGGCGCCGGATCGCGCGCAGGCAGTGGTCGAGGTAGTGCGCGGCCGACTGGGTGGCGCCGCGCTCGGCGCGTGCCGCCGGCCGTGCGATGAGGGCGTTCGGCAGGGTCTCCGCCGACGCGTCCTGGTGAACGAGGGCGGCCAGCGCCGCGCTCCCCAGCGCAGCGAGCTGTCCGATGCTGCGGCCCGCGAGCGTGGCGCGGTACAGCAGCACGAGCCGTTCGATGTCCCGGTCGGAGTACAGGCGGTGGCCGCTCGGGGAGCGCGACGGCGTGACGACCCGATGGCGCCGTTCCCAGGCCCGCAGCAGGTCGCCGCTGAGGCCGGTACGGCGGGTGACGACCCGCATGGGATGCCGGGATTCGGTGGGGCTCCAGCGCCGGGTCATGGCGAGCAACGTTGCCCGGACGCCGCACGCTGTCAAGGTGTTGTCCCGGACACCGCGCGGCACGCGAATGACCGATATCGTACACTGTACAGATAATGTCTAGCACAAAAGATGGACAAAACTACACCTTTCGGGTGAGCAACCGATACTATGAATGAAGGGAGAACCGGCGAGATTCTCCGTTCGGCCGTGCCGCGGCTCGCCCATCCTTCACGAACGGAGCGCGTCATGCGTCGCACCACCCTGTTGATCGTCTCGCTGGTTGCCGCCGTGTTCACGCTGGCGTGCGCACCGCCGACCTCGCCCCTCGGCGTCGTCGGCACGTATGCGCTGCAGTCCGTGAACGGCATGCCGCTGCCGTATCTGCTGCAGGACGCTGGCGCGACGAAGGTCCACGTGCTGGACGACCTGATCATCCTGACCTCGTCATCCAGTTTCTCCGAGATGGGCCACAAGACCCTCACCACCGGGAGCATGGTCAGCCTCCAGGTCCCGATCGACGCGGGAACCTTCGAGCGGCGGGGAAACACCATCACGCTCGAGAGCCTCCTGTTCGGGCGGTGGACGGGAAGCATCCGGGGTAGCACGCTCACGATGGTGCAGCAGGGATTCACGCTCGTGTACCAGAAGTAGCACGGCCGCTGCACGACCCGGCGCGCGAGGGGCTGCCCGCGCGCTGGCCATCCGCAGGGCCACCGCACCCTGATTGCCGCGGCGGAACGTGAATGCGTCGGTGCCTTTCGCCCCATCGGCGGTGGTGTCATCTTCGGAGTTCGGTCCCAACTCCCCAGCCCACGCCGCCGATGCGACCCATCCGCCCCCTGCTCGCGCTCGTCGCGTTTCTCGTCTCCGCCGCCCCGCTCGCCGCGCAGGACACCGACGCCGCGTTCATCAAGGCGAACTACACCAAGCACATTCATCGCATCGCGATGCGCGATGGCGTGAAGCTCCACACCATCGTCTACGTGCCCAAGGACGCGGCGCCCGACCGCCCGTACCCGATGATCATGGAGCGCACCTGCTACTCGATCGCCCCCTACGGCGACGCCGAGTACCCGAACGCCCTCGGTCCCAACCGGTTCATGATGCGCGACAAGTACATCATGGTCTACCAGGACGTGCGCGGGCGTTTCATGAGCGAAGGGAAGTGGATGAACGTCCGCCCGATCATCGACAACGCGCAGGGGCCATCGCAGGTGGACGAAGCCACCGACACCTACGACACCATCGAGTGGCTGCTGAAGAACGTGCCCAACCACAATGGGCGCGTGGGGCAATGGGGCATCTCGTATCCGGGCTTCTTCACGACGGCGGGCATCCTCTCGCGCCATCCGGCGCTGAAGGCGGCGTCCCCGCAGGCGCCGGTCACCGATTTCTATTTCGAGGACTTCCACCACAACGGCGCGCTCACGCAGGGCTATTTCTATACCTACCCGGTCTTCGGTTTCGACCCGCCGGCACCCACGTCGCAGCCGTGGTTCTTCAGCAAGATGATCCAGGACGGGCTGCCCGCCGACTACGACTTCCAGCTCCGCCTCGGCGCGCTCAAGCACACCACGGAGAAGTACTACAAGGACAATTACTTCTGGCAGGAGCTCGTGGCGCATCCCGACTACGATGCGCACTGGCGCGCGCGCGCCATCGCGCCGCACCTGAGCAACGTGAAGACCGCGGTGATGGCGGTGGGCGGCTGGTTCGACGCCGAGGACCTCTATGGGCCGCTCAAGGTCTACAAGACGATCGAGCAGAAGAATCCCGGCATCTACAACACCATCGTGATGGGGCCGTTCCGCCACGGCGGCTGGGCGGCGCAGGACGTGGTGCACACGCTGCATGGCGACATCTGGTTCGGCGATTCGCTGGAAACGAAGTTCCAGCGCGACATCGAGACGCCCTTCTTCCAGCACTTCCTCAAGGGTCCCGGCGACGGCAACACGGGGCTGCCCGAGGCGTACATGTTCGACACGGGCAAGAAGGAATGGGTGCGGTTCGCCAAGTGGCCGGCCGACAACGCGCAGTGGAAGTCGCTCACCTTCGAACCGGGCGGCACGCTGGCCATCGACGGCAAGACCGACACCGGAAGCGACGCGTACGTCAGCGATCCGGCCAAGCCGGTGCCCGGGCGCTGCGTGGGGCCGAGCATCGAGGGGTTCACCATGTACCAGTACATGAGCGACGACCAGCGCTGCTTCAGCACGCGCCCCGACGTGCTCACGTACGAAACGGAACCGCTCTCGGCCGACGTCACGCTTGGCGGCGAGATCCGGGTCAAGCTGAAGGTTGCCACGTCGGGCACCGACGCCGACTTCGTGGTGAAGCTGGTCGACGTTTATCCGACGAACCAGCCCGACCATCCGTACATGCCCAACAAGAACATCCACCTCGCGGGGTACCAGCAGATGGTGCGTAGCGAGATCATGCGCGCGCGCTGGCGCGACGGGTTTGCCACGCCCAAGCCGATGGTGCCGGGAAAGGTGACCGAGGTGCCGCTCGCGCTGCAGGATGTGCTGCATACGTTCAAGAAGGGGCACCGGATCATGGTGCAGGTGCAGAGTTCGATGTTTCCCATCTTCGACCGCAATCCGCAGCGGTACGTGCCGAACATCTACAAGGCCGACGACAAGGATTTCGTGAAGGCGACGCAGACGATCTATCGCAACAGCAGCATCCGGGTGCAGGTGCTCGGGGCTGAGGTGAAGCCATAGCGGCGCGGTAGCGGCGCCCTTACGGCGACTTTCGGCGAGGCGCAGATTTTCCGGTGTACCTTCGCCCGGGATTTCCATGTCATCTCGTCCGCAGTCGCTGGTCATTGCCGCGCTCATTCCGTTCGCGGTGTTCTCGCTCGCCGCCCAGTCGCCGTCCGCCAAGCGGACGGCCACGGCAGCACCGGTTCCGTCCGCGGCGCTGTCCGCCGGCGCCTGGAAGGATCTCCACTGGCGCAACATCGGCCCCGAGGGGAACCGCTTCTCCGCCGCCGCCGGCATTCCCGGCGACCCGCTGACGTACTATGTGGGCGCCGCGTCGGGCGGCGTCTGGAAAACGACCGACGGCGGCACCAACTGGCGGCCGCTGTTCGACGCGCAGCCGGTGCAGAGCATCGGTTCAATCGCGGTGGCGCGGTCCGACAAGAACGTCGTCTGGGTCGGCACGGGCGAAGGAAAGATCCGCAGCCACATCTCCATCGGGCAGGGCGTCTACAAGTCCACCGACGCGGGAGAGACGTGGACGCTGACCGGGCTCGAGAAGACGTCGCGCATTCCGCGCATCGTGGTGCATCCGCAGGATCCCAACACGGTGCTGGTCTGTGCGCTCGGCCACGCCTACGGCCCGCAGCAGGAACGCGGCGTCTATCGCACCACCGATGGCGGCGCGACGTGGGCGCGCGTGCTGTTTGTCGACGAAAACACGGGCTGCTCGGACCTCGCCATGGACCCGTCGAACCCGCGCGTGCTCTTTGCGGGGATGTGGCAGCTCGAGATCCACACGTGGGGGCGCACGAGCGGCGGGCCGGGGGGCGGGCTCTTCGTTTCGCGCGACGGCGGCGCGACGTGGACGCGCCTCAAGGGCAACGGACTCCCCGCCAAGCCGGTGGGGAAGGTGGCGGTGGCGATCGCCAACTCGAACCCGCAGCGCGTCTTCGCGCTCATCGAGACGGGCGATGGCATTCCGTGGAACGGCGAACCCACCGAGAGCGGTCAGCTGTGGCGCTCCGAGGACGGCGGGCGGCAGTGGGCGCTGATCAGCCGCGACCGCAACGCGATGGGGCGCGCCCACTACTACGGGCGCATGGCGGTGGCGACCGACAACGAGGACGAGGCGTACTTCCTGACGAACGGGTTCGCCAAGACCATCGATGGCGGGCGCACCATCGCCACGCTGCAGCGCGGTCTGGCGCCGGGCGGCGATCACCACGAGATGTGGATCGACCCGACGAACGCCAACCGCATGATCGTCGTGCACGACCAGGGGCTCTCGATTTCGCAGAACCGCGGCAAGACGTGGTACCGCCAGCGCCTCACCAACGCGCAGATCTACCACGTGACGACCGACAACATGATTCCGTACAACGTGCTCGGGAACAAGCAGGACGAGCCGACGTACCGCGGGCCGAGCAACAGCCGCCTGCAGGGCGGGCGGATCGTGCGCGCCCAGTGGCACAGCATTGGCGGCGGCGAGAGCGGCTGGGCCACACCGGACCCCACCGACCCGAACATCGTCTGGTCCACCGCGTCGGGCTCGGGCATGGTGGGCGGCATCGTCGTGCGCTTTGAGGAGGACCGGCGGCAGTTCCGCACCGTCGAAGTCTGGCCGAAGCAGTCGAACGGACCGGCCGCGGGGGTGAAGTACCGCTTCGTCTGGGATTCGCCGCTGCAGATCTCGCCGTGGGACCACAATACGGTCTACGTCGGCAGCCAGCACGTGCACCGCACGCGCGATGGCGGCCAGAGTTGGCAGGTGATCAGCCCGGATCTCACGCTCAACGACCGCAGCAAGATGGGGAGCTCGGGTGGCCTGACGGGCGACAACATCGGCGTCGAGTACGCGGGCGTCGTGTATGCGATTGCCGAATCGGCGAAGGAGCGCGGGCTGATCTGGGTTGGGACCAACGACGGCCTGGTGCAGGTCACGCGCGACACGGGAGCGACGTGGACCAACGTCACCGCCAATATCCCGAACCTGCCGGCGTGGGGCTCGGTGCGCAGCATCGCGCCGTCCAGGTACGACGCGGCCACGGCGTACCTGACGGTGGATTTCCATCAGATGAACAATCGCGATCCGTTCGTCTACCGGACCACCGACTACGGCAAGACCTGGAAGTCGATCACCACCGGACTGCCACGCGACAACCTGAGCTATGCCAAGGTCATTATCGAAGACCCTGTGCGACGCGGCCTGCTGTACCTGGGCACGGAGAACGCCATCTACGTGTCGTTCGACGCGGGCGAGTCGTGGTTGCCGCTGCAGAACGACCTGCCGAAGGCGCCGGTGTCGGGCATCGTGGTGCAGGAGCATTTCAACGACCTGGTGATCAGCACCTACGGGCGCGGCTTCTTCATTCTCGACGACATCGGGCCGCTGCAGCAGATGACGCCGGACGTGATGAACGCCGCCGCGCACCTCTTCGCGCCGCGCGCGGCGTACCGGTTCCGCACCACCACGGCGCCGTCGTCGCCGTACGACGACCCGACGACGGGCGAGGACCCGGCGTACGGCGCGAGCCTCACCTACTGGCTGAAGGCGCCGGTGGAGAAGGCGCCGGTGATCACCATTCTCGATGCGCAGGGCCGCACGGTGCGCACGCTGCGCGGCACCAACAAGGCGGGACTCAACCGTGTCACGTGGGACCTGCGAGACGAACCGGGCGCCGAAACGCGCCTGTTCACGAGCCCGATGTATGCGCCGTACATCACGGTGGGGCCCGAAGGGCGCGTGGCGCCGGGCACGTCGCGGCTGTCGGTACTGGTGGCGCCCGGCATGTACACGGTGAAGCTCGCGGCGGTTGGCGCCGAGCAGACGCGACCGCTCGAGGTGCGCAAGGACCCGAACACGAATGGCAGCGCAGCCGAGATCTCCGAGCAGGTGCGCCTGCTCGAGGCGATCCGCTTCGACATGAACACGGGCGCGGCGGCGGTGGGCCGCGCCGAGAGCGTGCGGGCGCAGCTCGAGGCGCTGCGGCGTGTCGCGACGGATCCTGAGGTGCGTCGCCTCGCCGACGCGCTGGGCACGAAGCTCGCGGAGGCAGAAATGCCGCTGGTCGACCTGCGTCAGACGGGTGAGGGCCAGGACGGCGTGCGCTTTGCCGCGGCATTGATGGCCAACCTGGGGTACCTCGCCGGCGGGTTGGCGGGGGGCGATTTCCGGCCCACCAGCCAGCAGGGGGAAGTGCAGGCGCTGCTGAGGGCGCAGGTGCGCGAGAAGGTGACCGGTATCGACGCGTTGCTCGCCAACGAACTGGCGGCGCTCAATGCGATGCTGAAGGCGAAGAGCGTGCCGAACGTGCTTGGCGCGCCGCCGCCGGTGGTGCCGTAGCGATCACGGAGTAGACTGCGACGCCTGAGTACCACGAAGGTAGAACGGGCACGAAGGGCCCCGAAGCACGTATTGGGGTAATGACGGCGCGCCACGCGGGGGTATGCGTGGGGCGCCGGCGTATTACTCGTTGTTCGTGTACCGTGGTGTCCGTCGCGCCTTTT
>Ga0315268_10001239_pt1 | contig 29238 bp, 23 predicted proteins | sample C1_top_MG_FD_204535 | JGI IMG/M metagenome (GOLD analysis project Ga0315268, IMG submission 204535) | Sediment microbial communities from Yellowstone Lake, YNP, Wyoming, USA - C1_top | ecosystem: Environmental > Aquatic > Freshwater > Lake > Sediment | place: USA: Wyoming | collected 2017-08-01
TACAACACTTGCAGACGCCTTCACTTGTCGGGCCGTCCGGCTTTCGGATCAGCAAGTGGTGGGCGCCGCTGGAGCATCGCACCTTGATGGCGGAGGAGATGCTGGCGTCGTCCGCTAGGTCTACCATCGGCCACCCCCACCCGAGCGACCCCGGGGGCCGCCTCCACTCTCACGAGGGGGACGCGCCTCCTCGACCGTGATCGTCCTCTCTCCCAGCGTCTTGCCGTTCAGGTCGGTGATCGCCTGCCTTGCGGCAGCGTCTGTCGCCATCTCGACGAAACCGAATCCCTTAGAGCGGCCCGAGAATCTGTCCGTGATGATGGTCGCCGACTCGACGGTGCCCACCTGCTCAAATAAGGTCCTGAGCTCGGCATCCGTCGTTTCGAACGAGAGGCCCCCTACATACAGCTTGCGACTCATATCACGCTTCGCTCCTCTCTCTGCGACGACCTGAAAGCCAGTCGACGCTCGCGGGGCGCCGACGCGCTGCTAGCGGCGGCGCCCGCCGGCCCGGCCGCGGGGCCGATTACTGCGCCGCTTGCCCGGAGGCTCGGACTCGACGACATCCATCGTGCGGCCGTGGAGCTGCGTCTTCTTCAACGACTCGGCCGCCGCAGCCGCCGCCGATTCGTCAGCCATCTCGACGAAGGCGAAGCCCTTCGGCCTGCCAGCCCGGTCGCTAGCGATCCGCACCGACACAAGCTCGCCAAAGGGCGAGAACACCGCTCTAAGATCTGCCTCGGTTGTGTCGTAGGCCAGATTGCCGACGTATAGACTCTTCACGCTCCTCCCCCTAGGCTGACATTCGCGCCCGCGACCAGCGTCGCCGACGCCAGCCGCCCGTGCTGCGGGCCGCCGGGCTGGACACGGGCTGGACAGGCACCGCCTGGCCAGTGGGACTGACGCGCGGCAGGCGCCGCCCCAGACCCCGCTCTATCTCGTGCCACTTGGGCAGATCAACAGCGCTGATCAGGGTGATGGCGCGACCAGACCGCCCCATTCGCCCCGTCCGGCCGACGCGATGGGTGAAAAGGTCAGCCGTCTCAGGCAGTTCGTAGTTGATCACACGCTCGATGCTCAGCACGTCGAGCCCGCGGGCGGCCACGTTTGTCGCCACCAGGATCGGCACCCGGCCGGAGCGAAAGTGGTCCAGGGCGCGGTCTCGCTCTTCCTGACTGAGGTTTCCCTGGAGCACGGCCACCCTGTATCCTGCTGCCTCCAGACGGCGGCCCAGGTTGCGCACACCGTGTTTCGTGCGGCCGAAAACGAGGGTCGCACCGTCGGTCGATTCGTTCAATAGCTGCCGGAGCACCTGGAACTTATCGCCCTGCCAGACCTCAATGACCACGTGGTCGATGTCCGGTTCCGCTTCTTCCGATACGGCAGATGTGATGACAGCGGGCTCCGCCAGGTGCCGGGCCGCGATGGTGTGCACCCATGGCGGCGTGGTTGCCGAGAAGAGAGCGGTCTGCCGGCTCCGGGGCGTCATCGCCAGGATGCGCTCGACATCGGGCGCGAACCCCATGTCGAGCATTTCGTCGGCTTCGTCAAGGATCAGCATGCGTAGCTGTTCCAGGCGCAGCGTACGCCGCCGCAGGTGGTCCAGCACACGACCGGGCGTGCCAACGACGATCTGCGCGCCGTTGTTGAGCATCATCTCCTGCGGCTGGAAGGCGCGTCCCCCATAGAGAAGCGCCACGTTCAGCCCGGCGCGCTTGCCCAGCTCGGCAAGGACACCGCCCACCTGGCGGGCCAGTTCCCGCGTGGGCGTCAGAACCAGCGCCTGGACTTGGCGCTGGTTCGCATCGCAGTGCTCCATGAGCGGCAAGCCGAAGGCAAGCGTTTTGCCGGAGCCGGTGTACGCTTGGCCGATCACGTCGCGCCCCGCAAGGAGCAACGGGATGGCCTGCTCCTGGATAGGAGTCGGGGTGTCGACAGTCATGATCGAAAGGGCCTCCCGACTGGACGCGCGGAGGCCGAAGCTATGGAAAGATGACAATAGAATTCCTTTCATCTCGGAGGCGTTCCTGGGGGACAGCCAGCCGGAGGTTCAGAGCAGAAGCACTCGAAGTATCGATGTCACCGTCAGTATAACCGATCGTTATGCGAAGGGCAAATCAATCCGTAGGCGAGCGGCAATCGGGACCCAGCTAGCGCAGGCAAAATAACCTTAGCGCGTTTTGCCGCGAATGGCGTTGAAGATCCTGCGGCCACCGAGCACTACGTTGGACACGCCACCCGCCAGGTCGCTCTGGGCGCCGATGAACCACAGCCCCTCGAACGGCGTCCGGTGGGGCGCCCCACTCTTGCCCATCACGGGGCAGTAGCCACCGAAGGAGTGGTGGTCCAACATATAGGTCAGCTGGCCAAAGTCCACCGGCGTCAGGGAGACGATGACCTTTGCGTGCTCCCGCAGGCCCGGGATGATCTTCTCCGCCTCGTGCAGGAGCTTGTCGGTCATCTCCTGGCGACGCGCTTCCCAGCCGCCCTCGATCTTGTTGGGCGCGATAGTGTACACGGTGATGGCGTGTTGCCCGGGCGGGGCCATGCTGGACGAGTGGAAGGACGGGATGTAGATCAGAAAGCCGTCCTTCCCCTCGTGGAAATCGGCGTGGCGCGTGCGTGCTATGCCATCCTCGACGTCGTAGGTGCCGTAATAGTAGTTCAGGATGCCGTCCTGGTAGGGACTGGGGTCCATGTCCACACCCAAGTGCACCATGAACACGGACTCCATCAGAGGCACGTCGTCCACCTTGGCCGCAAAGCCCGCCGGCAGCGCCTCTCGCCCAACCATCTTGAAGAAGCACTCCCTGGCGCCACCGCTGACGAGCACCAGCTCCGCCTCCTTGCGCTCGCCGTCTGCCAGCTCCACACCCCGTACCTTGTCGCCCTCCAGGAGAATTCGGCTCGCGGGGCGGCCGGTGTGGATGCGTCCCCCCTTCTCGCGGATGACGCTGGCCACCGCCTCTACCAGGCTGCCGCAGCCGTCCGCTACGTAACGGAAGGTGTTCCGAAGCCCCGCAGATGACACCTGCGCCGGCATGCGGTCGTCGAAGGCCGACTCCTGGTTGAAGGCCGGCACCCCCAACGCCATGAACTCCGAGGGCAGTACCGTCATGTCAGCCAGTATGCCCACGAAGAACGCCTTCAGCTTGGGATCACAGAAGAAGTGATCCATCAACTGCTGCGCGTTCCAGCTCTGATAGCGCTTGACGCGGTTGAACAGCAGCGCCATCCACAGCTTCAGCGGTAAGACGCGCAGCACGCCGGCGCCCTCGGCCTGCGAGGCGAGGGTCATCAAGTCCATCATCGTATCGTAGAACCGATAGTAGCGGTCAAGGCCGTCCGCTTCGTGGGGGAAGATCTCCTTCAGCCTCTCCCGCCGCCAGTACGGCCCCAGGTACTCCGCCGGCCGAAAAACCTGGTAGTCGGGGAAGGCGATCCCCCGGAAGCCGCGCACCATACCCACCCGGTCGGCGCAGCCGAGCTCGGTCAAGACCTTGTTTGCCGGTTCACCCGGCCCGAAGCTCTCCACCATGAGCGGGCCCAGGTCCCAGCCAAACCCTTCCTTGCGCAGGGTTGCAGTCACGCCGCCGATGTGGTCGGCCTGCTCAAAGACCTCCACGTCGCACCCGTCGCGGGCGAGGTAGGCCGCCGCTGTCAGCCCGGCCATGCCAGATCCAACGATGACCGCTCTCGTCATGGCGTACCTCCCTTTCGACAACGGCCGTGGCAGGCCCGCAGTTGGACGGCGCTCACAGCTTAGGTTAGGTCACCTCTGAAAGCAACCAACGGCATGCTAGCTGCTCGAAGGTCGCTCACTCCTCCGCAACGGGGCATCGTCGGCTTCCTCCCAGAACGACTCCAGCACCTGCAGGCGTGAGGGCGGCGCCAGCCCAGCGAGGCGGATGCTGACGAATATCAGCGAGTAGGCCACCACCAACAGTATGAGCGGCGACGCCAGGAGGACAGTGTCCACCCCGAATTGCGTGGCGGCCGCCCCCAGCACCAGCAGCGGAATGATCGCCGAGCCGTTCCTCAACCAGTTCTGCATAGCGAATGTCCGCCCCTGGTACGACACGGGCACGCGACGGTTGATGTACGTCTGCACAGAGGTGGCGGTCAGGGAAACGCCGAACGCCAGCGGCATCGCTATGAACCCCGCCGTCCGCAGCCGCTCGCCCAGGTCGATCCCCACAAGGCCCACGACGCGCAGCGGGTTGATGGGGTCGACGACTGCCGACACGCCCCCGACGATGCCGAGCAGGAACAAGGAGGTAGCGGTAAGAAAGAACCCGACGAGCGCCGCCAAGCGCTCGCCGCGTATCTTCATCAGCGAAGGCGCCGACACCAGAGCGAGAACGAGCCCAACGGACGACGGCGCGAAGACGTATGCCGCGTCCGCCGCATCGACGTCCAGCACCGATTGTACATAGCGAGGCGCCAACGTCTGCAGCATTATGTTTGCTGTACCGGACACCACCGCGACTACGATCATCGTCGCGACGGCAGGGTGAGCCGCCAGCCACTGCATCGCAGCGCGAACGCTCACGTGAGGAAGGGAGTAGCCGACTTTTGCCCGTTTCGGCGCGCCGAGGAGAGGGAGGTCGAAGACGCGGCTTGCCGCCAGGAGCAAGAGGACCCCCGCCAGATACAGGACGGGCTCCACGCCTACAGCCCGCACCAGGACCGGCGCCAGGAGTGCTGTCCCGAACGCGGTGCCCGCCGCGGAGGATAGGTTGATCAGCGACGCCGCGCTCGCCAGTTCCTCCTTCGAGGCCACCAGGGGCAGCACCGCCGACTCTGTCGGGCCGGACACCTGTCCCAGGCTATTGACGGCGAGCAGCAGAAACAGAACGTCGAACAGCTGAGTTCCGAATACGATGGGCACGACGAAGCAGAGCAAGGCCTGCAGGCTGTAGACGCCAGCCAGCGCCACCCGCTTGGGGAGAGCATCAGCGACGGCCCCACCGTATAGTCCCAGGACAGCCGGCGGTATCAGGCCGGCTACACCCACCAGAGACACCTCGAACGATGAGGCGCCACCGCGGGTCACGCTCACCAGCGCCCCGAAGGCCAGCGACTGCTGTCCTGCATCGGACAAGAAACGCGAGGCCAGTAGGTGCTGGAAGCGCAGGTTCCTGGCGATGGCCGGCTCCGGCAGGAACAGCCAGAAGAGCCGAAACGCGCGGGCCTCCGCTCGGTCCAAGAAGCGATCGGCGCGGCGCCGGGCACCGCTCAGCCTCCCCCCCGCGCGGCGCGACGGCCGCCGGCGCGGTTGGCCCCGGGAGGCTTGGTCGCTCATGCGGCGAGTATACTACGCGCTCCTCCCCACGAAGATGACGAAAGCGGGCGGCCGCCCATGGGCGGCCGCCCGCTTCATCTGCCGAACTGCACCCCGAAGCGGCTACGGCGCCTCCGGGTCGGTCTCACAGTCTGTACACTTCACGTTGTCCCACGGCTGGTCGTTGACCATGGCGTCCAGCCAGTCCGTGAACTTCACGCCGTTCACCTCGCGAGTGTAGAAGATGTCGAGAGGGGTAATGCAGTGGATCTGCCCCGGCGCGGTGTAGGCCTTGAAGTTGCTCGCGGCGTCCTGGATCTGAGCGATGCTGGCCATCATCATCTGGCTCCAGTCGTCACCGTTGCCCCCCATGGCGCTATAGAAGAACCTCTGGTCCTCGTCGTGGGCGGTGTTGTACTGCGCAAAGCGGTCGCTGGAGTAGTAGTTGGCCCCTGCGACGTAGAGCTTGGCCATCGTCAGCTCCTGCCAGGGGATGTCCAGCGCCGGGATCCAGTCCGGTATCGTCGCCTCTGCGCCCCAGTTGGGGAAGCCGCTTTCAAAGAAGTTCTGCGTGATCACGCCGGCGCCGGAGTCGCCAAGCTGGTAGAGGGGCACGTCGGGGTAGAGCTTGTGGACGTAGGCCGCGCCCATGACCGAGCCATAAGCACCGGCGCTGCAGCCGGCCACGAAGAGCTTCTCCGGCTTCTCGAAGCCAGCTTGTATCCAGTCCAGCACCGCCGTGACGTTCGCAAAGCCCTTGTGATTGATGGTGTGGTCCGCGCCGCCCCAGTGGTAGGTGGTGGTGGCGTTACCCCAGTGGATGTCACCTGTGCAATAGGGTAGGAAGACCTGGAACCAGTCCTTGAAGGGATTGTCCGGGTTGGTCAGGTCGGCCATCCCCTGCGGGTGGTTCGCCGGGTTGTCCGTCTCGTCCACGGTGCTGTCGTAGTACAGGTCCGGGTTCGAGCACGTGCCCGCGTCCCAGCAGGCGCCGCCGCCCTCGAAGTACACTACCAGGCGGTTGACTGTGCCCGGATGGACGTAGAAGGCGTAGGGCGTGCCCGTCGAGCAGATCGTCTCCCCGCCCGGCTCGATCTTCGTCCAGCCTGCCGCGAGCGTCGGCGTCCCCGGAGTAGTGGTAGCTCCCAGGGCCAACATGCCTCCCATGTCGTCCACCGTAGACAGATTGCTTAGCTCCGGCTTGCCAGAGAACCAGTGCTTCCACTCCCCCGTGGCAGAGTCGATGGCGTAGGCGGCGGCCACATCCCCCGTGCACGTGGCCAGCGCCTGGTCAAGGCTGGCGCCGTCATCGCCTTCCCACACAGCAATGGACCACTTGCCCGGGCTCGGGCAGTTGTGCATGGCGCCCTGCTGCGCCTCAGAGGAACCCGCGGCCAGCGTCCAGGCGAAGCCTGCCAGCCCTAACGCCAGCACTACTCCCGACGCGACTAAGACAACGAGCAGTCTGCTACCGCGCACGTTTCACCTCCCACGATGAACTAGAATGGCGTTGGTTGTCCCCATCCTACCCGCAGTAGCAGGGTTGAACAAGGGAAAATGCGGATTGACAAGCCCTTTCGGGGATGAGTAATCTGCCACTGGACAGCTTCGCGATGCTCGAGCCTAGAGGAGGTCCACGAATGGTCGTCTCCGGATACTGGCCCAGCCAGGCACCCTACGAGGAGTTCCCCCTGCCGGAGTTGCTGCGTCGTTCGGCGGAACGCTTCGGCGATAAGCCCGCCCTCATCGCCGCCGACGGCAGCACCCGCACCTATGGTGATCTCTGGAGCCACACCCGCAAGGTAGCACGCTTCCTGCAGGACAACGGCATCCAGAAGGGCGACAGAGTGGGTATCTTCTCGCCCAACCTCGTCGACTACGCCGCCGTCTTCTACGGCTCGCTCCTCGCCGGCGCCACGGTCACCACCCTCAACCCCCTCTACCGGGAGCGCGAGATCGAGCACCAGTTGGACGACGCCGAGGCAGTGGCCCTCTTCGTCTTCAGCCCTATGGCCGCCCCGGTCCAGGTGGCCAGCCAGAATCTCCCCCGTCTGCGCAACATCTGGCCCATAGAGCGCCTCGCGGAGCTGGTCGGCGGCGTCCCCGAGGAATACCGGCCGGTGCCGATCAACGCCCGCGAGGACGTGGCCGCGCTGCCGTACTCCAGCGGCACGACGGGCCTTCCCAAGGGCGTCATGCTCACCCACTACAACATCGCCGCCAACGTCAAGCAGGGGCTGGCGGTGAAGCAGGCGGACTCGGATTCGGTAAGCCTGTGCGCGCTTCCGTTCTTCCACATCTATGGGATGACGGTGCTCTTGAGCATCGGCGTCGCCCTGGGGGCCACCGGCATCGTGATGATGCGGTTCGATCTGGAGCAGATGCTGCATCTCATCGACAAGCACCGGATCACGAACGTCTATCTAGCGCCGCCGGCCATTCTGGCCATGACCAACGTGCCGGACCGCTCTCGGTTTGATGCCTCTTCCTTGCGCGTGATCCAGTCCGGCGCAGCGCCCCTGCCCCCGGAGGTCGGTGAGCGAGCGAGGTCCATCTACGGCTGCACCGTGTCCCAGGGCTACGGCATGACCGAGACCAGCCCCACAGTCAACACCAACCCCTTCGAACGCATCAAGCTGGAGTCCTGCGGCCCGCCTGTCTCTGATACGTTCGAGAAGATCGTGAGCCTGGACACCGGCCAGGAGCTGCCCACCGGCGAGGTCGGCGAGCTGGTAGTCCGAGGCCCCCAGGTGATGAAAGGCTACTGGAAGCGCCCGCAGGAGACCAGCGACTGCCTCAGCGCGGACGGCTGGCTGCTCACCGGCGACATCGGCTGGCTGGACGAGGACGGCTACCTCCACCTCCTCGAGCGCAAGAAGGAGATGATCAAGTACAAGGGCTACCAGGTGGCCCCGGCCGAACTGGAGGCAGTCCTCCACGAACATCCGGCCGTTCTAGACGCCGCCGTCATCCCCAAAGCGCACTTGGAGGGCGGCGAGATCCCCAAAGCTTTTGTCGTGCTGAGGGAGGGCTTCGAGGCCAGCCCCGAGGAGCTCATGGCCTTCGTCGCCGAAAAGGTAGCGCCCTACAAGAAGATCCGGGAGGTGGAGTACGTATCGGAGATTCCCAAGTAGGCCGCCGGCAAGATCCTCCGTCGTGAACTCATCGAGCAGGAGCGCGCCAAACAGCGCTGACCGAGCCACCCGCCCTAGGAGCAGGGAATGGCATACGCCGGCTACAGTTGCCTGAAGATCAGGCTGGAGCGGGGAGTCCTCTTCGTCACCATCGATCACCCGCCCATCAACCTGTTCGATCTTCCCCTGATGCAGGAGATCGACCGACTGGGGAAAGAAATCGAGGCGGATGAAAACGTGAGGGTCGTGGTCTTCGACAGCGCGAATCCCGATTTCTTCATCGCTCATGCCGACGTCGGCCTGATCCTGCAGCTTCCCGCAGCAGCTCCTCCAAAGGCACAGTCCCTTAAGTTCTTCCACGCCATGGTCGACCGATTCCGTACGATGCCCAAGGTCAGCATCGCCAAGATCGAGGGCCGCGCCCGCGGCGGCGGCAGCGAGTTCGTTCTGTCGCTTGACATGCGATTCGGCGCGCTGGGCCGCGCGATCCTCAGTCAGCCTGAGGTGGCGCTAGGCATTATCCCCGGCGGCAGCGGCACCCAGCGCCTGCCCCGCCTCATGGGCCGCTCCCGGGCGCTCGAGGTCGTGCTGGGGTGCGACGACTTTCCCGCCGACCTGGCCGAGCGCTACGGCTACATCAACCGCGCCTTACCGCCCGATGAGCTCGGCCCCTTTGTCGAGCAATTGGCCTACAGGATCGCCAGCTTTTCGCCCGAGGCGATAGCACTGGCCAAGGCCTCCGTCGACTGTGCCGAATTGCCCACGATGGAGGGCCTGCTCGAGGAGGCCCACTACTTCGACCTGGTCGTGGCCACGGAAGCCGCTCGGAAGCGGATGCGGAAGTTCCTCGAGTTGGGCGGCCAGACCCGTGAGACAGAGCTGGACCTGCGGCCTCTGGCCGACCGGCTCGCCCAGTGAAGAACGGTGGCCTTTGGGGGAACGTGTCCGCAGCGCAGGGCAAGGTCGACCTGCAGAGGACGGACTACAGAGGCTGGCCCGACTGCTACCGGCTGTCCAACAACCTCATCGATCTGATCGTGACGACAGACGTGGGCCCGCGGATCATCCGCTTCGGCTTCGCGGGCGAGGAGAACGAGTTCAAAGAGTACGACGATATGGCGGGCGTGGCGGGCGGCGCCGAGTGGCGCATCTACGGCGGCCACCGCCTCTGGCACGCCCCCGAAGCGAAGCCTCGCACCTACTGTCCCGACAACTCGCCGGTCACCCTAGAGGAACACGCCGACTTCGTGCGCCTGATTCAGCCCACAGAGGCGCCAACCGGGATCCAGAAGGAGATCGACATCCGCTTGTCCGCTGCCGAGGCGAACGTGGAAGTGACCCACCGGCTGCGCAATACGAATCTGTGGGCCGTGGAGCTCGCGCCCTGGGCCGTGTCTGTCATGACGCCAGGGGGCACCGCCATCATCCCGCTGCCGCCGCGCCGCTCCCACCAGGAGAGCCTTCTGCCCGCAAACACCATCGCCCTCTGGACCTACACCGACATGGCTGACCCCAGGTGGCACTGGGGTAAGAAGTACGTCATGTTGAGCCAGGACCCGAATCTGGACAGCCCCCAGAAGGCCGGCGTCATGGCCGTCGACGGCTGGGCAGCCTACGCACGCGCCGGCCACCTGTTCGTCAAGCAGTTCAGTTATGTCGAGGGCGCCCGCTACCCGGACCTCGGCTGCTCTGTCGAGGCGTTCACCAACGCTGACATGCTCGAACTGGAGACGCTCGGCCCGCTCGCCGACCTCCAGCCCGGTGCCAGCGTGGAGCACGTCGAGCACTGGCACCTCTTCCGCGATGTGCCGACGCCGAGGAATGACGCTGACGTAGACAGAGACGTGCTGGCCCTGGTCAAGACCGCGACAGCTGGATAACCGTCGGCTGGCGCCCCATCAGCTTCCCGCTGTGGCTCCCACCCGCCTTGCCTCTAGGTAATGCGCAGAGTATTGTTGCGGTGAATTCCGGTTGTGACGGTGGCAACAGGAGGAGGCAAGGGCGATGGAGGCTTCCGACTACTGGAGTCGATGGGCCAAACGGCGCCTGTCCCGCCGGCGGCTGCTGGCGGGAGCGGCCGGCGCGGGGGCCGGGCTGGCTGCCCTGTCGCTGGTCGGCTGCGGTGGAGGAGAGCAGGGGACGAGCCCGTCGCCGGGCGCATCTGCCACCGGGGCCGCCGCCGCGACGGCTGTTCCGGGCCAGGTGTTCCATCGCTGGGGTGACGGCCCACATCCAGCGTTGGTGGCAGCTACCGCCCGGGGCGGCGTCAACCGCGGCTTCGGCTACGAACCCATGACCCTGGATACCTTCGACCCCCACCAGACCCAGTTCGGGCCTACCTACAGCATGCACTCGCTCGTTTTCAGCAAGCTCCTCAAGTACTGGGACGCCTATCACGGCATAAGACAGCCCGACCTGGCAGAGGCCATGCCTGAGATGCCGGACAACCTGACGTATGTCATCAAGATCCGCGACGGCGTGCGCTTCCACGACACAGACAAGATACGCCAGCAGTTCCCTCAGGTGGCCAGCCGCCAACTCACAGCGGAAGACGTGAAGTATAGCATCGAGCGGCAGGTAAACGAGGCCAGCCCCAAGCGCGGTCTCTACTACCGCGCGACTCAATGGCAGACGATAGACAAGATCGAACTGGTGGACGCTCTGACCCTGAGGATCACCACCAAGAAGCCGACCGCGCCCTTCATGCACTACATGGCCGACGCCAACAACTTCATCATCGCCAAGGAACTGGTGGACCCGACCACAGACGACATGAACTCGCTGGACAAGATGATCGGCAGCGGCCCCTTCATCCTGGACAAGTTCGTCGGTCTCCAGGTGATGCGTGGTGCGCGCAATCCCGACTGGTTCGCCAAGGACGACCTGGTTGACCAGGGAATCTCCGGCCGCCCTCTCTCCGACGCCGCGGAGTTCATCTGGCAGCCCGCCGACGATACTTCTGTCGAGGTTGCCTTCCGGAGCAAACAGGTAGATTTGACGTGGTTCAGCGATAACACGGCCCCTGACCGGGTAGCCGCCGAAACTGGTGCGTTCATCGACGAATGCATATCCGGCAGCTGGATCAACAGCCGCCTACTGGTGGCCGACTCGCCGACGGCCAAGTCGCCGTTCAAGGACCTCCGGCTGCGTCAGGCCCTCGATATCGCCATCGACCGCAGCCGCCTGGGCCAACAGATATACCAGGGCTCGTGCCAGCTGGCGCCGCCGGTCTCCCAGGCGCTCGTCGGCTGGTCGCTCCCGCTGGACGAGCTGACGAAAAGGCCGGGCTTCCGGTTCAAGCGGGAGGAGCGGGAGAAGGACCTCGTCGAAGCCAAACAGATGTGGGAGGCTGCCGGCGGTCCGTCTATCGGCACCGTCGAGGTGATGTACCCCGCGATCCCGGACATCATGAAGGCGTCCTTCCCCCAGTTCCAGCGCCAGCTCAAGGAGGCGCTGGACTTTGAGGTGAAGGGCCATCTGGATCCCACCGGCTACACGGAGATCGGCCAGGCTGCCCTTCAGAGGCGCATGATCTTCTCCTTCAACCTCGACAACGGCTTCCTGGAACCGGACGATTACCTCTACGCCTACTTCCACAGCACCGGGCCCAAGAACTCGTTCAACCTGTCGGACCCGACCCTGGACCAGATGCTGGAAGCCCAGCGGGAGGAGTTCGATCAGGAGCGGCGGCAGCAGCTAGTGTACGACATCCAGCGCTACCTGCTGGACAACGTGGTGGCGCGGCTGGACTACATCTCGCTAATCAACCGCGGCACCAGGTGGCCCTACTGCAAGAACATGCAGTACGCCCCCTGGTTCGGGGACCTCTATTGTAGGGCCGACGTGTGGCTGGACAGCAACGAGCCAACGTTCCAGGGGCGGCCTGCGTAGGACCGACCAGCCAGATCACACGGCAGTACTGATCCGTTCGGCGACGGTCACGGTGCGCCCCACGAGATCGTCCAGGCGTAGCTCGCCGACGCCTGCCAATGTCACCGCCACACGGCCCTGCCAAGGCGCGGTCCAGTGCTCGGGGATCGGGCGGCCGCTCAGGCCCCACAGGCCGCCGACCGTGGCGCCGTTGCAGTCGGTGTCCCAGCCCGCGGCGACGACCTCACCGATGGCGGCTGAGTAGTCGTCTTCATGAGATAGCAGCGCCCACACAACCAGCGCCAGGTTGTTCAGCGCGTGGACCGGTGGCAGCCCTGCATACCGCTCGTGGATCTTCTCGACGGCGCGTTCCACCCCCACAAGCGATCGCCCGAAGCTAACAGCTTCGAATACACCACCTCCGCGTGGAACGTGGCGAGAGGCGACATCGAGCGCCTCGTCCAGCCTGCTCGCCGCCGGGATCGCGCCGGCGAACGCGGCCACGAAGGCCGCCGCCTCAACGCCGTCACCCCTGTGGGAGAGGGCGGCATCACGACGGGCGAGACCGGCGGCCACGCCGGGACGCCCCGGGCAGGTCCAGCCATACACGTCGGCCCGGATCTGGGCGCCGATCCAGTCGGAGTACTCATTGCGAGCGCACTCTGCGAGGTCGAAGCCCGGTGGCGCCCCCTGGGCGAACAGCTCCGAGGCATTCTGTAGCAGTGTCCGGTACGCAGCCCGTTCCGCTGTCCATGTCGCTCCGGCTGGCAGAAGTTGCAGCCAGGCCCGGGCCACGTCTTGGGTCGATGGCGCCAGACCGTGGCGCTCGAGCAGCATCAGCGCCAGCACGGTGTAGTTGATGTCATCGTCCGGCTCGCTGCGGGAGAACTGCCCCCGACACGATTCCCGGCCCGTGACCTCGACCAGCGTGCCCGTGACCAGCGAAACGTAATCGCGAAGCGGTAATGCATCCGCCTGACGCAGGTACGCGGTCAGAGCCTCGCGGCCACGAGTGACCGAGAGCACCTCGACGGCCTTCCCTAGCTGACAGCCCGAAATGCGACCCGCCCACGCGTTCCGGATTCGAGTCGTGTCGACCGCCACCGAGGACATCGAGCCCAGGCCTACCCGTGCAGCTCCAGCACGTCGCCGTCAGCCAGGACGTGGTCACGGCCCACGCGCTGGCCCTCGAACTTCGCCGAACGCCCCCGCAGCAGGGCGAACTTCAGCTTCTGCTGCCACGCCCTGTGGACGTTTGTGGCCGCGTCCTCCACGGTGCTGCCCTGCGGGAGCACGAGAGGGTCCTCCAGGCTTGGCTCTGACCCCGGTGCCGCAGTGTATACACGAATCAGTGCCAGCGACCTGAAGATCTCCCGCCCGAGGTCCTCCAGTCCCGTGGCCTCGGTGGCGGAGATGAGCACCACCGGGAAGCGCCGCCCGTAGTCCGCCGCCAACCGCTGGGACGTGTCCAGCGCCCCTTCCAGATCACCCTTGTTGGCAGCTATCACCAGCCGCTTGCCTGTCTGCTCGGCGCCAAGGTCGAGATCGTCGTCCGGCCCGAGGGCCCGTATGCCCCACTGACGTAGCAGCCGGAGGACAGCCTCCACCTGGGTAAGCGGGCTGGCCCCAAGGTCCACCACCGCCACCAAGACGTCGGCGTTGCGCATCACGCCGAAGAGCCGGCTCTCCAGACGGCCCTCGGACAAGGGAGGTGTGTCCACAACCTGGATATGGATGTTTTCGAAGCGCAGCATCCCCGGCTCCGGTACCTGGGTGGTGAAGGGATAGGCCCCGACCCGCACGTTCGCTCCCGTGAGGGCCGCGAGGAGACTGGACTTTCCGCTGTTGGGCGGGCCGACCAGCACGGCCTGCCCAGCCCCTTCCTTGCGGATGGCGAACGGGTACGGCCGTCCGCCTCGGGACGCCGTCGGGTGGTCCAGTTCTTCCAGGTGCCTGGCGATCCTGGCCCGCAGGTCAGCCTTGAGGTGGTCCGTGCCCTTGTGCTTGGGCATGAGGGCCAGCATCTCCTGCAACGCCGCCACCTTCTCCGGGACTGTGCGCGCGGCCCGATATCTCTTCTCGGCCTCGTGGTAGTGCGGCGGGAGATTAGCCGGCATGGTACAGGGCCTCGCCCATGGCCGCTAGGCCCTGAGGTCTGCCGGACGCAGCTCCGCGTCCAGCCGCTTCGAGTGCTCCTGCAGCAGCTCCCACGCCCGGCGCACGTGGCCCTCGGTCGTGCGCAGGTTGCCGATCGCCAGCCTCAGCGTGAACTTGCCGTTGAGCTCGGTGTGCGACAGGAAGACTTCGCCCGTCGCGTTGACACTCTCCAGCAGCCGCTCGTTGAGCCGGCTCAAGTAGGGTTCCGTCCCCCCGTTCTCCGGGAGGTTAGGGGGACGGTGACGGAAGCAGACGACGCTGAACGGCACCGGCGCCAGCAGCTCGAAGTCCGGACTCGCTTCGATCCAGCCCCGGAAGCTTTCGCCCAGTGCGATGTGGGCGCGCAGGTGCTGGCGCAGGCCATCCGACCCGAAGGCCCGCAGCACCATCCAGAGCTTTAGCGCCCGGAAGCGCCGCCCGAGCTGGATGCCGTAGTCCATGAAGTTGCGCACGCGGTCCTCTTCGGGAGTGTGCAGGTACTCGGGCACCAGGCTGAAAGCCTGCTTCATGACGCCGGGGTGCCGGCAATAGAAGGCGCTGCAGTCGAGGGGTACGAAAAGCCACTTGTGCGGGTTGACGACGATGGAGTCGGCGCGCTCGCAGCCGGCCAGTGCCCAGCGCTTCTCGGGCAGGATGGCTGCAGCGCCGGCGTAGGCTGCATCCACGTGGAGCCAGAGCTTGTACCGCTCGCAGATCTCAGCGATCTCCGGCACCGGATCGACACTCGTCGTGGAGGTCGTGCCCACGGTGGCTGCCACGCAGAAGGGCTTCCAACCCGCCTTCAGGTCTTCCTTGATCGCCGCCTCGAGGGCTCCGGGACGCAGGCGGAACTCCTCATCGACTGGTATCTTGGTGACGCCGGTCTGGCCGATGCCAAGCACGATAGCGGCCTTCTCGATGGAAGAGTGCGCCTGCTCCGAGGTGTAGAGGCGCAGTCGAGGCAGGTCCGGCCGGCCGGCCAATCCCTCCTCCCGGATACGGAGACCCAAGGCCTCGCGCGCTATGGCGATCGCGCAGAGGCTCGATACGGAGGCCGAGTCGTTGATGATCCCCATGAACTGCGACGGCAGGCCAATTAGCAGGCGCAGCCAGTCTAGCACCAGCTCTTCGAGCTCGGTGGCCGCGGGCGACGTCCGCCAGAGCATGGCGTTGACGTTGAAGGCCGAGCTCAACAGTTCGCCCAGAATGCCCGGGCCGCTGCCGGTGATCCCGAAGTAAGCGAAGAAGCCGGGGTGGTTCCAGTGCGTCAGCCCAGGCACGATGATCTCCTCCACGTCCTGGAGGATAGCCTCCATAGGCTCGGGCCTCTCCGGCGGCTCTGCCGGTAGACTCCGCTTGACCTGGCCGGGCTCAACCTGGGCCAGCACCGGATAGCGTCCCGGATGAGCCAGGTAGTCGGCAATCCAGTCAATCAGTTGGTGACCATCGCGGCGAAACGACTCAACGTCCATGGCGTCCCTTCTTCCAGTGCCCACCCGTCAGAACAACACGATCGTCTGCAAGAGCGGCGCTGGTGTCAATGCGCCGACGCCGCGGACAATGACGTAGGGGCGCTGCTCGCCGCGCCCGTGACGCCGCCGCCTAGTCCGGGGCGAAGCCGCGCCGCGCGGTGTTCTCAGTTACCACGCGGGGCTCCATGAACTGCGCCAGGTAGTCCGGCCCGCCCGCCTTGTCGCCCGTGCCCGACATGGCCAGTCCCCCGAACGGCTGCCGCCCAACGATGGCGCCGGTGATCCTACGGTTAATGTACAGGTTGCCCACGCGGAACTTTGCTCTGGCCAGATCGACGTGGCGAGGGCTGCGGGAGAAGACGCCGCCGGTGAGGGAAAAGAAGGAGTTGGCGGCGATCTCCAGGGCGTCGTCGAAGTCGCGAGCGCGAAACACGGCCAGCACCGGCCCGAAGATCTCTTCGCAGGCGATGGGGGAATCGAGAGGGACATCGGTGAAGACAGTGGGGCGCACGTAGTAGCCGGGGCCACGAGGGGCCGCTCCCTCCACAAGAAGGTGGGATGTGCGCTTCCCGGCTTCGACGTAGCGCATGATCTTGTCGCGAGCGGCGGCGTTGACAACGGGAGGGACGACACTGACCGGGTCGTCCGGAGGGCCGACGACGAGGCTCGCGACGGCATTCCGCAGCCGCTCCAAGACCTCATCGAAGGCCGAACCGACGACCACCAGCCGGCTGCAGGCGCTGCACTTCTGCCCAGCGTAGCCGAAGGCAGACGTTACGGTGCCGGCGATGGCTTCGTCCAGATCGGCGTCGTCGTCAATAATGATGGCGTTCTTGCCACCCATTTCGGCGATGACCCGCTTGACGTTGCGCTGTCCGGGCCGGACCTGCGCCGCCGCCGCCATGATCGACTGGCCCACGGCTGTGCTCCCGGTGAAGGCGATGATGTCAATGCCCGGGTGCTCGACCAGGGCCCGTCCCACGCGCTCGCCCATCCCGGGCAAGTACTGGACGACCTCCGGCGGCACCCCAGCTGCCCGTAGGACCTCCACGAGACGATAGGCGATGATGGGGGACGGCTCGGCCGGCTTCAGGATGGCCGCGTTCCCCGCCGCCAGCGCCGCCGTGCTCATGCCGGTGATGATGGCGAGAGGGAAGTTCCACGGGGCGATGATGACGGCGACGCCCCGCCCCTGATAAACGTACTCGTTGTGCTCGCCCAGCACAGCGCCCATGACCTGGGGCTGGCCATAGCGCTCCGCTTCCTGCGCGTAGTAGTCCAGGTAGTCGACGGCCTCGGCCACGTCCGAATCGGCCTCGCGCCAGGGTTTGCCGCTCTCGTATACCATGACCGCCGCCAGTTCGTACCGCCGCTCCTCCAGCATGTCCGCCGCCCGCCGCAGGATGGCGGCTCGTTCGGCAGCCGGACGGTCGCGCCAGGCGGGGAAACCCTTGCACGCGACAGCGACCGCAGCATCGACATCGGCTGCCGAGGCTTGCGCCACGCGGCCCACCACCGTCTCGGGCTCGGCCGCGTAGCGTACCTCCGCCAGCGGCCGGTCGAAGACCCGCCGTTCGCCGATCAGCAACGGGTAGGAGGCCCCAAACGAGCCGCGCATCTTGGCGACAGCCGAGAGCATGTGCTGGCGGACTTCCGGATCGAAGAAGCGAGCGGGGCTGGCGTTCCTGAACGCCGGGCCGACGGGCGCCAGCCGCTCGTCGATCTTCGGCTTGGACACGGAAGCGGCCGCGGCGTGGCTGAGGCCGGTGTGGAACCAGGCCTGATTCGAGCTGTTCTCCAGGAGGCGTCGCACCAGGTACGCCATCCCGGGGATGATCTCCCCCACAGGCACGTAGACCCGCGTGCGGTATCCCTCCGCAGCAACGGCCGCCCGCACACCTTCGGCCATGCCATACAGCATCTGGAACTCGAGGTCCGAATCCGAAAGGCCCGCGGCGCGGGCTTTGGCAATAGCCTGCGCTATCGAGCGCGGGTTGTGCGTCCCGAAAGCGGGTCGCAGATGCGGCCACGCACCAAGCAAGGCGTCTGTACAGCGCTCGAAAGAGCGGTCGGTCTCGGCCTTGTCCTCGAACACGGGGACAGGCCACGAGTTCTGGCTGGCGACGATCCGCTCCTCGTCCCAGTAGGCGCCCTTCACGAGCCGCACTGTGAACGGCACGCCGCGACGCCTGGCCAGGGCCTCGAGTCGGCTCAAATCGCTCAGCGCATCTTTCAGGTAGGCCTGCACAACGATCCCCACGTCGGCGACATCCGCGAACTCGGGGTCCAGGACCAGGTCGGTGAAGATACGATGGACAAGATCCTTGTACGGGTACTGCTCCATGTCGAAGTTGATGAAAGCACCCACCTGGCGTGCCAGGCGCAATACCGGTCGCAGCCGCGCGCCGACAACGGAACTGACATGCTCCGGGGCCGCCGGCTCGAAGTGCGGGCACACGGCGGAGCACTTGACGGATACGTTGACGGGCGGGACCCCGCGCCACCACTCTCCTCGAGGCGCGATCTCCTCGATATTGCCCGCGAAGGTCTGGAGCAGAGCGAGATAGCGCGTCTGATACGCATCTGCTTCGGCGTCCGAAAGGGTCGCTTCGCCCAGGAGGTCGATGGTGTGACCGACGCCGTGATTCGCCAGATGACGCAGGGCCGGCAGCGCCTCGGCTGGGCTGGCGCCGGCGATGAAGCGATGGGCCATGGCGAGTACCCCGCGGCGCACCGCCTGCGACAGGAGGGGCCGCACGACGCGCCGGCCGGCCAGCGCCGAGGCAGTTCGCAGCGGCTCCGGTGTGGAGCCTTGGAAGTATTGGCGGAAGTGGTCGGCGATCGCAGAAGGAGTGCGCAGGGTAGGGAGAACGTCCACGAAGCGGAGGAGCCGCACCCGGAAATCTGGGGCCTGGCTTGCGCGGTCGAGAAGGTATTGCTGCCACCAGGACGGTGTCAGCGCCAGCCGCTGAAAGCCATTGGCCTGACCGCCGAGCTTCCGTTCGAGCTCGTCGACGGCACTCGCCAACCCGACCTCCACCTGCCCTCACCTCGCATATCCATTGTACTGCAAACGCGGGGAGTCAACATTCGCGCGGCCGTTGACACTAGCCGTTCGTTATGCCTAAAATCTAAACTAGACGGGGCCAGGATAACAGATTTGGCAAGTTTAGCAAGGTTTGCCTACTCTTGTTGACCCTTCTTGCCCCGCCGCCACATGAGCGATTCGCTTGTCTTAGGGGGGCCTACATGAAGAAACTCCTCTCGCTGCTACTGCTCGGGATGGCGCTGATCCTGATCGCCGCCGCCTGTGGGGAGGAAGAGCAGAAGACGCAGGGCACCATCACCGCCCGGGCGACCGGCTCGCCGGCGGCCACGGCCGCGCCGACGGGCACGGCGGCCCCAGGGTATCCCCTGACGCTGAAGGACATGATGGGCCGCAGCGTCACCATCGCCTCCGAGCCCCAGCGGGTGGTGGCCACCAGCCCCACCACCGTCGAGACCGTCTACGCCGTGGGCGGCACGCTGGTGGCCCACGACGCCAGTTCCAACTACCCGCCGGAGGTCGCGAACCTGCCCGCGGTCGGAAGGGCCTACGCCCCAGACTTCGAAGGCATCGTCGCCCAGAATCCGGACCTGGTCATCGCCGACAGCATCAACCAGGCCCGCTTCCTGCAGCAGTTCGAGGCCCTGGGCGCGCCCGTCCTTATGGTGGGGGCGTCCAGCTTCGACGATGTGGAGACCGGGATGCGGCTGGTAGGCCAGGCCCTGGGCCTCTCCAGCAAGGCCCAGCTGGCCACCACGAAGATGAAGCTCGACCGCGACTACCTCATAGCGCAGGTGCCGAACCAGCAGGTCAAGACCCTGCTCCTGATCATGGACGCCGACCGCCGGATCTACGCCGCCAAGCCCGAGACCTATGTGGGCTCCCTGGCCCAGATGCTAAAGGCGTCGAACCCGGCCGCCGGTCTCTCCGGCGCGGCCGGCCCCTATCCCGGCTACGTCCTCCTGAGCGCGGAGCAAGCGGTCACGGAGAACCCGGACGTCATCCTCACCATCAGCCCGGCGCCGGCACCGGCGCCGATGCTTTCGGACGTCCTCAAGGACGTGCCGGGCTACTCCGACCTGGACGCGGTGAAGACGGGCAAGGTGCACGAGCTGGACGTGGATCTCTTTCTACAGGCGCCGGGCCCGCGCGTGATGGACGCCATGCGGGCGATGTTCTCGCTGCTGTACGGGACGACTCCGGTCGTTCAAGGGGGTTAGACCGAACGAGCGCCACTACCAGCCATGGCATCTTCTTCGACCTGACGGGCCGCCGGGCCTGGGTGTTGGCAGGCGCGTTGCTGGTGCTGCTGGCCCTGATGGCAGTAGGAGTGAGCCTGGGCTCGGAGAGGCTCAGCCTGGCCGAGGTCTGGCGCGGATTGACCGACCCCAGCCATACCAGCGATAGAGTTATCGTCTGGGACCTGCGACTGCCGCGAGTGATCCTGGCTGTGCTGGTGGGAGCCAACCTGGCGGTAGCCGGGGCGCTGCTCCAGGGTGTGACCCGCAACCCCCTCGCCGACCCGCATTTGCTGGGCATCTCGGCCGGCAGCGGCGTCGTCGGCGCCCTGCTCCTGGTGCGGGGCGTGGACATCGGGCTCGAAGCCAAGGTCGCGCTCTCCATCCTAGGCGGCCTGGCCGGCGGCGCCTTCATCTACGCCATGGCCTGGCGAGGCGGCGTGTCCCCGACCCGCCTCACCCTGGCGGGCGTGGCCGTGTCCTTCCTGCTCATCTCCATGACCACCGCCATCCTGGCCAGCTCTCGCCTGTTCGCGCAGCAGTCGCTGAACTTCGTGGGCGGCAGCCTCTTCGCCCGCGGCTGGAGCGACCTGAGGGCGGTCTGGCCGTACACGGTGGTGGGCCTGGTGCTGGCGCTGGGCGCGTCCGCCTCCCTCAACATCATGGCCCTGGGCGAGGACGCAGCCGCCCAACTGGGCGTGCGTACCGGTTGGGTGCGAGCTATCGTGGTGGTGCTGGCGGTGGTGCTCAGCGGGGCGGCAGTGAGCGTGGCGGGGCTCATGGGCTTCGTGGGGCTCATCATCCCTCACATCGCCCGCGCCCTCGTGGGCCAGGACTACCGCTACGTGCTGCTCACGTCGGCCCTTTTGGGGGCGATCCTCCTGGTGGGCTCCGACACGCTGGCCCGCAACATTCTGGGCGACACCGAGCTGCCGGCCGGCGTCGTCACCGCAGGTGTAGGCGCGCCGTTCTTCCTCTATCTGCTGAGGCAGGTGCGATGAAGCTGCAGGCCAAGGAGTTGGGCCTGGCCTACGGCCCGCTGGAGGTCATCAACGATCTCAGCCTGGACATCGACGCTGCCGAGATGGTGGCGGTAATCGGGCCCAACGGCTGCGGCAAGTCCACGCTTCTGCGCGGCCTGGGCCGTCTGCTCCACCCGCGCACCGGAGCGGTGTTGCTGGACAACCGCGACATCCATCGCACCAGCACGAAGAAGGTGGCCCGCACCTTGGCCGTCCTCACCCAGACCTCTGAGGGGGTCCCCGACCTGACGGTCGAAGAGTTGGTGTGGCGCGGCCGCTATCCGCACCAGGCCTGGTTCCAGGGCGCCACCCGCCGCGACGGCGAGGTGGTGGAGCGCTCCATCGATCAGTGCGACCTGAGCGCCCTGCGGGGCCGCCGCCTGGCGGAGCTGTCGGGCGGCGAGCTGCAGCGCGCGTGGCTGGCGATGGCCCTGGCCCAGGAGCCGCAGGTGCTCCTCCTGGACGAGCCCACCAGCTTCCTGGACTACTACCACCAGCTAGAGGTGATGGACCTCCTGGCCAACCTCAACGGCCACGGCCTGACCATTGTCATGGCCATGCACGACCTGAACCAGGTGGCCCGCTACAGCCGCCGGGTGATCGCCCTACGCGACGGTCGTATCTTCCGCGACGGCGGCCCGCCCGACGTCCTCACGCCGGAGGTGCTGCGCCAGGTGTTCGGCGTCGACGCCTACGTCTTCACCGACGAAGCCACCGGCCAGCTCGTCTGCCTGCCCTACGCCCGCAGCGACGGGCACGTCCCCCTCAACAACCACAACAACCGCAAGCGCTAGCCTAGCCGCAGGCGTTGGGCTGTCTAGTGGAGGAGGACGGTAGCGACGCGTAGTTCCCGCAGGAGTACTGGCGTTATCGGCCCTCAGGTGGAGCGTGGTAGGCGTCCAACTGTGTCAGTTCTTCGTCGCTGATGCGGACGTTGATGAACCCATCTAGAACCTCAGTTACGTAATCGATGGGAAGTACGACCTCGTGATGAAACAGCACGCCGCGGCGGATCACCAGCGCCACAATCTCGTCCGTCTCTTCATCAACCAGGACCCGTTCCACGTCGCCGATGTGGCTGAACGGTTCGAGACGCCAGACAGGGGCATCGTCAAGGATTTGGCGTTCGAACTTCGCCTTACGGAAGCTCTCTGCGGGGACACCGATGCCGCCGGAAGCAGTGAGCGCGGCTGCCAGGGCTGCTCCCACATCCCACAACAGGTGGGTCGGTCGCTCCCCTGGCGATCGCTCGGACTCTGATGGGGGTGGGGGTATAAAGCGCCTCTCCACGTACGACGGCATCCGGGAGAATCCCTGCTTGGTGCACTTGAGAACGACCTTCTCCTCTCGCGCGTCCGCCATCTGTTCCACAGGCACGGTGATCAGATTGGGAGCGCCAAAGCCAGGTTGCGGGAAGTGCGGCCCGGTATTGACAACGATGTGGGTCACCCGATCATCTCTGGGGTCCATGATGACGGCGTGCAGCTTCCCCACCTCTTCGTTATCCGCGCTCGTGACGTCCGCTCCCGGCCGAAGGTTCTCGAGACGATGGGAATCAGTCATCGCTTCCTCCACCGCTGAGGATGGGACGAACAGGTCAGTGCTGAGGGACAAGTAGCGCCCGCGACATCAACGCCAACTATAGCACATGTCCGCCATGGCTGGCTGGTCAGCGCCGTCCTCGCCGCCGTCGGCGGGCGACAGATCCTCCTACATTGTCCTGTCAGGCTACCGTCGTGGCCGAGATGGGCGGACGACGGTCGGCCCAGGGCCGCGCCTGCTCCAGCTGAGCGGCCAGGCGGAATAGCGTGGCCTCGTCCCCAAAGCGGCCCACGAAGTGCGCGCCTACCGGCAGGCCCTCGCGGTTCCAGTACAGCGGCACCGACATGGCGGGTTGGCCCGTGACGTTGAAGATTGGGGTGAAGGGGACAAAGGCCGCGGCACGGGCGAAACCCTGGAGCGGGTTCCCGGGGGCCGGCTCGAAGGCGCCGAGGGGAAGGGGAGGCTCGGCCAGCGTGGGGGTCAGCCAGAGGTCATGGTCGAGGAAGAAGCGGGCGATGGCACGAGACATCATTTGTTGGATCGTCACGGCGATGAGGTAGGAGGAGGCGCTCCGTTGGCGGCCCATCCCGTAAAGCGCCCAGGTCAGCGGCTCGAACTGGTCCTCAGTGACGGCACGGCCGGTGGTCAGGGCCATACCGTCGATGGTAGCGGCGCATCCTGACAACCAGACGGTGGTGAAGGTATCAAGGATCATCTGTCCGTTGAGGGCAGGGCTGGCCTCGACGACCTCGTGGCCGAGGTCAGCACAGAGGGCGGCGGCGTCCTTGACGGCGCCGACGCAGTCCGGGTGGATGGAGGCGCCGGTCGCGGCCTCGGTCGCGAAGGCGATGCGGAGCCGGCCCGGGTCCGCGCCGACCTCCCGGAGGAAGGGTCGCTCCCGGGGCGGTGCCCAGTAGGGGTCGCCGACGTCAGGGCCGGATGTCGCGTCGAGCAGGGCGGCGCTATCGCGTACGGATCGGGTGAGCGCATGCTCGGAGACGATACCGCCCATGACATCACCCAGATCGGGGCCGAGTGGGTTACGGCCGCGGGTGGGCTTGAGGCCGAAGAGACCACAGCAGGAGGCGGGGATGCGAATGGAGCCGCCGCCGTCGTTGCCGTGGGCCATGGGGACGATGCCAGCGGCGACGGCTGCGGCCGATCCGCCGCTGGAACCTCCAGGCGTGCGGCCGGCATCCCAAGGATTATGCGTGGGGCCGAACAGGCGGGGCTCGGTCGTGGGAAGGAGGCCAAACTCAGGCGTGTTGGTCTTGCCGACGACGATGAGCCCGGCGCGTTTGTACCGGGCTACCAGCTCGCTGTCGTGGCTGGATACGTAGTCGCGCAAGAAGGTGGAGCCGAAGGTCATGCCAACGCCGCCGTATGAGGCGAGAAGGTCCTTGAGGAGGAAGGGTACACCCGCGAAGGGCCCGTCCGGCAGAGGGCCGGAGGCGGTCTTGCGGGCCTGCTCGTACATGGGAGTGACGACGGCGTTGAGGGTGGGGTTCAGGCGCTCGACCCGCTCGATGGCGGCGTCAACGAGCTCGATCGGCTTCACCTGCTTGCGCCGCACGAGCTCGGTCTGGGCAGTGCCGTCGAGAAAGGCTATGTCATTCATGAGGTTCCTCCTACCTCCGCGAATCGCGGCCCTCGAGTCTGGAAGATCCTGGCTGCGTTCCGATAAAGCCACTTCTCCTTGACGTCGTCCCCCTGGCCACCTTGATTCCTTCTAGAGCCATCCTCGGACATCGACCTTCCAGCGGTCCCGGCGGCCGTCAACTCGAGGCGCTATGTACGCTGGCCGTGTGAGGCCATCTCTCCAGCCAATTCCGGAACACGAGCTGTTCCAGCCTTATCATAGTAGCCAGAGGTGTGGGCGTGGACAAGAGATAGGAAGCGAAGCTTCCCCCCGGAAATCTGCTTGCCAAAACCTCCATGGACGTGTAGGCTTTCCATAATTGACCTGGCATCTGCCGAACCAGGAGGCAAAGTGTGACTACCCCCGTAGCCGGCGGCCCCCTATCCTCGGAGGTCCTTCAGAAGAGCTTCCTCTTCGCCTCCATGCCCAGCGATCAGAGGGAGGCGATGGCGGCCCGTGCCGAACTGCTGGACTTCCCTGAGGGCGCCATCGTCTTCCACGAGAGCGATGCCGGCGACTGCCTCTACATAGTCGTCCAGGGCCACGTCGCGATCTTTTCCACCAACGAAGAGGGCGGCGAGACCATGCTGGCGGAGTTGGGCGCCGGCGAGAGCTTCGGCGAGATGGCGCTCCTCACTGGGGAGCCCCGGTCGGCCTCGGTCCGGGCGAACGGCGCCACCAGCCTTCTGCGCCTGATGAAGAACGATGTCGACCGCCTCTTGCAGGAGCAACCTTCCCTCGCCCGTGAATTGCTGGCCATATTGGGGCAGCGGCTACGCTCTTCGAATCTCATGATGCGCCGCGGCGCCAGCCGTGAACAGGCCCTCCGCTCGTTTATGACCCAGTCCGTGGAACAGGACTGGCCCGAGCTGATAGGCAACAGCCGCGAGATGCGGGCCGTGCGAGCGGCCGCCGAGCAAGCAGCGCGCGGCGATTCGCCTGTCTTGATAGAGGGCGAGATCGGCACCGAGAAGAGGGCGGTGGCTCAGTTCATCCATACCCAGAGCCGCCGGGCCGAGGGCATCTTGTTGGGGATGGATTGCGCCACGATAGCGTCGGTCGAGGGCCATCGCAAGAACCAGACTGATCCTCTCGTCATCGAAGTCTCTCAGGACAGCGCCCTGTTCGGCCACAGCCGCGGCAGCTTCTCTTTCGCCACGACCAGCCGCATGGGCTATCTGGAGTTCGCCAACGGCGGCACGCTGGTGATCGAGCGCCCGGAGCGCTTGGCCCCGGCCGTCCAACAGAAGCTGCGCCAGTTCTTGGAGACGGGCAAGGTCTTCCCACTGGGTGCTCTCGAGCCCATCGAGTCGGACGTGCGTATTGTCGCCGCCGCCGACCAAGACCTGCAGAAGGCAGTGGAGGAAGAGCGTTTCGATCGCCGCCTCTACGAGCTGCTGTCGGCTCACACCGTCGAGGTGCCGCCGCTGCGGGAGCGGAGGCGGGACCTTCCCCTCCTGGTCGATCACTTCATCGCCAAGTACAACCAGACGATGGGCAAGGCCGTGGAGGGCACCACCGCCGACGCGCTCAACGTCATTTTCGGCTACGAGTGGAGCCGAAACTATGAGGAACTGGAGGAGGTTGTCCGGCGAGGGATAAGTCTGGCGGAGGGCCGCCAGTTGACTCCGGAGCAGATCTTCATCGGTCTCGGCCCCCTCGAGCAGACCGGCCGGGTCAATCTCCTCAAGCTTTCCTTGGCGCGACGCTTATGGGAAGCCCCGGCCTTCCCCCTCGCCTTTCAGCTCTTGGCCGTGAGCGTTCTAGCCGTGTCCCTGGGGTTGGGCTTCTTCGGACCGGAAGGAGTGCGGAACAACCCCGCCCTTCCTCTGGTCTGGGCCATCTGGTGGCCGGGCCTCGCCCTCAGCATCCTCTTCGTCGGTCGATTGTCCTGCGCGGTCTGTCCCATGGGCGCAGTCGGGAGGGGACTCCAGACCCGATGGAGCCTCCGCCGTAAGGTGCCTCCCTGGCTGCGAGACGGCGGGCCATATCTGGCGGCGGCCGGCTTCGCCTTGATCATCTGGGTCGAACAGAGCACGGACATGCCATCCTCGAGCCAGGCCACCGGCTTCCTTCTCCTGGGCATCCTTAGCGCGGCCACCATCGGCGCGGTCGTCTTCGAGCGCTCGGCTTGGTGCCGCTACCTCTGTCCCCTGGGGCGTATGGTGGGCACTTACTCCCGGCTGTCGGCACTGGAGCTTCGCAGCAACAATGAGATTTGCACCGCCGACTGCAAGAGCCACGCCTGTTTCACCGGCTCCTCCCAGGCCGGCGGCTGCCCCATGTATCAGGGAGCCTTCAGCCTGCGGGACAATGAGTTCTGCATTCTTTGCGGGAGATGCGTCAAGAGCTGCGCCAATCGCTCCGTGCGACTGAACCTCCGCCTGCCCCTGACCGAGCTCTGGAGCAGCGCTCAGTCTAGCATGGCCACGGCCCTATTCGTCCCGACACTAGTGGGAACGGTGCTGTCCATAGAACTGCGCCATACCGGCCTCTACGACGGGCTCCTTTCGGTGCTCGAGTGGCAAGGAGTGGTGTTCGCCGTGGTGCTGCTGGCCAGCATCTTGGCCGTCGGAGCGATGCTGTGGGCGGCGGCGCTCGTCGTCGGCTGGCGGTTCTCTCTCGAGGCGGCGGCCGTGTTTCGGTGGTTCGCCCTTTCCATGTTGCCGATAGCTCTCGCCGGCGAGGTGGCACATCAGATATGGCCGCTGCTCACCGAGGCCGCGGACATCGTGCCTGCCATCGGCAACGTGCTTGGCGGTCAGGATTGGGGTGACTTCACGTTCAGCGCTTCATCCGGATTCGTGCGAGGCCTGCAGTTCGCGCTGGTGGCGCTGGGCGCCTTGGGGTCGCTGTACGTTGGCCGCCGGCTCATTGCTCAGAGCGGGCTGGGGCGAGCCGCGCTGGCGCTGGTCTTCCACCGGGTGACAGTGGTAGCCCTCTTGAGTGCGTATGTGGCCGTCTTCTTCTTCTCGTGACGTAGAGCGGCGCCGGGCGGCGCTGCGCCTGGCCCTCGCCGGAACCTCCCTGCACAGCGTGGGGTTAGGTTTCCTGGTCTACGGCGTAACACGACGGTTTCTCAAGGCGGCTGGCTTCGACCCGAGCGAAGAGCTATTCTACCCGCGGCAGAGCGGCGCCTTTCTGGTGGCGCTCGGCATTGGCTACGGCGGCGCCGCCCTCAACCCCGACCGCCACGCCGGCCTGGTGGCTCTCACCATCGCGTCGAAGGCAATAGCGGTGGCGTTCCTGCTCAGGGAGGCCCGGCGGCGAGGGGGTCCTCGCTCCGTGCTGGCAGCCGGCGTAGCCGACGCCCTCCTGGGTCTCCTCATCGCCGGCCTGGCGCTGGCCTACTATCCACAGAGACATTCAGCCGCCCCAGAAGAGGCCGGCGAAACGGCCCACCGATGACCCATCGCCGCCGCTGAGCGCATCTTCAGTCACCAGCTGGCCTCGCCCGCACCCGACAACGGCGCGCTACAGGTCATGGAGACCCGGGGGGGGCCGAGACGGCGCATTGAAGGCCAGAGGAATGGGCCCCAGGTTGTCGAAGAACTTCGCGTAGACAGGCCAGCGCCTGTACTTCTCCCACATCGTCCCGCCGATCAGCTTCACTCCTTCGGCGGCCACGGCGTCACGAAGGGTGAAGCGGCCGCCGTCGTGCACGACGTAGCTGAGTCCCTCATCAGGCGCCCGGTTGTCGTTGGCGGCTTCCGTCGTCGAGGCGAACCAGCGCTCGTCGATCCCGCCCCTATGAGCTCCCAAAGCGTAGTAGTCGTCGGGATGGAGCTTCAGGCGGCGGCCGGGCATGAGGAATGAGCGCGGCACCCAACAAGGCGCGAGGCGCAGAATGCCTTCGCCCTCTTCCAGAGCGCGGCGAACGTTGGGGGTCTTGCTCAGTTCAGGTACTGTAATTGGCATCTTCGTCACTCTCCCGGCAAGTACACGCAAGCGGCCACCGCCCAGCGGCCAGACTGAACGCAAAGCTAGGGCTAATCCTCTAGCAAGCGCCCCCGCGAAAAGGCCTGCAGGTCCCAGGCTATCTGGGCCACTGTCAAGGGACTGCGCGGGAAGGCGATAGCCACCGCCGTGCCCAGGTCGACCCGCTGGGTCGCGTTGGCCGCCAGGGCCAGTGGCAGGAATGGGTCGTGGCCGGCCTCGAAGGAGAGGACGCCGTCGTAGCCCATCTCCTCGGCCTCCCGAGCCGCCTCGGCGATGCCAGAGAGACCCATGGGCAGAGCTGTTTCTACCTTCATGTCGCCCCTCCTGCTTGCTGGGAGGGCTCCCCGACGGCATCGGGGAGCCCCCCTCGGCTTCCGCTCTCAGACTGCGGTCGGGATGTCCAAAAGGGCTAGTCGTGTCGCCCGAGAATGGTCACCGAACACACAGAGCCGGGCCCGCCCAGGTTGTGGGCCAGGCCCAGCTTGGCGTCCTTGACCTGCATGCCGTCGGCGCGGCCCTGGAGCTGCTTGGTCACCTCGTAGATCATGCGGCAGCCGGTGGCGCCGATGGGGTGGCCGAAGCACTTCAGCCCGCCGCTGGCGTTGACCGGCACCTCACCCTCCACGTCGGCGTGACCGTCCCGCACGAAGGCGGGGGCGTCCTTGGGGTCGGCCACGAAGCCCAGGTCGCCGATGTTGAACAGCTCGGTGCTGGTGAAGCAGTCGTGCACCTCAGCGAGGTCGATCTCCTTGCGGGGGTCCGTGATCCCCGCCTCGGTGTAGGCCGCGCGCGCGGCGTCGCGGGTGGCCGGGAAGCCCAGCCAGTTGTAGGACACCTTGTACATGGGCTGCAGGGACTCGATGGCCAGGGCGTTGGCCTTGACCACTACGTAGTCGTCCTTGTGCTTCGTGTCCTT